>Ga0068855_100005830_pt1 | contig 15033 bp, 14 predicted proteins | sample KBSCornC52_FD_66592 | JGI IMG/M metagenome (GOLD analysis project Ga0068855, IMG submission 66592) | Corn rhizosphere microbial communities from Kellogg Biological Station, Michigan, USA - KBS Corn C5-2 | ecosystem: Host-associated > Plants > Roots > Rhizosphere > Soil ...
CATATCGTCCCATGACCGCTCGCACACTCCCGTCGCTCAACGCCCTGCGCGCCTTCGAGGCGGCCGCGCGGCACCAGAGTTTTACGCTGGCGGCGCAGGAACTGCACGTCACCCAAGGCGCCGTCAGCCATCAGGTCAAGGCGCTGGAGGAAGAGCTTGGGCTGGCGTTGTTCGAACGGCTGTCCAATCAGTTGCGACTGACTGCGGCGGGGCAGCGCTATCTGGTCGTCGTCGGCGATGCTTTTGACCGTATTGAGAGCGGTACCCGCCAATTGCTGGAGCGGCCGCAGCGCGAGCGCCTGACCCGCCTGACTATTTCCACCTCACCCAATTTCAACGCCAAATGGCTGGCGCCGCGTCTGGGCGGATTCTCTGCGCGCCATGCGGACCTCGATCTGCACGTCGAACAGAGCGAGCGCCAGGTTAATTTTTTGCGCGAGAATATCGACGTGGCGATCCGCTACGGCGAGGGTCCGTGGTCCGGCTTGTCATGCACGCGGCTGGGCGATGAATTCCTGTTGCCGGTGTGCGCGCCGGCGCTGGATGTGGACAGCATCGTCGCGCTAAGCACCGCGCCGCTGCTGCATAGCCATGACCGGCAATCCTGGCGCGACTGGTTTGCCGCGCATGGGCTTTCGCCGGATGAACGTCCCGGCATCATCTTCAATCAGGAAAGCGCCGCCGTCGACGCCGCGCTTGCCGGACAAGGCGTGGCCCTGGCGCGGTCGTCGCTGGTGGTGCGCGAGTTGCAGCAAGGGCGCCTGGTGGCGCCCGTGACGCTGGGTCTGCCGCTCACGCAGGCCTACTGGCTGGTGTATCCGCAGGAAGGAGAAAACGACGGCAAGATCGCCGCCTTCTCCAACTGGCTGTTGCAGGAATGCGAAGCGGACCGCCAGTTCTGGCGCGGCGTGATCGACTGAGCCCGCAGCGGCGTCCGACCGGATTCAGAGCGAGCGCGCCAACGCTTCCAGCTGCGTCGTGCACAGGCCCCAGCCTTCGTGGAATCCCATCTTTTCGTGCGCCTCGCGGTCGGCGCTGGACCAGTGACGCACCTGTGCGGTGTAGCGCGTTTTCCCTGCTTCGTCGGCAAAGCTCAGGATCACCGTAATGAACGGTTTTTCGGACGGTTCCCAGGCGCTGGTGTACGCGTCGGTAAACACCAGTCGTTCATTCTCCACTATCTCAAGGTAGACGCCGCGATTCGGAAACTCATTGCCGTCGGGACCGCGCATCACGATCAGTGTGGCGCCGCCGGGGCGCACATCGGTTTCCACGGTCGGCGTGGTCCAGGGCGCCGGCGCAAACCATAGCTTGAGCAAGTCGGGCTCGGTCCACGCACGATAGACGTTGGCGCGCGGGGCGTCGATCAGGCGCGTCAAGATCAATTCACGGCCGGCGGGAAAGTTGTCGTCAGTCATCGTCATGTCTGTCTCCTGAAAGGAATCGGTGGGACTTGCTCACTGATTTGTTGTTTCATCAACACAGCATATTTTCACCATCGTCTTGCACACGGGCAAACCTTGTTTGGCGCCCGTCGCAAAGCCTTGCGGAGCATGGTGCAGCGCCACAGCGAGACGTATCGTTTCAGTATGCCCGTAGGGGATTCCCTTATATCGCGATCTGTCCGGCTTCTCTAAAATCGTTTCAACATACCCGAGAAGATGTGATCATGAGATTGCGGTCGGTAATGTTGGCCCCCACGCCAGAAACGGACAAAAACAATGAGCCAGAATATCGAGCAGTTTGCATCCCACGTGTATCACGACCGCAACTTCAATTGCGATACGGCAAAAATTCTTCCCGGCGAGTATTACCACACGCATCACGACATGATGATCGTCACGGTACTGGGATCGTGTGTATCTGCCTGCATCCGCGACCGTGTCAGCGGTATCGGCGGGATGAACCATTTCATGCTGCCTGACGGCGGCAACGATGACAGCCCGATTTCTTCATCGGCGCGCTATGGTACCTACGCCATGGAAATCCTGATCAATGAGATATTGAAAGCTGGCGCCAAGCGCGAAAATCTGGAGTCGAAAGTGTTCGGCGGCGGCGCTGTGCTGCGCGGCTTCAACGCCATCAACGTTGGTGAACGCAACGCCGCCTTCGTCAGGAGCTATCTGCGCACCGAAGGAATCCGCGTGGTGGCTGAAGACCTCAACGATATCTGGCCGCGCAAGGTGCATTACTTCCCGCGCTCCGGCAAGGTACTGGTCAAGAAGCTGAAATCGACCGACGCAGCAACGGAAATGAAGGAACGCGATTACGCCGTCAAGCTGGCCAAAAAGCCGGTGGGCGGCGAAATCGACTTATTTTGACTGATTGAGTTTCAATATTTTTCTTCTACGCGCGGCAGGCGTTGCGCCGGGTCGTAGAAGAAAGTCTCTTCGGCGATACGCTCGCCTTCCCAACGCTGGTATGCCAGCTCTTCCATGTTCGTGACGGTGCCGTCCAGCCATTCGAAACGAAAAATCCAGCGCACCACCACCTTGTCGCCCTCGACGAATACGGGGCGCACGCATTTCGATTTCAGCGACTTCACGCGCGCCATGACCTTGCGTTCATTGGCGACGTGGGTGTCACGGCCGAAGCGCGGCGGCTCGGTGTTTTCCTGCATGGTCGAATCTTCGGTATAAAACTCTTCCACTGCCTCAATGTGCGCGTTGGCTTCGACGCGGGCGATGAATTTTTCCAGGGTTTCCTTGGTGGGCATGGCTGTCTCCTCAGTGTGTTCGGTGGGTACTGCTTGATGCCTATTTTGCCTGCACTGGCGGCACGCAGCGCGCGCGGATCTCATTATTTTTATCTTGCTGCCACCAGCTGTCGGCCTGCTCCTGTCCGGCCTGGCGTAATGCCAGACGGACCGGTGCAGCCGGTTGCAGGTTCAGGCGCATGCCGTGCTCGGTCATGCGCGCGTAGTTGTCCTGGATGCGACTCTTGACGGTGGCCCAGCTGGCTTCATTGGTCTGTTTTGCCGCCTGCGTCAGCGCGCTCTGCTGCGCCGGCGTCAGCTTGTTCCACGCTTCGTTGTTGATGACCGTATAACTCAGCGGGATGGCGTAGCTGATCGCGGTGAAATTGGGCAAATAATCCCACAGGCGATTGCCGGCGCCGCCGTCGCCCGAGGACAGCACGGCGTTGAGTTCGCCCGAGGTCAGCTTGGCGCCGACGGCCGAGAACGGCAGGTTGACGCTTTGCGCGCCGACCCGTTGGAAGACGCCGCGGCTGTTGTCGTCATAGGTGCGGATGCTGAGCGCCTTGATGTCGGCGACGTCGGCCACCGGTTTGGCTGACCAGATGCCTGACGGCGGCCATGGCGTGGCGTACAGCAGGCGCATGTTGAGCGCCGCCAGATGGCGTTCCAGCTCGGGACGGGTACAGGTGAACAGGTTTTGCGCCTGGTCGAAATCATCAACCACAAACGGCAGCGACGACAGCAGGAAGAAGGAATCGGCGCCGCCCAGGATGCCGGCGAACAGCGTGCCGATCTCGGCCTTGCCGTCGCGCACGGCGCTGACCTGGTCCTTGCCCTTGTAGGGGTTGGCGGCTTCCTGCAAGGTCGCCACGGCGATGTCGCCATTGGACAGCTTGTTCACGGCGGCGGCGAATTGCAGGTCGGCGCTGGCGGTGATCGAGGTCGCCGGGTATTCATTGATCAGACGCAGCGAGGAGGTTTGCGCGAAGGCCGGCGCAGCGACCAGCAGCGTCGCTGCGATCGCGGTGACTACGGCACGGCGGTGGGTGAAAAATCCTGCGATGGTCATGGCCTTCCCTGTGATGTTGTTATGTTGTTGACGCAAATCGGTGCCGGCTCAGCCTGCGGCCGCTTGCTGCAAGGCCAGCCATTGCTGCGTCGACGGTCGTTGCCATTGACGCGCGGCGTAGTCCGACAGTTTGGACGGCAAGGCGTCGCCGTGCAGCGCAAGGCGGTTGAGCATGACGGCAAGGTCGAGGTCGGCGATGCTCCAGGTGCCGAACAGGTGGTCGGCGCCCTCGCTCAACCATAGGTCGGCGGCGGTGATCAGCTTATTGGCGGCGAACTGGCCGGCCGTCGACAGCGGTGCGCGCTTTTCGCCGAAAAACACGACTTCGGTCGGGCGCTCCTGGCGAATCGGCATCAGGTCGCTGCGCAGCCACGCCTGAATTTCACGCGCCTTGGCCTTGTGCTGCAGCACGGCTGGATACAGCGCGGTGTAGCCGGGAGCGGGGAAGCGTTCTTCCAGATATTCGGCAATCGCTGACGACTCCGATAAATGGAAGTCGCCGTCACCGAGGGTCGGCACGCGGCGCGTCTGCGAGCATTGCGCGTACTCCGGCAGATGGTTGTGCTGCAGTGTCAGGTCGACGGTGTGCAGCTTGAAGTCGACTTGTTTTTCGGTCAGCGCAACGAAGGCCGACATGGCGTAGGGACTGATGAATTGTGCGTCAACGTACAGCGCGAAGGGCGACTGGCTCAAACGGATTCTCCTGCGGTGGTTTATTACGTGTCCATCTGCTGGCAAAAGCGCAGCCGGTTGCCGAACGGATCGGCGATCTGCATTTCCCGTCCCCAGGGGACGCTGTCGACGCCGGGGCGGGCGTAGGGATAATTCTTGGCGAGCAATTCCTGATGAAGTTCGTCGATGCCGTGCACGCGTGCAAACACGCTCATGCCCGGCGTGGCGTCGCCGTAATGTTCGCTCAGGTGCAGGATCAGGTCGCCGCGGCGGATCTGGAGATACAGCGGCGCGGTTGGCTCGAAGCGGTGCTCCCAGTCAACCGTGAAGCCGAGGAAATCGAGATAGAACTCACGTGCTTTGTCTTCGGAAAAAATGCGAAGGATGGGGATGGCAGGCAGCAGCTCCACTGCGGACTCCTTGCTTGGCGTGGTGGTTGAATGTTGGTGCTTAGCCTTCGGACACTGCGGCTTCATGCAGCATGTCGACACCTGGCAAGGCGCACGACAGAACTGCCTTACGCACCGCATCGATGGCGGTGTGGCGCGTGAAGCTCTTGCGCCAGGCGATCACCACGCGGCGCGACGGCACCGGTTTGGTGAACGGCACGTAGCGCACCGTGCCATCCTTGGTATGCATGTCGGTCACCGAGGCGCGCGGCAGCACGGTGATGCCGATGCCGGAGGCGACCATGTGGCGGATGGTTTCCAGCGAGGAGCCTTCGAAGGTGCGTGCGATGCCGTCGCCGGCGGTCGAGAAGCGCGACATTTCGGGACAGACTTCCAACACCTGGTCGCGGAAGCAATGGCCGTTGCCGAGCAGCAGCATGTTTTCGGTTTTCAGATCCTGGGCGGTGATTTCTTTGCGCTCGGCCCACTTGTGCTGCTTGGGCAGCGCGATGACGAACTCTTCGTCGTACAGCGGCTGCACGATCAGCCCGTGCTCGGGGAACGGCAGCGCCATGATGGCGGCATCCAGTTCGCCCTGGCGCAGCAGCTCGATCAGGCGCGTGGTGAAATTCTCTTGCAGGATCAGCGGCATCTGCGGCACGGTCTCGATCATGGTCTTGACCAGAGAAGGCAGCAGATAGGGACCGATGGTGTAGATGATGCCCAGGCGCAGCGGTCCGGACAGCGGGTCCTTGTTCTGGCTGGCGATTTCCTTGATGGCGGCGGTCTGTTCCAGTACGCGTTCAGCCTGGGCGACAATCTGCGCACCGAGCGGCGTGACGGACACTTCGGTGCCGCCGCGTTCGAAGATGACCACGCCGAGCTCATCTTCCAGTTTCTTGATGGCGACCGACAAGGTCGGCTGCGCCACGAAACAGGCTTCGGCGGCATGGCCAAAATGCTTTTGCCGGGCGACGGCGACGATGTATTTGAGTTCGGTGAGTGTCATACGATTTCTGCGAGCTGGTATCCGCAGACTATAGCTCATTTGCGGGCCGCATGCAGGGTGGGCGCCGCGTGCTAAAGTTGCCGCCAATGACAGGGGCAATCACGGGATTTGCAGGGATGAAATCAGGTAAAAAGACAGGCCGGGCAGCCTTGCCGGCATTGCTGGCAACGAGTGTCTGGATGGCAGGCCTCTCCGGAGCTGCCCATGCCGCCGGTGACGTTGCCGCCGGCAAGGCGGCCTTCGCCAAATGCGCCAGTTGTCACCAGATCGGGCCGTCGGCGCGCGCCGGCTTCGGGCCGCAACTCAACGGTATCGTCGGCCGCCCGGCGGCGGCGACCAAGGACTATCGCTACTCGACCGCAATGCAGAACTCGCGCATCGTGTGGACCGAAGACAAGCTGCGCGCTTTCATGAAGTCTCCGGGCGATGTCGTGCCGGGGACCAAAATGCGTTTCTGGGGCATCAGCAACCAGCAGGATCTGAACAACCTGCTGGCATACATGAAGACGTTCCCCTGACGCCTATTTTTTGAGTTCGTCCGGCGCACATTTCGTCACCGTCTGCTCGACCTGCATGCGCAGGTGCACGCCATTGATGTCGATGTCGCGCTGCAGCGGCGGCTGCCAGTTCAACGCGCCGCGTTCCGCCGTCTTTTTCAGTTCCTCGATGCAGGAAGGCGTCGCCATCAGTTTGCCGGCCAGTCGCCAAGGGTCGGCACCGGCGCCGGATGATGCGAACAGGGCCGGCATGCTGTTGCCGTCGAACACCAGCACCTGTTCCGCACCGGCCGGATCCGGCTTGACCAGGTAAGCATCGCACTGGCGGTCGCCGCGCGTCATGCAGGACGGCAGGCTCCATCGTTGCTTGTCGTTGCGCCAGTCCTGCGCGACGAATTCTTTCGGCAATTTTCCGCCCACAGGATGCACCCGAATGTTCGTCGCCGCATCGGGCGCGATCTCGTCGAGTTCCTCTCTGTTCCAGCGGTTATTGCTAGCCAGCGCCAGTCGCGCTTTTTCCACCACCGCGGCGGGATAGGCGTCATTCTTCTGTTCGCTCAAGCGTTTCAGTTCCTGCACCCCGAAACGCGCGCCGTCGAAACGCAGGAAATGAAAGTCGAAACGCTCCGGTAAAGTTTTACCCGTTGCCAGGCGATGCAGCTGGTCGGCCACGGCGATGCGCGCCGGATCGGCCAGCGGCGACAGCAGGGCCAGAAACACAATCAGGATGGCGAAGCTCGCCAGTACATTGGTCGACGCGATGCGCTGCAGCTTGTCGCGCCTGCTCAGGGCCGCAAGTGCATAGCCGGCCGCATACATTGCAGCCACCAGCGCACATGTCGCAGCGGCTACGCGGCTGACGGTCCAGCCGTATTCGGCCACGCGCAATCCCAGCGAATATACCGCCAGTAAGACCAGCGGCGCCGGCAGCAGGCAGGCCACGCGCAGGCAGGCAGTAAAGAAGCGATGCGTGCGCGGCGTCAGGTGGTTGCCGTCCTGGTAGACCGTATTGATCAGCACCACCAGCAGCGCGCTCGCGCCGAGCAGCACGTGCGTGGCGCGCCGCGTCTGCCACAACGGCTCCAGGCCAGTGGCAAGGATACTCAGCAGGAAGGCGCCGATCACGACGGTCGCCATCGGCAGCAGCCAGGACAGTAAGGTCAGCAGCAGCTTGCGGATGCCGGCGACGATTTGCGGTCGCACGTCGCTCAAGTGCAGCGCCGACGAGAAAGCCAGCGTGGTGACGGGGATGTGGAACCAGCTCTTTTCCAGCAGCTTGCCGAGGAAATCGAGCTTGATCAGCGAGAACAGCGCATTGCCGGTTTCCAGCACCAGCCAGAACAGGCCGGTGAAGAGCGTGGCGAACAGCAGCTGCACCAGCAGCTTCCACGCCATTTCAAAATAGCTGCGATAGGTCGCGATGCGCCTGCCGTCGGCGTCGCCTGCCAGCATCATGGCTTGTGCGATGACCAGTCCGGCCACGGCGAGCAGGAACAGCGTGGGGGAAGGCAGGACCTCAGGATGCCCGTCCGTGTCATTGGCGGTGGATGCCGGCGGCAAGGATGTCAGCAGTGACGACAGGTCGGCGCGCCAGGCGTCGTAGACGCCCAGTCCGGACAGGATGACAGCCAGCGCAGCTAGCCAGATGAGCAGATTGCGTCGCGACAGATGGCCGATGCCGGACACCGCGATGATCGGCAGGAACGCCGCCAGCATCAGCGCAGGAACGAACAGCAGCGGTTGCATCGCCAGGCCGCTCTTGGCGTTCCAGCTTGCATACAGTGCATACAGCAGCACGCCTTGCAGCACGCCCAGCGCGATGCGCAGGCGGCCGGACAGGATGCTGACCGGTGAATGCAGGGCGTCGTTGTCATCCTGTGATGCATTGTCGGGCAGGGCAGTGGACATGAAGTCTCCGTTCGAAAACGCTAATGTCGTTCAAGTCAGCCGGCTTGTAAATGCGTCGGCGGCGTACGCGATGGAAAGACGGCGGAGATCGTCAGACTTTGAGGAAATCTTCCTTGCCGCCCAGCCAGCGCTGTAAATGTGCATCGACGATGGCGTCGTCATTTTGCAGCAGCGTCTGCGCCAGGTTGCGCGCCTTTTCCACCAGCCACTGATCGGTGGCGAGATCGGCGAAACGCAGCAAGGCTTCGCCCGACTGGCGCGCACCGAGGAATTCGCCGGGACCGCGGATTTCGAGGTCGCGGCGGGCGATTTCAAAGCCGTCGGCGGTTTCGCGCATGGTCATCAGGCGTTGCTTGGCGGTGCCGCCTAGCGGGCTCTGGTACAGCAGGATGCAGGCGCTGGCGGCGGCACCGCGACCGACGCGGCCGCGTAGCTGGTGCAGCTGCGACAGGCCGAAGCGTTCGGCGTGCTCGATCACCATCAGCGAGGCGTTCGGCACGTCGACGCCGACTTCGATCACGGTGGTGGCGACCAGCACGTGGATTTCGCCACGGCTGAAGGCGTCCATGACGTCCTGCTTTTCGGCTTGCTTGAGACGGCCGTGGACCAGACCGATGCGCAGGTCGGGCAGCGCTTCGGCCAGCATCGCATAGGTATCGGTGGCGGTCTGCAGTTGCAGGGCTTCGGATTCTTCGATCAGCGGACAGACCCAGTACACCTGGCGGCCTTCCAGGGCGTTGGCGTGCACGCGCGCGATCACTTCTTCGCGGCGATTCTGGTCGATGGTGCGCGTGACGATCGGCGTGCGGCCGGGCGGCAGCTCATCGATCACCGAGACTTCGAGGTCGGCGTAGTAGGTCATGGCCAGCGTGCGCGGAATCGGCGTGGCCGACATCATCAGCTGATGCGGCACGGTTTGCAGCGGGGCGTTGATGTCAGCAGCGTCGGCAGAGTCGTCGCGTGCCTTATTGCGCAGCGCCAACCGCTGGCCGACGCCGAAGCGATGTTGTTCGTCGACGATCACCAGGCCGAGTTTCTGGAACTGCACGTTGTCCTGGATCAGCGCATGCGTGCCGATCACCAGGCGTGCCTCGCCGGATTCGATGAGGGCATTGGCGGCGGCTTTTTCTTTCTTCTTGAGGCTGCCGGTGAGCCAGGCGACCTTGACGCCGAGCGGCTCCATCCACGCGGCGATCTTGCGGAAATGCTGGTCGGCCAGGATTTCGGTCGGCGCCATCAGCACCGCCTGGAAGCCGCTGTCGATGGCTTGCGCGGCGGCGACCGCAGCGACCACGGTCTTGCCGCTGCCGACGTCGCCCTGCAGCAGCCGTTGCATCGGGAAGGATTCCTGCAGGTCGTGGCGGATCTCTTCCAGCACGCGTTGCTGGGCGCCGGTCAGCTTGAACGGCAACTGCTTGATGAAGGCCTTGGAAATCTTGCCGATGGTCGGCAGCGCGCTGGCGTTGCGCGCACGCCGCGCCGCCTGGGCGCGCTTGAGCGACAACTGCTGCGCCAGCAGTTCGTCGAACTTCATGCGGATCCAGGCCGGGTGCGAGCGTTCTTCCAGCGCGTATTCGTCGACGTCGGTGGGCGGATTGTGCAACTGGCGCACCGAAGCTTCGAAACCGTCCAGCTTGAGTTCGGCCAACAGCGCCGGCGGCAGTGTGTCGCGCCAGTCGATGCGCGACAGCGCGCCGCCGATGGCCTTGCGCAGGTAGGCTTGCGACAGGCCTTCGCCGGCCGGGTAAACCGGCGTCAGCGCGGTCGGCAGCGGCGCGCCTTCCAGCACGACCTTGTAAGTGGGATGGACCATCTCGGCGCCGAAGAAACCGTGGCGCAATTCGCCGCGCACGCGCACGCGCACGCCTTCGGCCAGCTGTGTAGCCTGGCTGCCGTAGAAGTTGAGGAAGCGCATCACCAGCGGGCCGCTGTCGTCGGCAATCGTGACCACCAATTGGCGGCGTGGACGGAACTGGACGTCGCTCTTGGTGACCACACCTTCGACCTGCACCATCTGCGTGCCGCGCAGGCTGGCGTCGTGGATGCTCATGACCTGGGTTTCGTCCTCGTAGCGCAGCGGCAGGTGCAGCGCCAGGTCCATGTCGCTGCGCAGCCCCAGCTTGGCCAGCTTGTTGAGGGCTTTCTGGGCGTTGCTCAACGGCGGGGCGCTCTTGGCGGCCTTGCCATTTTTGGCGCTGTCGGCAGAAGCTTTCTTCTTCGGTGCTGGCATGCAGAGGGGTTTCTATGTCGAGAAAGCGTAAAATAGAGGGTTCGGCGCTATTTTACTGTGATTTTACTGTGCTTATTTACAGTATTTGTTGCAGTATTTGCTGCGTTGCCGCTTTCATTGCCTATTTTCATGTATTCACTTTCCGATTTCGATTTCGACTTGCCGCCCGAGTTGATCGCGCAGCTGCCGCTGGCTGAGCGCAGTGCTTCGCGCCTGCTGCAGGTTGACGGCGCTACCTTGACCGACCGCCGCTTCGCCGATGTGGTCGACTTGCTGTCGCCGGGCGATTTGCTCGTATTCAACAATACCCGCGTACTCAAGGCGCGCTTCTTCGGCGTCAAGGAAACCGGCGGCAAGGTCGAGGTGCTGGTCGAGCGCGTGCTCGACAACCGCAGCGTCCATGCGCAGGTGCGTGCTTCCAAGTCGCCGCCGCCGGGCACGGGTATCCGCCTGGCCGACGCCTTCGACGTGGTCGTCGGCGAGCGTTACGGCGAGTTCTACACGCTGCAATTTCCGTCCGACGTGTTCGAGCTGCTTGAGCAGTACGGCAGCTTGCCGTTGCCGCCCTACATTGAGCATGCCGCCGACGAGTTCGACGAGACGCGTTATCAGACCGTCTACGCCAAGGAGCCGGGTGCGGTCGCTGCGCCGACCGCAGGCCTGCACTTTGATGAAGCCTTGCTGGCGCAATTGCAAGCGAAAGGCGTCGATACCGCCTTCGTCACGCTGCACGTCGGCGCCGGCACCTTTCAGCCGGTGCGCGTGGAGGATTTGTCCGAACACAAGATGCACAGCGAGTGGTACACCATCGCGCAAGAGACCGTGGACAAGGTGCGCGCGGTGAAGGCGGCGGGCGGCAAGATCGTTGCCGTCGGCACCACCAGCATGCGCGCGCTGGAGTCGGCGTCGCAATCCGGCACGCTGGAAGCCGGCAGCGCCGACACGAAGTTGTTCATCACGCCGGGCTATACGTTCAAGACCGTGGATCGCCTGATCACCAACTTCCACCTGCCCAAGTCGACATTGTTGATGCTAGTCTCGGCCTTCGCCGGCTACGACAATATCCGTGCCGCTTACGCGCACGCCATCGCGCAGCAATATCGTTTCTTCAGCTATGGCGACGCCATGCTCTTAACTTGTGACGCTTTTAACGCCTAACTATGCTTGAATTTACCCTGCTCAAAACCGACGGCAACGCTCGTCGCGGTCGCGTCAAACTGAACCACGGCGTGGTCGAGACACCGATCTTCATGCCGGTCGGCACCTACGGTTCGGTCAAGGCGATGTCGCCGCTGGAACTCAAAGAGATCGACTCCCACATCATTCTCGGCAACACCTTCCACCTGTGGCTGCGCCCGGGCCTGGAGGTGATGGCAAAGTTCGGCGGCTTGCACGGTTTCATGGGCTGGGACAAACCGATCCTGACCGACTCGGGCGGTTTCCAGGTGTTCTCGCTGGGCGCCATGCGCAAGATCACCGAAGAGGGCGTGCACTTCGCTTCGCCGATCAACGGCGACAAGCTGTTCCTGTCGCCGGAAGTGTCGATGCAGATCCAGCGCGTGCTGAACTCCGACATCGTCATGCAGTTCGACGAATGCACACCGTATGAGATCGACGGCCGTCCCGCTACGCAAGTGGAAGCGGCGCAATCGATGCGCATGTCGCTGCGCTGGGCCAAGCGCTCGCGCGATGAATTCCAGAAGGGCGAGAATCCCAATGCCCTGTTCGGCATCGTCCAGGGCGGCATGTTCGAAACCCTGCGCGACGAATCATTGGCCGGACTGAATGAGCTCAATTTCGACGGCATCGCCATCGGCGGCCTCTCGGTCGGCGAGCCGAAAGAAGACATGATGCGCGTGCTGGAACACATCGGCCCGCGCCTGCCGGCCGACAAGCCGCACTACCTGATGGGCGTCGGCACGCCGGAAGATCTGGTCGCCGGCGTGGCCAGCGGCGTCGACATGTTCGACTGCGTGATGCCGACCCGCAATGCGCGCAACGGCTGGCTGTTCACGCGTTTCGGTGATATCAAGATCAAGAACGCGCGCTACAAGGAAGACACCAAGCCGCTCGATGAAACCTGCGATTGCTATGCCTGCAAGAACTTCTCGCGCGCCTACCTGCATCACCTGCACCGCACCGGCGAAATCCTCGGCGCGCGCCTTAACACGATTCACAACCTGCATTACTACCTGCAGATCATGAAGGAAATCCGCGCCGCCATCGACGACGGACAGTTCCAGCAGTTCGTCGCCAAGTTCAAGGAAGACCGCGCACGCGGCGCCTGATCAGACCGGGCAGACCGGCGGCATCTCCGTGATCGGCATGATCGCGCCGGGATGCATCACCACGCTGGCCGCCAGCGCGCAGCCGGCTTCGGCTGCCGCGATGGCGGAAGCGCCTTGCCGGCGCGCCGCCAGATAGGCCGCGTTGAAGGAATCCCCGGCAGCGGTCGTATCGATCGCCGCCACTTTCTGCGTGGCAACCGCTTGCGCCGCGTCCATGCCGGCAGCCTGCACCAGGCAACCTTGCTCTCCCAGTTTCACCACCACTTCACCGACACCGGCGGCGCGCGTACGCTGCAGGCAGGCTTGCGCGTCGACGTCGCCATGCAGGGCGCGTTCGTCGTCGAGTGTGACCAGCGCATGGCTGGCTTGCTTCAGCGCCAGCCGGGTCCAGTACACGGCTTCGTCACGCGACTCCCACAGGCGCGGACGGTAGTTGCTGTCGAACGCCACCCAGCCGCCGTGGGCTCGCACCGCCTGGGCCAGATCGAGCAGACGTCGGCGGCGCGCGTCGTCGAGGATCGCCAACGTGATGCCGGAAAAATACAGCAGGCCGCATTGCGCTACTTGCCGCATCAGCGTATCGGCGTGGTCTTCGTCGAGCATGTGACGCGCAGCCGATTGCTGGCGCCAATACAGGAAGGAGCGTTCGCCGGCGGCGTTGGTTTCGATCCAGTACAAGCCGGGCAGGGCGTCCGGATGAACCGCCATCAGGCCGGTGCCGATGCCTTGTCGTGTTACCTCGTCGCGCAACGCTGCGCTGATGCTGTCGTTGCCTGCCGCGGAAATGAACTGACTCGCGGCTTGCATACTGCGGCGACGGAAATACACGGCCGTGTTGTAGACATCGCCGGAAAACGATTGCGCCATCGCGCGCGGCATGTGTTGTACATCATGCTGCGGCTGCAGGGGTTGAGTGGGCCGCAGTTCTATCATGCATTCGCCGATGAACCAGGCTTGCGGTGTCGTCATGTTTATCTTTCAGGGCAATAAAAATGCCGCACGGCGTGCGGCATTGCAGGGAGCGAACCGTCTCTACCAGTTCCAGACCGTGCCGTCGCGCAGGCGGCAGGTCGGCAGATAGGCGCGCTCATACGGGAATTTGAGTGCAGCCGATTCGTCGATGTCCACGCCCAGGCCCGGTGCATCCGGCAGCATCAGGTAACCCTTGTCGAAGTAGTAGCCGTGCGGGAAGACCGCGTCGGTTTCAGGCGTATGGCGCATGTATTCCTGGATGCCGAAATTCGGCACCCACATGTTGAAGTTGAGCGCCGCCGCCATGCTCACCGGCGACAGGTCGGTGGCGCCGTGGCAGCCGGTATGCACCTGGTACAGCGAGGCGAGATCGGCGATGCGGCGCAGATGCGTGATGCCGCCGGCGTGGACCACGGTGGTGCGGATGTAGTCGATCAGCTGGTTCTGGATCAGGTCCTTGCAGTCCCAGATTGAGCTCATGATTTCGCCTACGGCCAGCGGCGTGGTGGTGTGCTGGCGGATCAGTTTGAAGGCTTCCTGATTCTCGGCCGGGGTGGCGTCCTCCATCCAGAACAGCTTGAACTGCTCCAGCGATTTGCCCAGCTGCGCCGCTTCGATCGGCTTGAGGCGGTGATGGCAATCGTGTAGCAGGTGATGGTCGCTGCCGTACTTGACGCGCACCTTCTCGAACAGGTCGGGTGTGTGGCGCAGGTACAGCGGCGTGTCCCAGATTTCTTCGTCCGGCAGGCCCTTGTCGGCAGGTTCGTAGTACATGTTGCCCTTGCCGACGCCGTAGGCTTTGTCCAGCCCCGGTACGCCCGACTGCACGCGAATTGCCTTGTAACCCATGTCGATGTAGTGGCCGACGGCGTCCAGCGCTTCGGCATGGTCGCGGCCGTTGGCGTGGCCGTAGACCATCACGGCGTCGCGGCTCTTGCCGCCCAGCAGTTGATAGACCGGCAGGTTGGCGGCCTTGCCCTTGATGTCCCACAGCGCCATGTCGACGGCGGCGATCGCGGTCATGGTAACCGGGCCGCGGCGCCAGTAGCCGCCGCGATACAGGTATTGCCAGGTGTCTTCGATGCGCGAAGCGTCGCGGCCGATCAGGCAGGGAATGATGTGGTCTTCAAGATAGGATTTGACCGCGAGCTCGCGTCCATTGAGGGTGGCGTCGCCAATACCGTAAATGCCCTGGTCGGTTTCTATCTTGAGTGTGACGAAGTTGCGGCCCGGGCAGGTCACGATGACCTTGGCGCTGAGGATCTTCATGGATGCGATTTCCTTGTCTCGGTGCCGGACGG
>Ga0068855_100005833_pt1 | contig 15031 bp, 7 predicted proteins | sample KBSCornC52_FD_66592 | JGI IMG/M metagenome (GOLD analysis project Ga0068855, IMG submission 66592) | Corn rhizosphere microbial communities from Kellogg Biological Station, Michigan, USA - KBS Corn C5-2 | ecosystem: Host-associated > Plants > Roots > Rhizosphere > Soil ...
CCGCCAGTGGCCCCGGCCTGCCTCGCTTGCCAGACCCATCCGCCCGAGCGTCTGGAGCCGCCCGGCGCGCAGGCTCTGCTCGACGCTGTCCGAATGAGCGGCGCGGACCAGCCCATCCTCGCCGATCGCATGAAGCAGCCGCCGGTCGATCCCGGTGAACCGTTCCTGCTCGACCTCGCGCATGTTGGCGCGCAGGATTTCCTGCGGGCTGCGCGGCCCGAGATCGAGGTCGACGAGCTCAGTTGCGCGGGCACGCAAGCCCTGGGTCATATATTCGCGGGCTATGATGAGATCCTTGCCCCGTTCGTCCTTGCCCCGGACGATGACATGGGCATGGGGATGGCCGGTATTGAAATGATCGACAGCCACCCAATCGAGCCTCGTATCCAGATCCCGCTCGGCCTGTGCCATCCAGCGCCGCACCAGCGATTTGAGATCATCATATTCGGCTCCATCTTCCGGCGCGACAATGAAGCGAAATTGGTGGCGGTCGCCGCTCCCGCGTCCGAGGAAGACCTTGCCATCGACCGCGTCTCCGTCGGGACCGTAAAGCTGCCCACGTTCGCCCTCTCGTGTCGTGCCATCACGCTGGAGATAGCGCAGGTGGGCGAAGGCAGCGGCGTGGCCCTTGCCCCCGAGCCTGACGATGCGGGCCTTGACCACCACGCGGCGGCCGTTCCGGCCGCCGCGTGACGCCAGTAGCCGACCGACACCGGCGCCGCGCCCGATCCGCGCGCCCGTGAACTTGCTTGCCTTCCGCGCCACCGTGCCGCCCGCACGATTGACGGCGCCCCGCATCCGGTGCGCGAAGGGGCGATCATTCCCCAAGCGACCCAGCCAGAGTTCGAACGGATCGTCGGACATCGCAACCTTCCCATCATGGCATGATCGCCCATGATGAAGGCGCGGCCGCGCCCGACTTCAAGGTGCTCCATGGACGGCACTGCCGGGAACCGCAAAACCGCGCCTTTTGCGGCCAATATGGCACCGGGCCGGAGGCAAGGACGGGGACGGCGGCACCCCATGCCTCCCACTCAAACGACGTGCAGGCGCCATTTTCTGGGCCTTATGGAGGCACAGCTTTCAATCTTGCCATCCGCCCCCTCCCGCCGACTTCACTCTTTCGGACGCCTATGGATACTCTTCGCACGGACAACCACGGACCCGTGGGTCAATTCCCAAAAAGGGGTATTGTAGGACAGGCAAGCCGAATCGCACGGACAAAACAATGCCCGGCACAACGCACGGAACGGCATCGGTGAAGTCGAGAAGATCGCCGTCAGCGGGCAGGATCGAACCTTTCGCGCCAGATCGATGGACACCAACTTTCCCGCAGTTGGGGACATTGAGGATCACGGCGCAGCGATATTCTCGCCGGATTTGGGTATGGAAACTACGACATGACCGCGATCGAAAGGCGCTTGGCGGGAGCCGTTGCTACGGCAGCAAAGATGACAATTCCGCAGCAACGGGCATCGGCGAATTTGCTGGAAGATAGTTGGAGGGAGGGAATAAACGTCCGGCAGGGCCGAGCAGCGGAGGTGGTATTTTCCGCCTGATCGGACCGTTCAGGCGGCCTTGGCGAGGGTCTCGATGCGGCTTTCGCAGGCCTCACGCACGAGATTTTGCAGCAGTGCGACGCGCTGCGCGATCCAGTCGAGTTCTTCCTCGGTGATGCGGTAGGCGCGTGAGTATCTGGCCTTGATGTAAGCATCGCGCAGCAGGGAATAGCATCGCTTCTCGAACCGGGTTTCGCGCGGCCATACGGCTTTGAGCGAGGACTCCAGTTCCTCCGCCAGATCACGCAACCGGTTGAGATTGTGGGTCTTGGGGCTGTACAAGGTGCGGACGAGAAATAGGCAGTGGTAAAGCCGTTCAACGGACTGATGGTAGTTGAACGCGGCGAGGTTCAGGTGGCCTTTCCCCAGATGGAATCCAGCTCCCTCCACAAACTCCTGAGCGGTGCCAAACCAATCTTCGAAATAGTCCTGCGTTTCCTTGAGCGCCTGCTCCGGCGATAGCGGCTGCGGCTCGACGAAGGGATGGTCTGGTTCCTCGAACAGGGCGATGCCATCTCGCAGGATATCCATGAAGAAGTAGCGGCCGAGCCGCAGCTTGTCGTTCACATCGTCGAGGCTGTGATAGATGAGGCTGACCGGCGTGCGCAGGATCGTGCCCGCCGACAAGTCGGCGAGAAGCTGGGCCTCGGCCTTCTCCCAGAATTCCGCGATGTCGGTCAGGTCATCATGATTGACGACGATCAGCAGGTCATAATCGGAAAAGTAGCGCCCCACCGGGTCTTCGACCCAGTCGCCCCGCGCATAGCTGCCGAACAGGATGATCTTGAGCAGCCTGCCATTGCGGTAGCGCGGCTGGGTGCGCTGCGCGGTAGCGCGGGCAAACCCCTCGCGCACGGTCTCGACCACATGCGCGAGTTCGCGCCGTTTGCCTTCGGGCAGATGATCGAGACTGGTCTTCATGGCTCTAGTCCTATCCTGCTATCGCCCATCCGCCAACCTCGCTGCCAGCAGCGGGGTTGGCGGCGCGGAAATCCTCATCTGCGCCATCATCATCGCGGCGGCGGCGCTTCACCGTGGCGTAGATGATAGCCGATATGGGCGATGGCGCGGGCCATCTGCCGCTCGACTGCCTGAAGGGAAAGGCCGGTTATCTTGGCGACTTCTTCATAGCTCATGGCGTCGAGCCGAACGGCGAGGAATATCTCGCGGCGCAGGCGCGGCATCGTCATCAGCGCGCCCTCCAGAAGCTCCAGCCGCTCCTGATCGGGATTGCGGAGCATGACATATCTCCCGTGCGAGGACAGGACCGGCGGCCCAAAGACCGCCGGTCGGGACAGGTCATGCGGCCTGCGACAGAGGCGCGGGATCGACCTGCGGTTCGTCCGCCGTATCGGACGACAAGGCCATGGCCTCCACGGCGCTGGCCGTCCGGCTGACGCTGGCAACACCACCACGTCCGGTGTAGCCGCCGGCCGGAAAGCGCAACCAGCGTGGCACCCAGCCCTCGACCTTGGCGCGTCCGTTGCTGCCTGTGAGACAATCGCGGATGATCTGCCGCTTGGTCTTGCCGGTCTCCTTGGCGTTGGCTTCTGCAATCTCTTTGCCCGCCACCTCCGCCAGCATCGCATCGATCACCTCGCGGTCGCGCAAACTGTCGAGCAGGGCATCGTCGGCCTGCCACACCGGGGCCATATCGATGCGAAGCTGTATGCCCAGCGCGTCGCCAAGATCGCTGCGGGCGTCCAATGTCTCGCCCATCACCACCGACAGGATGGCCATGACGGTGACATCGTCCAAAGTACAGAGTTTGGCATAGAGGCTGGCCAGCCCATCGCTGCCACCCGCGATGGTCGGGGTATCGGGATCGAAGTCGAGCAGCGCTAGCAGCCTGCGCCGTTCGGCATCGAACTGTGCTTCGGATGGGCTGTTCTCTACGCTTTCGGCAATCGCATCGGCGGCGCGCTGCGGCTCGGTCCTGACCTTCCAGAGCGGCGATCCTGCGATCATGTGCGCCACCGCTACCCGCAGGCAGAGTCCGGGTTCACCAATCATCCGCGCCCGGACGGCGGCATGGCGGTGGAGGTCGATATAGTCCTGCTGGCTGCTCGTCACTTCGGGCCGCGACGGCTTGTTGGTGGCCTCACCGCCCTCCCCCTGCCTCTCCAGCTTGCGGGCTTCCTTCGATGTGAGATAACCCTCATGGAAGGCGACATCGCCGCGAGGACTGGTGACAACATAGACCTTGCCGCCCTTGCGCTTGGGGCAACGTTCATATTCCCAGCCATGGAAGGGTTCGCCCTGCGGCAGCGGGACGACATCGCGCCATCCGGCATCCCGATATTGCTCGACCCGCGCCTCAATCGCTGCCTGTTGCGCGGTCCAGAACGCGGAAACGTCCGCGAAATAGCGATCCTCCCCAAACAGATCGGCCACGATCCCGCCTTCATAGCCCTCGACATCAAACAGGGCCGCGCTAACTGGGATCGACGCACCGCCCAGCACCCACGATTTGAGCGCATGGCCGGTGGGGCAATAGCTGGCAGGATCGTCGAGCAGCGCCAGCCATTGCTGTTGCTGGCTCTTGGTCGCCAATGTGAGGTGCCGCACAGTCGCCGCATCGATGTCGCCGCGCCGGTAAAGGTTACGGATGCGGGGCAGCAGATTGCCCAGTGCAAGGGTGCGCTTTACCTGCAATTCGGTAAGGCCGAAGGTGGTGGCGATATGATCGGGGCTGCGCCCTTCGCGCACCAGCCGGGTGAAGCATTCCCAGCGGGTGACTTCATCGGGATCGAGCCGGGCAATATTCTCGATCAGCGAGGCTTCCAGTGCTGCCGCGTCGTCCCCTGCCTCGATCACCGCGCAGGGCAAAGCCTCGGCTTCACTGCTTTCTTGCATGACAGCCAGCGCCGCCTGATAGCGCCGCTTGCCCGCGACGATCTCATAGGTATCTGGACTCCCATTCGCCCTTACGATCAGCGGCACCAGCACGCCCCGCGCCCGCACCGATGGCAGGATATTGGAGAGGTCCGCCTTGCCCTTGCCGCGCATGTTGACGGCAGCGACAGACAGCTTTGCGATGTCGATATGCTTGAGTTCCATTTCCCTTCACTCCTTCAAACCGCAGCAACCGGCGCCGGAATGGCGGGTGGGCGGCAGGAGCGAACCGGCAGGCCCGCCGGCAGAGCCGGACTGCATCCGCAGGACCGGAACGAAGAGGAGGACCCGGCGAAGCCGGGTTGCGGCCCAGCGCGGCGGGCCTAAAGGGTAGCGACGCCCACCCGACAGATCGACGCCGCCAAGGCTAACGCCGCTGCGCCAAAGGCGTGGCGACCTTCAGGGCGGCGCACAGCAGCGGCCCCCGCGTTATCTGATCGTCACCGGAACGGACGAGACGCCCGGAACGGGCGGCTCGGTGGAGCGAAGCGGAATAGAGCAGGGTCGCGCCACCGGCGCGAAACGCCGATCATCTCTCTTCAAATTTCGGTCCGACTGCGATCGCCAACATAGCGGCCGTTCGAGCGCTCAGATGAGGCCACTCGAACCTGCCTTCCATTCATGCTGGCGCTGAGGGTAAGTTTTTGGGCTGTTCACGGCTTGTGGCAGCCGGCGTAACGTGTTTGAGGGGATCTTGAACGATGGAGCTGACCGAGATTCCGCCAAAAAACGGAGCAACGCGGGCGTACTGCGAAACCTGCAGTGGTCCGCTCGACCTGATCTTCGCTTCATTTAGGGAGACCGTGTCTGGCATCGAAATTGACATGGACGGCCTGCCAATGCTCGAATGCCCAGCGTGCGGCCGGCGAACACTACCCGACCGGACGCGCTTCTCGATCATGCGTGCGCACGAGCTGGCCTCGAAAGAAGGCATTACGCTCTTCAAAAGCAAGCGTAACAAGATCATCCAGGATTTCGGCTTTACCGATGTTCCGTTTAACTATGATCCCGACGATTTCTATTATTACCCCGGTCTCGAGCGCCCGTGGAACAAGGGCTTCTTGACCCCGGTATATTTCAACCGGAAGGTGCTCGCCAAATTTGATGCCGATCCGACCTATCTCGTCCGCTATGCGTCGCCCACCTATGGTGACATATTTGGAGAAGAATTCTCGATCGCCTTCGGCATCAATCGACACGGCCATCTGATCATGTGGCTCGGCGACATCGCAAAACTTCCCAAGCCGGAACAATATTATCTGATGAGCGAAAACCGACCATCCGACCATTGTCTCGCGAGCGAATTCTACGACGGCCAAATCGAGTGCATCTTCACTGAACCGCCACGAGAGACTCTACTGTTCGCAGGCCGGTCCGATTTTCTTGCGGCCGCCTTCAAGCTCTGGGGCGCCAAGCTCGCTCATCTCGACGACGAGGTGCTCGAACTCGCGGGGCAGCTGACCCGCCCGGTTCACGACACGCCCGCGCAGCGCCACGCTGTCTCGGACAATCTGAACAAGGTTCACCTGGAATCGATCGACAACGACGCGCTCGGCAAGCTTATTGTCGGGCTGGGCATCGCCTGCAATGGAACCCGTCAGTTGAAGCGCCTCCAGGCGCTACTCGAGAGCATCGCTGACAGCGTCCAAACCTACGCACTGATGACACCCTTCTATACACTCTATGATTTTCGTGTTTCCTATTCGCATCTCGGCTCGGCTGAGGGCGCGGCAAAAACGATGAAATCGGTCACAGACCGGCTAGGCCTCGCCGAGGATGCCGCCGCGGTCGACATCTACGACCGGCTCCTCGAACAGATGATCCAATCCTATTCTGCCTTGACCGAACTGATAACGAGCGCGCTTCCCGCCGAACCCGACGCGCCCAACACGATCAAACACGACTAAAAGCGCTGTCTCCCACAGGCCGTACATCGCCATAAAAATATCGCTGGCGATCGCTTGGGCTAAGAGTAGCTGTGCGGCGTCGATTAAGTGCGGGCCAACGTCCGATGTTCGCGCGGAAGCAGCCTTCCACTTAATTCCTCCATTTTTTCTTTTTTGTTGGTGCCTTCGGCAGGGCTCTCATCCGTCCACGCTGGCGCTGCGCCTCGGCTTGAAGTTCGGCATAGTCGCTCCGCAACATCGACGGTGCCTTGTAGGTGGCACAAGCTGTGCCGCTGATATGGCGAGTGCTTTCATAAGCCAAGACAAGAATATCCATCTTGGTTGCGCCTACGACCAGGCACCCAACTTCGGCCTGATACTGCATCTCCCGCTGACTCGGGAACGCCCCCACCCGGCAGAGCCAGATTTGAACTGGATCCTCCTCGCCCAACTGGAAGCGGCGGCGTGGATGCTCGGTTAGGGTCGGCTCCAACTCGGTGACGAAGCGTGCCAGATTGTCGCGACCTTCGCTGCCGTAATCACGCAGGCGTGCGTCCATCGCCAGCCATCCGGCTGGACGGAGTCGGTCCAATGCGGCGAAGATGCGGTAAAAGGGTTCCGGGAAATCTTGGGTCGGCACCGGCTGGGCCTCCCAATCCGGACCTTCAAAATGCCGGTCGACAATATCGCTGAAGGCGTCCCACGTAACGCGATCGGCTTGTTTCAGCTGCGCTCGGATATCATCGTCAAAACGGTTCTTCTGGATGTAGGCGCCCAAATGGTCGATTTCATCGAACAGGAGCGCCTTGGGTAACCCGGCCAGCTGTTGGCGCACATCGAGATAATGCGTCAACTGCCCAGTTGTCGGCAAGAAGCGGTTGAGGACGAAAAGGTCGTCCACCGACATCGAGATAAAAGGGTGCTTTCCAAGTATAGGCTGAAGTTCTGCCAATTCCTTAGCCATCGCAGAGAAGGGAGTGAAAGCTTCAACAGTGAGGCCGATCGGGAATATGCGCCGAAAGGCATCGCGGCGTAAGCGCGCGATCTCGACATATGAACCGTCCACGAGGTTAAAGACTGGAACCTCGGGCTGGCTGGCCAGATAGTCGAGAAATCGTCGGCACTGCCGATAAGCCTTCACAATCAGGTCTTGGATGACGCGCTCGTGGCTGGTGAAGTTGGTTGCGGGCGACTGCATGGGCATAGCCCCTGCCTTGGCTTCGATCACGAATAGAACGTCTTCCAAGAGAATTAGAAGGTCGGTCTCGACCCAATCGCCAGTTTGCACATCGCGGTAATAAACGGCGCCGTGCGACTTGCAGCCGTCAAGCTGGCTTGCGAATATCCGGGGATAGGCCTGTTCAACGACCAGCGCCTGGCGCTTAAGCCATTCATCGCGATACGGAAGACGCTTCCATAAGCCCCATTGGATCGCTCGGTAGGCCGAGTCTCGGATGAATTGCCCATCGGCCGTATAATATTCAGCGCCGAGTTTGATGCCCGGCTTTACGCGCGCCGGGAGTGTTCGCATAGGCGTCCCGGTGAGTTCTCCCGGAGCGTAGAACTTGTCGTTCTCGCCTGGTAGATAAGAAAGATCCTCAAGGATGGGTTCCGAAAGGGTGGAGTGCCTGCTGAGATTGCACACGCCACCAAAAAACATGTCCCGCAAGTTGCCAGACATTTCGTCCGTATAGCCAGGTTCATCCGACTGAAGCCTTTTCAGGACAGTCTCAAGATCGTCGCCTGTCTCTTCAACCAGTTTGTATGCTTGCTCCATCCGCTCGAACATGCGCTCCGCAGCATTGCTGAATCCGGCACGAAAGGCGTCTGCGATATTCTGTATTCCATCCGCGATAGCGGCGGGCTCCATGCCATAGGCTTGGCCCAGCGCCTCGGCGTGCGGCTCGAGAACGTAGGCGAAAAATTCCCTCTCCAGCACCTGATAGCGGTGCCCCCGGATTAGCGCCCATGTAGATTTGGCGTGAAATTCGGTCTCGGCAGACTGGCGGCCACGGTCCGAGTCCAAATTCGCCGCCGAGCTTGCCATGCAATACATCATGGTCACCGCTTCCAGCTGGTCGAGAGTTTCAAAAAGCTCCGCCGCGACCGCCTCGTCCAGTGGCGTGGATTCGTCGGCCAGATCTGTGTGGCAACTCCAGACGGCGTGGACATACTCCAACGCGAGCTGGAATTTTTGGATCACCTTCTTGTCAGGGCGCTGGTCCTCCTCGGCAGAGAACATGTTTGCCATGTGAAATTGGGCGAGGAGGTATCCGAGAAGCTGCACCGGTGCCTGCGTGAGGACCAGATCGCGGATCTTGGAGGCAAGCACTTCCATTTCCAGCCGGAGCCTCTCGGCTCCGGCCAATAATTGAGCGCGTCTCTCTTGCTCGTCGACGATTTCATCGGTCTGCTTCATCGCAATTCCTGCACAATTTTGTAGAGGTGGAAGCATCTGTCAGCCATTTTTCGGTACGTCTGATAGACATTGTTCGGCAAGCAAGGCACTTCTCCGGGTGGCAGCCAGTAACTTTGATACATCTGAAACCTGAACTATACTCCGGCGATGGGAAAGCTGCAGGACGCGTTTGATCGACAAATAGATAATCTGCCGCGCCTCGCTATCGGGCGCGTTGTGCGGGACAAGCTTCGCGCGGAAGGGATCGACGATCCTGCTGTGCTTGATCGCATTGTCGATGCGATCATCGACGGCACCGAGGAAAGTGTCGCAGTTCCCTTCGCTCGTTCACTCCACCTAGCACTTACCGATGAAGACTTTGATCGCATGCGAGAGGCCACCGAGGCATTTGGCGAGCGGGTACCGGACATAGTGGATAATCTCGTTCGCAATGTTTCCAAGAATCTTGTGGTGCAGCTGCAGGAAAAGCGGCGTCAGAGCGTTCCTGACGATGATGCGGGGCTTGCGACCAGCGCACGTATTCTAAAGGATTGGGCGGCCCCGCTGGATTCCCTTCGGATGCTGCTGACTCTCTGCGCCGAGGAAGGTGACAATTTCAACATCGCCCATCTGCGATCTGTACGGCCGCGCGAAAACGGCCGGACCCAAGCGCTCGCCCGGCTGCATATCCGTGCGTGTCGTATCGCCCGGGAAATTCTGCTTCTACTTGAGAACGGCTTTACAGAGGGCGCGCAGGCCCGCTGGCGTACTCTACATGAGGTGACGGTCACGGCTGCACTCATCGCGGAAGGAGGCGACTCGCTGGCTGAGCGCTATTTCGATCATGAGATCGTGGACCGGAAAAAAGCCCTCGATGACCATCGTCGTGCGGCCGCGGCAAGTGGAGAGCCTCCCGTCGCGCGCCGGCATACAAGGGCTCTTGAAGAAGAATTCGCTGCGGCAATGGCCAAGTATGGAAAACAGTTTCGTGGTATGTACGGTTGGGCAAGCAATCAGCTCGGAATGCCCGTTGATCCCAAATTTCATGATCTGCAGGAGATCGCAGGAAGCCTGACCCTCAAGCTGCGCTATCGCCTTTCATCCTTTGACACGCACGCAAGCCCGAAGGCGCTAGAACAGCCGGTCCATCGCTGGGATCCTACCACCCATGTGCCAGGGGCGTTCGAGGCTGGCTTCGAGGGACCGGCTATCGACACTGCCCATGCCATTATTCAGATCACGGCATTGTTGTATCCTCAGCCATGGGATTTGGACGCCGTGGTGTTCGTGACGGCGCTGAACCGGTTGCGCGAGGAGGTGTCCGAGGCTTGGTTGAATGCCGCGCGAAGCATCGACAAGCGTGAGCGGCGCTCGATCGAACGCGCTGCCCGTGGGCCGCTACGTCGATATGGTTATGTGAAGGCCAAGCCCGGCAAGCGGCGTATATAGCTTAATGCACGGAGATCACCGGGCCCGTGCCCCGGACCGCTTGCCCGTCGGCATCGCGGGGGACCAATCCACGCTCGCGAGGTCGCGCCGGCGCACGAACCGCGCATCAGGCGAGAGATTGGCCTCGACGAATATCATCGGCTGCGGCGTGTCGACGACCACCAATCCATGGACTTCCGGCACAATCGCCAGCTTGAGGCGCTTCGCTAGGTCGGTGACATGTGCGCGCACATAGGCTACCCGATCAAGATGACGCAATAGGTTGTCAGGTTTGCCGTCATGCCGCTGTTGCCCCCTATAGTCGGACAAACGGCGTGCCGTCTCACCCAGCGTCCGACAGAGCTTGATGTCCTTGGCCTCGATTACCCAGGCGTGCCGCCGGTCTGGGCTCAACGCGAGCACATCAACATCCCCTAGCAGCTTGACCGTCGGAGTCGCCTGATGATTGAGGCATGCCCAAGGCGCTACGGACGCGTTGGCTTCGAGACCCTGCGCGCGAAGATCCTCCGCAATTGCGTCGTTGAACGCCATTCCTGCGCGATTTGCCGCGCCACCGACATAACTGCGCATCTTCTTGCTCGACCAAAAGCCGCCCTGGAGGCTTCCGTTCATCGCGCCGCCGAGGCCGTGCATGAAGCTTCGCTCCACGACGGCAGGCCCGACCGCGAGCAGTGGATCCGGCCCCTGGGCGATCGCCAGCAAGGGGCGTGCGATCAAGGAAAGCGGTCGATCGAAACGACCAAGATCGAAATCATTAGAATGGGCCCTTGAAAGCAGATCCCTCCAGCCGGCTCGACAGGGCAAAATGAGGCGATTGACCAACTGCCTGAGCGCGACAGCATCGATCTCGGGGTTCTCTTGCAATCGGGAGAGGAGCTCCGAGCGTCGCAGCATGATCACATCCTTGTCCGCAGCGATTGCAAGGCCGCAGAGCGCCCGATCGAACGTTCCAAACATCTCGGACGTGATGCCATATTCCGCCTGGAGCGCGGCCTGAAGCTCCGCCTCGGGCCGAGACGGAGCGCCCGGCGTCCTCCCTAGCCACCAGCCATATTCCTCGACATTACGGGCACGCACCTCGGCGTGCATAGCGGCGGCGCTTGGCGCCAACGTGTCGTCGCCGAAGCTGTGATCGTAGAGGAGGTCGCCAGTTGGGCTGACGATCAGCTCGGGCGTTAGCCTGTCCCCCGCAAGGCTCGGCACGAGCTCGCAATAGCCGAAATGGTGGAGCGCCATCGCCGCCAGTTCGTCAAAATCCATTTCGCCCACCGACTTGCCGCCCTCTACGGGCGCGTGCGAGGCTGCGACCTCGGCTAGGATAGACGATGCGCGGATGACCGCGTTGACCCGGCTGCGCTGTGCCAGACTGACCAGCAAATCGGCATCCAGCCCGTGAATGCCGCGCAGCGCCCGGGCGGTCAGCGCCCAATGCTGATCCTGGGCAAGAGCCGCCTGCAGCATGCCGAGCGCCGTGATGACGAGTTCGGAGCGATCATATTGGGCGACCCCGGTAAGCAAGTTCTCCAGGCTGCTGCCATGCAGCTCGGCGAGCACTTCCGCGCAGCGCTCCTTTCCGAGGATCCGCGTATCGGGCGGACGGTTTTTGGCGAAGGCATGTCCGTGCTTGATCAGCGACGCCGCAGAAGGCGCGATCTCGCGAAATTTCTGTTGTAGGATGCCATGGAGACGCAGCACATCCGCCGCGCGTTCCGGCTGATAGGCATGGCGCCAGCGGACATCGGGTGACGGCACCGCCTCCAGTACGAGAGCCATCGCCCCTTCCCGGCTGATCGAATGGCCGATCGCGGCATATAGGCCTTCCAGCATCGCGCCCCCGAGACCGAGCTCGGCGCGATTGTCGATTCGCTGGACACCGCGCTGCCAGACTTTGCCGACTCTTATCGTGACATGGCCTCCCTCCGCCTCGACCATGATGTCCGCGTCGATCGCGTCATCCCCCGGAACCTCGCCGTCCAGATCAGCCAGCGAGGACAGCTCCAAAGTCACAAGAACGGGCACTGGCGAAGTGTCGTGCTCGGGCAGCAAAGGCATCACCAGATTCAGCCATTGCAACGCCGCCGCCCAATTCTGATAGGTGAAGGAGAGCTCGGACGGGTCTTCTGGGCGGGGGACTTCCAACCAGCCCGGGCGTGTGCCTGCCAGAGTTACCCCGAGGAGCCGGCGTTCGCGGAGCACTTCGACCGAAACATAAATGGACTCGTGCATACCAAAGGTAGCCTGCGGGTCGAGGCGCACCACCGGCCGGAACCCACCGGTGGGCGAAGGCACCGCGCGACGGTCGTAGGCCTCGGCGCCTTCCTTGCGCACGGTGAACATGCTGTCCGTCGGCATCGAGATTTCGATGGGCGGATTCAGCTCGCGCTCTTGCTGCGGCACGAGAGTGTGATCGGTGTCGCGCCACCATTGGAACAGGTTGAGCGGACCGCTCATATTATTAAGACCATAGCCCTGACGACGAACCATGTCGGCGAGAACGTCGATCCGCCAGAAATCCGCCGGCGTGCCGTCCGAGCAGGCACTAAAGGCGATCGCGTCGGCAACTTCCAACGCCATAAACCTCCAATACTTCAGGGTATCTGGACGTGCGAAGTCGATCCTCTCGCCTTTTCCCCATCCACCCATGAGGTAGAGGGTTGCGCCGAATTGAAAGCCGGGCCGCTTTTGTGCGGCCTCCTGCGAGAGCCGCATCGCTGCAATAATTTGCGCGCCACGGACGGCACTGGCGGGACTAGGTTCACCGAAGCCGTATTCGCGCCAGTTGGCGAAACCTCCGACCATCTGCTCCAAATGAAGAAAGCGCCCAGCGGAATATTCGATAAGCTCGGATCGGATCGGCTCGCCCAGGCCCCAATGAGTCGGGACCTCGTCCATGCGGGCGAAGGGCGTCTCCGACAAACGTTCGGCATGGACTTCGAGCAGTGCTTCGGAGAGTCTAGCATCGCGGTTGGTGGCCAGCGCATGGTCTGCGATGATCGCGCGTACCGCCATGCTAATCGCGCTAGGCGCGACAAGCAGCAGATCGGATCCGGTCCGCAATAGTGGCTTGAAATCGATTGGTGCATTGGCAGGCTTGGCGCGCAGCGTCGCAGCGGCATCGGCCTCATCTAGCACGAAGGGGATCAGAGCGTCGCCATCGATGCCAGCGGCTTCGAGCGCGGCCGGCGTCCAGCGCACATGTCCGGCAAGTCGAGCGAGCGTTCCATCAGCCGGCAATGCGATCGCGGTGTTGGGTAGTCCGTCACCAGCGATCCGCCGATCGAGCCTGGCTCGATCGGCGACAGCTCGCGAAAGTACCAGCAGTGCCTCGATTGAGCGCAGCAGGTTTACGTCCTCCGCGCTGGCGATGCGCGTGAACGCGTCCATCAAGCTATCGGTGTAGAATGCAGGATGTGACCAAGTCCCCATGAAGATCGGAATCTCGCCCCAGCGCGTGGCGATGGGCGACAAGAAGAAGTCCTCGATCGGATCTTCCATCCGCAGCACGTCTGCCTTGTCCAGATCGGTATTGAGCAGGCGCATGAGATCGGATCGGCCGACCCGCTGACTGCCCGAAGCTAATCCAAGAACGAGGCGCATCGCCCAGGTCAACCGGACATAATTTGCGTGGAAGCGCGGCTCCAGTTGCAAGCCGGCGAGCAACCCAAGCGCCTGGGCTCGATCCCACCGCGCCAAGCGACGTGTCAACTGCGAGGCGCGCAACACCACATCAGCTGGAACCTCTGGCAGATCGCGCGGCGAAAATATCCGCGAGGCGAACTCGTGGGGACCTTCGTTTTCCTCGACCACGGCAAACGGGACAACAGGGCTGAGTGACGAACCGGCACGCAGGATTGCGCCGCGCCTTCGTCTCGACTCATTTTGATGGTCGTTCATTCTGCCCCGCTAAGCCCCCGCAGCAGACATATTAAATAAAAACTGCAGCAATTGAGAATTGGGCTCATAGAACCAAAATTTCCAGTGCTGCGGCACTGGAGCTCCACGGCGAACTGCGGCGCTGGATTCGCTGCCTCAAACAAGGTCAGCGACGAGCGCAGCTTCATGACCGGCATCGCGGTGTAGTTCCGGATGCGGATCGCCGCCTATCTCCGTGCTCACGTGAGCGGATAGCAGGTATCGGGATCAGTGATTGTACCGCCAAACAGCGATGTGAAGAGCGTGAAGCTGACTTGCCTGTTCGCCGTCTTGTACGTCCGCTATTGCAATCAGCGCTCCTAAAAGGCGCCATTCCGGATCGTCCGACACCCCTGCCGTGGGTCCCTACCCTCAACATGATATTTGAAGCATGATTCGGTAGAAATAAGGCCAGCGAATCAGTCTTATTTTTGGTCCGTGATTCCGCGTTTGAGAATCGAACCCATTTTGATTCCAGCGATGATGGACCGATTGATGGATTCATTTGTAAGACAAATTAAATTTGTCATATTTTCTATCATCTTATTTTACGAATTCGATTCCGGCTCGGCCAGATTGCTGTCAGCCAATGCTCGCTGATAATTAAAAAACCCATGATTTCCGCTAGTTTACAGGTAATCGCTGATTGGCAGCGACTGCCTCTATTTGCCTGTGACCGCAGACGATGGGGGCCTACCTTGGGGGCCTCGCGAGACCCGCTGACATCCAAAGCGGTTGCCGAGACCCTTTTGAACATGGCCATCGCAGCCTGCCTCATTCCGCTGATCATGGCGTGGCTCTGGCGTCGTTTCCAATACGGGACCGACAGGCTGCGGAAGCCATGAGAGCCAATCTACGCGAACGCCACCGACGAGACGCGGGAAGCGCTTGAAAAGCTCTTTGCCTATCTCCAGCGCGAAAGCGCACCAAGG
>Ga0068855_100005835_pt1 | contig 15030 bp, 10 predicted proteins | sample KBSCornC52_FD_66592 | JGI IMG/M metagenome (GOLD analysis project Ga0068855, IMG submission 66592) | Corn rhizosphere microbial communities from Kellogg Biological Station, Michigan, USA - KBS Corn C5-2 | ecosystem: Host-associated > Plants > Roots > Rhizosphere > Soil ...
TGGTCTTTCGGATGGAGGATCTTGACGCCGACCGCAGCCGGCCCGAGTACGCCCAGGCTGCCCTCGAAGATCTGCGCTGGCTCAACATCGATTGGGACGAAGGTCCCGACCTCGGCGGACCATACGCCCCCTACGATCAGAGCCAACGCGCCGGTATGCATCGCTCGGCTTGGGAGAAACTACGCGAGGGCGGATTCATCTACCCATGCCGCTGCTCCCGCAAGGACCTCGCCGCCGCACTCAGCGCTCCCCACGAAGACACCAGCAATCCAGGCGTCCGGGGCAACGAGCTGGAGGATGAGCCTGTATATCCGGGCACCTGCCGACCGTCCCGCACTGGGGATGGCATCCTCGATCTCTCTCTCTCCCCCGAGTTCGCCGACGGACCCGGCGGCCTCAACTGGCGCTTCCGCGTCCCCGATGGCGAACTCATCGAATTCAACGACGCGAACCTCGGCCCACAGCGCTTCATCGCCGGAATTGATTTCGGTGACTTCCTCGTCTGGCGCAGAGAAGGCCCGGGGTCCCCACGGACGGGTCCACGTTCGTGGGGTGGAGGCCAGGGGTCCCCACGAACGGCCCCACGTTCGTGGGGTGGAGATCCGGGGTCGCCACAGACGAATCCACATCCCTGGGGTAGTGGTAGCCCCAGCTACCAACTCGCCTGCGTAGCCGACGACTTCGCCATGCGCATTACAGAGGTAGTCCGCGGCGCCGACCTGTTGAAATCCACAGCCCGGCAGATCCTCCTCAATCGCGCCCTCGGCTACCGCGACCCAAACTGGTTCCATTGCGACTTGATTGTCGACGAGCAAGGCCGTCGGCTCGCCAAGCGCCACGACGCCCTCAGCATCCGTGAACTGCGCCGCAGGGGCATGTCCCCCGCTGATATATTCCGGGCGTATTTGAGCCCAGAACCACCTCACCGATGATCTTTGCGCCTCCCTAGCAATGCGTCGGCCAATCCCCTTGTGGATTTCCAGACCCCGAAGTACCCTCGCTTGCGGTGACTCTTTACTTCCCGCCAGAGGTGACTGAAAGGACCTTACACTTTTGGTGCATCCCCGCTACCATGTAAGGGTAAGAAAAAGCCCATAGCTGTACCCGCCATTGGAACTGCCAGAGAGAACGAGACAGCAAGAAGTCCAGGCGAGGCACGCAGGACCCTCAACCCCCAGGAGCGCCGCACATGTCTCAGGATCGGAAACCAAGCCTTTTTGCCTCCATGTTTGGCTCTAAAAAGAAAACGGAAGAAGAGCTCGAAGCTGAACAGCAATCCCGCCAGAAGCTAGAAGATCGCATTCGAGAAGTCCTCACGGTGATCGAAACGCCCAACCTCGACCACGCTTAATCCGTCCCGCACCCACTTCCCGGGTGCGGGTCACTCGCCCCAAGACATCTTTCAATTCAGCACAACTTCGCCGGGCTGCGGCTCAGTTTCTCTGCTCCCTATTGCCCACTGATCCGTCCAACCCTCGTACGCTCTTACGGTTCGCTCCGCCGGGCTCCGCCAGATACAATAGGAGTACGCGCGAAAAAACCGGGCGATTACGATTTCTTTCTACAATTGGAGCAGGTGCACGTGATACGTATGTTCCGCCACTGGGTTGCAACCTATCTTTGCGCCATCGCGATCCCGGCGATCGCAGCCCCAGCCGCAATCCAGCAACAACCCACGCAGACCACGCTCCTCGTTGACACTCGCGACATCAACGGACACACCGAAGCGAACATCTTCGTCGCAGTGAGTGGTTCCGACGGACTCTCCGCTCCCGGCTCCGTCACCATCACTGACGGCGGTAAGTCGCTGGCCGGATTCGTGCTTGACGCTCAAGGCCAGGTTAGCTCGACGCTCAGCCTCCCCGGCGGAGCGCACTCCTTGCGCGCCGTCTACTCCGGCAACACGACACACGCCACATCCACTTCATCTGTCAGGCCACTCGCCGCTACCGCCGGAACCACTCCCGACTTCTCCGTTGCCATAGCGCCCGCATCGTTCAGCCTCAAACAGGGCCAATCGGGATCGGCAATCGTCACCGTCACTCCCATCAATGCGACGTCCCTCGCCGCGCCAATGTTCGTTACCATCTCCTGTGCCGGCCTCCCTGACCAGACAAAGTGCACCTTTACTCCGGAAAATATTGAAATCCCCGTAGGCGCCACCGCTGCGATCAACAGTTCGATGGTCATCGCAACACAGGCTCCCTCGCTCGCCAAAGCCCAGCCTCTGAACGAACGAAATGTGCATCCCGTCGCATGGGCCCTCCTGCTTCCCGGCACCCTCACACTTGGCGGCCTGGCTTTCGGATTGCGCCGTCGTCGCGTACTTAGCCGTCTCGTTCTGCTGGCTCTCGTCGGATTGGTTGGGGTGCTAGGCTCCACGGCCTGCTCGCCGCTCTATAACTACCGCAACCACGGTCCTACTCAGAACTTGCCCACGCCCACGGGCACCTACAACCTCACCATTTCCGCGCAGTCGAGCAATGGGGTTACAGCCACAACGCATACAACGAGCATTGCGCTGACGGTCACAAAATAGCCCGATTCCGCGGGAGCCGGATGTATGAACCCCTGGCATCCCCTGCCTCACGACATCTACTCGCTCGTCGAACACACACCGGGAACGGTGCTTCTCCATAGCTCCCGTCCCGGCGTCTCCGCAATAAGCCGCCTCTTCATTTCTCCACTCAAAATCCTCGAAGTTCGGGAACTCGCGGGAATCCCTGCCCTCTTCGCGCAAATAGAGGACGCGATCCGCCGTGGTCACCTCGCCGCCGGCTACTTCGCCTACCCGTGCGGAGAGTACTTCGAACCCACGGCAACACTCAGCCGCCGCGAAACGGATACACTCGCCTGGTTCGGCATCTACGAACGCTGTCACAGCTTTGATCACACCGTTGCGGCATTCGACTCCGCTTCTCCCCACCAAGCGCCGCAGAAGCACCAAGTACCTGCGGAAACCCCGGCCAGCCCGATGCCCATCGACTTCGTACTGACTCAACAGCAATTCGCCGAGCGCATTGCCCAGATTCACAACTGGATTCGTGCGGGCGATGTCTATCAGCTCAATTTCACGTTTCCTCTTCATGCACAGTTCGCCGAAAGTCCCTCAGCTCTGTATGCGCGGCTCAGTGCAGCCCAGCCAGTCGACTACGGCGCATTTCTCCACACGGCTCCTGGCCGTCATATCCTTTCTTTCTCGCCCGAACTCTTCTTCAGCATTGACGGCGAACGCCACATCATCACTCAACCGATGAAAGGCACTGCGCCTCGAGGCCGAACCACGACCGAAGATCGCGAGATTGCCGAATGGCTCGCCAACGATAGCAAGAACCGCGCCGAAAACGTGATGATTGTCGATCTTATCCGCAACGATCTCGGCCGCCTCTGCACCTTCGGATCCATCCACGTAGATAAGCTTTTCGAAGTCAAACGTTATCCCTCGCTATGGCAGATGACCTCGCGCATTGCCGGAGACCTGGTGCCGGATATCAAATACGAAGAAATCTTCCGCGCACTTTTCCCTTGCGGATCCATCACGGGCGCGCCAAAGGTCCGCGCAATGCAACTACTGACGCAGATTGAGCTAGAGCCGCGCGGCGTTTACACCGGCGCCATCGGATATTTCTCGCGAGAACAAACTGTCTTCAACGTCGCGATTCGAACACTGGAGCTAGAAGGCCGCAGAGCCATGATGGGCGTCGGCGGAGGCATCGTCATCGACTCCCATCCAACGACCGAATACCAGGAATGTCGCCTCAAAGCCGATTTCCTGACCCGCTCCGCTGAACCGTTCTCCCTGATCGAAACCATCCTCTGGAACGGCACCTTCCCGCTCCTCGAACTGCACCTCGATCGGCTTGCAGACTCAGGCGACTACTTCGATTTCACTTGCGATCGCGAAACGGGTCGAACTGCTTTGCTCGCCGCAGCCTCCGGGTTTGCAGACAACCGCCCCCGCAAAGTGCGCCTGCTACTCGACGCGGGCGGTACACTCCACATCGAGAGCGCCATCCTTCCGAACGCTGAAGACCTCGCGAGTCCGCTGCGCGTCTGCATCGCTGCAAAGCGCACCGATCCCACTGATCGATTCCTGTTTCACAAGACCACACGGCGCGAACTCTACAACTATGCATTCAGCGCCGCATCCTCTTCTGGGTTCGCTGACATCCTCTTCCTGAACACGAGAGGCGAAATCACCGAAGGAGCAGTGAACAATCTCTTCATTGAAAAATCTGGTCGCTGGTACACACCCCCGATAGATTGCGGTGTTCTCCCCGGTGTCTATCGCCGCCACCTTCTCACAACCCGCCCAGAAATCGAAGAGAAAATTCTTTCCATAAACGATCTGAAGGCCGCCGATAGCGTTTATCTTTCCAACGCCGTCCGCGGCCTTCGTCCTGTTTCTGTTGATTTTGATACTGCGCCAGGTTTCTGAACTCTGACGTTGTCCCTGTCTTAGAACGTTCTTGAAATCCCCGTAATCACGGTGTAATCCGCGAATGCCGCATCACCGTGGGCGTGGTTCTCAATATCGGTCACGCTGATCTTGCGGTTCCGCTCCATCGCCCAGGGCCCGCTGGCATAGAATCCCCACCGTCCGCGGCTGTACATCATTCCCGGCTCAATCGAGATTACATATCCCGGCCGCCGGAATCCATTGCTCGACCCGAAAGCGTCGCGAACGGGTACGCCTTCCATGCGCCCTCCAACGCTGAGCGCCAGCCCACGCAGAAGCTTCACCCCGGTAACCGGCCGCGACAATCCGCCACGCCAGAGGTACTGATCCGTCGCCGACACCACATCTTCTCCCGGAGCCGAACGGAATGTCTGCACACCTGTCGTATCCTGCGGACTGAACAACCAGGAACCAGTAAAGTACGCCGATGTCCGCCAGTGGATCTCGCGATACGCTTCTGTTGCCAGCGAGAAACCCCACGTGCCGTCTCCCGGTTGCACTGACTCGTCAAACGGCTCGGTCAGTGGCGTGCCGCTTTTGGTGATTGTCGTTCCCTTTGCATCATTGATGCCCGTAGGCAGCTTCAACTGCGCCGAGACCGCAACGTTGCCGTGGCTCTCTGTCGGCGGACGCCATACCCACGCCTGCGCACCAACCGTCACGTCTCCAATTCCGCCAGACCGATAATAGTTCGTGTCCGTCCGCTGCCCGTGACGCGTCGCCTCCATCCCTGGAACTGAAGCAACGAGGCTCCAGCGCGGAGTAAGTTGATAATTCAAATCGAGCTCAAACAGATTCACATGGTTCACCACAGCCGAATGTTGCGTCTGCCGCTGCTCCTGATAGACCGTTCCGACGTAATGCCGATACGAGTTGTAAACACGATAGCCAGTTGAAATCGTCAGCCCGTGCAGGAAGTTCGTTCCCGCGGAATGCGCGATGGCAGCCTGATTAGTTGGATCAAGTCCGGAGATAACAGGTTGTGGAGAGTGGGCCGCAACGCAACCTTGAGCATGGGCTGAAGACTGCAGGCAGAAGAGGGAAGTGAACAGAGCGGCAGTAGAAACCGCACTCCGCAGCAGGAGCTTTTTCATCTATGTCTCCAATTCAGGAAGGAAAAACTGACCTCAAAATTCCCAACGGGGCGAACCACAGGATCGGGAAATGCCTGTGTACTTGACCCAGACGAAAGTAGCAGCTTTTTGGCCCGACTCGCGTCACCCATCATGCTGAACGCCCCCTCATCCCTTCGGTTGAGTCCAGATCATCGCCTCGCTGGTTATCGTCGAGAGACAATGCCGCCCTTCCCCAACCGTCAAATCCTTACCTTCCTCCTCTGCCTCGCCATGTTTCCGGCTTCACTCTTCGCAAAACGCGTGCCCGACCCCACCTTCAAAACTCTCGATGGCCAATCGCACAAGCTCTCAACCTTGCGCGGTCAAATCGTTGTCGTGAACTTCTGGGCCACATGGTGCGGTCCCTGTCAGGAGGAGCTTCCCCGGCTTTCGCAGATTGCTGCATCCTACTCCGGCAAACCCGTCAGTTTTGTCTTCATCTCCATCGACGAACCGAAGAATCGCAGCAAAATTCCCTCCGCTCTCACGAAACTCCACCTCGATTTCACGAGTTGGATAGGGGCCGACACCGACACTCTCGATAGCTTCGGCCTCGGCAACATCGTTCCGGGAACCATCATCCTCGACGAGACTGGCCAGCCGGTCGCGCGCGTCATGGGTGAGGCCAGAGAAGATGACGTTCGCAAACCAGTCGACTGGCTATTAGGAGGCAAGAAAGGCGACGCACCCCAAGCTCTCACGAAACGCCTTTGATCTCACTCCTCCCTCCGATTCAACCGAGCCCGCGGCATAGAATGAGTCCGTGAATGCCCGCTGGTCTTCGAGACTTGTTCCGTTCCTTGCGCTCCTCATCTCCTCTGTCCCTTCCAGCACTGCACAAACCGCTGATCAGGCGTGGCTCAACTACAGCCTTCGGGGTCGGCTTCACTCGCTCTTTCCAATTGCCGTCCGCGCGCTCGGCGGCAGTGCTGTCGAACGGACTGCGGTCGCTGAGTTGAACCGTGAGCTCGGCTCGCTCGCCGGCCAGGATGCCTCCAAAATGACTGCTCGTGCGAGAGAAGCCCTCTCAGGGCAGACACTCCTGGGAACCGTCGAGGAGATCCAGAAGGCACTCCCTGATATCTCTGTTCCCAAAAATTTAGGCCCCGAGGACTATTGGATCTGGTCGAACTTTCAGCACGGAGAGAAGCAATTGCTGGTGATCGCTGGAGGCAGTCTAAAGGGCGTCCTCTACGGCGCGTTTGAGTTGCTTCGAACACCGGCTATAGCTCCATATACAGCGCTTCCCAAAGAGGGACTGCGCGGCAGTCCAGCCATGCCCCTCCGCTGGACCGACGAATGGGATAACATCGACGGCTCCATCGAGCGTGGCTACGGTGGTCGCAGCATCTTCTTCGACGCAGGCCATGTTCGCACTGATCTCGCCCCCGTCACCGAATACGCCCGTCTCCTCGCCTCCATCGGCATCAACGGATGCAATCTCAACAACGTCAACAATGCTTCGGTCTTCTTCACTCCCGAGATGCTGAAGGAAATCGCTCGTATCGCCGACGCGATGCGGCCATACGGCGTCGGCGTCTCCCTCTCCGCCGACATTGCCAGCCCGAAAACTCTCGGTGGCCTCTCCACCTTCGATCCGCTCGATCCCGCCGTCCAAAAATGGTGGGCCGAGAAAGTCAACGAGATCTACGCCCTGATCCCCGACTTCGGCGGCTTCACCGTCAAGGCCGACTCCGAAGGCCAGCCCGGCCCCGCCAGCTATGGCCGATCCCCCGCCGACGCTGCCAACACTCTCGCCGCAGCGCTCGCCCCACACAACGGCGTGGTCCTGTATCGTGCCTTCGTTTACAACCATCACCTCGACTGGCGTGATCCAAAGGCCGACCGCGCACGCGCCGCATACGACATCTTCCATCCGCTCGACGGCAAGTTCGCCTCGAATGTAATCGTCCAGATCAAGGAAGGCCCCATCGACTTCCAGGCGCGCGAGCCAGTCTCTCCGCTATTCGGCGGACTCACTCAAACTCAACAGGCGATGGAACTCCAGATCACGCAGGAGTACCTGGGCCAGCAGCGCCACCTCGTCTACATCGCGCCCATGTGGAAGGAAGTCCTTGACTTCGACATGCGCGTGAATGGGATTCACTCGCCGGTTAAAACCGTCATTTCGGGTGGCCTGTGGCTAGGCGACCAAAAATCACTTTCGGGCAATCCGCCGCCGCGACCTCTCGGCGGCATGGTCGGCGTAGCCTGCATCGGCCAAAACGGCTGGCTCGGCTCGCCTCTCGCTCTCGCCAATCTCTACGCCTTCGGCCGACTCGCCTGGAATCCCGATCTCAAGCCCGAAGACATCGCCACCGAGTGGACCCGCCAGACCATCTCCACCGATCCCCCCGTCGTCAGCACCATCGTCAAAATGCTGATGCAGTCATGGCCCGCGTACGAAAGCTACACCGGCCCCCTCGGCCTTCAAACCCTGACCGACATCACCGGCAGTCACTACGGCCCCAACATCGAATCCAGCGAGCACAACGGCTGGGGCCAGTGGCACAAGGCAGACCACGAGGGCGTCGGCTTCGATCGCACTGTCGCCACCGGCTCCGGCTACGTCGGTCAATACCAGCCCGAAGTCGCGAATATCTACGAATCCACCGCCACCACTCCCGACAACCTGCTCCTCTTCTTCCACCACGTTCCCTACACCTGGAAACTCCACGACGGCAAAACCGTAATCCAATACCTCTACGACTCGCACTACCAAGGCGCCGCGCAAGCAGCTCAGTTCGCCAAGGGCTGGGCATCGCTCAAAGGAAAGCTCGATCCCGCCCTCTACACCGACGTGCTCCGCCGGTTGGAATACCAGGCCGGACACGCAATCGTCTGGCGCGATGCCGTCACGCAATACTTCCTGAAGCTCAGCGGAATTCCAGACACACAAGGTCGCGCCGGCCACTACCCCAATCGCCTCGAAGCCGAAGACGCCCGGCTCACCGGCTACAAGATCATCGATGTCAATCCATGGGAAGATGCCAGTGGTGGCAAAGCAGTGTTTTGCGGCAGGCCACAATCCTGCACTGCCGAATGGACATACAAAGGCGCCGACGGAAGCTTCAACATCGCCGTTCAGTATTTCGACCTCCAAGGTGGCGTCGCCAAGTTCGCGCTGACCATCAACGGCAAGCCTCGAGCTGCAGATGCTACCTGGTCTGCCGACGCCAAGCTGCCCACCCCTCGGCCGCATGGCGACAACTCCACGCGCCATATCATCAAAAACGTGATGCTCAAGCCAGGCGACACCATCCGTGTCGAAGGCACACCCGACGCATCCGATTCAGCCGCACTCGACTACATTGAGATGTTGCCATCGACTCTGTGAGTAGTCTCTCGTCCTTGATGCGGCCTCTCATTAACGACCGAGGGACTCCACGGCCAACTTCCGTTGACATGCAATGTGCGCACCCTGTATTCCCAATCCATGGTCCGACTCAGCGTGCTCTATCCCGCTACGCCTGGTACCACTTTCGATTGGAACTACTACCTCGGGCCGCACCTCGTCCTTGCACGACGGCTGCTCGGGCCCCGCGGACTCGTGCGCATCGAAGTTGACCGCGGTATCGGCGCCTTCCCGCCCGGCACACCTTCCCATTACCATGCCATCGGCCACCTCTACTTCGAATCGATGCTGGACCTCGACACGGCACTTGCTGCCACCGCCACCGATCTCGTTGCCGATCAGCGCGAATACTACAGCGGCGAATCCGTAGTCCAGGTCAGCGAAGTCGTGCCGGTTTAGCTGGGCCATGCCGCATGATCACGATGGCACGTGACGCGGGCCGCAACATAATCGGCAGATTCGGCGCTATCATTCCACGATGTTCGCGATTCGCAATCCATTCGGCGCCGTGATCCATCGACTATTCGCGCTCGGCTTCGCCATATCAGCAGCTCTCTTCTGCGCCGCCCAGTCCGCACCCGACCCGCTCGACCCCAATGCCGTTCTCCACGACCTCACCGCCGACTTCGCTCGTCTCGCACCGCAAACGATCCGCCCAGCTAACGGCTACATCAAGCACCCCTACCTCATCCCCTCCGGCTACTACCCGCAAATGTGGGACTGGGACGGTTTCTTCATCGGCCTCCACTGGGCGAACCAGGATCCCGCAAATGCAAAATACCTCCGCGACTGGGTCCTGGCGTTCGCGGACTCGGCCGATGCCGAGGGCTATGTTGCCGGCTGCATCACCCCGAAGGGACCGCGACCGCTCTTCGGGAAGTTCGCAATGAAGCCATTCCTCGCCCAGGGCGCTCTCATAGCCTCGCGCGACCTCAATGACTACGAGTGGCTTCGCCCCGTCTGGCCGGCCATGAAACGCATCATTGACTACCGCCGTCGCACGCAGTTCGACCCCAAATGGGGGCTCTGGTTCTGGGACAACGCAATGCAGTCCGGCGCCGACAACAACCCCGCCCTCACCAATGATGAGAACGACCGCAGCGCTATTCTCGCTATCGATGCCTCCGTGTGGGCCATGCGCGAGTACCAGGGCATGGCCATACTTGCACAGCATCTGGACGACGCCGCAGCAGCTCGCGTGTACCAGGCGGATGCACTCGCCACCCGCCAGGCAATCCGTCGTCAGCTCTATTCGCCCCGCGACGCCATGTTCTGGAACCGCCGCCGCGATACCGGCGAAGTCATTCACGTTATCGCCTGGTCCAATTTCCTCCCCCTCGTTGATGGTCTTATCTCGCGCGGCGAAGCCCGCCGCATGATCCGTCTTTATCTTCTCAATCCCGCACAGATGCGCTCTCCTCGCGGATTTCGCAGCCTCTCCAGCTTCGATCGCAATTACAACAACGAAGCCATCATCAACCCATACTCCAACTGGCGCGGCCCCATCTGGATTAATGCGAACTTCCTCGACTGGATCGCTCTCCGCCGTTACGGCTTCAACAACGAAGCACGCTGGCTCGCTCTCACTCTCGCGGAAGACATTCACCGCGATGTTGAGCGCTGGGGCTCAATGCACGAGAACTACAATGCCGAAACCGGCGACGGCCTTGCTCCTACACCCGAGCAATCTCCGAACGGCAAGTTCGCCGGCTTCGTTGGCTGGAATCTTCTTGCACAAGACATGCTCCAGTGTGAAGTCACGCAGCAGCACTGCATGACACTCTCCCTCGACCCCGTGCAATGATCTTGCATTCGGTCAAATAGCCATCTGTGCGATGGGCTTTGCTCTTGTCGCAAGGATGCGAGACAAGCAACATCCGACCGCAAACTATGCGCTTACTTGGCCGCGTGCGGCTTTTCTCCCGACCACGTCCACGCCCTGATCTTCCAGACGCCATCTTCTTTGTGCAGCACGGCTGTGACCTGTCCCTTCTCATCCATCGGCTTACCGTGTTCTTTGTAGAGATACTCGGTCGGGACGACCACATATGCCAGATCGCCCTCAATCTCAGTCCGCGTCGGCGCGCTATAGGTCACTTTTCCATCGGTCACGCCGGTCGCCTGAGCATGCTTGTCGTACGCAGCAGCCCAGTCCTGCGCAGCATGCGGTCCTGACCAATGGTGAGGAGCGAACTCATCCATAATCGCGATATTGCCCTTGGCATACGTAGCGTTTGCCAGCGCCGTATCGCCTTTGTTGAATGCGTCAATAAACTGGCGTATCGGCGCAGCCGCATCATCCTTCGAAGCCGCAAAAGCGACAGGAATACATACGACGCTCGCCAGCAAGGCAAGCATGGACTTTCTCATGGTCTTTCCTCGTTCGGTGCCCAAAAATTTGGTAGAGATTCCCGAAGCCTTGCATTCTGAAATTAGGCCTGTCAACCACAATCGCCGCAAATCATTCGCACATCCGCCGAACACTCACCGCAACCTGACCACAGTCGGCAGATCGCTGGTTCGAGGCCTTACTCTTACATCAGCCATCATCCCGCATCCCCGCGGAGGACCATGTCTGGGTTATCCGGCATTTCGCGTCGCAATTTTCTAGCCGCCTCAGCAGCTGCGGCAGCATCGCTCAGCCGACCGCAATTAGCGCGAGCCGATGTGTCCCATGCACAAGTGCCGGCTCCCATCGCGGCACTGCCGAATCTAAGCGGCCAAGCCCATCCCTTTACGAATGCCGAGCGACTGGATCGCATCGAGCGCGCTCGCGAGTTGATGGGAACCGCAAAGATCGATGCCATCGTGCTCGCCAACTCCACCAGTTCCTCTGTCTACTTCGCCGATCTGCATCTATACGGCGGTGAACGCCTCTGGGCAATCGTCCTTCCCTCGCGATCGAAGCCACTGCTCATCTGTCCCGCGTTCGAAGAGGGACGGGCGCACGAGCTTCTCGCTGCCGGTCCGCTCGCGGGCAACTGCGACGTCCTCACATGGGAGGAAGACGAAAGTCCATACGCGCTCCTCGGTCGCGGACTCGCCGATCGTGGCCTGGGTTCCGCCACCATCGGTCTCGACGAACACATGTCCTTCGTCTTCTCTGATGGGATCCGCGCCGCCAACCCCCACCTCAACCTGGTCTCCGCCACCCCCATTACCGCCGGTTGTCGCATGATCAAGAGCGCCCACGAAATTGAATGCATGCGCCTTGCGTGCCGCGCCACGCTCCTCGTCTACCGCGCGGTGGCGCAATCACTCCATCCCGGCATGACCACTATTGACGTCCATTCGCTCATCGCCGCCGCCTACCGCCGCATCGGCTTTGAAGGCGAAGCCAGTCTCAACATTGACCAGTACACAGCACTGCCTCACGGCTCTCGCCAGCCGCAAACGCTCCGCAACGGTTCCATTCTCATGCTTGATGACGGCTGCTCCGTCGAAGGCTACCAGTCCGACATCACCCGCACCTTCGTCCTCGGCAAACCGACAGACAAGATGCTCTCCGTCTTCGACCTTGTCCGGCACGCGCAAACCGCCGCGCTTCAAACAGCACGACCGGGCACTCCCACAGCCGACGTCGACGCTGCCGCCCGCAAAATTATCGTTGATGGCGGATACGGCCCCGCCTTCAAGTACTTCGGCCATCGAGTTGGCCACGGAATTGGCCTCGACGGGCACGAATGGCCTTATTTCGTTCGCAACAACATGTATGGCTGGGACCTCAGCCCCAAGCTCCGAGCCGGCATGACACTCAGCGACGAGCCCGGCATCTACATCCCGGGCGAATTCGGAATACGCCTCGAAGACGATCTTCTCGTTACCGAAAACGGCGCCGAACTCCTCACCCCGCAATGCCCGTCACTTGAACATCCCTTCGCCAACGTCGCGTGAAACTTCAATGCGCTCCCACCATTTAGGATGATCTGTTTTGAGAAGGAGTGAGCTTCCATGCGGCAGAACGAAACGAACGAGACCCCCTTTTTGGCGCTGACGCGACGTGAGGCTTTGCAGGGCATCGCTGGACTCGCGGCAGCCTCTCTGCTCCCCGTAGATTCTGTTGCAATGCCCGTTCAGAAGCACTCAAACGCGTGGCCCTCCGCGATCGAACTAGCCGCCATGCTCAAAAACCGGCTTATTCCTTTTACGGAGAACTGGCGGTTCCATCGCGGCGATGCACCGGGAGCTGAGGCGGCCTCTTTCGACGACTCCGGCTGGCGAGCGCTCGACATCCCCCATGATTGGAGCATTGAGGACCTCCCCTCTATTTCAGACGAGGGTAAAGGAGCTATCTGGAGCGAAGGCACCTACCCACTTCACGTCGGCCCATTCGACGTTTACGAGAGCGAAGGCCAAATCTCAACGGGCTGGACCGTCGGCGGCATTGGCTGGTATCGCCGATCGTTCGATAAACCTGCTCTTCCAAAAGATGGAAGAGCGGAGCTCCGTTTCGAAGGCGTCTATATGAATAGCGACGTCTGGCTTAACGGCACGCACCTCGGCGATCATCCCTACGGCTACACGCCATTCGCTTACGACATCACGCCCCTTCTCAAAGAGGGCCCCAACGTGATCGCCGTGCGCGTCAACAACACCGGCCGCAACAGCCGCTGGTATTCCGGCTCCGGAATTTTCCGCAAAGTTTGGCTCGCCCTCAATGGCGACTTGCGCATCCCGGAGTACGGTGTCTCCGTCACCACTCCTGAGGTGTCAAAAGAGTCGGCGACAGTTCACTTCGAAGTCAGTGCAGAGAACGGCGCGTCTACTGCAAAGCGCGGCATCGCTCGCGTACGCTTAATCGATGCAACTGGGAAAACTGCCGCCGAGTCCGAGTCGCCATTCACGATTGCGCCGAATAGTCGCGGGACAGCAACCTGCGGGCTGAATCTTGCGAACCCGCGCCTCTGGTCCCCAGCCGATCCACATTTGTACCGCGCAGAGGTACTGATCGAAGCCGACCACAAAGCGATAGACGCGACTACCCTCGACATTGGAATTCGCAAGCTCGAAATCGATGCCGAGCACGGCCTCCGCATCAACGGAGAAGCAATCAAACTCCAGGGAGGATGTGTTCACCACGATAACGGCCCCCTCGGTTCAGCTTGTATCCCGCGCGCGGAAGAACGCCGTGTCCTGACCCTCAAGACGAACGGCTACAACGCCATCCGCACAAGCCACAACCCGCCCTCGCGCGACTTCCTCGATGCTTGCGATCGTCATGGCATGCTCGTCATTGACGAAGCTTTCGACTGTTGGGAGGCCGGCAACAAAAACCCGCAGGATTACCACCTCTACTTCAAGGACTGGTGGCAGCGCGATCTCGAAAGCATGATCCTGCGCGATCGCAACCATCCCAGCGTGATTCTCTGGAGCATCGGAAACGAAATCAACGAGCGCGCCGAACCGCATGGCGTAGAAATCGGCAAGGCTTTAGCCGCTCTGGCCCACAAGCTCGACCCCACCCGCAAAGTCACCGCAGCAATCTGCCACGCATGGGACCATCCAGGCCAGACCTGGGCCGACATGCAGCCAGCCTTCAGCTATCTCGACGTAGGCGGCTACAACTACCAGTGGCAGCAATACGAAAAAGATCACGTCAAATATCCCGACCGCATCATGGCCGGCACCGAATCTTTTCCCAACGAAGCCTTCCAGAACTGGCGCGCCGTCGAAGCCAACAGCTTCGTCCTCGGTGATTTTGTCTGGACCGCGATCGACTACCTGGGCGAGTCCGGAATCGGCCACGCGAGCATCAAAAACGGGCCCGGCACCGACGTCTTCTCACCACCGTATCCATGGTTTAACTCCTACTGCGGCGACATCGATCTCATCGGCAACAAGAAGCCACAGTCCTACTTCCGGGACATCGTCTGGCATCGCAGCAAAGTCGAAATGGCCGTCCAGCGCCCCATTCCCGCCGGCTACACAGAACACATCAGCATGTGGGGGTGGAGCGACGAACTGCGCAGTTGGACCTGGCCCGGCTTCGAAAATACGCCGATGCGTGTCCGTGTTTATACGCGTGGAGACCAGGTGAAGCTTCAGCTAAACGATAAGGAAGTCGGCTCGAAAAACCTGACCGAACAAGACGGGCTCCGAGC
>Ga0068855_100005843_pt1 | contig 15020 bp, 9 predicted proteins | sample KBSCornC52_FD_66592 | JGI IMG/M metagenome (GOLD analysis project Ga0068855, IMG submission 66592) | Corn rhizosphere microbial communities from Kellogg Biological Station, Michigan, USA - KBS Corn C5-2 | ecosystem: Host-associated > Plants > Roots > Rhizosphere > Soil ...
CACCGAGAAATTCACTTTTTCACCGGGGCGGTAGATATCACGTTCTGCATATATAAAGGCATCCAGGCCGGTACTGTTACTGCGTTTACCTCCTACTTCAAAACGTGAGGTATTTACTTTGGTATTGCTAAAAGGCAGGTAGTTGAAATCGTCGGCTGTTTTGGCAATGATCATAGCAGGTTTAAAACCGGCATACTCCTTTCGCGACAAGGCCACTTCGGCCACACCATCTGCATTGGTAGCGCCGGTACCCAGTACCTGGTTATTGCTGCCATATACCACTACATTCATTCCGTTTACCGCCTGTGCCGTTTTAATAGAGTTGGCAAAAACAAACAGCTTGTCTTTTCCTTCCTTGGCAATTAAACCAAGGTCAGATTTGGAAATAAAGCGGCTATCGCTGATCCAGTAATCCGTTGCCGAACGGATCTTGATATGATAGATGCCTTTGAAATCGGGCAGGCGATCCTGTACATTAAATGTAAACAGGCGACTGTTGCCATATTTGGGAAGTGAACGGGTATCAATTTCCTGCTCATAGATCACATCACCAAAAGAAGCATCACCTTCATTACCATCGTCACCACCGTAATATTCACCTTCTTCATCGCCTTGCGAGTTAGCGTCTCTTTTATCTACCGGTTGATACCCGTACCGTTGGGCTGCCAGCAGATTACTTTCATAGATCTTCGAAATAATAACTTTTACCTTGGGAATGTTAATTATACGTACTTCTATATTCTGATTGCCCAGTGCACTCAGGTAAACAGCTTTGCTGTTACCAAACCGAAGCGAAGGCTCCAGTTCACCAAAAGCAATATTGTTATCGTATTGTTCGCGCAGCACACCGCCGATCTTTCCGCGTAAACCCTTTGCAATAGAGAATACATAGCTTTTATCGGCATCAAAATTTTCACTGGTTACAGTAAAGCCATCGTCTGTTTGCTGAACAGAAAATTTTACAGCCGGGTTAAAATGTATCAGCGAAGCTACATTTTCCATCAGCACCTGTTGACTCGTACGAACAAACACGGTTCCGGTTAATCCGTCGTGTTCGGCGTGTACATCATTAATGGTAAGATTATACGGAGAAGGAATGAATACTTTATTCTCGATGGCTTCCTGAGTTCCGTTTACACCGCCATCAGGCACCAGTCCTTTGTCGAGGGTTACTTTGGCTTCAAGGTCTTTATCTTCTGGTTTCAGTCCACTAATGCGCAATGACACTTTGCTGTCGGCACCATCAGTAATGATGTTGTATGAAACCGGTTTGCCGCCTATCTGCAAAGTCATTTTATCTTTTATAATAGCCGGGTTAATCGCATAATTAAAGTACAGATCAACCTGTGGATAAGCCGTAGCCGAATGCTGATCGGGCAACATCCAGGTAACGTTGGTATTATCCATCTGCAGATAAGGCGTGTTAAAAGTAATTTCATCGCCTTTATTCAGCTTGCCATATTTGCTGTGATCGATAATATCACCGCGCAGCTTTGCCTGGAAAGTTGTAGCAGGTGATAATGGCTGCGCCGGAGAAAACACCAGTTCATCGGGATGCTCCCAGCGAAAACGGCCATGAATTTTTGGTTCAAAAGAAATGTACTCGGTAGAATCCCATTGATTTAATAGTGAGTCCGGCATCAGGGATTTATCAAAACGAAATACCAGGTTGCCGAGTGGCTGCACTTCGCCTTTGGCATTCGTATAAGTAAGAGAAACAGTGCTGCGGTTACAGGCTGCGATCATAAATACAAAGGGCAATGCAGCCGTAATCCAAAGAACATAGAGTTGCTTACGCATATAGGGTTAAAGTTATAAACGTGGGTTTTTGGTTTTGTAGCCGACAAAATACAAAAAGGAATTAAATATTGTAATGTCCCTTTTATCGACAAAAATAAAAACAGATATTAGCAGGGAAACTAAGGAGGAACGCTCGAAGAAGCCATAGATTGGAGATTGTACCCGAAAGTTACAATAGATTTGTTGTGCCCGATTGTTAATTTGTTATTAAATAGCTCACATTCTTCGGCTCTAAATAAACCATGAAACCCCTGAACAAGATAATAACAGTATTTAACCGCTTTAAAACCTGGACGCGTAACAAACCTTACCGCCTGTTAATCTTCAAATGGCTCAAACGCCTGCTCATTTCCGTGGCAGCAATTTGCATTCTTTTCTTTTCACTTAACTGGGTATTTCCGCTGCCCGATAAAATTGAATACTCAACCATTGTAACCGACAGCAAAGGAGAAGTGATCCACGCCTTTCTGACAAAAGATCAGAAATGGCGTATGAAAACGGAACTGGAAGAGATCTCGCCGCTACTGCGCAAAACGATTGTTGAGAAAGAAGACAAATACTTTTATTCTCATCCCGGTATCAATGCACTGGCTATCGGCCGTGCTTTTGTAAAAAATATATTCCGGTTGAAGCGCACTTCAGGCGCCTCTACCATTACCATGCAGGTGGCGCGTGCACTGGAACCAAAGAAAAGGACCTATTTTAATAAAGTGATTGAAATGTTCAGGGCATTGCAGCTGGAACTTAAATATAGCAAGAACGAAATTCTGCAACTGTATCTGAACCTGGTTCCTTATGGCGGCAATATCGAAGGCGTGAAGTCTGCATCCATTTTATATTTCAAAAAAAATCCCGATCACTTATCGCTGGCAGAAATAACGGCTTTGTCAATTATCCCCAATCGCCCCAGCACACTGGTAATGGGTAAACACAACGACCGTATTGTACAGGAACGCAACCGCTGGCTGCAACAATTTGCAAAAGACAAAGTATTTACGCAAAAAGAAATACGGGATGCCATCAGTGAGCCACTCACTGCTACCAGAGGAACAGTACCACAACTGGTGCCGCATCTGTCATGGAAGCTGAAACAGGAAGGCGGTGGCGATATTATCAAAACAAACATCGAGTTAAACACCCAGCTGAAAACAGAAAAGCTGGTGGCTGATTATTCGCGCATTCTTACTTTAAAAAACATACGCAATGCTGCGGTGATAATCATCAACAATCAAACGCATAATGTAATTACTTATGTAGGCTCGGCCAATTTTACCGATACGATTGATGCCGGACAGGTAAATGGCGCAAAAGCCATCCGCCAGCCGGGCAGTACATTAAAACCGTTGCTTTACGGACTTTGCATCGACGACGGACTAATGACACCCAAAACCGTTATCACCGATGTGCCTGTAAACTATAGCGGATATGCACCCGAGAACTACGACAAGCAATTCAACGGATATGTTACCATAGAATATGCACTGGCCCACTCCCTGAATATTCCGGCAGTAAAATCATTGCAGATGCTGGGCAAAGACCAGTTCACACAAAAACTGATCGACTGCAATTTTAAACAGATCAAAAAAGACCAGCGCAAACTGGGGCTGTCCATGATCCTCGGCGGATGCGGCGCGAGCCTTGAAGAATTAGCAGGACTGTATACCATATTCGCCAATAACGGAAAATTTACTCCGCCGAATTATACGCAAACACCTTCATCATCCAATCGCGGAGTAACTATAATAAGTCCGGCCGCCACCTTTATGATCAACGATATTCTTTCACAGGTAAACAGGCCCGATTTTCCATTGAACTGGCAAAGTACGGAACATATGCCTAAGATCGCCTGGAAAACCGGCACATCCTACGGCCGTCGCGATGCATGGAGCGTCGGCTATAATAAAAAATATACGGTTGGTATCTGGACCGGCAACTTTTCTGCGCTTGGCATTCCTGAATTGAGCGGTGCGAATATCGCCACACCTCTGCTATTTAAAATTTTTAATACCATCGATTATGATAGTGATGAAGAGTGGTTCACACAACCGAAAGACTGCGACATACGCATGGTATGTTCTGAAACCGGTTTACCGCCGGGTGATCATTGTACCAGCACGGTAACCGATTATTTTATACCGTTGATCTCTACGACTCAGTTGTGTAACAATATGCAGGAGGTGGCATTATCGGCCGATGAAAAAATTTCTTATTGCAAAAGTTGTATGCCTGCCAGTGGTTATAAAAAGAAATGGTACAAGGTGATACCGCCCGAAATGCAACGTTACTACGATGAAAGGCATATAGTATATGAACATATTCCACCACATAACCCCGATTGTGAAAGGGTATTTAAAGAAGGAGGCCCGTCGGTTTTGTCGCCGCGCAACGGATCGGAATATTACATCAACAAAAAACATCCCGAGCCATTGGAGCTTTCCTGTAATGTAGGTAATGATGTGCACAAGGTATACTGGTATATCAATGATCAGTTCTTTAAATCAGGAGAAGCACACAATCATCAGTTCTTTGTGCCTGAAGAAGGCCCCGTAAAAATTTCCTGCACTGATGATAAGGGAAGAAATAAGGACGTATGGATACGCGTGAAATATGTTGATCTGTAGCCCGGTCCTTTTAGGGCCGGGTATCCAATATAACCCCAGCGTTCCTGGCATGGGGTATCGGTATAAAATATATTTGGCTTTAGCCGAATGGTGCGAATTCACGCCATTGGGCTAAAGCCAAAACTCTTTTATAAACTGCTCCCGGCCCTAAAGGACCGGGCTATGTTAATCTAATTTATGAACGCCGCCACTCCCCGCAATATGACTATTCACCTGGGCGCCGCCTTTATAGCGAACATCGCCGCTGCCGGCAACACTTACTTCGAGTTTAACGCTGCTATATACATCGGCATCGCCGCTGCCTACAATTTTCACGTTTGTTTCTTCTGATTTCAGGTCGAGCGCTTTGATATTGCCGCTGCCCAGTATTTCGCCAGAGAATGTTTTCGTTTCTCCGCTGAGGGTTGCATCACCGCTGCCGCGCAAATGGGCCGACACTTCAGGGGCATCCACTTCGGCTTTAATATCGGCGCTGCCATTAACTTCCAGCTCTAGTTTTGAAGAACCACTAATTTTCGACTGGCCTATGATATCACCTGCACCATTAGATTCAATTCTGTTATATTGGGGAGCGCTCACATAAACCTTTACACCTCTTTCGGTATTAAGCCAGTACCCAGGTCTGGTTCTTATTTTCAACATCCCGCCTTCAACGGAAGTTTCAATATAAGACAGCAGGTTATCTTCACCTTCAATTTTTACTGACTCCGGACCGGTTGAAACATATACATCAAAATCCCCATTTGATTGTACAGCCTGAAAACCGGATAAACTGCGTTGCTCAGATCTAACATTACCGTTTCCGCGTACACGCTTTCCTCTGAAGCCACAGGATGAGGTTAATAAAGAACCAAGAAGCAGAAATGCCATCAATTTTTTCATAATTAGTGGTTTAGTTTAAATGGATGTACAAAATAACCGGATTTTATGTCATTTGACGCGAAGAGTGCTAAAATGTTACAGGTACACAACCAGGTTAACGGTTCTATTAAAATAAGTGCGCCTGTTGTTAGGCGTCAAACAGTCAGAACAATAAACAAAAACCCGTTGTAAGCTCAGGAGATCTCATTGTTTACCATTTAATGAACAATGCGTGCCATTCTGAAGCTGTTGTCTGCCATTTAAACTCCAATGCATGCCATTCGGTGGCTGATGTCTGCCATTTCGTGGCCAATGTATGCCACGCCGGAGGCGATGCATGCCACAAAATTTGAAAAGCATGGCTTTTGCAGGCATTGTTCATGTACAATGGCCATTGTACATGTTACAAGGCCTCTGTGTACAACAAAATGGGGGCGGTGTACCACGCAATGCCTCCTGTGTACCATTCTGCAGGGCCGGTGTACAACAAAAGGCACACGGTGTACGGCAAAACCCTTCGCGTGCACAGAAAATCGCCTCTGTGTACCACATTCTGCCGCTTGTGTACTAAATATTGGCCTGCGTGTACGCTGCAATACCAAAATTTGCCTTACAATGCCTTTTAGCCGCTTGCGCTGCTACATTATTTAAATACAACCGCATACTTACTTTGAAATGCCCGTTTTCAAATTTGCACATTTGCCTATTTACACTTTTTCAAATTAACTTACCTTCGCACCACCATGACGGAAAAGATTCTTATTCTCGATTTCGGCAGTCAGTATACTCAGTTGATTGCCAGGGCCGTCCGCGAGGCCAAAGTTTATTGCGAAATAGTTCCCTACCACAAAAAAGTTGAATTCGACCCCTCTCTGAAGGGTATTATCCTGTCGGGTTCGCCCTTTTCGGTAAACGACGCCAACGCCCCTGATGTAGACGTTAAAGCCCTGAACGGTAAAGTGCCTGTTTTAGGAGTTTGCTACGGCGCCCAGATGACTGCCAAACAGTTTGGCGGACAGGTGGCAAAAAGCAACAAACGCGAATACGGCCGCGCCCTGATGCATAAAAAAACCGACGATGTGCTGCTGAAAGACGTAATGGAGCAATCGCAGGTATGGATGAGCCACAGCGACTCGGTACTGGAAATGCCCGCCGGCTTTGAGGTACTGGCAACTACTGACAGCATTCCCTATGCTGCTTTTAAAAAGAATGCCGAAAGCCTTCCTTTGTATTGTGTACAGTTTCACCCCGAAGTATATCATTCCGTTGAAGGCAAAAAAATTATAAAGAATTTTCTGGTTAATATTTGTGGCTGCAAGCAGGACTGGACGCCGGCGCATTTTATAACCGATACGGTAAATGCCCTGAAACAACAGATCGGCAACCGTAAAGTGATCATGGCCCTGAGTGGCGGCGTTGACTCAACCGTTGCCGCCACCCTAATACATAAAGCCATCGGCAATAACCTCTTTGGCATTTTTGTAGATAATGGCGTGCTGCGCAAAAACGAATTTGAACAGGTACTCGAAACCTATAAAACGATCGGACTGAACGTTAAAGGCGTAAACGCCAAACAACTGTTCTACGATCAGCTGAAAGGCAAAACCGATCCCGAGGCAAAACGTAAAACCATCGGTCGCCTGTTTATTGAAGTATTTCAGGACGAAGCCAAAAAATTTGAAGGTATTGAACTGCTGGGTCAGGGTACTATTTACCCCGATGTTATCGAAAGCGTATCGGTTCACGGCCCATCGGTAACCATCAAATCGCATCATAATGTGGGCGGCTTACCCGATATAATGCACCTGGAACTGGTAGAACCGCTGCGCTTTTTATTTAAAGATGAAGTACGCCGCGTAGGTAATGAGCTGGGTATACCCGGCGAATTATTACACCGGCATCCCTTCCCTGGTCCCGGTTTAGCCATTCGCATACTGGGAGAAATCACACCCGATAAGGTGGAGTTATTGCAGGAAGCCGATTACCGCTATGTACAGGGTTTGAAAGAACATAATTTATATGACCAGGTTTGGCAGGCCGGCGCTATTTTACTGCCGGTAAAAAGTGTAGGGGTTATGGGTGATGAAAGAACGTATGAATACACCGTAGCTTTACGAGCTGTAACATCCGTAGATGGCATGACCGCTGACTGGGCTCACCTGCCTTATGAATTTTTGGCACATATTTCGAACGAGATCATCAACAACGTAAGAGGCATTAACCGAGTAGTGTACGATATCAGTAGTAAACCGCCTGCAACGATAGAATGGGAGTAACCGTCTTTAAATAATATATGATGTTACACCTGATACATAAAGCATTCCCTATGACAAAAAAACTGATTGTATCATTAATTACCTGTATTGCCCTTGTAACAGCAGTTCCCGTACTTGCGCAAACAAGTCCGGCCCCTGTTCAAACAAATACAGCAACCACGCAAACAACAACGGCATTTACCCGGGTAACAGACAGTGCACAACATCATATTGCAGTTTTTACTCCTCTGTATCTCGATTCGGCTTTTGATTTAGGCGGTAATTACCGGTACGATGCGAAAACTTTCCCCAAACAATCCATTGCCGGTCTTGAGTTTTGGGAAGGCGCCGAACTGGCTATAGATTCATTAAAGAAAGAAGGCATAAAACTGGATGTTGATGTATATGATATCAAAATGCCGGTACAACGTTTCGACAGCTTATTAACCAGCGAAGACTTTAAAAAAACAAATTTGATCATTGGTCAGGTAAATGCCAATGAAGCAGTGAAGCTGGCGCATACAGCCGCAACACTTGATATTCCTTTCATCAACGCCAACCTGCCCAACGATGCAGGCGTTACCAATAACATGCACTATGTTATTTTAAATCCTACCCTACCTACACATTGTGTGGGTATTTACCGTTTTCTGCAAAAGAATTATTCTTTATCAGACATAATAGTGTTTCGTAAAAAGGGCGCGCTGGAAGACAGACTAAGAAATTATTTTACTGATTTTGAAAAAACAACGGCTGTTAAGCTGAAGCTGAAATACGTTACGCTCGAAGATAATTTCACGTCCGATAAACTGCAACCTTATCTCAACGAAGACAAATCGAATATTTGTCTTGCAGGCAGTCTGGATGCCAATTTCGCGCAAACGCTTTGCCAGGACCTTGCTTCATTAAGCACAGCCGACCACCCCAACGTAGTCATTGGTATGCCTACCTGGGATGTGATCGACTTCGAAAAATCGCAGTTTAAAAATCTGGAAGTTGTTTACAGCACGCCGTTTTATGTATCGCCCACCGGCAAACTCGCGGCTGCTGTATATGAAAATTTTAAAAACGGTTTTTATTCCCGTCCCTCCGATATGGTATTTCGCGGTTATGAAACGCTGTACCATTTTGCCCATTTATTAAACCAGTATGGTAAAAATGTAGGCTCCAGCCTGAGCGATAAAAAATATATGTTGTTTGGCGAATTCGACATTCAGCCCGTTATCAATAAAACAACCAACACCCTCGATTATTTCGAAAACAAGAAACTGTATTTTGTAAGAAAGGCAGATGGAGTGGTGAAGACGGTTTATTAAGATATAAGCGTGTCACGGCTTAAAGCCGTGGCACGCCTTTTTCGTATATGGTTGTCGGCTAAAGCACTACTATCCAGCTTCCGTTGCGTCGCACTCTTCAGCAGTTAATTCACTATTCAGCATTTCAAATGCTACCCACCGCCTGTTTAGGTGTGCCACGGTTTGAAACCGTGACACGCTGGCACGCCTTTTTAAACTGCTACCATTAATCAACCCTTACCAAGCCCTGAAACCTGTAACTTGTAACAAGAAACCATCGCCATGCCACTCATCGAGTTTACAGATAAAGGTTTGTTCTGCCCGCCCGGAAATTTCTATATCGATCCATGGAAGCCGGTTGAAAAGGCAGTAATTACCCATGCCCATAGTGACCATGCGCGTGTTGGTAGTCAGGCTTACTTATGTCATCGCGATACACTTCCATTATTGCAACTACGGTTGGGTGAGCAAAGTTATCAGTCTGTTGAATGGAATGAAAAGATCTACCTGAACGGAGTGATGGTTTCCTTACATCCTGCCGGACATATTATCGGTTCATCACAAATTCGCATTGAATACAACGGTGAAGTATGGGTCGTTAGTGGAGATTATAAAATCGAACCCGATGGCATCAGCGGAACATTTGAACCTATCCCCTGCAATACTTTTATTACCGAATCAACCTTTGGATTACCGATCTACAACTGGAAACCGCAACAGGAAATTTTTCATGATATGCAAAACTGGGTACGCAGTAATGAAGTGGCAGGAAAAACATCGGTGATCATTGCATATAGTTTGGGTAAAGCACAACGTGTATTAAAGGCCATAGAAGATGTTACAGGAAATATTTTTGTTCATGGCGCTATATGGAATGTTCATCAAACGCTGGTGCAGGCTGGCTGGCAATTACCCGATGTAAAACGTATTAATCCCGAGAACACAAAAGAAGATTATAAAGGCAGTGTGGTAATAGCACCGCCTTCGGCAGATGGCAGTCCGTGGATGCGCCGCTTTACGCCATATAGTGTTGGTATTTGCAGCGGGTGGATGCAGGTTCGTGGTAATCAGCGCAGGCGTAATGCAGATGCCGGTTTTGCATTGAGCGATCATGCCGACTGGAGCGGATTACTTAAAACAGTAAAAGAAACCGGGGCACAAAAAGTGTATGTTACACATGGGTTTCAGTCTGTTTTCAGCCGCTACCTGAATGAACAAGGTATTGAAGCTGCAGAAGTAAAAACAGAATTCGGAACAGAAGACGAAGCTGATGAATTAGCCAACGTGCAAATTTGAAAACAAATGTGAAAATGTGAAAATTAGCAAATGTGAAAATGGAAATACAGAACAGAACGTTTAGTGTTCTCATTTGCAAATTTGCACATTGGCATATTTTCACATTCGAATAAGTACAGTTCAAATCAATGAAAGAATTTGCCAAATTACTATTTACACTGGGTACTTCCACCAAAACAAATGATAAGTTGGAAGCACTGTCCGATTATTTTGCACATGCCAATGCAAAAGATAAAGTGTGGGTAATAGCATTGTTCAGCGGACGAAGGCCACGCCGTACAGTCAGTGGTACACAACTGGCCACCTGGTGCACCGAATTGATCGACCTTCCCGGCTGGTTGTTTGAAGAATGTTATCATACAGTAGGCGATCTGTCAGAAACCATTGCTCTGCTGATCCCTGAAAAAAACAATTCTTTCTCTTCCTTTACCGGAAGCGCGCAGGTTTCTTTCTCCTCCTCCACCTTCGGTCGCCAAAAGCTTGCCGAAGGCGATGCCGGCGGGGAACAGGGAGAGGCCAAACCACTCCATTATTACGTTGAAAAATTCCTGCATCTTGAACAGGCCACAGAACAGGAAAAGAAAAACTTCATATTGCAATCGTGGTTAGAACTCAGCAGCCGCGAACGATTTGTATTTAATAAATTGTTATCAGGGGCTTTTCGTGTAGGCGTATCACAAAAACTAATGGTAAATGCACTGGCCAAAACAGTTCAGTTGGAACCCAGCGTAATTGCACATCGCATCAGCGGCAACTGGGATCCTTCCACCACTACATTTGAACAACTGTTAAGTGAACAGGCAGTTCAGGTAGATTATTCAAAGCCCTACCCTTTTTATTTAGCCTATGCGCTCGAAGAACAGTTGCATGATCTCGGCGATCCTTTGGATTGGCAGGCAGAATGGAAATGGGATGGTATACGCGGACAGGTAATAAAAAGAAACGATCAGCTATTTGTATGGAGCCGTGGCGAAGACCTGATTACCGATAAGTTTCCTGAATATGCTATTCTGCAAAACAAACTGCCTAATGGCGTAGCCATCGATGGAGAGATCCTGCCATACAAAGACGGACAGGTACTCAACTTTAACGTACTGCAAACACGCATCGGTCGTAAGAACATCACCAAAAAACATTTACAGGAAGCGCCGGTAGGATTGTTTGCCTATGATCTGCTCGAATTAAATGGTGAAGATCTCCGCCATCTCGCTTTATCTGAACGCAGAGCAGCACTGGAAGATCTGATCAATGCTATGCAACTGCCTTTTCTGCAGTTGTCTCCTATTGTTACATTCACCAACTGGGATGAACTGGTCACCATTCGCGAACAAAGTCGCAGCATCAACAGCGAAGGACTGATGCTGAAAAGAAAGTCTTCAGCCTATCTTGTTGGCCGTCGCCGTGGTGACTGGTGGAAATGGAAAATCGATCCGCTTACCATTGATGCCGTAATGGTATATGCACAAAAGGGCGCCGGCCGCCGCAGTAATCTGTATACTGATTATACGTTTGCGGTAAAAGATGGCGACAAACTGATTCCCTTTACCAAAGCCTATTCCGGATTAACAGATAAAGAGTTTGCACAGGTAGATGCGTTTGTAAAAAAGAATTCACTCGAAAAATTCGGACCGGTGCGCACCGTGAAACCCGAGCTGGTATTTGAGATCGCTTTTGAAGGCATTGCTGCCAGTAACCGGCATAAATCAGGTGTGGCCCTGCGTTTTCCGCGTATCAGCCGTTGGCGCACCGACAAAAAAGCAGATGAAATAAATACACTCGATGATTTGAAGAAAATGCTGGAGCAATATGGGAAATAGCAGGCGTGCCATGGTTCGTTTTGCGTCGCCAGGGAAACTGTGTCACACTAGTAGGCTTTCACTTTTTCATTTCTCATTCTTCATTTTTCATTTCTCATTTCTTTCACTTCAATATTCAAAATTCTTCTGTTCATAATTCGTAATTTAGAGGGAGAAATTCCTGCGCATGAAAAAATGGATCATACTGGTACTCATTGTGATAAGTGGCGTTGCGTTTACCAGTCTATTAACCGGGGAATATGAACCCGTACCTATTCCACCAAGTATTCAACGTACCGGAGGCGATGCACAAAAAGGATATGAATACCTCACCACCGGCGACTATGTAAAAGGTGGCATTCCCTATAGCATTTATGTTATGGGTTTGGGTAAAGACAGAACCAATTACCTCGAACGCACGGGCAAAAACGCCAGTATATCACACGAATACACTGCCATAACTGCCGATAATGGCGAAGTGCTGGTAGCACCCAACTGTATGCAATGTCATGCACAGGTGTTTGATGGTAAACTCGTCATTGGGCTGGGCAATACATTCGCTGACTTCACCCCGAATGAAAAGCTGAATGTAAAGAACATGCAGATGGTTGAAAACATGTTGAAGCTCACAGCCCCTCATAAATACAGGGCATCAAAACCATTTCTTGATGTAGCCAAAACAATCAGTCCGTTTTTAATCACCGATATACGCGGCGTAAATGCGGCCGACCGCCTGGCTGCTGTACTGGTAGCGCATCGCGATCCTATAACATTCAAATGGAATCCTGATGCGCAGCTCGACATTCCCAAACACGTTATACCATCTGATGTACCACCATGGTGGTTACTGAAAAAGAAAAACGCCATGTTCTACAATGGGTTTGGCCGTGGTGATTTCGGGCGCTTTTTAATGGCATCTAACCTGCTTACTGTAAATGATACAGCAGAGTCGCGTGAAGTTGACGGCCATATGCCAGACCTGCTGGCTTATATCTATTCATTACAACCGCCTAAGTATCCTAAAGAAATTGATACCGCGCTGGCGAAGGAAGGAGAAACTGTGTTTATTAAAAGCTGTTCCAAATGTCATGGTACCTATGGCGCTGATGAAAAATATCCGAACCTGCTGATACCGGAAGCTATTATCAAAACTGATTCTTTCTTATACAAAAACAATTATTCCAGTCCGCAGTTTGTAAACTGGTTCAACCAAAGCTGGTTCACTACCGGCGATCATCCTGCACGTCTTGAACCATTCAAAGGATATATTGCGCCCCCGCTCGATGGCATTTGGGTAACTGCTCCTTATCTGCATAACGGATCTGTTCCAACGCTGGAAGCTTTACTCAATAGTAAGCTTCGTCCCCAATACTGGTCAAGGGATTTTGATAAGCCTGAGTATGATTATGAAAATATTGGCTGGAAGTATACTGAAGAAAAGAAAGCAGTTGATAAATATACCTACAATACCGATCTGCCGGGTTACGGCAATTCAGGTCACACCTTCGGCGATAAACTCACCGATAAGGAACGCAAAGCAGTGATTGAGTATTTGAAGACATTATAATGAATAGAAATCTGCTCTACGAAGCTTGCTGCTTCGTAAAAAAAAGCCGCTCGTAACATCATTTAATAAGTTTCTCAACTACGGTATGGTCACCGGTGGTGATCTTTATAAAATAAACGCCGGGTTGTAATTCCGACAGATCATTAACAACAACAGTATTGTTGCCTGTCATTCCCTGGCGTTCCAATTTCTTGTGCAGTCTGCCGCCTGCGTCGTATAAGGTGATCTGAATGGCGCCGGCTTTTTCCAGCTGCAGATTGATCTGCACATAAGCGATAAAGGGATTAGGAAAAACCAGCAGTGATGTATTGGCGGCATTACCGGTTTTCACCAGTAGTGTATTGCTGTAATAAAAGGATCCGTCTGCATCTGTTTCACGAATACGATAATAGATCGTTCCTGTTAAGTTGGTATAATGAGTGAACTGGTATCTTGTAGTTTCATTACTTCCTGTAGTAGCAGCAACTTGTCCGGCTGTTGTGTAGGTTCTGCCATCGGGACTATATTCAATAGTAAAGGAGCGTGCATTTGATGTGGCATAGGTATACCAGCTCAGTTGAACCTGACCCGTTTGATAAGCAGCCTGAAGAGAAGAAAGCTGCATGGGCAAAACGGAACATACCGCGGGATTCGCCATAGAAGCAATGTAAGTAGCCGTATCAGCGGCAACAAGGGCGGTGTTAATAGTAAGGTTAGAAGTAGTTCCCCCGGGCGTTTGGTTAACCGTAAGTTTTTTAGCTGCACTAACACCCGATACGGTGCCATTATTTGAAAAACCACCAGCAACATGCAAACTGCCATTACCTGTTGTTGTTCCATTATTGGTAAAGGCGCCTTTTATACGTAACTGGGCGTTGCTGTTATTGATAAGAAAAGTTCCCGAGTTTTTTTGATAAGAACCGCCAACTGTAAATAGCCCTTCGTTGCGAATGCCAGTGTTGGTTGTTACGCTTTGCGAAAAAGTCATAAAGGCCAGATTAATAATCGAATCGCCACTGTTAACATTATTAGTGTTGCCCTTAAATACAGCTTTATATTGATTATAAAACAAACCGGAAGAAGATAAATTGCCTGACACAGTAACCCTGCCTCGATTGTTGATGGTACTACCGCTACTGGTAGTGAGGTCAGACGTAAAATTCAATACGCCACTGTTTTGGATATTAGCGCCGGAATTAACATTGGTAGAAGTGTTGAAGTTCATTGTAGCGCAGGCAGTGTTGGACACCGTTAGTGCAACATTCTGATTCCAGTTACTTAACCAGTTAAAAACGCCGCTATTGGTAATAGCTACGCCGGTGGTGAGTGAAATATTACTCATGTTCACCGTACCACTATTGGTAATTGCACCCGCAAAATTATTGGCTGTTGACGGAGAGAAAGTGCCACCGGATTGGATCTTAATAGCCGACCCATTGCTGGCGCTGATATTACCGGTATAATTACCACCATTAGCAACAACCATGGTAGCTCCACTATTTACAGTAATACTGCCGCTAAAAGAGGTGGTGATACAAACGGTATGGCCA
>Ga0068855_100005844_pt1 | contig 15020 bp, 14 predicted proteins | sample KBSCornC52_FD_66592 | JGI IMG/M metagenome (GOLD analysis project Ga0068855, IMG submission 66592) | Corn rhizosphere microbial communities from Kellogg Biological Station, Michigan, USA - KBS Corn C5-2 | ecosystem: Host-associated > Plants > Roots > Rhizosphere > Soil ...
CAGCTGTCGGCTGCGGCATCGATTGCGACATGCTCGCGCTCGTTACATCGGAATTGGTCACCAACGCCGTCCGGTACAGCACCGGCGAGATCGAGCTGACCATTACTCAGCGCGAAGGCCATCTTCGGGTCGAGGTGCGCGACCACTCATCCGAACTGCCCACGATCCGCCATCCAACCTCAAGCGAACGATCCGGCCGCGGCCTTGCCATCGTTGAAGCAACCGCGGCCCGCTGGTGGGTGCATCGAAACGCCGACGGCACCAAGACCGTTGGCGCCGATCTCGAATGCCGGCCGATACGGGCAACCTAGGCCAGGCCTCGGCCATCGTTGCGGCGGGTGGATTCTGGCTGCTACAGATCGTTTTCGGCGAAGTAGGCGGCCGCGACGCCTTTCGGCACGGCCATCTCCCAGGCGCCGACGATCAGCTCGCGCAGCTGGCTCTCGTCGATCGCGGCCAACCTGACTCGCACCCAGTTGTACCGCTCGTCAGAGCGCACCGGCATCAGGAACGTTTCGGGATCAGAGGCAACGAGCGCGGCGCGCTCCTCTTTAGGGAACCCGAATCCCATCAACGTCTCGTCGCGGGAAAGCGCGACGAACACGATTCGCCCGACTCTGAACTTGATCTGATCTCGCACGAGTGCTTCGTATGCGCGCGGCAACGACAGCGCAACGCGTCGAACGTCTGCAGCGTCGAGCCCGCCCATCGCGACCGACCTCCGGTGAGACGGCTGAACGACGGCAGCGTACATAAGCCGCCAGGCGGTTTCATGCCGCAGCTTCCGGCGCGCACGAGGTGACGGTTGGGACGACGTACCCGGTCGCGAAGGGTCTCAGACCCGCAAACCGGCAGCCGATAGTAGTGCGTGCGACACACTTATTACCTCCGCGTGGCGAGCGCAGCGGCACTCCTGGGCGTCCTTCTTTGCGTTCTCGGCGCGGGTTTTATCGTGTCCCGTCAGAAGACCGAGCAAGGAGCGCTCGACCGCGGCTTGGCCACGACCGCAGGTGAGAAAGCTGCTCTGGCCGACACCGAATTGGAACGGGTGCGCGCGCTGGCGCTGTTAACTGCCCGGATCCCACCGTTCGCCGAGTTTTACGCCGACGCCGGCTCCCAAGCAGCCGCGATCGCCGCGGTGGCCGGACCGGGCCGCGAGATCAACGAGGCGCTGCAATACCTGTCAACCCTCTACCCGACGCGCATCGTCGCGGCTGGTTATGTCGACCTCGATGGCGCGGAGAACGCCCGCGTCGTCGGCACGAAGGAAACCGCACCTGGGGACCTGCTCAAGAACGTCAGCAACTGGCCCGCCTTCGCGCAGGGAGCAGCGACACCGGAGGGCCAGGCGGAGATCAGCGCGCCTTTCATGTCGCCGCGTGCAGGAGTGCAGGTCGTCGCCGCCACAACCCCCGTCGTGGTTGACGGGCGCAAGCGCGCCTTCGTCGAACTCGACCTGGCGACATCGGCGCTTGACGGGATATTGGCGTCCGACGTCACGGACAGGACAGGCGTCGAGATCGTCGACGCCTCCGGAACGGTCATCAGCGGTAACGGGGTCAGCTTCCCGGGGTTGAACGGCACGCCGCGGCCGGGGCTGCAGTCGAACGGCGGGTGGCGGTACGCGGTGCGGCCGGTCCCGACGGCGTCATTCAGTGGCCAGTGGTACGTCGTGGCCGCGGGCCGCACTCGCTCCGCATTCGCGCTCGCGGAAGGGCCCACCCAGGCCGGTGTCATTGCTCTCGGCCTGCTTATGTTCGTGGCGGCCGGGCTGGCGATGCGTCGCGCCCAGCGCGCAGCCGCAGATTCACTGACGGCCGAGCAGACCGCCCGCGAGGACGCGGAACGCCGGTCGCGCACCGATGCCCTCACCGGATTGTTCAACCGCCGCCACGCCGTCGAGCATTTCGCCCACGAAGTCGCCCGCGCCGATCGCGAAGGCACTGGTGTCGGCTTGCTGATGATCGACATCGATCGCTTCAAGCGGGTCAACGACAGCCAAGGCCACGCGGGTGGCGACGCGGTCATTGCCGAAGTCGCACGTCGCCTGCAGATCGGCGTGCGCGAATGGGACATGGTCTCGCGCATCGGCGGGGAGGAGTTCTTCGTCGTCGTCCCAAGCGTCACGAGTGAGCAGGACGTCGTGGAACTCGGCCACCGCCTCCGGGAGGCGGTCGCCGATCGCCCAATCCGGGTGCCTCGCGGTGCCGACATCACGGTCACCGTCTCCGTCGGAGCGGTGCTCGTGCACCGCGACGAAGGTTCTCCCGAATACGCGATCGATCGGGCCGACCGGGCCCTGTACGCGGCCAAGCGACGCGGCCGCAACCGGCTGTGCCGGTTCTCCGAACTCGACCAGCTCGATCTGCGCGCCGAGCAGCCGGAAGCGCTGCTCGTTGCGGAAGCGGTCGCACTTACGAACGATCTGCGGCGAGGGGCGCCCACCGGTCGCAGCAGTCTGGTGGCTGCGCTGTCGACCGCCACCGCCGAGCACCTGCACCTCACCGAGGAGGACGTGCTGACCGCGACGTTGGGCGGCTGGCTTCGCGACGTCGGGAAGATCGCGATTCCGGACGCAATTTTGAACAAGCCGGGTCCACTCACCCAAGCCGAATGGGACGTGGTGCGCACGCACCCGGTCGTCGGTGAGGAGTTGCTCCAGAAATTTCCTGAGCTGACGCAAGCCTGTCCGGCCGTGCGGCACCATCACGAACGGCTCGACGGCGGCGGCTACCCCGACAAGCTGGCGGGCGAGGCGATACCGCTAGCGGCCCGGATCGTCGCCGTGGCCGACGCCTACTCCGCGATGATTTCGAATCGACCGCACGCCGCTCAGCTGACGCATGCGCAGGCGGTGGCCGAGTTGCGCCGTTGTGCCGGAACGCAGTTCGACGCGACTGTCGTTGCCGCGTTCATCGCAGCCACGTCGTCGAAGAAGCCAGCAGACGCCGAAGCTGCGCGCAAGACCGGCAACTTCTCGCCGGCGTAGCCGCGACGTCCGACCTGCTGTGTCCGAGCCGTTCCGGGAGTCGGTGCGCGACCGTCGACCCCGCCGACTAGCTAGGGCTCAGCCGCGGTGGGGTGGTGTTACCAGGCCTGTCTCGTAGGCCACGACCACGGCTTGCACGCGGTCTCGCCGCCCCAGCTTGGCAAGGATCCGCGCCACGTGCGTCTTGACCGTCGATTCGCCGAGGGTGAGGTGAGCAGCGATCTCAGCGTTCGATAGCCCACGCGCGACGAGCCGCAGCACATCGAGTTCTCGACTGGTCAGACGCTTTAGCTCGGCGGCATGCGCGGGGTCGGCACGCGGTGTCGCGGCATAGCGCTCTTCGATGAGCCGGCGAGTGACGGCGGGGTCGACGAGGCTGTCGCCGGCTGCTACCGCGCGGATCGCGCGGGTGAGTTGGCCGCCGCGCACGTCCTTCAACAAGAAGCCGCTGGCACCCGCTTGCAGTGCCTCGAAAACGTACTCGTCGCGGTTGAACATGGTCAGCATCAGAATCTTTGGCGCCGTGGCGGTGCCGACGAGGCGCTTCGTTGCGGTGATTCCGTCGAGTCCGGGCATGCGGACGTCCATCAACACGACGTCGGGCCGCTGCAGTAATGCAAGGCGCACGGCGGCGTCGCCGTCGGCGGCCTCCGCAACGACTTCCATATCCTCCTCGAGTTCGATCAGTGCGCGAAGCCCGTCGCGGACGAGAGCCTGGTCGTCGGCGAGCAGCACGCGTATCACGCCTGCACCTGTTCGATCGGCATGCGAGCGTGCACCTGAAATCCTTCGCCGGGGCGTGCTGCGGCATGGACTTCGCCGCCGTAAAGTGCGACCCGCTCGCGCATTCCCAGCAGGCCACGGCCCCGATGCCCATTTGGCGTCGTGCCGGTGACGACACCGGTGTCAAGTATCTCGATCTCGATGGCTTCGTCGTGATAGGTGACGGTGACGGTTGCTGTTACGGCGCCTGCATGCTTCAGCGTATTGGTAAGCGCTTCTTGCACGACTCGAAAGATCGTGACGTTGATGCCGGGTGGCAGCGCGCGACTGGGGCCGACGACCGCGAACCTGACATCGAGTCCCGCCGCACGGACGCGTTCGACAAGGTCGGGCAAGCTTGCGTCGACGTCGTTCGGCGGCTCACCGCCCCCAGAGGTGCCGCTGTCGGCGTCGGCAACATCGAGGACGTCGACAAGCCGCCGCATCTCTGCCAAGGCCTGCCGGGCCGTGACTTCGATCGCAGCGAGGCGCTCGCGCACACCGTCGTAGCGTTCCTTATCGAGCTGGGCCGTGCCGGCGACGGCCTGGACGACGATCACGCCGACGGCGTGGCCGACGACATCGTGCAGGTCGCGGGCGATGCGTGCGCGTTCGTCGACGACAGCAGCTTTCGCGTGCTGCGTCACCGCCTGCGTGGCGTGCTCGGCGCGCTGGAAATGCCGACGTAACTGGTAGCCGATCGGCCAGGCGGTGGCGATGAGCGCCCAGTACGTTGCCGCCGCGCCGTCGAGTTGGAACTGCGGATCACGCAACTCGTGCACGGCGATTCCCAGTAAACCGAGCGGTGCAGCGATGGCAAGATCGCGCGTCGGCGCGTAGCGCCCGCACGCGAAGACCGCGATCAGCGGAGGTAACAGGGTCGCGAGTCCCTCTGGCGCGCCGGCGACGAGGTATTGAACCGACTCGATGGCAGCGATGATCGCCAATACCGCGATCGGGTAACGCCGGCGCCAGCACAACGTCGCGGCGGCCAAGGCGTAGCCGATAGCGTGCCACCACGACCACGACGTCGGATGTGGAAACCCGGGCAGCGGCGCCCACACCTCCTGCTGCCCGATGAGCGCGACGACGAATGGAAGGAGCCAGTCGGCGGGTGCTCGTGGCGGGACAGTGGGCGTGGTGGCCGGTCGCATTCTTGGACGGTAGCCGGAACGCCGGCCGCCGGGTTCACTCTTGCGGAGGACAGCGGTCCATCCAAAGGATGACGCCGGCCCTGAATCTCCCTCCGCCGGGCGACGACCGCGCCGCAGTCCCTTCTCTACCGTCTGGGCGTCGTCTCGAGGAGGTCCCATGTCCGTAACTGCAACCGCAACTCTGGCGCGGGTGAACATCCCACGTCGCCGCGCCGTGATCGCCGTCGCCGGACTCGTCGCGTGGCCGGTGATCGTGATCGCGCTTCATCTCGTGCAACTCGACAACTACCACCCGAGCCGCCAGGCGGTGAGCGAGCTGTCGCGCGGCCGCGGCGGCGCACTGATGGCGGTCGCCTTCAGTGCTCTAGGCGTAGGAACGATCGCCTTCGCGATGGCACTGCGGGTCGTGTCGTCGGCACGCGTCGCTCCTGTGCTGTTCATCGTCAGCGGCATCTGCGACTTCGTCTCGGCGATCTTTCGCGCGGACGTCGGTGACACCCACACAACGACCGGCCACATTCATGACCTCACCGGAATGGTGACCTTCGCCTTGATCATCGCTGGCATGTTCGCGACGACCCGGCCACTGCGAAAGCTTGCTAACGGCCGGAAGCCCGCCCGAGTTACGGCGATCTGGGCAATCGTTGCCGTCGTTGCGTTCTTCCTTTTTCCCCTTCTCGGCGACTCGGGATTCGGGATAGCTCAACGGACCTTCATCACCAGTTGGCTCAGCTGGCTCATCGCTGGAGCCATCGCGATGCAGAGGGTTTCCTAGCCCCAACGCTCGATCTTGCGCGGATACAACCTCAGCTCGCGGTAATTGCCTTCAGTTGGTCGAGAAATCACGCGCGGCGCGCTCACCACCCCGGAGGCATGAATGCGCATCTTCGTTACCGGAGCATCAGGATGGATCGGCTCGGCCGTCGTCCCGGAGCTTCTTGATGTCGGGCACAAGGTGCTCGGCCTCGCCCGCTCTGAGGCGTCGGATTCTCGTACGCGCAGCCACACTCACGGACGCAGGTTGTGTTGCCGCTGCCGGCACCGCCGCTCGCCGCAACTGCAATCGCGGCAAGACAAGCAGCCGTGCTTCGAATCTCGTGCTTTGCGCTGCCGCGTGCAGTGCGCGACTGGCCTGGGGGTCAATACAGCGGCGTACGGCAACATGGGGCGCATGTCGGAGCAGCCGCGCGAAGTTCTGAGGGCCACGTTCGAGCGGGTACCGGAGCTCTACGAACGGGCCCGGCCGAGCTATCCGCCGGAGATCATCGACGATCTCGTCTCACTCGCGAAGCTTCGCGAAGGCGCGCGCATCGTCGAGGTCGGCTGCGGCACCGGCCAGGCCACTGTGCCACTCGCTCAACGCGGGTACGCCATCACCTGCGTCGAACTCGGCGAGCAGCTTGCGGCGACCACTCGACGTAACGTCGCCGGTTTCCCGAGCGTCGAAGTCGTCAACGCCGACTTCGAAACCTGGCAGCCCGAGCAGCCCGAGCATGCAGGCTTCGACGCGGTCGTCGCCTTCAGCTCGTTCCATTGGATCGACGCCGAACTGCGCTACCGCAAGTCGGCAGATTTGCTTCGCCAGAAAGGAAAGCTCGCCTTCGTCTCCGTGGCCCACGTTCTACCGGACGACGGCGACCCGTTCTTCGTCGACGTCCAACGAGATTACGAAGCCGTCGTGCCGGACGACCCGAAAACGCAAGCCGACCGTAACGGCCCGCCGCATCCCGACGTGATCGTGCGCCTCAGCGACGACACCATCATCCGCGAGCTCGAGGCCAGCGGCCGGTTCGGCAGCCCAGTGTGCAGGAACTACCTCTTCGACGTGACGTACACCGCCGACGACTACATCGCTCTGCTCAACACATATTCGGGTCACCTTGCATTCGACGGCGGGACACGCGAGCGGTTGCTCACCCGCATTCACGATCGAATCGAAGCTCGGCCGCAGCGCAACGTACGACGCACTTCGCTGGCCTTGCTCTACGTCGCCGAGCGCCGCTAGTTTTTTTGTGCGTATTTCGTCGCGTGTCCGCTGCTCTTTAGACGTGGGGGCCCGTGGAGATGGTCCGCCGGCCAAAAAGATCGCGAGCCAGGAGGGTCAGATGGCAACCGCCAAGAAGAAGCAGGCAGCCGATCGTCCGTACACGGTCGATGAGATGGCACAGATCGGCATGATCCCGAGAACAGCAGAGATGCCGGCGCACGTCGCCAAGGCGCTGGGTACGCACCGACTTCACATCGACGGCGTCGATAAAGCACCGCGGTTCGGCCAGACTGAATCGGCTGAGCAGACGTGGGAACTTGCGCTGCCGGCCGGCGCGCAGGTCGGACGCGCCGGACGAACGGGCGAGCGGCTGGCGCGTGACGAGAAGGTCGCGGGGCCGTCTCACACCGAGCCGATGCGCCCCGACTGGAGCGAGCAGACCTTCCAGCCGTTCGCCGCGAGCGAGTCTTTTCGGCACGGGCCGATGCGCCGGCACAAGGGCGTCCAGCTTGAGCCGTACTACGGCGTGTACGGATCGGACGACCGAACGGTCTATTACCCGAGCACGTATCCGTGGCGCTGCATCGGGCGCATCTTCACCTGGACGAACTGGGCCGGCGGCGGCGGATGGAACTGGTGGGGGTCCGGCGTCCTCGTCGGTCCACGTCACGTGCTGACCGCAGGCCACGTCTGCCCATGGGGTTCAGGAAGCTGGGCGATGAAATTCGTCCCGTCGTACTGGAACGGCTCGCCGATCGCCGGCGCGGGCGCGGTGTCCTACGCATCCGACTACCGCGGTTGGAACACCGACGACACAGTCGCAGGCAACGACTACGCAATCCTGCGCTTGTACGACCCGATCGGTAGTTGGCTCGGCTGGATGGGTACCAAGACCTACGACTCAGGGTGGAACGGCGGCAATTACTGGACGCTCGCTGGTTATCCGGCCGCGATCGCCGGCGGTGAGCGGCCCTCGGACCAATCGGGGATCCCGGTACTCGACACTGACGGAGCCGACGACAACTCGATCGAGATCGAGCATCACGGTGATGCGACGGGTGGGGACTCCGGCGGTCCGTTCTTCGGTTTTTGGAACGACGGCCCTTACTCTGTCGGGGTCACCAGCGGCGGCGAGCGAATCTATGGAACGCCGTTCGGCTGGTGGGACGAGGACAACAATATCGAAGCGGGCGGCGGTGGGATGGTCGACTTGGTCCGATGGGGGCTCAATAATTGGCCGTGATCCAGCCGAATCGCGTCGTCACGTTCCGGCGCCGTGCGTCGACGCGCCGGGTGTGACGAGGCCGGTCTCATAGGCGACCACTACCGCTTGCGCCCGATCGCGTAGTTGAAGCTTCGAAAGAATTCGCGCCACATGCGTTTTCACCGTCGCCGAACTCAGTTGGAAACGCGCGGCGAGCTCGGCATTACTGAGCCCGCGAGCCATCAACTCAAGCACCTCCAACTCGCGTGGCGTCAGCGATGCGAGTTCGCGATGCAAGGCATCGGTCGAATCAGTTCGGTTCGCGAACCGTTCGACCAACCGCCGGGTAATCGTCGGCGCAAGAAGCGCATCGCCCGATTGCACGAGCCGGACGGCGGCGACGAGCTGCTCGGGTGTCACGTCCTTCAACAAAAACCCGCTGGCGCCTGCACTTAACGCGGCGTACACGTACTGATCGAGGTCGAACGTCGTCAAGATGATGACTCGCGGCGGATTCTCGAAATCGAGAATCCGCCGCGTCGCCTCGAGCCCGTCCACCTCTGGCATCCGGATGTCCATCAGCACCACGTCAGGAGCCGTTCGCCGCACTGCGGCCACTGCGAGAGCGCCGTCTGCGGCCTCGGCGACAACCTCGATCCCGTCGGCCGTAAGGATCATCCGGAAACCGGTGCGCACTAGTGCCTGGTCGTCGGCGATGACGACGCGCAGTTGGTCGTTCACGACTGTGCCACCGGAATTTCGGCCGTCACGCGATAGCCGCCCGTAGGCCGTCGTCCGGCAGAAAGCGTGCCGCCGTATAAGGCGAGCCGATCGCGCAACCCACTCAATCCGCGTCCATTTCCTAGATTCGCGGACGGCGACGACGTACCACCCGTATCGGCGATATCGACCTTGACCGCATTTTCGGTGTAGTCGATCGAAACGACGATGCTCGAACCGGACGCGTGTTTGACCGCGTTGGTCAGCGCCTCTTGCACGACTCGGTATGCCGCAAGATCGGCTCCGGCGGAGAGCGCAACCGGCGAGCCGCTGACCCGAACCGAGACCTTGACGCCGGCCTCTCGTAATCGATCAACCAACGCGTTTAGGTCGCCCAAACCGGGTTGCGGGGCGAGCGCCGCGGCAGCTGCGTCGTCCGACGTGTGCATACCGTCGGGGTCCACCGTCAGCAGCCCCATCACGTGACGCAATTCTGTCATGGCTGCGCGGCCGGTTGCTTCGACCGCGAGTAAAGCCTCCCGAGCCTGATCGGGCGTTGATTGCATGACCTTACGAGCAGCGCCGGCCTGTACCACCATCACACTCACGTTATGCGTGAGCACGTCGTGCAATTCGCGCGCGATTCGCGCCCGTTCGAGCTCGACTGCAGCTTTCGTTATGGCAACTTGTTCTGCTTCGAGCGCCCGTAAGCGTTGTTTCCAGCTATTGACGGCGTTCGCCGCGAGCCCAATGACCAGCAGCATGATGAACGGCACAAAACCAGGCGTGATGTCGGGCACCGCGGAATCATGAAATGTGCCGAGCAACAATGCGACCGCGATGGCACTCGCAAAGGCGAGCGTTCGATACGGGCTGTACATCACGGCGCCGTATGCGACCAGCACGCATGCGATGAACGTGAAAACCGAGGCGTCGTCAGAACGCGCACCAGTGTGCAACGCGATCGAGGAGACGGCGACGCACCACAACGCCGTTACCGGGTACGTCCGCCGAAACGCAAGCGGCACGGTCATCAATCCCGCAATGACGAACTGCCAATCGGCAAAAGCCTGCGTGCGCCCGAAGTGAAGCGGCAGCGGTACCGGAGGCGGCACCGGAGCGTACGGCGAGTCGACCAACCCCTTGATGATTCCGCCCGTGCCACCTTGGTGTCGCATGCCTTCGAGCGTGCCGGCAGCGAGTACGACCGCCAGCAAGACGTCGGCGATCCACGCCCAACGCGACGGTTGCGGTCGAGGCATGGTCGGAGTGCTCAGCGACGCGAACCACGCCGAGAGCCGGCCTTTGGAAAGGTCGGTGGGGTGGCTGGTGCCAGTCGACGCGGTACTCACGAGTCGAGTGTCGCAAGAGTACGCAGTCGGGCGCATCAACCCAGCGACCATCGCCGTCGTCCTCTCGCGTACATCGCAAGGATGATGCCCACCGCGATCAACCTTTTACGGTAACGAAGTTCGTCACCTGGGGCGACGAGGGTTACGACGTCCGGCTCCTAGCCTCGCCGTGCGGCCACGACAACGTCGGTGCGCAAAGCGCGATTCGGGAGGCAACCGGTGACGGTAAATCGGACGACGACAGCGACGCTCATCGAGTTGGACTGCGTGACCAAGGCGTACACCGAAGGGCCACCCGCTCTCGCCGGCCTGTCGCTCGGCGTGCGACCAGGCGAGGCCGTGGCAGTGCTCGGGCCTTCCGGCAGCGGGAAATCGACCTTGCTCAACCTGATCGCCGGCCTCGACAAGCCGACAGCTGGAAGCGTCATCGTCGACGGCCTCCGGATCGACCAGTTGAGTGAAGCCGCGTCGGCGAAATACCGACGCGCTCGCGTCGGCATGGTGTTCCAGTTCTTCAACCTGCTCGACGATCTCACCGTGCTCGACAACGTCTTGCTGCCGGCCCAACTGGCTGGCATGGCACGGGCCAAAGCAACCGCACGCGGCAACGAACTGCTCGCATATCTCGGTATCGACCGGCACGCCGCGGCCTATCCCGGTCGGCTTTCCGGTGGTGAGCGACAACGGGTCGCGGTCGCACGCGCATTGATGAACCGCCCTGCCCTGCTGCTTGCCGATGAACCAACCGGTGCCCTCGACACTGCAAGTGGTGCCGACGTCCGGCAACTGCTCACCGACCTCAATGCCGACGGGCAGACCATCGTGCTCGTCACGCACGACGTCGCTCTCGCCGAGGCATGCGCGACCCGCACGGTCGAGTTGCGCGACGGTCACATTGTGCGCGATGACGCGGCGGTTGCTCGATGAGCGCGCTCGGTCGCGTCGTCCGCGGGGGGGTGACCCGGCGGAAGGTGCAAACGCTCGTGATGGCGCTGACAGCACTGCTAGCCGTGACGGCGTCGGTGATGGCAGCCGGATTGCTCGTCGCATCGAACGCGCCGTTCGACCACGCATTCGCCGAGCAGCGCGGCCCACATCTGACCGCACTCTTTGACGGCTCGAAGGTCACGCCGACTCAGCTCGACGCCACGACGCATGGGCATGGGGTCACTGCGGCGGCTGGGCCCTATCCGGTGGTGACCATCCACCCGGAGACAGCCGGCAGCATCCATTCGGCTGGTGACAAAGGGATTCCGGGTGGTGTACTGCCGTCCGGCATCATGCTAGGGCCTCTCACGATTGCCGGTCGCGCGAGCACTGGCGGTGCCGTAGACGATCTCACGATGGTGCACGGCCGCTGGGCGACGAAGCCGGACGAGATCGTCATCGCGTCCGACAGTTCGCTTCCGCCCGCCCTCGGCCTTCACATCAAAGCCACCGATGCACCCGGCAGCCCGACGCTCACCGTCGTCGGCATCGCGCGTTCGGTGGCGAAGACCGCCGACGCGTGGGTCACACCCGATGAAGCGCGCGCGCTCGCGTCGGCCGAAAACCCACTCGAATTCCAAATGTTGTACCGCTTTTCGTACGCCAAGACTGATGCCGGCATCTCTGCCGACCGCCGCGTCTTGGCAGCAGATGTTCCGCCCGGTGCGCTGACCGGAACGCAGTCGTACCTTGCGACCAAGAAGGTCGCTGACGCCAACACGGCCGCGTTCGTTCCGTTCATCGCGGCATTCGGTGTACTCGGACTCGTGCTCGCCGTCCTCATCATCGGCATTGTGGTGAGCGGCGCGGTCGGAGCCGCGATCCGGCGCATCGGTGTGCTCAAGGCTCTCGGCTTTACGCCCGCGCAAGTGGTTCGCGCTTACGTCGCGCAGGCGCTGCTGCCCGCGCTCATCGGCATTGCGCTTGGCGTGCTGTTCGGAAATTTGCTTGCCATTCCGGTATTGCATGGGGCCGAAAGCACCTATGGGACAGCGAGTCTGGCGATCCCACTGTGGGTCAACGTTTCGGTTCCGCTGCTTGCCGCCGTCCTGGTGGCGATCGCTGCGGTTGTGCCGGCCCTGCGCGCCGGACGACTGCGCGCCGCGGAGGCAATCACCTTGGGCGGCGCGCCGAAGGCGAATACCCACGGACGGCGGATGCAGCGGCTGGCGTCGCGGCTTCCGTTGCCCAGGGCAATCAGCCTCGGGTTGGCGAATCCCTTGGCTCGCCCTGCGCGCTCGGCCGCGACCGGAGGCGCAGTGCTCTTCGGCGCAATTGCCATGACCTTCGCCTTCGGTCTCACGTCGACGCTGAACAACGTGCAGCACGGCCGCGATCTCGATTCTTCCGGCCAGGTCGTCGTCCGCACCGAATCGTTCGGCCCGAACGTGCCGCGTAAGGCGTCGGGACCGCAGGGCGGCCCGACATTCATCTCGACTCCGCAAAGCGCGCCGATTAAGGCCGACCCGAACGCTGTGGCTGCCGCGATCACCGCCCAGCCCGGCACCCGCGCGTACTACGGCACCACGGATGCGTCGCTAGCCGTCTCAGGACTCTCGAGCAGCACTGACGCCATCGCCTACCAAGGCGATTCGTCGTGGGCTACCCACCAGATGATCGAAGGCCATTGGCTTACCGGCAAAGGCCAGGTTGTGTTGTCGAGCCTCGCGCTCCAGTCGAGTGGCGCCAGCATCGGCGACGAGATCACCGTGTCGAACGGAAGCCGATCGGCGCAACTGAAAGTCGTCGGCGAGGTGTTCGACCTGCACGACTCGGGCATCGCGGTTTTCACTGACACGTCTGCGTTTTCTGCGATTGGCCTCACAGCCGGTGCCGACGAATTCTACGTTTCCCTCAAGAGCGGGACATCGGTAGCGGGCTACCTCGCGGGCCTGAAGCCGGCATTGCTTTCCATCGGTGGAGAGGCCGACCCGAACCCGGAAAACAAGTCCGACGTGATCGAGACGATGGATGCACTCATCGCGACGTTGACCATCATGCTCGTGGCGGTAGCGGGCCTGGGCGTGCTGAACGCTGTCGTGCTCGAAACGCGAGATCGCACCCACGACCTCGGCGTATTGAAATCGCTGGGCATGACGCCGCGCCAAACCATCACCTCGGTTATCACCTCGGTCGCGGGAATCGGCTTGCTGGCAGGCGTTGTCGGCGTCCCGCTCGGCGTCGCGCTGCATCACTACGTGGTGCCGATCATGGGCCACACCGTGGCGACGAAACTGCCATCGGTCGACGTCGCCGTCTATCACGCGCCGATGCTTGTCGCGCTGGTGTTCGCCGGCTTGGTGATCGCAGTTGCGGGCGCCTTGTTGCCTGCTGGTTGGGCAGCGAAGATTCGTACGGCAACAGCCCTACGCACGGAGTAGCCAGCCGAGTTTTTTAGAGGTGGACCGAGTTCGGAGGCGGGACGGCTGGAAGTCGGCTGTTCGGCGGGGTAGGTGCGGGCCAGCCGCAGATTTCGTTGCGAAGTCACGGCAGTGCGGCTGTGGCACGAGCGCTGTGGCACGAGCGGGGGCGCGAGAGCCAGTGCGGCAACCAGGGCAGTAGAAAGATTTAGCATCTAGACACTCAGTGTATACCGACGGTGTACGGTCGTTCCATGAGCGTCTCCCTCACCCTCCTCGGGCTACTCGAACGCGAACCCAGCCACGGCTACGACCTCAAGCGTGACTACGACACCTATTTCGGCCGGGGCAAACCGCTGCCGTTCGGCCAGGTCTACTCGACGCTTGCCCGGCTGGCGCGCGACGGCAAGGTGATCGCAGGCGATCCCGAACCAGGGGCCGGACCCGAACGCAAGCGTTACGTCATCACCGAGCAGGGCGCGACCGAGGTCGAGACCTGGCTGGCCGAAGCGGTCGAGCCCGAGCCGCACCTGCAGACGGTGCTGTTCGCGAAGGTCGTGCTCGCGTTGATGCTGCATCGGCCGGCCGCCGAATATCTCGACGTGCAGCGCGCGGCACACCTGCAACGCATGCGCGAGCTCACCGACGTCAAACGCAATGGCCAACTCGTCGACGCACTGCTAGCCGATCACGGACTCTTCCACCTCGAAGCCGACCTGCGCTGGATCGATCTCACCGCAGCCCGCTTGGAAACCCTCGCCAAGGCGGTCCAGCGATGAGCGCCGACATGGCAATGCCTTCTGATGGCCCGATCGTTGAGGCCCGCGACGTCTATTTCTCTTTCGGGACGACGCCAGCGCTGCGAGGGGCGAGCGTGCAGGTGAAGGCAGGCGAAATCTTGGCGGTGATGGGACCGTCGGGTTCGGGAAAGTCGACGCTCCTTCATTGCCTGGCCGGAATTCTGGTTCCCGAAAGCGGCGAAATACATTTCGCCGGACGGCGAATCGAGCGCTTGCGCGAGGCCGAGCGAAGTTCGTTACGTCGAGACCGCTTCGGATTTGTCTTCCAGTTCGGGCAACTCGTACCTGAGCTCACCGCCGAAGAAAACATCGCGCTGCCATTGTTGTTGAGCGGTGTTCGGCGCGCGAAAGCACTGGGTGAAGCTCGTGTTTGGTTCGAGCGACTCGAACTCGACGGCCTGCACGACCGGCGCTCGGGCGAACTGTCAGGAGGCCAGGCGCAGCGGGTCGCGCTCGCTCGCGGTCTGGTGGCACGCCCGCAAGTATTGTTCGCCGACGAACCAACGGGTGCACTGGATTCCCTTACCGGCGAGCATGTTATGAACCTCCTCACCACCGCGGCCCGCGAGCAGGGCACGACGGTCGTCTTGGTCACCCACGAGCCGCGGGTCGCCGCATACGCCGACCGCGAGGTCATCGTGCGCGACGGCTTGGTGAGTCCGCTTCCATCAGACCGGGTAAACGCATGATCAGGCTCGCGCTACG
>Ga0068855_100005849_pt1 | contig 15012 bp, 17 predicted proteins | sample KBSCornC52_FD_66592 | JGI IMG/M metagenome (GOLD analysis project Ga0068855, IMG submission 66592) | Corn rhizosphere microbial communities from Kellogg Biological Station, Michigan, USA - KBS Corn C5-2 | ecosystem: Host-associated > Plants > Roots > Rhizosphere > Soil ...
AAAGTCAGGAACTGGAAATACATGAAAAAATAGTTGTGAGAATGACCTATAAGGTTAAATTCAAAAGTCATCAATCAATTCTACTGAGTAAAATCTTACAGGTCTGATTATTGTTTATGTTTGAAGCAAACAAATAACATGCTTCTAAAAAGAATACTTTCCCTTTTTCTTTTCTGCACCTTTTTTCAAATCTCATGTAGTAATGGCTCAGAAAGAGTTTCAGAACATGAAGAGAATAATCCCACACAACAAGAATCTCAATCAAAAACTTTTTCAGGAAAATATTCCGGTGTCACTCCATGCGCAGATTGTCCGGGAATTAAAACAACCGTTGCTTTCAATCCTGACTCTGCTTTTATAGAACTACTGAACTATCTTGAAAGAAATTCTTCATTTTCTGATACGGGAAAATGGAGTATTTCAGATAAAATAATCACCGTTTCATTTCCTGGTAAATCAAGTAAAAGATTTTTTTTGATAAAATCTGATTCCACCCTTGCCATGTTAGATGCGGACAAAAAAGAAATCAATGGCAACCTTGCTGAGAAATATATTTTAAAAAAAGCAGAATAATTTCAAAGACTTGTAAGGCTTTAATTCAAAAGTTATCAATCAATTGTAAAGATTAAAACCTTAAAGGCCTAAAAAATCAGGCAACATTCTGAATAATCATGACTAAATTAAAAAGTGATCATTTTTCCGCTATTTTTGATTTTAATTTTTCGTCAAAACCTTGTTATGAAGTATATTTTTATTTTATTCTCACTCTTTTTATTGTCGTGCAATTGGGCTAAACAAAAAACAAAAGAGACAGTGAATAAAACCGGCGAAGTTATTGCAAAGACAGGTTCAGAATTTGCAGATGGAGTTGCGAAAGGAGTAGAAAAGACATTTCAAAATCAGGTTAAATTTTCACCCAAATTATCTAATGAAGGTTTAAAATCCGGCAAAATAATTATTCATTCTTCAGATTCAACAACTGATAATATTTTGACTGCCTACTTAATATTCGATAATTCTATTGATGAAAAGATTACGGTAAAAGTCTTTACTGAATCAGGTCAGGAATATGGAAGAATTACAGAAACAATTAAAGGTTTGAAAGGTGAGGCAAAATATTTTGATTTTGTTTTCGATAAAAGAACCAATATTGATAGTAAGGGAACAATTACATTTGAATAGTTACAAGATAACATTCCTTATTTCTTTCTTTCATACCTCCCTGTCAAACTTCCTTCACCCATGATATGCCCTTTCATTGCGAGCTCCAAACCTTTTTTGCTCGTACCTGCAAGCAAGTCCAATGCTGCATTTAACGCATACACTTTGAAATTATAACGATGCGATCCGGAAGGAGGACAGGGAGGATGATAGCCGGATTTTCCCGCGCTGTTATCGCCACTTGTCCCGGGAAGGCTGTGTTCATTAATGGTGGTAACCGGATCAATATTCCAAACGACCCAATGATCAAAAGTTCCATTTGGCGCATCAGGATCTTCAACGATCAAAGCCAGTGTTTTAGCACCTTCGGGAATATTATTGATGTGAAGTGCCGGATTAACACCTTCACCGTCGCAGGTATATTTGGGTGGAATTTCGCCATCATTTTTAAATGCCGGGCTTGTTATTTTTAATTCTGTTTTTTCTATCATAACTTTTTTCAAAACCATCAATAAAAATTTGTGCCAAAGAAATATTCATTACTTCTCAAAAGTTCTTATAAAAACTTCTTCAAAATTGTAGAATTCTTTTTCCTCGTCTGCCCATCCATCAAACCTTCAAACAAATCTCCTTTCTTTTTTATTCTTTCCAAAATCGAACGAATATTAAATTTCGTGGGATCCAGTTTTCCATTCACTTCTTTCCATTCAAGCGGAGTGGAAACCGTTGGAAGTCTTGCCGGTCTTACACTGTAGACTGCTGCAACCGTATCCGCTTCATCGTTTTGATTGGGATCGATATATAACTTATTTCCCCTTTTTGAAACAGTGATCTCTGTTGTCGTAATTTCAGCTGCGAGATCATGGATCATCTGACAAATTTTTTCAGCTATCTTTCTTGCCTGAGGGAAAGAAAATTTTTCACATGGAATATAAATATGCAATCCTGATTTACCAGATGTTTTTACAAAGGTTTTTATTTTCAACTGATCAAAAACTTTTTTGGCGGCCTTGGCTGTTTTGATCACTTTTTTAAAATCCTCCTCAGTTGGATCGAGATCAATAATGATAAAATCAGGCTCTGAATAATTATCGATCCTGGATGTCCATGGATTGACATCAATGCATCCAAGATTGATCATGTAAAGCAATGTCGCTTCATCATTACATATTAGGTAATCTATCGTATTTCGTTTTCCTTTTTTCGGATGTTTTCTCGGTGTAGAAAAGATTTGCGCCCATTTTGGCTGATGGCCTTCCATGTCTTTGATATAAAGTCCCGGTGCTGTTGCCCTGATATTTTTAATATGCAATGATTCTGCACGATCATTCAGATAAGGCAAAATATAAGCCGAAACAGAATGATAATATGCAATCAAATCAGCCTTGGTAACTCCTTTCCACAATTCTTTCTCAATATTGGTCAGCGGCACTTTTTTCCCATCAATAGTTACTGAATCTTCGCTGGTTATTTTTTCGTCTTCCAAATTTTTCCAGTTGCTTTCGGAATAACTTTCTTTTGGTCCATCGGGTTTTTCTTCCACCTTTTCAATTGGTAAAACTTTTTCTTCCACCACCTGTTTCGGTTTTTTATCTTCCCTGAAACCAAGGAAAATAGCGGGTTTCCGAATCTTTCCGGAAGCCGTGTAAGTTGCAAATTTAATATTCGCTACCAACTCAGGGTTTACGAAATGAGCTTTTCTATCAGTATCTATTTCATTGGCAAAAGGGCTCTTTTTAATTTCCAGTGGGAGAAGCTTTTCCATTATTTTTTCTTTTTGTTTTGCTTTATATCCGCCACCTGCATGCCCCTGGTACAGGAGTTTTCCATTTTCATAATAACCAAAAAGTAAAGATGCAAAAGGAGCCGCGCTGTCGGATTCTGTCCAGCCTCCGATCACAAACTCCTGCCTTTTTTCTGTAGGCAATTTCACCCAATCTCTCCCACGCTTTCCCGGTTCATACCTGCTGCTTCTTCTTTTGGCAACAATGCCTTCCATATCCTGTTTTTTAATCAGCTCAAACAATTGAATTCCTTCATCAAAACTGTCGCTGAACCTGATCATGTCATTAAAAGACACCGCTTTTGAAAGAATTTCTTTTCGGTCTGTCAATGGAAGATCCATCAGCTCAAACCCTTTACACCAAAGAATGTCAAAAAGATAAAACACCAACGGATCTTTGCCATTATTTTTTTGCAAGGCATCAAAATCAGGGCGGCCTTCTTTATTTAGCGCGACAAGCTCTCCATCAAGGATCATATCAAAATCCAATTGGGCTAATTGCTGTTCAATAGCGAGATATTTTTGGGTATAATCCAAACCGCTTCTTGAGCTTAAAATCACTTTTCCATTTTGTACATAGGCGATGATCCTGTAGCCATCGAGTTTCACTTCATACAAAAAATCCGGATCGTCAAAAGGCTCTTTTATCAACGAACACAACATCGGTTTTACATTTGATAAAAACTTTGAGTTCTTTCCCCTCTTCAACAAATTTAATAATTCATTTACATCTACTTTTTCTTCAACCTTTCCTTCCTTGTTCGTAATTTTTTTAGCGCGGTCGCTTTGCCATTCTTTTTGCGGATGTTCTTTTACCTGCTCTAAAGTTTTGCCTGACACAACAGAAAGGTCTTCTTGCGTAATATCCGTCGTTGTTGCATATTGATCTTTCTTTTTGATCAGCAGCCAGGCGTTATCGCCACGCTGATTTGTTTTCACCAAGGAAAATTCGCCCTTCAATTTTTTGCCATTTAAAACAAACGAAATGCTTCCCAGGTACAAATGATGCATCAGGCTTTTTTCATCTTCCTTTTTCGTTTTCTTTTTTTCTGCCGGCTCGTAAGTTCCTTCATCCCAAATGATCACCGTGCCGGCGCCATAGCCTTCCGGAATGATGCCTTCAAAATTGCGATAGTCCCATGGATGATCTTCCACCATCATCGCCAGGCGTTTATCTGCCGGGTTCATGGACGGCCCTTTTGGAACTGCCCAACTTTTTAAAACCCCTTCCATTTCCAACCTGAAATCATAATGCAGACGGGAGGCATGGTGTTTCTGAACCACAAAGCGCAACTCCTTGCCGGTAGGCTTTCCACCAGTAGGCTCCGGCGTTTTATCGAATGATCGTTTTTGTTTGTACTTTGATAAAGACATTTATCAAGGTCAATAAAAAGATATGCCAGTTTTGGAAGGGAGGGAAGGAAAGAGGAAGGGATTTATTTTCCCGCTGGAAGAATTGATAAATCAACTACTTTAGATCAGTTAAAAAATGTTGATGCTATAACAATGAGAAGTGAAACTGAAATCAAAAATCTACTACTCGATTTTTCCAAACAAGACGATCGGATCAGAGCTGTTTTACTAAACGGTTCAAGAGCAAATCCAAATATTAAAACTGACCGCCTTCAGGACTTTGATATTGTTTTCATAGTTGACAACCTGGAAAGCTTTACGATTGATCATTCCTGGATTAATATTTTTGGCGAGAAAATAATTTTTCAGCTGCCGGATGAAATGACTTTTGGAGATAAAGGCAATTATCAGGAAAAAATAAGCTTCACTTACCTGATTTTATTTAAAGATAGAAACCGGATAGACCTAACGTTATTCCCTAAAGAAAAAATTAAAAATTTTAACTTTAATGGTCCGTCAATATTGTGGCTTGACAAAGACAATTTATTTTTTCATCCATTCTCAGTCAGCGACAGAGATTATCATATTCAGAAACCGACCGAAAAGGAATTTTCGGACACCTGTAATGAATTTTGGTGGGTTAGCACCTATGTGGCAAAAGGCCTTCTACGATCTGAAATAACGTATGCCAAGGAAATGACTGAAATAGTTGTAAGACCTATGTTTATGAAGATCATTGAGTGGAAAATTGGAGTTGAAAATGACTTTTCTGTTTCATTTGGCAAGGCAGGAAGATTTATGAGAAAATATCTGTCAGAAAATTTTTACAATAAAATATTAAAGACCTACTCAAATGATAAATTTGAAGATAATTGGAAATCATTATTTGTAATGGCTGATATTTTTCGACAGACGTCAAATCAAATTGCAAACGAGTTGGGGTTTCAGATTAACAGGAACAATCAGAATAATACCATGGAATATTTGAAACAGGAATATTATAGACAGAATTTGCGCGAAGAACGCTGATCTGAAAATCCCGCAGAACTACTCCTGCCTTTACAATTCCAGACTTACGACGCCTTCTTCTCCTCCTCCTCCTCTTCCATTCTCTCCTCCCGCTTCATGTTCAGCTTTCCGTTGTATTGTGCTCCCAGCTCTATTTCCAGCGTATCTGTAGTGATGTCACCGTGGATGCAGCCGCTCTTTTTAATTTCAATCTGAACGGCTTTGATGTTCCCATTTAAGGTGCCATGAATGATCGCCGACTTTGTAAAAATGTCACCTTGAATATTTCCGTTTTCACCCAGTACAACGCCGCCTTCCACATGAAGATTCCCAATCACTTTTCCTTCAATCCTGATGACAGAAGTGCCCCGGATCTCGCCGGTGAAAGTGTATCCCTCACCAACGATGGTAGAAATCTCCTGAGGATTGATCTCTAATGGCTGCTGCTCTTTATTTTTTTTAAACATAACTATTTGAGTGTTAGAAATGACTGCGGATTTATTTTTTTGCCGTTTTTGTGTACTTCATAATGAAGGTGTGGCCCTGTGGAGCGGCCCGTAGAGCCGATCCTGCCTATCTCCTGCCCTATCGTTATTGGATCGCCAACTTTTACCAGTACCTTTGATAAATGGCCATACAATGTTTCAAAACCATTGCCGTGTTTCAAAATAATACAATTGCCAAAGCCACCTTTTTTTCCTGCAAATTCTACTTCCCCCTTTGCCATTGCCTTTACGGGAGAACCAATGGGGCCGCTGATATCAACCCCCTTGTGGGTTTCAACGCCGGTTCCGTCAAAGGGATTTTCACGATGCCCGAAAGTAGAAGTGATCTTCCCCGGGTAAGGCAAACCAAGCGGCGTATAAGAAATATTGTACCCGATCCGGTCTAAATATTTGATATAAAAATCACTGATCTCATCAGCGGATATCACATCATGATCCGCTTCACCGCCCACTGCCTCCATATTGCTGCGGATTCCTCTTGCTTTTAAGTATCCGTTTATAGCAGATAGTTCCGTATCTATTTTGGTAAATTTTTCGCGAAGCTCAGAAGTGTCATTTTCAGGGACCGCTATAGTATGCGTATGTATGGAATGGATTTTTTGGGAAAGTGCCGCTGCGATCAGCTTTTGTTCAGAATTGGCACGAAGGAGATAAACAAACCCTGCTGCAAGAGTAATAAAGAGGATAACAAAAACAGCCACATATTTTTTCCAATGAAGGATCAGGCCGGTTGCAACCTGTATGGGCTTGAACGCGTGTGAATTCTTGTTGACAAACAGGACAGTCGTTTTCTCTTTTTTCCGTTTCATTTATTGGCGGTTATTAATTCAAAATGATCCTACGTTAATAAATTCGGGAAAGGGCCAGCTTATTAACAACGACAGAAATTGGAATTAATTGCCTTGTGTGGAAATCTTTTTTGCCGGGAGAAACAACTGACACCTTTTCGAAAAGGTGACGCATGTTTCTCGCTATCGTTTCTCAAGATCATCTATTAAAGTTCCACCACAGCGCCATGAATTTGATGCTCATTTTGCCATATACAAATTGCATGCTCATCGTCGACCCCTTTTAAAATAGGAAGGCTGCCTTTGCCAAGGGTTTTCTTTTGACCGTTTGGTTTAATAAATAGTACTTTTCCATTCTCTGTCCAGGCAAACATATTCTTGTTATCAATTGCCGCTATGGTGCAGTTTCTGCCTTTTCCCACTTCAATTTCAGGAACACCGGGAGCGTCCGTAAAAATAGCTCCTTCTCTTCTCCATATTGTCCGTACTTGTCCGTTTTCGTTTATTGCCAAACCACCACCATCCATCGGGCAGGCGTTTAATTGCCAGTTGCCTGTGCCCAGTTTTTCCGCCTTGCCAAAGGAAGCGCCATTATTGACGGACCGCATTAAATACAGATCCCTGTTGCCATGCAGGCGGTTTCGAAACATAACATAAACATTATTTCTTTTTACCACAACTGAAGGCTTACAGCATGGGCAAACGGACGTATCAGGCGAAGTGTAGATCATCTTATTTTCAGCCCAGCTTTTTCCTCCATCTTTTGATTGAGCTCCGTATATTTTATTTCTTTTGTCTCCTCTTAAATCGAGCCATACTGCAAAAACATTTTCTCCATCGGCACTCAGGGCCATTAATCCTTCTTTAGCCACCGTGTCAACATCATTTACTCTTGCGCCCAGTTTCCATTTTCCATTTTCTTTATAGTAGGAAAAGATGTTCCCTTTGGATGTACAGCCGGTTACAATAATCCCCTCATCAGTTGAGGCGATCTGCGGCCCGCGCATCGCAAAAGAATATAAACCAGGTACTACGGCTATAAGTGAAGGCCGGGAAAAGGAATTGCCTTTGTCTGAAGAAGCCGTGTACATAATGCTGTCGCCCAAACCATACACAAGATGAATTGTGCCGTTTTTATCTATAGCAATGTTAGGTACCTGGCCATTGGCAATTACAAAATCATCTTTTGGAACCACTTTATTTTGATTACAGGAAATAAGACTGCAGAGAATAATTATTACCGGCATCATTATTCGCATTGTTTTATAAATCATGTTTTCTTCCTGGGTTTTAATTGTATAGATGGTCCGTAAAAGTAAGGTGTTTTAAGAAATTATTTTGGGGGAATGGATTGTTCGCTGGAATAGAATAAATGCGCAAGCAATTAACACTCAACCTTGCCGCAAAGAAAGTACTGATTTGATAATCAATAAAACAATCAAACAATAATTCAAAAATTTAATAATTGCTTACCTCTTAATTGAGCGCTATATATTTAAACAAGATCTTGCCCTCAATTCCCATCCGGTCAATAATAAGTGAACCAGGTGTTAATTCACTTACAATCATTGTCCCTGGTCTAGTATTGCATCCAGACTAGGCCAAAAATACCGTAGCACTACGCTGGTTTGTTTGGCCGGTATTGATGAAGTTTGTCTTTCAGAAATCCATCAGCGAAAGCCGCATATGATGCAACTGACTCAACATGATATTGAATGCCTTTATGAAGCACGTGAAATGATCGCGAAAGATATTTCACGCCATTATACTATTCAACAGATTGCCACCGATGTTGGATTAAGCCCTACTAAATTAAAGAAAGGGTTTAAGCAGTATTTTGAAATGCCGGTTTTTGAATACCTGGAAACCGAAAGGATGGAGAGGACAAAGATGCTGATGAGGGACACTGATAAGCCATTGAAACAAATCAGCCACCTTACAGGATTTCACTACCTGAATAATTTCATCAGGGCATTCAAAAGAAAATTCGGAGTTCCGCCCGGCGAGTGGCGAAAGGCCATGAAATCCATCCTGATTATTACCGGCCATCTTTCTCTTTTTCCTTTTGAGACCGTCTCTTTGCTTATAGCCTGATACTCCCTGCTCCTAAAGCCAGCAAACGATAACTAATAAACCTGTCCGGATCAGGATAACTATTCCCTTTTGGTTTTTATGGGCGCCATTATTAAAAACCTGCGTATTGCTACGAAAAATCTGCGTATTGATACGAAATTTCCGCTACCCGCCATCTTTTATGCATTTGTTTCTTTTAATATTGCCAGACCTGTAAAAACAGGTAACAAATTCTCAGCAAATGCAGGAAATGATTATGCTCATCAGAAGAGGTTTTGGGCAGCGTTAGCAGGCAGTGTTAGGCGTCGCATAACCTGTAAATATCCTTCCCTGATTTTTAAGGATCCCCGTATAAATACGGGTGTTTTTTAAGGAAATATTGTTGATGTTTGTCTTCCGGATAAGAAAAGCCAGAACCAGAGAGGAATTGCTTCTTGGACGTCAGGTTGAATGCAGAGAAAGAAAACGCAAGCCCGAAAAAACCTGATCGGATAAGTAATATGTCTGAAATGATACATGCGATCTTCTAATTTGTAAAGAATGTCGGAAGATCATGTGGATAAAATGGCGAACGATCGCCAAAAAATGGCGAGCGCTCGCCATAAAATAATGAAAAGTTAGCGGATATTTAAAAAATAAGTTCCGGGTAAATACAGAGCGGCTAAAATTAAGATCGCATACATGCAATTGTACCAATAAAAAAATGCAGACACCGCAAAACATAAATATTTCAGACCAATTACTTCACTGGCAAAGCCGGCTGGAACGGATAAAGGAATATGTATTGACGAACCTGACAGCCGATCTGAGCGCCGGGAGTGTTGCACAAAAGTTTGGTTTAAATGAGTCTACACTACGGTACCTGTTTCAAAGTCAGGAAGATGAAAGTTTTCATACTTATGTTGAACGGATACGAATGAATAAAGCTGTGCAACTGCTTGCTGAAGGGAAATGGGTGAAAGAGGCGATGCGTGAGGTTGGATACAAAAACCGGGGCACTTTCAATAATGCTTTTAAAAAGAGATTCAAACACACTCCCGGATCCTTTAAAAAATAACCAGATAAGTTGCAAACAACAAAAAAGCCCCATCTTTTCGTTGGTCAAAACCGTTCAAAATGGCGGAAACGGTATAAGATAACGGATACTATACCTGATTTTACTATGAAGGACGACAGAAGGGGTTGAACTTTGCAATAACTGTGTATTCATAAAACTGTTATCCCCTATCCATTAATTAAGTAGCCAAAAATTGTTACCTGCACCCGATCATACCGGGCAGGGATGATGTTCAACCTGATGTGATGGAAAAAGTTATTTCTTTTTTAAACCGCCTGCATCCTGTGTCCGGGGCATTAGAAGCAGAACTACAGAACAGGCTTCGTTTTACCAGGAAGAAAAAAAATGAATTCCTGCTTTATGAAGGGGAGGTATGTCAATATGCATGGTATCTTCAAAAGGGGCTGGTAAGGTGTTATTATACCCGTGAAGAACGGGAAGTAACCACCTTGTTCATCGAAGAAGATCACGTGATCGTTCTCTTTAAAAGCCTCTTTGACCAAAAGAAAAGCCTTTACAATATCCAGGCGATTGAAGACTGCGAACTGCAGGGTATGCGTATTGAAAATATACTACACCTGGTAGATACCTATCCAGAGATATCCCGAATCCGCACCATTGTCGCTGAGCGGTTCAATAATTTAAAGGACATACGCACCAGGGCTATCAGCAGGCTCACTGCCAGGGAACGGTACCGCTATTTTGAAAAGCATTTTCCCCAGTTACTTAACCGCGTAAAGTTGGAATACATTGCCTCATACCTTGACATGGATATACGTACACTCACAAAGGCAAGAACAAGGAAATAAAATCAACTGAAATATCACGGCCGGCCGCTGAGGATCAGATCAGATCCTCTATTCCAATTCTTTAAGAACAGAAGCATCAGCTACGTTCCAGGAAAGCCATGAATACTGTTTTTGCTTTATAATAAATTGTTCCTTACGATAGTTAAAATAGTCCAATGGGTTGCGATACTGATTATTAAAAAAGTAGTGCGTGTTTCCGGAGGCAGCATTTTGAAAAACCTCTTCATTTTTCTGAAGCACCGGTAAAACCTCATCTGAAAGAGACAATAAAAAATGAACATCAGGAGTAATGGTCGCTTTGTGTTGCAGGTTGTAGCTGGCAATGGCGACATCCCAATTGGCAGACGCAGAGATAACCAATAAAACCACTGCTACCCATCCATTTACCCGGAGAAGAAAGTAAACAGTTTTTTTAAAATAAATTTTCAGAAAAATGCTTATCAAACCGGCCAAAACCATCACCAGGAAAAACAAAAGACCTATGCGTTTATAAGCAAGTCCAAGCCGGGATATATAATAATAATCACGGCAAAAAACTGACAATACAAGAATTGTATTTTGAAGGAGCCAGAGGTAAGCGCCATATTTCAGCCATTTGTTTTGCTTGTAAAAATTAATGTTGCCTCTGAAAAAGAATAGTAATACGAACATGGCAAGTAGTATTGAAAGTATCAGTAAACCTGCACCTTCATGTACGTATGCAGACAGTTGGGTGTTTTCATCCATTCCGTATCCAAGCCAGACGTACCTGATATCAAGCACATTAATGACAGCCAACAAAATATTTAGTAAGAGTATGCTTGCCGTAGCAATCCTGTATTCAATTTTTAAAGCGAGATTTCCAATTGCGGCCCTGCCAATAATTAACTGTAAAAGATCGGCAAAGCCAGTTTCCCTCCATTTTTTCAACCGGTTCTTTTTACGTGAAAGGTCATTATGACAATTCATATCCTTATCTGAAAACCAGGAAGTGCGGCTTTTGATCAATATACCCGCTACGATGAAAGCCCCGAGAAAGAAGAAGCCAATTCTTTCAAAAGAAAACCAGGAAAAAATATTGGAAAACCAACTGCTAATCCTGTCGAGAAAAGCAGTAAACATGTTTGAGAAAACAACATTAGCTGAACTATAAATTACAAAAAAGACAGAAAGAATAGCAAGCGGAATGATGAACAACCTGAAGCGTCGTATCCAGCCGTAAACATGGATCCGGTTACCACCCATATTAGCCAGTTCAATGAGGACGTTCGGTATTGCCACTACATAATTGGTAATTATGGAACCACCGGCAAAAAACACAGACTGGTGCACAAATTCCGAGAATGACACAAAAAGCAAGAGTGTGACCGCATATGCGATCTTACTCAAAATGGTGTTTTGAATAACAATCATGGCAAGCGTTACTGTTTGCGCCAGGAACAACCACCGACTGATCTTGTTACTGCGGCAGGAAGGGTAGAGAATAAAAACGCCTATACAAACAAAAACGTCAAATATTATGGCATTAACACCCATCTTTTCGTTCCAGAAAAGGAGGGTGAAAATGAAAGCACCTGTGAAGACGAGCAAGAGTTTTGAAGATGCGTGTTTCATTGATTACTTATTTTAGATTTTTGAAAATTTTAAAATGGATCATAATACTGATGAGCGTTGATAAAATGATGGTAACCATCAGGACATAAGCATCATTTTTCACCAGGCTAAAAAGAAGACCATATGCACAGGCAGCGGTGGCGGCTGACAGTATGAAACCGGCGCTCAGCGCTGCCCGGAATAACTCACGCTCACGATCGTGCCTGGCTGCCCTGAAGAGCAAAACGATCCAGAAAATAAAAAAACCGGGAACGGAGAATACCAGGGAAAGAACACCAGCGAGGATACAATATCCCGCCACCTGATCAAACTCCCTGCCTATCATTGAAATGGCAATGCCTGCCAGCAACCCGTTTAGGAATACAGTGAGCAGCCATATTGTAAAAGTGCGCCCTGTTAATTTTAAATAGATGCTCACCTGTGATCTTTTAAGTAGTTAATGTTATTTTTCTGTAGCATATCCATAATGGTATTATACCGAACAAGCCGAAGCTGCAGTCGATGAGTTGCCAGCCAAATGGAATGTGCCTGAAATGACCCGCAATGAAACTGAAAGGAAAAATTAAAATACATGCGAAAAGTCCAAATTTTATCACCCAGATATTGCGTACGGGATCTTTCCAGGGACCAATAAAAAGAATGGCCAGGATGAAATGGGCAAAGGCAAGCCAGTCGTACCCGTAGAATAAGAAAGGATATTGGAGGCCCACGTTCCGATAAGCGACGGCAATCTTTTGAACCCATACGAAAGCTTTACTTCCTGGAGAAAGAAACTTCAATAGAACTGATAGTTCTGAATTGACCGGAATAGCTGTAACACCACTAATGAACAATGCAACTATGAAAAAGGTCAGCCAGCCTTTGATAATTTTATGATCTTTATTCTTCATGTTAAAAGTGCTTTGAATTTCAAAGTTTAAGTACAAAAAAAATCAGGAAATGTTTTTTATTATTTTTTCCAAAGCTTCTATATGTTTTTTGAATGCCTTTTCACCTGCTTTTGTCAGCCGGTAGCTGGTATTCGTTTTTCTGCCGATAAAGCTTTTTTTCACAGTAACAAATTTTAAATCTTCCAGGGCTTTTAAGTGTGAAGCCAGGTTGCCATCGGTAACCTCTATCAGTTCTTTAAGTGTATTGAAATTTACTTCTTCATTGACCATTAATGCGCTCATGATGCCGATGCGAACGCGGCTGTCAAATGTTTTATTCAAATTTTCGATAAGGTTGCTCATCAATAAAACAGTTTAAAAGGTAACCCGTTCATATTTTCTCCACATGATTATACCGTAAATAATGTGAAGCAATCCAAAGCCGGTTGTCCAGAAAATGAGACCGTGTGCCGGAACCCATAAATTGATAACAGCCAATATCAATTCGCAATAACCCAGGTACCGGACCTCGCCAAGGGTATATTTTGAGGCGTTCACCAGCGCCAGGCCATAAAACAAAAGACAACCCGGTGCAACCAGGGAAACGTATTGTAACTGTATTAATCGTAAAAGGAGAAAACCTCCGGCAACAAGAGGTATGGCGAGATTGATCACAAGCCTGTAGGTGGTGGTTCCCCAAATTGATACTCCGGTTTTTTTACTTCGCAGGTAGGTAAAAGCAAAGCCCGATGACAATGCAAGGATGACAACCGTTACAGCGATCACAATAAGCTCAGTTACCAGGGTATCGTAGCTAATGCTGGTATTGCGTGTATAATCTGAAATCATTTTGGCGCCAAGCAAGGCACCCACAATAGCGACGGTTCCGGCAGCTATTCCGCTTAGTCCACTGAGACTGATAAAGCGGCTGCTTCTTTCCATCATTTGTTTTATGTGTCGCAATTCTTCGAGGGACTGTTGTTGCTGATTCATAGAAAGTGCTTTGAATTACAAAGTAAAGACTTATTTTTCATATTTGCAATAACACCTGGAAAAATTTTTTACTCCTGGAAACCCGGCAAGCTGTAGACCTTAAAATAAGGGCGGCCAGAGGACTCATTGTCAGGTATTTTGAAAAGCGTTTTCCCAATCATTTTATCGCTAAAGCTGGAATACATTGCCTCCCACCATGACATGTATGTACGGCACCAGCCGGTCAAGAAAAAGGGAATAATACAAAAATAATATTTATAAAATATGGGCATATGCCCATATTCCCGGTGGGAGACCTGTCTACTTTTACTTAAGTAAAAACAAAAACTCAACGGCCTTGCCGATCTTAAAAAAGGATGAAATGAAAAAATGGTTTCCCCATATTATTTATAAACTATTCCGTTTTTTGCTCGCGTTCATCTTCCTCCATGTATGATGTTACTATCCATTTTCCATTTATTTAATCCCGTCGGCCAACCAGATATGTCTTGCTTCCAGACTACTTCCCAAACCTTCAACCTGAACATGGGTTTTAAATCTTCCTTTTACCGGTTCAAGGTCATATCTTAAATTTCCTCCAAACTTTTCTGATAATTTTTCTAGTTGTCTCAACTCGTTCTCTGTTAATTCTGATTCAGGTTTATTGAAGTGTCCACTTTATAGGTTATTTTCTTAGATGGAATAATTCCAGTTAACTGTCTTAAAGCAGTCATTTTTATTTGATAAACAGACATTCCTTTTTGAAATGCAAGCTGAGTAATTCGCGGCATAGCATGCTTGTATCCTTTGCTTTCTGTATTTCCTGACTTTGACACCCTAATTTTAGTCCAATTTGTAATTTGTTGATAATTAATAAATTACATTTTCTAGGACACCCATTTAGGTGTCCCATGCTGTTAAAGATTATTTTCGCTGGATGTTTGTACGGAAAAAACCCAATGCCAGTGGGATCATAAGTATCCAGATTATCGATAAAAGCCGTGGCGATTATCAAATGATTAAAACAATAGGCAGCAGCG
>Ga0068855_100005850_pt1 | contig 15011 bp, 10 predicted proteins | sample KBSCornC52_FD_66592 | JGI IMG/M metagenome (GOLD analysis project Ga0068855, IMG submission 66592) | Corn rhizosphere microbial communities from Kellogg Biological Station, Michigan, USA - KBS Corn C5-2 | ecosystem: Host-associated > Plants > Roots > Rhizosphere > Soil ...
GTGATCGCCGGCGCCGGCGGCCGCGCCGCCCACGCCGCCGCCCGACGTGCCGCCGGTGGCCGGCGTGCCGCCCGCGCCGACGGTGCCGCCGGAGGCGCCGGTGCTGAGCGTGCCGCCCGCGCCGGTGCTGCCGCCCGAGGTGGCGGTGCCGCCCGTTCCCGGAACGCCGCCGGTGGCCGTGGTGCCGCCGGTTCCGGTCCCCGTGGTGCCGCCGGTTCCGCCAGCCGGCGCGCTGGACGAGCAACCGAGGGTCGCGACCAGGGACAGGGCCAGCAGGGTCGATCGAGGTCTCGTCATGGTTTTCATCCTAAGCCAGCATCCCGCTGATCATGCCCGTTCCGGTCCCCATCCCGAAGTTGACCGTCGTGCTGCTCTTGTCGCGGATGGCGGCGGTGATGAGCGTGTTCCACAGCTTGTTGTTGGTGACCTTGCCCGCGTCGATGAACTGACCGGTCTTGAGGAACCCGCCCCCGTTGCCCCAGATGATGTGGGGCACGTTGCTCATGCTGTGGCTGGGCCCGTCGGCGACGTGGTTGGTCCACATGATGACCGACTTGTCCTGCAGCCCGCGCGCCTTGAAGGCGTCCAGGCCGTGCAGCAGCGACTGCATCCGCAGCGTGTCGATCTCGTGATGGGCCTGCTCGGCGGTGGGGTTGTTGCCGGTGGCCGAGTCGGAATCGACGCGGTGGCTGATGTGGTGGAAGGGCCAGCCCAGGCTGGCGTTGGACGGGACGCTGTACTTGGTCCCGTCGGTGCCGTCGCCCCACTGCAGCGTGCCCACCCGGTTGTAGTTGCAGGCGAACGCCAGCGCGACCAGCTCCAGGTGCAGCTTGACCACGTCCTCGATCATGCCGTTGGTCTGGAACGCGATCCCGTTCTTCAGCGCGTCGAGCTGCGAGGTGGAGAGGCCGTCCTGGGTGCAGGTGGCGGCCATGTTCGACATGGTCACCTCGGTGTCGCGGATCGCGTCGAAGTGCTGCTGCAGCCGCTGGCGGTCCGCGCTGCTCAACGCCGAGTTGCTCATGAGGCCATTGAGCTCGGCGCGCACGAAGTCGTTGACGCTCTTGCGGGTGGTGGCCAGCTCGGCGGCCACCGGGTCGGTGGAGGTGCCGCCGCCGGTCGTCAGCCCGGTCAGCTTGGAATACAGGGTGTACGGGTTGAGGTCCGCCGCTCGCACCTGGCCGGCGCCGCCGCCCTTGAACGAGATGCGCTCGGCGATGTAGCTCTTCGCGCCCGCGTACAGCGTCATGGGATCGGCGGCGTTGGGGTTGACCGCCTGCGCGACCACCATGTCGGCCGAGATCCCCGTCGAGTAGGAGGTCGATCCGCTGCCGGCGGGGGGCGCCGCGGTCAGCGACTGACAGAGGCCCTGCGCGTGCCCGCAGCTGGTCGGCCCGCCGAGGGGGAAATTGAGGTTCTTGATGAACAGCAGGTTGTCGGCGTGGGGCGCCAGCACGCTGGTGGCCCGGTCGGTCAGCCCCGCCAGCCCCGACTGGGTCAGCGCGCCGGCGGTGTCCGGAAAGAAGCTCTTTCCGACCACGCCGCAGGCGGCCACCATGTAGAAGCTGAACACCGGCGGGTTGTCGGCCGACCAGGCCGAACGTTCGGGCAGCCCCTCCAGGAACGGGAGGCCGATGGCGATGGTGCCCGCGCCGCGCAGGAAGGCACGGCGGTTGAAGGCCGGACGCTTGCCGTTCATGTCTAGTTGCCTCCGACGCGCGTGCGGAACGCGTCGCTCCGCACGAGTTGCAGGATCATGTTCTTGATGGAGCCGTTGGCGCTCATGCTGGCCTGAGCCAGGCTCTGCAGAAGCGGCATGTCGCTGGCCACCACGTCCCGCTGCAGCGCGAAGCTGGACAGCTTCTTGGCGTAGCAGAGGTGCGTCTGCTGGTCGGCCGCCATCACGTTCATCAGGTCGGCGGCGTTCGAGAAGCTCTTGGCGCCGTCGGTGAAGCTGTACGTCCCGCTGGCGTCGATGGTCAGGCCGCCGTTCTCGGTGTCGCGGTACTGGCCCATGCCGTCGAAGTGCTCGAAGGCGAAGCCCAGCGGGTTGATCATGTCGTTGTGGCACGAGGCGCCGCAGCCCGACGTCAGGGTGTCGATGCGCTGGCGGTTGGTCTGCCCGGGCATCAGCGGCGGGATGGGCGGCAGGTTGGCGGCCGGCGGTCCCAGCTTCGCGCACAGCACGTCCAGGTTCAGCGTGACGCCGCGGTGGATCGAGTCGGGGTCGGCGTTGAACCCGAACAGCGTCAGGAAGGGCACCTGCGAGAAGTAGCCGACCCGCTGCGCGCCCAGATCTTGATGCGCGTAGCCGCTGGCCGGCGCCGACAGACCGTAGAGCGAGGCCGTCTTCGGTCCCACGAACCCCTTGGTCGACGTCAGGATGTCCTTCAGGCCCAGGCCGCTCGTGAAGATGTCGTCGAAGAACAGGTTCGAGACGTCCAGGAACTCGGCGTTCATCGCCGTGTTGTAGGTGGGGACGTTGACCTTGGTGATCTGCGCGTAGCGATCGAAGTGGTACAGCTCGGCGTGGAACTGGCGCAGCACCGAGGTGGCTGTCGATTCGCCCAGCATGGTGCTGGCCAACGTCGCGGCGCCGTCGGCGGTGTCCAGCTTGCCGGGGCCGGCCGCCGAGTCCAGCAAGCTGTCGCTGGGGGTCGTCCCGCGCAGCCACAGCGACAGCTTGGCGGCCATCTCGTACCCGGACAGCGGCGCGCCGGTGGGGGCCATCTCGCTGCGGTAGAGGAAGTTCGGCGACTGCAACATCGCGCGCAGGACCAGCGACGCGCCCTTGGCGAACGTGCTGCGGCTGCCCGACAGCGACGAGCCCTGGTTGTAGAGCGTCATGTAGGCGCTCTGCTCGGCCGAGGTCAGCGGCCGGCGATACGCGCGCCGCCCGACCGTCTGGATGAAGCCGGCCGCGTCGGTGCCGCTGTAGACCTGCGCCAGGGTCGTGTCGCTGGCGGTCACCTGGTCGGCCAGCGTCTCGGCCGCCTGCTGGAAGTCGCCCCACGACTCCTGATTGACGTCCAGGACCAGCTCATTGTTGCTGAAGTCGGTGGTTCCGATGACCGGGCTCTGGAAGTTCTGTTCCAGCCCTGACGGCGCGGACAGCTTCAACACGTCCTGGGCGGCCCGGCCCCACTGGGCGTTCGTGAGGCGAACCATGCGGAGATACTGCGGCGAGCCGTCCAGGTTGAGCTGCCCGGGCGCGCTCGAGCCGCCCGACCCGCCGCCGTTGCCGGTGGTGGGTCCCGCCGTCCCGCCGGTGGCGCCGTTGGGGTCCGCGCCACTGATTCGCCCCTGACAGCCGCCGAGGGCGCCGAGTCCCAAGAGGGCCGCCGCGGCCCAGAACGTGTGTTGACGCATGTGGCTCCCTGCTGGTTACGGTCGCCGCCCCCCCGTGACCGCCAGTCCCGAACCCACGGTTGCTCATGTCCCTGTCCGGGCCCGGCCCGACTTGTTAAAAAACTTTCCCGGGCGGGGCCCGATGGATTCCTGGACCACTTTTCGCAAGGCGGGGCACTGCCGGGTGCCCGTAGAGTGGAAACGCCCATGCCCACGCGTCGTTCCAATGCGCCCCTGTCGCTGGTGATCGGGGGTGCCGCCCGTGCCAGCGACGGCGATCTGGCCGCCGGCCTGGTCGCGGGCGAGGAGTGGGCCATTTCCGAGAGCTGGCGGCGGTTCGCGCCGATGGTCCTCATGACCGCCGAGCGCGTGCTGGGCTCGAAGTCCGAGGCGGAAGATGTCGCGCAGGAGGTCTTCTGCCGCGTCTTCCAGCGCGCCAAGACGCTGCGCCGGTTCGAGAGCTTCCGCAGCTTCGTCTATTCGTTCGCGGTCCGCCTGCTGCGGGCCGAGCTGCGCCGGCGCAAGCGGCGGCGGTGGCTCTCATTCTTCGGCGCCAGCCCGCCCGACGCGGTGGATCTCCGCTCGGCCGATCTGGAGTCGCGCGATCTGTTGCGGCGGTTCAAGGTCCTGCTCGATCGCCTGGGCCCGCGCGACCGGTTGGTGTTCGTGCTGCGGTCGATGGACGAGATGACCGTCGACGAGATCGCCGAGGCCATGAACCTGTCCAGCTCGACGGTGAAGCGGGCCATGACCCACGCGTCCGATCGGCTGGCGCGCTGGGTGGACGCCGATCCCGAGCTGGCGGCGATGGCGAAAGGCAGGCCATGGGGAAGCTGACGCCCGAGGCCGACCGGCCGGCGCTGGACGCCGTCACCGAGCTGGCGCGCGAGGCGGTCCGCCCGCCCACCCCCGAGCAGATCGAGCGCGGGTTGCGATCGCTGCGCGCGCGCCTGGCGGCGGCCGACGTGCGCGGCCGGACCCGCCGCCAGCTCTGGCTGGGCACCGCGGTGGTGCTGGCGCTGGTGGCGGGCCTGTGGGCGGCGCCCGGGCTCCGGAGCCGCTGGTCGGGCGCGCAGCCGGCGGTGGCCCTGGATCGGATCGAGGGCGGATCGCTGCTGGACGGCGGCTATCTCTCCGAGTCGGGACACACGGGCATCCGCCTGTTCTTCAACGAGGGGAGCTCGTTCGCGCTCACGCCCGGCGCGCGCGGGCGGCTGCGCGAGCTCTCGAGAGACGGCGCCCGCTTCGGGCTCGAAGAGGGGGCGGCCTCGTTCCAGATCACGCCGAACGCGGCCCGGCGCTGGTCGGTCGAAGCCGGTCCGTTCCTGGTGACGGTGAAGGGAACCGTGTTCAAGGTCTCGTGGGATCCGGCCAGCGAGCGCTTCGAGCTGGTGCTGCGGCGCGGGCACGTGGTGGTCGACGGCCCGGTGGCCGGCGGGGGCATCCCGCTGCGCGCCGGACAGCGGCTGGTCATCGTCCTGCGCAGCGCGCAGATCCTGATCAGCGAGGACGCCGCGGCCGACGAGAGCGCCGCGGCCCCGGCGCCCGCCACGCCGCCCCCGCCGGCCGCCTCGTCCCCGCGGCGCGCGGCGACGCGCGCGGTGGCCATCGCGTCCGGGCCGCCCGCGCCCGGCCGGGCCAGCGAGCCGCGGCGCTGGTCCGAGCTGCTGGCGGCGGGCCGGTGGGACGAGATCCTGGCGGAAGCCGATCGCGACGGGACCGACGCCGTGCTCAAGACCGCGGGCAGCGAGGATCTGCTGGCGCTGGCCGACGCCGCCCGCTACCGCCGCCGCATCGAGCTGGCGCGGGCGGCGCTGCTGGCGCAGCGGCGGCGTTTCCCGGGCTCCCCGCGGGCGCTGGACGCGCTGTTCCTGCTCGGCCGGGTCGAGGAGCTGAGCGCGGGGGGCGCGGCGCGCGCGCTGGCCGTCTACGACGATTACCTGGCGCGCGCGCCCCAGGGCGCCTACGCCGCCGAGGCGCTGGGGCGCAAGATGATCCTGATGAACGGTCTCGACGGGCCAGCCCAGGCGCGGGCGGTGGCCGGTCAGTATCTGCTCCGCTTCCCGGGCGGCAGCTACGCGGCGGCGGCGCGCGCGCTGGCCCACGGTCCGTAGGGAGGATCGTGGTCCGGCTCGCGTTCGCCGCCCTGGTTGCGTGCCTGGTGTGCCTGTGGCCGTCTCGCCTGCCGGCGGCCACCGTGATGATCGTGCGCCCGGCCTCGCCGTCGCCCGAGCTGACCGAGGCCGTCTCGCGCCTGCACGGCGAGCTGCTGGCCGTGGGGCTGGCCGTCATGATCGCCGATCGCGACGGCGCGGGCGGCCCGTCCGGTGAGAGCCCGCGCGCCTGGCTGGAGAGCGTGGCCCGCGACCGCCGGATCGACGCGGCGATCGACGTGGTGGGCGGCGCCCGCCTGGAGGCGGTCGACATCTGGGTGTTCCCGCCCGCGCCGCGCACGGTGACGGTCACGCGCGCGCCGGTCCCGCGCGAGGTGGAGAGCGCGCCGGCGCGCCTGGCCATCCGGGCCACGGATCTGTTGCGCTCGCTGCTGATCGAGAACGACCTGCTCGCTCCCGCCCGACCGCCGCCGGTTCCGGCGATCGCCGCGGCGCCGGCGCCGGCGACGACCCCCGCCCGGCCGGCGGCGCTGGGCCTGGCGGCCGGCGCGGCCATGCTGGCCAGCCTGGACGGCGTCGGCCCGGCGTTGCTGCCGCTGCTGCGGGTCGAGGGAGCGCTTGGCTCCTGGCTGGGGCTGCAGGCGGAGGCGGCCGGCTTCGGGACGCGTCCCACCGTCGACGGACCGGGCGCCAGCGCCCGCGTCGCCCAGCAGTTCGGCCTGGTCGGCGTCTGTCGCTGCGCGCGCGGGCGGGCGCGCTGGCAGGCCGTGGTGGGGGTGTCGCTGGGCGCGCTGCACACCGCGGCCGACGGCCAGGCCAACCCGCCCTTGCAGCCGCATTCGGTGGCGCGCTGGTCCTTCCTGGTGGCGGCCAGCGCCGGCGCGCGCCTGCGGCTGACCGAGCGCGCGCACCTGACGCTGGCCGCGCAGCTGCAGCTCGCCGATCCGTACGTCGACTTTCGGGTCGTCACCGACGGCGCCGCCAGCAGCGGCCGGCCCAACCTGGTGCTCAGCCTGGCGCTGGGGGAGTGGCTGTGACGGGCCGCGCGCGCCGCGGGGCGCTGACCGCCCTGCTGCTGGCCCTCACGCCGGGCGCCTGCTCGCGCGCGACGCTGGACGCCGTGACCGCCGGCGGCGGCGACGCGGGCAGCGACGCGGCCCCGTCCGCCGGGTGCGCCTCGGCGGTCATGCCGGCCGGCGACACCACCCGGACCCTGCAGGTGGGCAGCCTGTCGCGCACCTACGTCCTGCACGTCCCGGCGGCGTATGGCGGCGCGCAACCCGCGCCGCTGGTCCTGGATTTCCACGGCGTGGGCGGCACCGGCATGTCCGAGCTGTCCGGCTCGCCTTACCCCGCCTATCTGGACGGGTCGGGCGTGCTGATGGCGTTCCCCGACGGCCTCAAGGGGCCGGCCGGGACGGCCTGGAACGTCGGTCCGTGTTGCGTGGCCGACGTGGACGACGTGGCGTTCTCCCGCGCGGTGGTGGCCGACGTCGAGCAGGTGGCCTGCGTCGACGCGCGCCGGGTCTACGCGGTCGGCGTGCTGACCGGCGGCGGGATGGCGCATTACCTCGCCTGCCAGGCCGCCGACATCTTCGTCGGCGCCGCGCCGGCCGCCTTCGATCTGCTGGCCGAGAACGTCGGCAGCTGCGCGCCGTCCCGCGCCCCGACGGTGATCTCGTTCCGGGGGACCGCCGATCCGCGCGTCCCCTACGACGGCGGGGCGTCGTCGCTGGTGCCGGGCATGCCGATCACGTTCCTGGGCGCCGTCGCGACCTTCCAGAAGTGGGCCGAGATCGACGGCTGCACCGGCGCCGCCTCGGCCGCGGACGCCAACGGCTGCGCGCACGTCAGCAGCTGCCGCGACGGGGCGGAGGTCATCCTCTGCACGAAGCAGGGTGGCAAGGAAGATCCCGGCGATCCGGCCATTGCCTGGCCGGTCCTGCAGCGGCACGCGCTGTAATTTTTTTTGGACCGTTCGAGCCGCGTCAGGGCCACTGCCCCGCGAAACGGACAGTCTCCGTGAAACCAAGGAGCGCACCATGAGGACAGCCCGGCTGTCGATCCTGACGCTGGCCGCAGGCCTGGCGAGTATTTCTGGCTGTGGCGGCTCGACCGCCGACGGCACCGGCAGCGGTGGCGCCAACACCGGCGGCACGACGGCGACCGGCGGGACCACCGCTGGCACGGGGGGCGTCGGCACCGGCGGCTCGGCCACCGGCGGCGCGCCGGCCACGGGAACCGGCGGCGTGACGGCGACCGGCGGCACCGTCGGGCGGGGCGGCGCCATCGGGACGGGCGGCGCGGCCACCGGCGGCCGCGCCGGCGGGACGGGCGGCGCTGCGGGCAGCGCTTCGGGCGGCGCGGGCGGCGCGAGCGCCACCGGCGGGCACGTCGGCGTGGGGGGCGGGGGCGGCGCGCTCGCCACCGGCGGCACGATGGGCACCGGCGGCCGCGCCGGCAGCAGCGGCGGTGGAACCTGCACCGCCTCGAAGTCGGCCGGCGCCAGCGCGTCCGGGACCGGGCCGCACAAGGTCACCGTCGAGACGAACGCCGACTCCGGGATCAACCAGGGAACGATCTTTCGCCCGTCGGACCTGGGCGGCACCGAGAAGTACCCGATCTTCGTCTGGGGCGAAGGCGGCTGCTCGGAGAATGGCCTCTCGAACTCGGCCGCCATGGGCGAGATCGCGTCGCACGGATACTTCGTGATCGCCGACGGCGTCCCGAACGGCACCGCCTCGCGCAGCATGAGCTCAGGCGATCCGTCGTCCATGGGCGCGCCGCTGCTGGCGTACATCGCCTGGGCCATCGCCGAGAACGACAAGCCCTGCAGCGCCTACTACCAGAGCCTGGACACGACCAAGATCGCGGCCAACGGGTTTTCGTGTGGGGGCCTCATGTCCGAAGGGACGGCCGGAGATCCGCGGATCACGACCTGGGGCCTCAACAGCAGCGGCCTCCTCAGCGCCAACGCCAACTACCTGAAGATGGTCCACACCCCGGTGCTGGTGGTGCTGGGCGGTTCCGGCGACATCGCCTACCAGAACGGAGAGCGCGACTACATGACCATCGCCTCCGAGGGCGTGCCGATCATGCTGTTCAGCAAGGACCTCGGCCACGGCGGCGATCTGTTCAGCGCGCACGGCGGCGACTTCACCAAGATCGACCTGGCCTGGCTGAACTGGCAGCTCAAAGGCGACACCACGGCGACCGGCAAGGGGCTGCTGGTCGGCTCGAGCTGCCCCTACTGCAGCGACAGCGCCTGGGAAGTGAAGTCCATGAACATCCAGTGACCGCCCTGGTCACTGGCGCTCGTAGAAGGTGATGCTCACGCCGCCGGACCCGGAGCCCGGGTCCGAGCTGACGTACTTCTCGGTGTTGAGGAAGGCATACGGCCCGTCGGCGCGCGTCTCGAACAGCGGGACCAGCGCGCCGATCGGGCCGCAGTTCCGCACGATCACGAAGTCACCGTTCGACGAGATGACGTAGCGCGCGTCCAGCTTGGTGGTGCCGCCCACCAGCTGGTAGTCGCCGCCGCCGTACACGACCGTGCCGTTCACCTTGCCGCTCACCGAGCCGCCGGTGATGGGGATGATGTTGCGGTTGCCGCGCTTGCTGGTGCCGATCGACAGCGAGGAGCCCAGCGTGACGTTCTCGGTGAAGACGCTGGCGCCCTTGGCGCCGGTGACGGTGTTGCAGTCCCAGGGCTGCGGCGTGGCGCCGCTGGGCGCGGTGATGGTGACCGTCGAGGGAGCGGCGCTGGCGGTGGAGACGTCGTAGACGTCCACCTCCATGGTGTTGCCGCTGGCGTCGACGGTGCGGGTCCCCGCGAACGTGCCGGTGTTCAGCCAGGCCAGCGAGCTGGAGTTGGCCACCTCGAAGTCGGGGACGATCCGCACCTCGCTGGTGCCGGACGGCGCGACGCCGCAGGTGCGCAGGTAGATGAGGGTCCCGTCGCTGGCCTTGAGCACGTCGATCTGCTCGAGCTCGAGGACGCCGTTCGACAGCGTGAGCTCGAAGTCGAAGCCGCCCTTCATGACCGTCGCCTGCAGCTTCGTTCCGGTCACCGTCCCGCCGCCGATGTCCAGGACGCGGCGATGGCCGTACTGGGTCGCGCCCACGTCCTGCGTGGCGGTCACCTGGAGGGAGGCCTTGAAGACCAGCGTCCCGCGCGTCGGCGAGGCGATCCCCTTCGGCATGCCGCAGGCCCAGGACGGATCGGGGACGATGGTGGCGTCCGAGCCGCTCGCGCCGCCCGCCGGCGGTGCGCCGCCCGCGCCGCCCGCGCCGCCCGCGCCGCCCGCGCCGGTCGCGCCGCCCTTGCCGACGGTACCCCCGCCGCCGCCGGCGCCCCCCCGGGCATGCCCGCCGGCGGTGCCGCCCGCGCCGCCCGTCGCCGTCACGCCGCCGGTACCGAGGGTGCCGCCCGTCGCCGGTGCGCCGCCGGTCGCCGAGCTGCCGCCGGTGGCCGTCGTCCCGCCGGTCGCCGAGCTGCCGCCGGTGGCCGTCGTGCCGCCCGTGGCGGAGCTGCCACCGGTCGAGGAGCCGCCCGAGGCGCCGCCGCTGCCGCCGCCTCCCGAGCTGCCGCAGCCGGACAGCAGCGCGACGAGGATCAGCCGCGCGAGACCCTGGATCGCTGAACGGGACGCTTGAATTCGCATGGTGGACCGCCAGCGGTATTGAAGCCACCGGACCTGGAACTTCCAATAGGCCGATCGGCCCTGGTTCAGTGCGTCCGGCGCTTCCGGCGGCGCCGCGCGAGGCCGGCCAGAAAGCCGCCCAGCAAACCGGCCAGGAGGAGCAGCGGCGACGCGTGCCGCCCGCCCGCCAGCTCGCACCCGCAGCCGGACGCGCCGGGCACCGGCTCGGGCGGTCCGTCGCCCGGCGACGCCGGCTGGATCGTCAGCAGCGACACGCCGAAGCGGGGCAGGTCGAAGTCGGCGGTCACCGAGCCGCCGGCGCCCACGGTCACGACCCGATCCGCGGCCAGGGGCGACGGCTCCATCGCCTGCTGCAGCGCCGCGAGCTGGGCCGCCGACGGGCTGGCCGGCATCCCCTGCGCCGCCCAGACCGTGTACGCGTCGCCGTGGGACGCGTCGACCCGCAGGTGCGCGATCCGGACCGTTGCGCCCAGCTCGGGCGGCAGCGCGACGCTCAGGTGCACGGGCGTGGCCGCGGCGGCCACCAGGTCGTCGTGGTAGCTCCAGAGCAGGACCTGCACGACGTCGCCGTCGCGCGCCGCCAGCCCGTCGACATCCGGATCGCCGCGCACGCTGCTGGCCAGGATGTCGCTCAGCGGGCGCGCGCCGCTGCTGGCCAGCGGCAGTCGCTCGCCCGAGAGGCGGCCGAGCAGCTGGAAGGCCGCCATGACCGGCAGGTCGACGCCGTTGGTGGCCAGGGCGCGGTAGCCGGCGAAGTAGGGCGTGCCGGGAAAGGTGAACGCCCAGGTCAGCAGGCCGCCCAGCTTCACGCCCACCTGGGCTTCCAGCTCGAGCGAGTGCTTCATCATCGCGAGCTCGTACGCCCCGTAGGCGGGCGAGAGGCGGTAGGCGTCGGCGGGCGTGCTGCTGAGCGGACAGGCCGCGCAGCCGTCCGGGTCGGCCTCGGTCACGTAGATGGGCGTCTGCTTGAACGCGGCCACCGCCGCCACCGCGCTGAAGCCGGCCTGATGCTGGCGAAGCTGGCTGCCCAGGTTCATCTCGACGTGGTCGCCGGCGATCTCGACGCCCCCCTTGGCGTGGAAGGTGACCAGGTCCAGACGCGTCCCGATCGCGCCGGTGACGGCGTTGGTGCCGCTCGCGCAGTGCTTGAGGAAGTCGGTCAGGAACAGGCTGCCGGCGCCGGCCACCGCCGGGCCGCCCAGCTGCGCGTCGGGCAGCACCTGGTGCAGGGCCGCTTCGGTCGTGTCGTACAGCTTCTCATAATCGGCGGTCGTCCCTTTCCAGTACCCGATGTCCGGTTCGTTCCACAGCTCCCAGAGCCAGCTGCCGGCCGCGTCGGGGTAGCGCTGGCTCGCGTGCGCGGCCCAGGTCCGGATCAGGTCCGCCCATTTGCCGTAGTCGGTGGGCGGGTAGAAGCAGCCGCCGTCCAGCGCCGTGGGGCTGGAGTTCATGTACGGCGTCGGCTGCGTCGAGAGCGCCTGCGGCATGAAGCCGAGCTCGACGAACGGAAACGCGCCGGCGCCGGTGATGGTGTCCAGGATGCCGTCCGTGATCCGCCAGTCGTAGACCGGCAGGCCGGCGGCGTCCTCGGTGTAGACGTCGGTCGAGCCCCACTTCACGGCCGGCGTGCCGTCGCCGGTGTTGAACAGGAAGTGGTTGCGCACGTGAACGGGGGCGGTGTGCGCGGCCACGATCGCCGCCAGCAGCGCCTGGCCTTCGGGCTGGGTGGTGTCGTTGATCTCGTCCCAGCCGTGAAAGGCCCAGATCCGTTCGAGAGGCGTCCCGCCCGCGGTGGCGTCGACCGAGACGTTCACCGCCGCCCCCGCGCGCCCGGCCGGCGCGAGCATCAGGAGGGCGGCGCTCAGGCCGGCCCGGGTCATCCAGCGCGCGCGCCGACTCCGCACGTCGATTCCGGGCTGATCTGTCGGTGAACGCGCGGTTTTGTCAGACAAACAGCACGGCGCGTAGCTTGACAAGTTTTCGTGCCTCGCGACAAGGAGCAGCGTGAAGAACCTACATATTGGCGGCGCCGTCGCGCTGGCGGCGCTCGGGATCTACCAGGCACCGGCGGGCGCGGCGACCACGATCACCATCGACGCCTCCACGCAGACGGCCGGAAACCCGCACTTCTGGTCGGCCAGCGTCGGCACCGGGACCGCCAGCCTGGCGCTGCGCTCGGACCTGCAGACCCACTACAAGATCGGCAACCGCGAGGCCGGGTTCATGCGGGTGCGCGGCCACGGCGTCCTCAATGACGACATCGGGATCTACAAGAGCGCCGGCTCGTACAACTGGACGAACTTCGACAAGTACCTGACCGCCATCTCGCAGGCCGGCATGCGGCCGATCATGGAGATGTCGTTCATGCCGACGGCGCTGGCGCTGAACGGCAGCAACCGCGACATCTACAAGAACGCCACCGACTACAAGAACTTCATCACGGCCGTGGTCCAGCACTGCGTCGACCGGTTCGGCATGGACGATGTCTCGCAGTGGTACTGGGAGATCTGGAACGAGCCGGACTATGCGGGCTTCTGGAACGGCAGCAACGCCAGCGAGAACGTCACCGCCAAGATGACCGAGTACTATGGCCTCTACGACAACGCGGTCGCGGCCATCACCTCGGTCATCCCGAAGGCGCTGGTGGGCGGCCCCGCCACGACCGGCACCGCGCAGGTCCCCGGCTTCCTGCAGCACTGCAAGAGCGCGGGCACGCGCGTGACGTTCGCGTCGTCGCACGTCTACCCGGGCGGCTCGAACACCGGCTCCTCGGCGGACGGCGGCGGCCTGCTCAGCGACAACAACACGCGGGTCAGCCAGATCACCTCCGCCGGCTACTCCACCTCGGACGTGCTGTCCTTCAACACCGAGTGGAACTCGTCGTACTCGGGGCAGGGCGGCCTGACCGGCGACGTCGTCACCAGCATGGACAACAACTGGAACGTCGGCTTCATCCTGAAGGGCGCCAAGCTGCTCTCGGACAAGAACTCCGGCAGCACCCCCCCCATCGCGGTGATGTCGTACTGGGTGCTCTCCGACGTGTTCGACGAGAGCAGCGGCCCGTCCGGCTCGTACATCCTGGGCAAGAACAGCGGCCAGCTTCCGTTCGGGCAGGTGTTCGGTCTGATGACCGCGCAGGGGATGCGCAAGGCGGCCTTCAACGCCTTCAAGCTGTTGAACATGACGGGACCGGTCCGCCTGAAGTCGGCGGGCGGCACCGGCAGCGACGGCGTCGACGCCATGGCGACCACCTCGTCCTCGGGCGACTCGCTGCAGGTGCTGGTCTACGACGCCTTCGCCAAGATGAACACCAGCGGCTCCGACATGGTGACCATCAACATCAGCAACCTGCCGCCGGCCCTGTCGGGCAAGACGGTGTTCGTCACCCAGTACACGGTCGACGCCACCCACAGCAATCCGTACAGCGTGTGGCAGAGCCAGAACAGCCCGGGCAGCCCGACCGAGGCGCAGTGGGAGGCCATGCGCGCCGCCCAGCACCTGTACGCCGAGGTCAAGATGGCCACGCTCACGACCTCGTACAGCACCAGCTTCAGCATCAACCGGCAGGCCGGGACGCTGCTGGTCCTCAGCACCAAGCGGCCCGTGACCGGGCGCGACGGCCTCACCACCATCGAGGGCGAGGACTACGACGGACAGTCGGGCGCCACCAAGGAAGACAGCAACGACACCGACGTGGGGCAGTCGATCTCGGTGACCAGCGGCGGGTCGGTCTTCTACGACGTCGTCGACTTCAGCGATGCCGGCGTCGGCTCGGTCCAGATGCGCGTCCAGGCCGCCAGCGCCACGAACATCGAATTCCACGCCGACACGGCCAGTGGACCGTTGCTGGGCAAGTGCGCCGTCTCGGCGACCGGCACCAGCTGGGCCACGCAGTCCTGCACGCTGACCCCCACCACCGGCGTCCACACGCTGTACGCGCTGTTCGGGGGTGCGGCCCACCTCAACTGGCTCCTGTTCCAGGCGGGCTCGGGCGGCGGCACCGGGACCGGCGGGACCAGCGGCGGCACGGGCGGCAGCACGGCCACCGGCGGCAGCACCGGCAAGGCCGGCAGCGGCGGAACGACGACCGGCGGCGCCGGCGGCAGCAAGGGCGGCACGGGCGGCAGCAGCAGCTCCGGCACCGGTGGCCAGGCGACGGTCGGCTCGGGCGGCAGCAACGGCTCGGGCGGCAACAACAGCCCTGGCACGGGCGGCAGCGCCAGCCCTGGCTCGGGGGGCAGCAACAATCCCGGCTCGGGCGGCAACGCGACCGGCACGGGTTCGGGCGGCTCGGCCCCGGCCAGCGGCGGCTCGTCCGGCTGCAGCTGCGACGTCACGGGCCGCGGCCCGGGCGCCGGCCTGTCGCTGCTGCTGATCGGCGCGGCGGTCGGTCTGGCGCGGCGGCGCCGGCGGCTCGCCCGGTGATGCGCCGGCAACAGTCCTGACAATCCGGAGCGGGGTCCGACAATCACAAGATGCGGCGGGCGGCCGCGCGCTGACGGCAGGCGGGAAGGGACAACCGCCAAGACGAGACCGGAGGGTCCGGGCCACTGGGGAGATTGGCCCGGCACCCCCTCGAGCGGCCGCCCGCCGGCAACCTTCGGGCGCCGGGACCACCGCCCCGTTCGTTGGGCGCCTTCTTCTCTGATCTGGCGCCTGCGCCCGCCCGGCCCCCGCGCCGGCTTGTCATTCCAGGCCACCCGTCGTGGCGGATCCCGACGGAGACGAATGGATCACAAGTTCTCACTCCTACCGACAATCCGGTCTGATGACATCAAGAGGTATCTGGACTGACATTGCGCTGACGGCCGTGCTGGCGTCCGCTCCTTTCTTGGCTTGTTCGATCAAGGCGAGCGACCAGTCGGGCGGGGGGGGCGAGACCGCC
>Ga0068855_100005853_pt1 | contig 15008 bp, 16 predicted proteins | sample KBSCornC52_FD_66592 | JGI IMG/M metagenome (GOLD analysis project Ga0068855, IMG submission 66592) | Corn rhizosphere microbial communities from Kellogg Biological Station, Michigan, USA - KBS Corn C5-2 | ecosystem: Host-associated > Plants > Roots > Rhizosphere > Soil ...
AAGTCCGCTCCCATCGACGGGAAGCGGTTCGCGTTCTACGGCGAAGAGCATGGCGGCACGCCGCAATGGGTGTGCCGGGGGATCGATATCGAGGCAACGTACCTTCCGGCGTCCTGCCGTCGCTGACGGCTCGTACTCGATCCTCCTCGAAGATGACCGGGTGAGGATGGCGGTGCTACGATGACGTCCACATCGAGCCGGATGAACGTTTGAGAGCCGTGTTCGACCCGGGAGGGTGTCGCATGCGTTTCTCGTTTCGACTTCGCACTTCCTTCGCCGCGGCTGGCATCGTCGCGATCGCCTTGCTTTTCGGTGCGGCGCCGGTCGCTCGTGCGGCAGCAACAGGATTGATCGTTTCACAGGCCACCGACGGAAGCGTGTTCGTCACCTTCAGTTCACCCGGCGGCCTCCAATGCGCTTCCATGGGGAGCCCGGCAACGTCGATCAATGGGTCGCGCATCGAGATCTCTACGTTTCTCGCCACGGCGGAGGCGTGCTATATCCCTTCGACTCCTCCGCCTCCGTATTCCTACCCGATCAACGTCGGCCATCTTCCCGACGGTAGCTATGCGGTGGAGTGGTCGGTGGCGGAGTCCTGTCCCCCGCATCCGGTTTGCAGCACCGGCTTCCCCGTTTCTAGCGCCCAGTTCACCCTCAGCGGCGGGAGATTGCCCGGCACTCCCTCCATCACCAATGCGGCGCCGTACACGACCATCTCCGGCAGCACGCCCGGCGGCGCGGTGGTGCTCTCCATGACGGCGCCCGCTGCGCCGTGCGGCTTCCTCTCCACCGAATTCCGCGATCCCGGACCCGGCCAACCGGTGCCGCCGCCGTACGGCACGTTCGCATTCCGCGCGGGAGGTTGCGGCGTCCCGGGCTCGATGGGCGAAGCCACCTTCACGCTCGATCTCGCGCAGCCGCCCGCGGCCAACCTCGTTCTCTGGAAGTACGGCCCCACGGCGGACAACGTCTTCGGCCACTGGTACACGATCCCCGCCACGGTGAGCGGGACCACCGTCACCTTCTCGATCGTCGACGGCGGCCTCGGCGACGACGACCTCGTCGCGAACGGCGAGATCCAGAGCTACGGCGCGCTCTACGTGGGGGGCGTGGCCCAGGACATGTGGTACGGAGGCCCCACGGAGAACGGCTGGGGCTTGTCCCTCGCGCAGCACGGCGCGGGACTTTTCGGCGTGCTCTTCACGTACGACGCGAACGGCAAGCCGACGTGGCTCGCGTTGCAGGGCGCGTGGGACGGCCCGTATACCTCGTACACCGGCGCGCTCTATCGCCCGCACGGAAGCCCGTACTACGCGTACGATGCCGCGCGCGTTTCCTCCGGTCCGCCGGTCGGCACGATGACGATCACCTTCTCGGACCTGGACCATGCGACGCTCGATTATGTGATCGACGGCGTGCATGGACAGAAATCCATCACGCGCCAACCGTTCGGCGGCGGCACGGCGCCGGCCGGCCTCGGCGACATGTACTGGGGCGGGCGCGACCAGAACGGCTGGGGCATCGCGGTGATGCAGCACGAGGGCGCGCTCTTCAACGTGTGGTTCACGTACGACGCGAACGGCGTCCCGACGTGGTTCGTGATGCCGGGCGGCACGTGGAACGACGACGCCTCGAATACGTATTCCGGGCGCGTCTACACGACGACCGGCTCGCCGTGGCTCGGCGTGCCGTACGACGCGAGCAAGCTGCGGGCGACCGATGTCGGTTCCTATGCGCTGCATTTCGACGATCCGGCGGGCAGCTTCGAATACGCGATCCAGGGGCACCAGGGGACGATGGCCATCGTCAGACAGCCGTTCTGACGCGTTGCGCGGCCGCCGACGCGGCGTAGGAGCCTTCCGCTTGCCAGCCGCGCGACGAGCCGTCACGCTCGGCGTATGACCGCGCGCTCGTTCGTCCTCGCCTTCGCCCTGCTCGCCGCTTCCGTGCCGCTCGCCGCGCGTGCCGCGGCCTCGGCGCAGGCGCTCACGCCGATCAACCAGAGCATCGCCGGCGGCGAATCCCAGACCTTCTCCGTGCGCTTCTTCGACGCGCTCGGGCACCCTTCGGTGGGCGAGAGCGTCGTCTTCGCGAACGACGCGTGCGGCGCCTTCCAGAACGGCCAGTTCCAGGTGAGCGTCCTCACCGACGCGACGGGCACGGCATCGGCGCGCTTCACCGCCGCCTCCCAGGGGATCACGTGCTGGCTCGTCGCGAGCGCGGGCGTCCAGGTGCAGTTCAACGTCCTCACGTACGTCCCGTCGAACGCTTATCTCACCGCGAGCGTTCCGGCGCGCATCCTTCCGGGCGAATCGTTCGGCGTCCCCGTTTCGGCGATGTACGGCGCCTACAAGCTCTACAACCAGGACATCTCCGCGCGCATCGTGCCCGGGACGTCCTCCGCGACCATCTCGCCCGCGACCGCGAATACGGGGCAGGACGGCAGCGTCACCTTCACCGTGACGCCCGAGCCTCGCATGGGCGATTACCAGATCGAGCTGCAATTCCGCGACCACACGCAGCGTTTTGCCGTGGCGGCCGCCGATCGCCCCTGGCAGGACATGTGGTGGGCGGGGCCCGACGAGAACGGCTGGGGCATGAGCGTCGTGCAGCACGACGACATGCTCTTCTCCGTGATCTACGCCTACGATGCCGCCGGAAAGCCCATCTGGTACGTGATGCCGGGCGGAACGTGGAACGCGGCGCGCACGGTCTTCAGCGGCGCGCTCTACCTTCCGCACGGAACTCCGTACACGGCATACGACGCCTCGAAGCTCAGCCCCGGTTCCCCGATCGGGACGGCCTCGGTCGATTTCGGCGATCCGGCGAACGTGCGCCTTTCGTACACCATCGCCGGCACCTCGGGACAGAAGGCGATCTCGCGCCAGCCGTTCGGCCTCGTCGACATGTCCGGCGGCATCACGGTCGGCGACATGTGGTGGGGCGGCCCCGCGCAGAACGGCTGGGGCCTCGCGGTGCTGCAGCAGTTCCGCACCCTCTTCGGCGTGTGGTTCACCTACGACGCGAGCGGCTCGCCGACCTGGCTCGTGATGCCGTCCGGCTTCTGGAGCGACGCCCAGACCTGGGAAGGGCACATCTACCGCACGACGGGCTCGGCATGGCTCGGCCAGCCCTACGACAAGACACTCCTCAAGTCGACCGATGCGGGGACCTTCCGGCTGCGGTTCTCGGGCGATGCGGGCACGTTCGATTACACGGTCGACGGGCAGAGCGGCTCGATTCCCATCTCGCGCCAGCCCTTCTAGCGTTCTAGAATAGGGCGATGCATCGGATGCACGCCCTCTTCGCCGCGGCCTTCGCCGTCCTCGCGTTCGCGGGCGGTGCCGCGCACGCCGCATCCGTCACCGCTTCGCGCGGGACCGACGAGATCGAGCGGGCGCTCGCCCTGAATCCCGTCCAGAAGCAGCAATTCGAGGTCGCGCTCGCCGCGACCCAGCGCGCGCTCCTGTCGATCGCGCTCGGCGGCATGCAGGCGAAGTCGCAGATCTTCCAGGAGCTCGCCAAGGACAAGCCCGACCCCGATGCCATCGCACGCGCCCAGGACGAGGCGCTCGCGCTGACCGGTCCGGCGTTCCGCGAAGCGCGCGAGGAATGGCAGCGTTTCTACGCCATGCTCGATGCCGACCAGGTCGCCGATGCGCGCGCCCTCGTCGAGAAGAAGCTCAAGCGCCTGGAGCGCCTCGGCCGCGACCTCCGCGGCCTCCTGGGCGACGAGGACCCCGGGCGGAGATAGAATTCGCGCGGCCGGCCGCATCGCCGGCAAAAGGGGAGGCCTCGAAATGCAAGCCCTCAAGACGTCGGCCGACGTCCTGTTCATCCTGCTCGGCGCGGTGATGGTGCTCGCGATGCACGCGGGCTTCGCCTTCCTCGAGCTCGGCACCGTCCGGCGCAAGAACCAGGTGAACGCGCTGATGAAGATCCTCGTCGACTTCTCGGTCTCGACGATCGCCTACTTCTTCATCGGCTATGCCGTCGCTTACGGCGTCACCTTCTTCACCGGCGCCGAGGCGCTCGCGGCGAAGAGCGGCTACGAGCTCGTGCGCTTCTTCTTCCTGCTCACGTTCGCGGCGGCGGTTCCGGCGATCGTGTCGGGTGGCGTGGCCGAGCGCGCGAAATTCAATCCGCACGTCGCCGCGACCTTCGTGCTCGTGGGCTTCCTCTATCCGTTCTTCGAGGGCATCGCCTGGAACGGCCACTTCGGGATCCAGCAGTGGCTCGGCGGGCACCTCGGCGCGGAATTCCACGACTTCGCCGGCTCCGTCGTCGTGCACGCCATGGGCGGATGGATCGCGCTGCCCGCGGTGCTGCTGCTCGGCGCCCGGCGCGGCCGCTACACGAAGGACGGGCACGTGGTCGCGTTTCCCCCGTCGAACATCCCGTTCCTCGGGCTCGGCGCGTGGGTCCTCTCGGTCGGCTGGTTCGGGTTCAACGTGATGAGCGCCCAGACGCTCGACAGGATCACGGGCCTCGTCGCGGTCAATTCGCTCATGGCGATGGCCGGAGGGACGATCGCCGGGCTCCTCGCGGGTCGGAACGATCCCGGCTTCGTGCACAACGGGCCGCTCGCGGGGCTGGTCGCGATCTGCGCGGGCTCGGACGTGATGCATCCGATCGGGGCGCTCGTCACCGGCGGCGTGGCGGGCGCGCTCTTCGTGTGGATGTTCTCCCTCACGCAGGATCGCTGGAAGATCGACGACGTGCTCGGCGTCTGGCCGCTGCACGGATTGTGCGGCACGTGGGGCGGCATCGCGTGCGGCATCTTCGGAGCGAAGTCCCTGGGCGGCATCGGCGGCGTTTCCCTGATGAGCCAGCTCGCCGGCACCGCGCTCGGCATCGCGATCGCGCTCGCCGGCGGCTTCGCCATCTACGGCACGCTGCGCGCCCTCGTCGGCATCCGCCTCGACCCGGAGCAGGAATTCGAAGGCGCCGACCTCTCCATCCACCGCATCACCGCGACGCCCGAGCGAGAAGAGCGCGCATGAAGGGCTCCCTCCCCCTTGGGGGAGGGCCGGGGAGAGGGTCGTCCACCTTCCGCTCTTCCACGCGTTGGAAGCGCAATGCCCCGCATTTCGCACCTCTCGTCGTTGCGCTCGCCCGAAGGCGGCGAACGCGCGAAGTCGCTGCGTTCGAGGATGACGGAGGCGGAGCACCGTCTTTGGTATCGCCTCCGCGCGGGACGATTCGGGGGACGCAAGTTCCGCCGCCAGGTGCCGCTCGGTCCCTTCATCGTCGATTTCCTGTGCGAGCCCGAGGCCCTCGTCGTCGAGATCGACGGCGGCCAGCATGACGAAGCAAGGGGCGCGGACGACTCACGCACGGCGTGGCTGAATGCGCGGGGCTATCGCGTCATCCGGTTCTGGAACAACGAGGTCCTGGAGAACATCGACGGCGTTCTGGATGCGCTCGCTCGCGCTCTTGCCTGACCCTCTCCCCGGCCCTCTCCCAAGGGAGAGGGAGCAGTTGTCGCTCGGGAAGCTCTATTTCTTCTTCTTCTTTTTCGCGGGCTTCGGAGGGCCGACGTAGGGCGGGCCGCTGAAGGCGACCTGCGGGGCGACTTTCTCGGCCGTCGGCTCGCCGAGCACTTTCGCGAGGTCGTCGAGCGAGCGATACGGGCCGTTCGCGTTGCGGTACTCGATGATCGATTTCGCCTTGTACTTGTCGAGGCCGCTCGTCGCCTGGAGCTCGCTCTGCTGGGCGGTGTTCACGTTCACGGTCGCGAGCGCCGGCAGGACGGCGAGCGCGGCGAGGGCGCAGAACATGGATTTCACGGGGCGGGCCTCCGGTTCGATGCATCCGGGAGACATCCCGCCCGCGCGCGGCGTTTCCCTTCGGATCGCGGCCTGGTCCGTTCGGACCCCACCGGAAGGCGCCCGGGCTGCCCGGAACGCCGTTTGTTGACGAAAGCCAAACCCGTATCCCCTCACCGCACGTACTTTGCCCCGTGTCGGTTGCCATTTGAAATAAGAACGATTATCATTTGAATCGTGTCCCCACCCCGCCGGGAGAACCACCCGATGTACCGACTCGTCGCCGCCGCCTTCGCAACCGCCGCCCTCGCCGCCTTCGGGGCCGCGGAGCCCGAGCTCTCGCTCGTGATCGAGAACCATCGCTTCACGCCCGAGCGGATCGAGGTGCCGGCCGGCAAGAAGGTGAAGGTGATGGTCGAGAACCGCGACGCCGCCGCCGAGGAATTCGACAGCGACGACCTGCGCATCGAGAAGGTGATTCCGGGCAAGGGGAAAGGCGTCGTCTGGATCGGACCGCTCAAGGCCGGCGAATACAAGTTCATGGGCGAGTACAACGCCAGGACGGCGCAGGGCGTCGTCGTCGCGAAATAGCGATCGCGCCATGTTCGGCACCGCGCTCATCGTCTTCCGCGAAGTCCTCGAGGCGGCGCTCATCGTGGGCATCGTCTCGGCCGCGACCCGCGGCATCCCCGGGCGCACGCGCTGGATCGGCGCGGGAATCGGCGCGGGGCTCCTCGGCTCGCTCCTCGTCGCGCTCGGCGCGGGCTTCCTCTCGCAGCTCGCCGAGGGCATGGGGCAGGAGCTCTTCAACGCTTCCATCCTCGGCATCGCCGTCGCCATGCTCGCGTGGCACAACATCTGGATGTCGGTGCACGGACGCGAGATGGCCGCCGACGCGAGCCAGGTCGGAAGCGCGATCCGCAGCGGCGCGAAGGCGCTCTCGGTGTTGATGGTCGTCGTCGCGATCGCGGTCCTGCGCGAAGGCTCGGAGACCGTCCTCTTCCTCTACGGCGTCGCGATCTCGGGAGAAACGTCGCGCGCCCCGATGGCCGTGGGCGGCGCGATCGGGCTCGCGGGCGGCGTCGCCGTGGGCTGGCTCATGTTCACGGGGCTCCTGCGCATCCCGATCCGCTGGTTCTTCTCCGTGACGTCCTTCCTCGTGCTGCTCCTCGCCGCGGGCATGGCCTCGCAGGCCGCCCGCTTCCTCATCCAGGCGAACGTGCTGCCGACCCTCGCCTCGCCGCTGTGGGACACCTCGCGCCTCGTGTCGAACGCCTCGCTCGCCGGCAAGGCGCTGCAGGGGCTCGTCGGCTACGATGCGCGCCCGACCGGCATGCAGATCGCGTTCTTCGTCACCGTCCTCGTCGTCGTCTGGGCGGGAATGGCCTGGGCGCGAAGACGATCCGATGCGCAGTCCCCGAGCGCTTCGAGCACCGCACAACCCAACCCGACCTGAGGACCTCCATGCGTGTGACCCAGCGGCTCGCCGTGGCCGTCGCCCTCTCCTTGCCCGCGTTCGCGCACGCCGACCCCGACGAGTACGTGCAGGTGCCCGCCGTCGAGTACGGCGAGCGCGAGATCGACATGAAATACGGCACGCGCGAGTTCCGGGACGCGCACGAGCGCGAAAGCGCGGGCAGCATCGGCTTCGGCTGGGGCGCCACGCCCTGGTGGTTCACGGAGGCGTATCTCAAGTACCACAAGGATCCGGGCGACCGCACGCGTTACGATGAATTCGAGTGGGAGAACAAGTTCCAGCTCACCGAGACCAACAAGTACCCGGTGGACCTCGGCTTCCTCGTCGAGGTCGAGGTCCCCCGCGCGCGGGAGGAAGGGCAGTTCATCATGAAGATGGGCCCGCTCCTCCAGTGGGACACCGGCCCGCTGCGCTGGAATGCCAACGTCTTCGTCGAGCGCGCGCACGCCTCGCGGACCGACGAGCCGCACGAGACCGAGCTGCAGTACCAGGCGCAGGTCGCTTACCACCTGAAGAACGGCATGGACGTCGGCGCGCAGGCCTTCGGCGACCTCGGCAAGTGGAACGACTGGCTGCCGCGCGACGAGCAGAGCCATCGCATCGGGCCCGCGGTCTTCGGCAAGGTGAGGCTCGGCGGGCGCCAGGCGATTCGCTGGAACGCGGCGTGGCTCTTCGGCGCGACCAAGGCGGCCGCCGACAACGCCCTGCGGATCCAGGCCGAGTACGAGTTCTAGCGCGGAGGCGCCTGCCCGGCCCGGCGCGCGCGCAGATGGTGCGTGAGCGCGATGCCCGCGCACGCACCGGCCACGGCGACGAAGACCCAGATCTCGTAGCGCTGCAGGTCGCCCAGCACCGAGGCGAGGATCGCGCCGAACGCGTAGCCGATCGAGGCGACGAGCGGCGCCCAGAGCGCCGCGCCCACGAAGTTGAAGACCATGAATTTCCATCGCGGGACGCGGCCCATGCCGAGCAGGATCGGACCGACGATGCGGAACCCGTACATGAAGCGGATCGCGACGATGAGCGGCGCGTGCCAGCGCGAGAGCAGCTCGTCGAAGCGGTGCGCGCGCGCCTGCGCGCCCGGGAAGCGCGCGAGGATGCGGCTGCCGCCCTTTCGCCCGACGAAGAAGTAGAGCTGGTCGCCGGCGAAGCCCGCGATGAGCGCGATCACGACCACCGTGTAGAAGTCGAGGTAGCCGCGGGAAGCCGCGAGCCCGGCGAGCGCGAGGATCGTCTCTCCCTCGAGGAACGCGCCCGCGAAGACCGCCCAGTATCCGTACGAATCGATGAGGCCGGGAAGGTCGATCGCCATCGCGCGGCCCGCAGGTCAGGCGAACGACACCCGGATGCGCGTTCCCTGGCCCGACGGAGCGTCGTCCACCTCGACCGTCGCGCCGTGGCGCTGCGCGATCTCGTGCACGATGGCGAGCCCGAGGCCGCTTCCTTCCACCGTTTGCCCGGCAAGCCGGCGAAAGCGCTCGAAGATGCGGGTGCGCTCGCTGGGCGGAATGCCGGGACCGTCGTCCACCACCTCGAGGATCGACCGGCTGCCCGAGCGGCGGGTCCCGACGAGGACATAACGCGCGCCGTAGCGGGTCGCGTTGTCGACGAGGTTCGTCGCGAGCTCCCCCACCAGCACCGGGTCGCCCTGGATCGGCGCGGGCGCGAGGTCGAACTCCACGTCGACCTGGCGCGTGCTCGCGGCGCGCACCCAGGCATCGGCGTGCGTCTTCACGATCTCGGCGAGGTCGCAGGGCTCGTCGCGCGAGACCGGGTTCGAGACGGGATCCGCGGCGGCGAGCGAGAGCACCTGCTGCGCGAGGCGCGCGAGCCGCGCCGCGCCCTCGCGGGCCTGCAGGACGTGCGTCCCATGGTCCCCGCTCTGGCGATACGCGAGGTCGAGCTGCGTCACGATGGCGGCGATCGGGGTGCGCAGCTGGTGCGCCGCGTTCGCGATGAAGCGGGCCTGGGTGCTCTGCGCCTCCTTCAGCCGCGCGAGCATGAGGTTCAGCTCGCGTACGAGGGGCTTCAGCTCCGCGACGACGTGCCCTTCCTCGACGGGCCTCAGGTCCACGTGGGACCGCGCCTGCAGCTCTTCGCGCAGCAGCTCGAGCGGCCCCAGGCCGCGGCGCACGCCGACGATGACGGCGATGATCGCCGCGAAGGAGAGCAGCGCCGCGGGCGCCATCGCCGAGAGCATCGCGTCCTCGGACGCATGCTGGCGCTTGAAGGTGGTCTCGGCCGCGACGACCGAGACCGGCCTTCCGGCGATGGCGGCTTCCAGTCCCGCGGCGCGGATGGGGCGGCCCTCCAGCGTGTCGTTCCAGAAAACGACCTCCTCGCCCGGCAGTTGCGGCGGGGGCTTGAGGTGGGGATCGCCGGCCACCACGCCGCCCTCGGCGTCACGCACCACGTAGTAGATGTGGTCCGTGCTGTCGGCGCGCAGGATCGCGTCCGCGACGTCGGTGAGCTCCAGGATGAGCCGGCCGTCGCGCAGCCGGATGTAGGGCACCAGCGTGCGCGCGATGTCGCCGAGGTCGAGGTCGTACGCCGAGGTGAGGCGCCGCTCCATGAACATGTACGCGCCGGCCGCGGCCGTGGCGCCGACGACGAGCAGCGGGACCAGCAGCCACGCGAGCAGCCGCAGCCTAAGGCTTTCCATCACTCCAGGGTTCGACGATGTACCCCAGGCCGCGCACCGTGCGGATGCGGATGCCCGAGGGCTCGAGCTTCGCGCGCAGCCGCGAGATGTGCACCTCGATCGCGTTGGCCGAGATGTGCTCGTCCCAGGATGCGACCGCGCTCGCGATCTTCTCCTTGCCCACGATCGCGTCGATGTTCGAGAAGAGGTACTCGAGGATCGCGTGCTCGCGCTGCGGAAGCTCGATGGGCTTTCCCGAGATCATCGCGCGCTTGCGCGCGAGGTCGATCGTGAGCGGGCCGTGCTCGATGAGCCGCGAGCGCATGGCGCGCCCGCGCCGCGCGAGGGCCGAGACGCGCGCCGTGAGCTCCTCCGGGGCGAAGGGCTTCGGGAGGTAATCGTCGGCGCCGAGCTTCAGCCCGTGCACGCGGTCGCTCACCGCGTCGCGCGCGGTGAGGACGAGCACGGCCTGCTCCTCGCCGCGCGAGCGCAGGCGCCGCAGCCACGTGAAGCCGTCCATTCCGGGAAGGCCGATGTCGAGGATGATGAGGTCGACGTCGGAGACCTTGAGCGCGGCCTCCGCCTGCTCGGCGCTCGAGACGGAATCGACGACGAAGCCTTCGTGGCGCAGCGTCGCGGTGAGGCCGTCCGCGAGCATCGCGTCGTCCTCGACGATCAGGACACGCATGGGATTTCAGTGCGCGGGAAGAGATGAAAACTCAGGCGGGCAGCATAGCACGCAAGGCGGCACGCCGGGGCGTCGCGGGGGCCCTCAGCTTGCCGAAAGCTTCACGGTGCAAGATGCGCGCCGGCATGAAGGTCCAATCCTCGATCGACGCGCTCTACGCCCTGATCTTCGCAGTGTGCGTCCTCGTGGCGCTGCTGCTTCTCACGGGCTGACGCGCCGCGCGCCGCAAGCCCCTTCAGGAAGGCGCGCGCTCGCGCGACTGCATGCGGCCGAGCCACGACACGGGAACCGCGAGGCTCACCGAGGCGCCATGGCCCTGCGCCGTGGTCGCGATGCCGACCACCTTTCCGAAAGCGTCGAAGACCGGGCCGCCGCTGCCGTTCGGCGCGACGGGCATGGAGAGCTCGAGGAGCGGCCCCCGCGCGTCGGGAACGAGCCGCTGCACCTTGCCCTCGGTGAGCGCGAGCTCGCCCGCCGCGTTCGCGCCGATCGCGTAGATCGCATCGCCCGGCTTCGCGTCGGCCTCCGCGAGCGCGAGCGCTTCCACGGGCGGCGCGGCGATCGAGAGCCGGCAGAGGTCGAGCGTCTCGTCGGTGACCGCGAGGCTCGCCGAATGGGTCTCGGGGCCGACGCTCACGGCGAGCTGCGCGCCGCCCGGAATGCCGTGGCACGTGGTCACCATGGTCGACGGCTCGAGCGCGATCGCGAGGCCGAGCGGCACCGCGCGCCCCGACATCTCGAAGCTCTGGAGCCGTCCCACGGAGCGCTGCGCTTGCGCGAGGATGTCCTTCGCGGGCTTGGGCTTCGGCGGTGGGGGCGGCGGCGGGGCCTGCGGCGCTTCGGCCGGCGCCTCCGCGACGGGCGGCGGCGCGGCGCGCTCCGGCGAGCGGAACGCGAAATACGCGGCGATGACGAGCACCGCGACGCCGAGCGCGATGAGGGCCGGCGGAATGCGCCTGCGCTCCGGCGCTTCCTCCTCGCCGGGCTCCACGACGAGGTCCGGCGCCGCCGCCTGCTCTTTCGCCGCCGCCTTCTCGGATTCGGCGACGAGCGTCGCGTCGTAGGCCGCGCGGCGCTTCGGGTTGGAGAGCACCTCGCGCGCCTGGCGCAGCAGCGCGATCGCGTTCGTGTCCTGCGAGGCGGATTCCTGCAGCTGGGCGAGGCGCTTGTCGTAGGCGAGGCCGATGTCGACCGGCAGGGCGTCCGGAGGGATGCCCAGGATCTCGTAGAGCGTGAGCTTGCGCGCCGCCATGGGCGCCATGATCGGGCTTTGGCACGGCGGGCGCAATCGTGCCCGGGCGCCGTTTGTCAGCCCGTGACGCGCGTCCGTCCGCGCGCTTCGCGCACGAAGGCGAGGATCGCGAGGGAGATCGCGAAGAAGACGCCGGTGAGGAGGATCGCCAGCCGGTGGTTCCCGCGCGTGATCCAGGTGACCGCGCCGTAGGTGAGGGGGCCGAGGATCGCGGCGAGGCGGACCGCGACACCCCAGAGGCCGAAGAACTCCGCGCTTCGCTCGGGCGGCGAGAGGTAGGCCACGAGGGCGCGCCCCGCCGACTGGCTCGACCCCATGCACAGGCCCGCGAGGTTCGCCGCGACCCAGAACGCCGCCGCGGTCGTCGAGAAGTACGCGACGACGGTCATCGCGATCCATCCCGCGATCGTCACGCGCAGCGCCGCCGTCTTCCCGATGCGGTCCTGCGCATAACCGAACCCGAAGGCACCCACCGCCGCGGTCACGTTCACGACGAGGATGAGGAGGATCGTGTCCTTCGTCTGGAAGTGCATGACCTGCTCGGCGTAGATCGCCGCGAGCGCGATGACCGTCGCGACGCCCGCCTGGTAGCAGACGCCGCACGCGAAGACGAGCAGGAGGTCGCGGTAGCTGCGGGCGTCGCGTGCGGTTTCCACGAGGCGCGCGAGCGCCGCCCGCGCGCCGGGCACGGCCGCGGGAACCGCGCGCTCGCGCAGGTACAGGAATGTGGGCAGCGCCGCGAGGGCGTAGATCGCGGCGGTGATCACCATGGTTCCGGGAACCGCGCCCGCGGAGCTCGAGCCGCGCGCGGGCGCGCTCATCACCCATGCGAGCGAGAGGCCGAGGGCGAGGATGCCGCCGAAATAGCCGAGGCTCCATCCCCACCCGGAGACCTTGCCGAGCGCCTCGGGCCGCGAGAGCTCCGGAAGGAACGCCGCGCAGAGGTTCTCGCCCATCGAGTAGGCGACGTTCGAGACGATGATGAACGCGACCGCCCAGGCGACCGCGCCCGGGCCGGCCCACGCGAGCGCGACCGTGCCCGCGATGCAGACGACGGTCGAGATCGCGAGGACGCGCTTCTTCGCCGCGTGCGCATCGGACCAGGCGCCCAGGAGCGGCCCGATGACCATCACGACGAGGTACGAGACGGCGAGCGCGGCGGTCCACGCGAACGTCGCCCAGTCGGCGTTTCCCGCGATGACGGAGACGAAGTACGCGTTGAAGACCGCGGTGAGGACGACGGTCGTATAGCCGGAGTTGGCGAAGTCGTACATCGCCCAGGCCCAGACCTCGCGGCGCGCGACGCCGGGATTGAGCGCCGACGGCGCCCGCGCCGCGCTCATCGCGGCGATGCCATGGTCGCGAGGAGCGCCTGCGCTTCCTCGAGCGTCCGGTCGCGGCCCGTGCGCAGGTCCGCGAGCGTGATCGGCACATCGAGGTCCGGCACGACGCCTTCGCCCTCGATGCGCCGGCCGTTCGCGAGCACGAAGCCGACCTCGCTGTACGCGAGCTCGGCGCCGCCGGGCACGTGGGCGTAGCCGAGGAAGCCGAGGAGGCAGCCGCAGCTCGTCTGCCCGACCACCTTCGCGCGTCCGACGGACTGCATCGTCCCGGCGAAGAGCTCGCTTCCGCTCGCGCTGAGGCCGTTCACGAGGATCACGACCGGCCCCGTGTACGCATCCGGATCGCCCGGCACCTCGCGGCGCAGCTTGATGATGTCGACCGCCCCGAAGAAGAGCGTGACGGGCGCGCCGCTCCGCGTCGTCGTGTGCCCGAGCTGGGTCGGCTTCGTGAAGAAATTCTCGAGCATCAGGTTCACCGCGTAGACCGAGCCGCCGGGGTTCGAGCGCAGGTCGATCACGAGGCCCGGCGTCCCATGGAGCTCGCGGATCGCGGCGACGGCGCGCAGCGTGAGCCCCATGCTCCATTCCGAAAAGCGCACGTAGCCGAAGCCCGAGGGAAGCACGCGATGCATCTCGCGATGGCGCCGGTCGATCCTGCGCCGCTCGAGCCGGACGTCGAAGCGCGTCCCGTCGCCGCGCTCGAACGTGAAGGCGACGTGCGTGCCCTCGCGCTCGACGACGAGGCGGCGCACCGCCGCGAACGCGCGCGCGCGCTCGGTGGAGGCGCGGCGCGTGTGCTCGAGGAGCTTCGCATAGGCCTGCGCGGCGGGCACGCCGTCGATCGCCGCGATCGTCATGCCCGGCCGCAGCCCCGCCCACCAGGCGTCCGATTCGGGATCGACGCTCGTCACGGCGAGGCGTCCCTCGATCGGCAGGAAGGCGAAGCCGAGGCTGATCGCCTGGTTGCGCTTGCGAAGCTCCACGTCGCGCGGGGACTCGACGCGCGTGTGCGAATCGTGGAGCTCGCCCGTCATGCGGTCGAGGACGTCCCAGAACGCGTCGTCGTCCGGGGCGGCGAGCGCGAGCGGCCGGTAGCGCTCGCCCACGGCGCGCCAGTCGACGCCGTTGAACGCGGGATCGTGGTAGCGCTTGTCGATCGTGCGCCACACGAAATCGAACGCCCGCTCGCGCGCCTCGCGGCCGAGGGTCGCGGGCTTGGGCGACGGCACGAATTCGGTGGGCGGCCCCGCGATCTCGCCGAGGTCCCGGCCGATGATGTCGTGCGGGTCGATGAGCGAGCAGCCGGCGCACGCGGCGGCGAGCGCCACGGCGGCCCCGATGCGCGCGATCGATGCCCCGCGTCGGCCCATCCTATTGCGCCGTCTTCGCGTCCGGCGCCGCGGGGCAGGCGACCGCGTGCAGCCGCGAGCCGGGGAAATCGCGCTGCAGGATGGTGAGCCGCGCGACCGTCTCCGTGTCGGGCTCGCGCACCAGCATCGTCACCTCGCGCAGCTCCTTCACGAAGGGTCCCGCCTCCGCGCCCCTCACGCCCTTCGATTCGAGGGAGGCGAGAAAGCGGCGCGCGGCCTCCTCCGTCGAGAAGACGCCGAGCGAGATCGCGTTGTCGGGCCGGATCGAGACGTCGTTCACGCCGAGCCTGCGGATCTGCGCGAGGCTCGCTTCGGCCGTGCGCCGGTCGCGCGCGGGCGGGATCGACACCCAGTAGCGCGAGACGTCTTCGACGCGCCGTTCGCTCAGCCGATCGCCCAGGCGCAGGGCGGCGAACGCGTCGTGCGCCCGCGCCACATCCGCCGGCGCGATGCCGGAGAACTCGACGCA
>Ga0068855_100005855_pt1 | contig 15006 bp, 15 predicted proteins | sample KBSCornC52_FD_66592 | JGI IMG/M metagenome (GOLD analysis project Ga0068855, IMG submission 66592) | Corn rhizosphere microbial communities from Kellogg Biological Station, Michigan, USA - KBS Corn C5-2 | ecosystem: Host-associated > Plants > Roots > Rhizosphere > Soil ...
CATGCGACCAAGGGCAAGGTGCGCTACCACTACTATGGCCGGCGCCCGCGCGAGGCAGGGCCAACAACAGAGCCCCCCTCCCCGGCGCTGCGCCTGCCGGCGCGTGAGCTCGAGCAGGCGGTATGCGAGGCCATGGCCTCGCTGCTGGCGGACACGCTCGACCTTGCTGCCCGCGCCGGGCTGATTCTATCCGGAAACACCCTCTCTCAACTGGAGCACCGCTGTGCGGCCATTTCAGCCCAGCTACGCGACCGTGACGGTGCAACCATCAGGGGGCTCCTCACTGCCGTGCGGGTCCTGCCGGACCGGTTCGAACTCGCGCTGAGCCGGGATGCCTTGGCCGATGCGCTCCGGCTGCATGCTCCGGACAACCAAGACCCAGTGTTCACCCACAGCGTTCCCCTGCGGCTGACCCGCACGGGTCGGGCCATGCGGCTGGTGCAGGACAATGGTCAGGCGGTCACGCCCCCGCCGCCCGCCGACACCCAGGCGGTGGTGCGGCTGCTCGCCCGGGCAAGGCAGTGGTGGAAGCTGGTGAGGGATACTGGCGTCGAGATCAAAGTCCTTGCCGCGCGCGAGGGGGTCACTGCCTCCTACATGACCAGGGTAGTGCGGCTCGCCTTCCTCTCGCCCAAAGTGGTTGAAGCCGCACTCGTCGGTGCCCTGCGGACCGGGGTGGATGTGGGGGCGCTGATTGCGCCCGGGGCGATCAGCGCGGCGTGGGCCGAGCAGGAGCGGCGATTCTTGCCGAACCAGGTGGCTCCCTCGCTTGGATAGGTCGCTTTAAATCCCTTGCCAGACGTAGACCTGAGTGCACCAGGCTTTGCCACCCGATCGGCGGCCTGCAGTGCATCGCGGTCAGCGCCGAACGGCCGCGTCGACTGACGCGTCCAAAGGCATTGCACTTCGGGATGCCTATTCGATACACTCCAGATGAGCTGCGTGGGCCTCGCCCGTCTTGGGTCCCGCGACTGATCCTAGGGGCATCCATAACGCTGGGGGCCAAGCAGCATGGAGAACAGCTTTACCGTTACTCTCGAAGAAGACGACTTCGTCGATGCCTTTCGCCCGGCTCCGCGGCCGCGACGGGTGTCGTACCTTCTGCTGCTGCTCGCGCTGGCTCTTACACTGGTCATCATACTGTTGCTCATACGCTTCCCTAGATCACGAGCTGCCCTGGTCGCCTCTCCGGTCACCATGGGCCTGGTCGGTGCTGTCGCTCTTGCAGCCACGATGGTCGCAAGCTTGCTCATCGCTGCACCGGCGTTGCGGCGCCGGGCCGCGCGCAACACCCTTGCCACGCACCCAGGCCTACGCGATCCGATCTGGTATGCATTTGATCCTGAGCGGTTTTCAGTCCGAACCACCTACACCCAAGCCCAGTATCCCTGGGCCGAGCTGTGGGACTGGCGTGAGAGCGAACGGGTGGTGATCGTCCTGCCATCGCCGCGCAATTTCTATGTCATTCCCAAGCGTGGTCTGGAGCCGGAACTGCTCACCCGCCTTCGAGCGAACCTGGGGCGCGTCCGAAACCGCGATCGCAATGCCTAGGCCCCAATACCGGAAGCCGCTTCAGGCGGTACCCATCAGAATGGGGCGCGTTTATCGGCGCCGTGAGGCAGCCCGTGCCCGATTGTCGCGAATCAAGGCAGCGGGGCTGCTTTGCGCCGTAGCCGCTGGCGTGTTCGCCTTGGGCATGGCGATCACGCATGTAGATGAAATCGCCATTCCCGGGTCACCTTGGACCCGCGCCGCAGCCGCTACGAGTACCTGCGATTTCATCAGCGTGCACGACGGAGACACGATCAGGTGCGGCAGTGAACGCGTTCGCCTGTCCGGAATTGACGCTCCCGAACTGGTGGGGTCACCGCGCTGCGAGGGGGAGCGAGCCGCACGCTCATGGTGCGACGATCAGCTTGCGCGCCAATCCCGCGATGCTCTCCGGGAGTTCTTGGCTTCAGGCACCGTCGAGCTGACTCGAGAGGGCAAGGACACATATGGGCGGACTCTCGCCACAGTTCGGGTCAACGGTCACGATGCCGGAAATCACCTCATGCAACTCGGGCTCGCGAAGCCATATCCATAATCACCCCGAAGCAGGAATTCCTCGCCACTCAGGCTCTGCATCCTTTCACGCCTCCGCCCCGGTAACGTCCTGTACGATCGTTAGCGCTCTGATAGCATGGGGCCAGTCTCAGCCACAGGACGAAGGTCCTGAACGGAAGTCCGGTCTCTTCAACGAACAAATGGCTCATGCGGTTGGAGGATAGCCCAACCTGGCGGGCGGCGTCGCTGATGCCCAAACGTCCATCCATGTTCGTGCGCGCCCAGCGAAGAATTTCCAGGATTCGCGCGTCGGCGGAAGGATGAACAGCTTGATCGATAAAGGACCCAATGAGCTGTTGGCCTAGGCGGTTCCAGTCTCGATCACCTAAATTAAGGCCGCGAGCCTGATCGCGAATGACCGTTGTGAGTGCCACCGCATTGTCTTCCGATAAGACGGCTGCGGTACGATCGCGCAGGATCCCACCCGTGATCAAAAGCCCAGCTGCTGTTTCCGGCTCAATGAATAGAATTGCGATCGAACCTTCAGCCTCGAACGCGTGAGCGATATCTGCGGAGATCACAACGGCAGGACCCGCCAAAACGCGGTCGCTCAAGTGGATCCGGAATTCCCCATCCAGCGCCAGGGTGACCTGAATGGCGTGATGAGCGTGGAAGTCCGTGATTTTGCGAGTACTGCTTTTGGGCGAAACTTCGAAAGCCCATAAGGCCCCGCCTTCCCATACGAATATGTTTCCCCGTGCGATCCGCGCCATAGCAACCCCCTCATAAGGAAGCCCGTGCGTCGCGGCAAAGCTTTGTAGTCGAGCCTGCAACGGTGCAGACAACCCAATAAGCATCTTTCGACGGCTTCCGCCCATCGCGGGCAGAACCCGGCGCGTCTCAACGTGGCGCGGTCCATTAGGGCGGCCTTGTTCGCGCGACCCGACCAGCAGCTTTCGGACGGCAGAACTGCAAAGCCGACAACCAGCCAGCAGGTGGGTGACTTCAACTGTCGACCATGTTCGGTCGCTCGCATCACGTGCCATGAACGTTTGGTACTGCTGAAAGCGGCCGGTCCGAAATCGCCAACATTGCGGACGCACCGAGTGGGGCTATCGCTGTAGATTGCATCTTGACCCATTGCCCGAGCAGCTTGAAATCGGCGGATGCCGCATCTGCCGCCCCTCAAGATCAAAGTTCAGATTTACTGCGGCTGCGAAATCGCCATGGGGCCGGGGAAGGCCGATCTGCTCAATGCGATTATCGCGCATGGTTCGATCTCTGCGGCAGCCAAGGCCATGGGCATGAGTTACCGCCGAGCGTGGATGCTGGTTGATGCCATGAATCGCTGCTGGTCAGGTCCACTGGTGGAAACCATGGCTGGTGGCGGTCACGTGCGAGGCGCTCGCGTCACCGATCTCGGCGAAACAGTTCTCAAGCGTTATCGGACTATGGCGGCTTCCGCTGAACACCGGGCTCTAGCCGATTTCGATGGCGGTCTTGCAGCCTTGCTGGCCCCCGCGCCCAAACCTTCGCGCCCCTGACTTCGCTCGAACCGTCTCGCGGCCTTGCGTCGCTCAAATGGGCTGCTAAGCGGCAGCACTATATTCCACCGTATATAGTGAGTCGACCGGCAAAAGCGGCGACAATCAGGGAGTTTCCATGCGTCGTCTTGCCCTTCTCAGCTCAGTTGCCCTTGCCCTGCCTGTCGCAGCCCACGCTGAAGACGCAGCGGATAACGCGGAGATTTCCTCGGCTCGCGACACAATCATCGTCACCGCGCGCAGGAGGGCTGAGGACGTCCAGACGGTCCCGGCCTCGCTTTCGGTGGTCGCTGCAAACACGCTGGAGAAGACCTACACCGCCAACACCAACCAGCTCTCGCAGCTGGTCCCGACGCTCAACTATTCCTCGCCCAACCCGCGTAATACGGCCTTCACGATCCGCGGCCTTGGCAGCAGCGTGGTCGCTATCAGCCAGGCCAACGACGGGCTCGAACCCGGCGTCGGCTTCTACGTTGATCAGGTTTATCACGCCCGTCCGGCGACAGCAGCGTTCGACCTAACCGATCTCGACCAGGTGGAGGTTCTGCGCGGTCCGCAAGGCACCGTGTTTGGCAAGAACACGACGGCGGGCGCGATCAACATCACCACGAAAAATCCGAGTTTCACATTTGGCGCGCATGGCGAGGTCTCGGTCGGCCAACAGGGATTCATGCAGGCCAAGGCTGCCGTCACCGGACCGATCGCGGGCGATGTGCTCGCCTTCCGCCTGTCGGGCGCGATTACGCGCCGGGACGGCGTGATCCGCAACGCGCGAACCGGCAATTGGCTTAACAATGTCCATAACGATATCCTGCGCGGGCAACTGCTGTTCACGCCGAGCACGGACTTCAATCTGCGCCTGATCGGCGACTGGACCAGCTTCAGGAACACCTGCTGCACGCAGGTTTTCGTGCGGATCGCCCCAACCTTGAAGCCGGTCGCCCAGCAATATGCGGCGCTTTCCGCCGGTGCCCTCCCCGGCGGGTATACCCCGCCCAGCCTTAACCCATTCGACCGGCTGTCCGATATTGATGCCGATCTCAGTGTCGATACCAACGAAGGCGGGGTGTCCACAATTGCCGACTGGAAGGTCGGTTCCGCGACGATCACCTCGGTCAGTGCCTGGCGCTTCTGGAACTGGGATGCAGCCAACGACCGCGACTACACCGCCCTGCCGATCCAGCTGACCCAGCACATCCCCTCGCGGCAGGACCAGTTCAGCCAAGAGCTGCGGATCGCCTCGAACAGGCCGGGTCCGGTCGAGTATGTCGCCGGGCTCTACTACTTCCACCAGAAGATTGTCGGCCACCCGATCTCGATCTATGGACCGCTGGCGACCTACTGGCTGCTGCCTGCCTCGGGGACGCGCACCTCGGCGTTGCTTGACGGCTACCAGTCGAACGGGACGACCGATTTCCGAACCGACAGTTATGCAATCTTCGGTGAGGTAACCTGGCACATGACGCCTCGCCTCGCGCTCACCGGCGGCATCCGCTACACTTACGAGAACAAGGATGGCCGCTACGAGGTCCAGACCTTCGGCGGACAGCCCACCACTGCCGGGTCAGCGCTGTTCAACGATCAGCAGTCTATCCTGCGTGCACAAAGCTACACCGGCCATATCGGCGATGGCAGCGCCTCGGGCCGCGCCAACCTGTCATGGCAGGTGACCGACGCCATCATGGCCTATGGTAGCTACGCGCGCGGCCAAAAGTCGGGCGGGATCAACATGTCGGGCTTGCCGGTCTATCCCGCCGGGCTCACTGGCCACGCGTCGGGCGATCCGATCCTGTCGACCGTGGTCGTCCGGCCTGAGCAGAACACCACCTGGGAAGGCGGGTTCAAGACCAGCTTCCTGGACCGGGCAATCACCTTCGACGTCGACGCCTATTACACCAGGGTCCGTGATTTCCAGGCGAACGTCGTCGATAATGCCGCTGTCATCGCTCTGCGCAGCTATCTCGCCAACATTCCGCTGGTAACCGTCAAGGGCGTGGAGTTCGACGCGTCCGCCCGGATCGGCAGCCACTTTACCCTGCGCGCGTCGGGTTCCTATGCCGATGGGCGCTATGCGAGCTATTCCGCTGGACCATGCCCGATCGAGCTGACCGGCTCGGCCACCACCCAATGCAACCTCACTGGCAAGGGCCTTCCCGGCCTACCCAAGTGGTCGGGTTCCATCAGCGGCGAATACACCATCCCGGTTCAGGCCAACGAGGTGTTCATCCGCGCCGACGCCTTCGCCCGGACCAGCGTATTCGGCGATGCCACCGATTCTGCCTATACCGTCATTCCGAGCTATACGCTCGTCAATGCCAGCATCGGCTTCCGTGCGGCCAAGGGCTGGGAGTTCGCTGTATTTGCCCGCAACCTGTTCAATCGCGATTACCTCCAGAACGTAACGGTCCAGGCGGGCAACAGCGGTCTCATTGTCGGCACGCCGAGCGATCCGAGGATGCTTGGCGCAACGTTAAGAGCCAACTGGTGAACATCGTCCAAGATACTCCCGCGGTGGCGGCCGTCTGCTTCCCCAACATAGCCGACGTTGAGCACGACGCCTGCAGAGCTAGCTGAATGAACGGCGGGTTCCGACGAGCAGGCAACTTCGGCTGAACGGCAGCTAAGTTGGCGATATCAGCCAATCCCACTCATGCCGGAAGTGTCCAATTGCTTGGGTCATAGGTATGGAGCCACCCTTACAGACTGCCATTATAACTGCCGCCGGGCGGTAGCTTCACGGTAGCCTGGGACCCGGCACCGCGGCCTGGCATTCTTCTGCCATGTGCAACAATTACGAGCGCCACGTCGGACGCGGGCCGTTCAACTCCGCACTTGATGCTGTAGGCCTGACGCTCACCGGTAGCGGATCTCAAGCTGAACTCACCCCCGCGGCCGACGTGCGGGTCGGCGAAACGGCGCCCGTCCTGGTCACACGCGGCAACGGCGTGGCGTTGATGACCATGCGCTGGGGCTTTTCGCCCGCCCGCGCAGGCAGCGCCCCTGTCTTCAACTTCCGCGGCGATGGCCGACGGTTCGGTGCCAGTCGGCGTTGCGTAGTCCCGGCATCGGCCTTCTTTGAGTTCACCGGCACCCGCAGTCCCAAGTCCAAATGGCGTTTCACAGTGCCTGGCGAACCAGTCCTTGGCATTGCCGGCTTGTGGCATCAGGAACCAGACGAGGTGCGCTTCACCATGCTCACCGTCAGGCTAGGTCCAGACGTCCGGCCGTTCCACGACCGTCAGATCGCGATCCTGCGGCCGGCAGAATGGGCGCACTGGCTCTACCTGACCAGACCGGAAGCCGATCTGATCCGCCCGCTTCCGGCGGGCAGCCTTGCGTTTGAACTGGCTCGGCCAGGCGCGGAGGAGCCCGGAGCCGAGTTGATGGCGCTAGCGGTGAGGACTGGCGAGCAGGCGCGTACTGCATGAAGATCGCAACGTACAACGTGAACGGCGTCAACGGCCGCCTGCCGGTTCTGCTGCAATGGCTCGAGCAATACCGGCCCGACGTCGTCTGCCTGCAGGAACTCAAGGCTCCTGACGACAGGTTTCCCATCGAGCCGATCCGCAGCCTCGGATACGATGCGATCTGGCACGGCCAGAAGAGTTGGAACGGTGTGGCGATCCTGAGCCGGGTCGGGCAAATCCATGAGACCCGCCGCGGACTTCCCGGTGATCCTGATGACACCCACAGCCGGTATCTGGAGGCTGCTGTCAACGGGATCATCGTCGGCGCGCTGTACCTCCCCAATGGCAATCCCCGGCCCGGACCCAAATTTGACTACAAGCTGGCGTGGATGCGGCGGCTGTTGGACCACGCTGCCGGGCTGCTCGAGCACCAGCTGCCGGTGGTTCTGGCGGGGGATTTCAACGTCATCCCGACCGAGCGCGACGTCTACAAACCCGAGCGCTGGCTCGACGATGCCCTGTTCGCGCCCGAGGTGCGCACACTGTTCTCAGAGCTGCTTGAGCAAGGCTGGTGCGATGCCCTGCGCCGCCTGCATCCACATGAGACCATCTACACCTTCTGGGACTACTTCAGAAACGCCTGGGCACGGGATGCGGGTCTCAGGATCGATCACCTCTTGCTCAGCCCGGACCTAACCCCGCGGCTGATCGCTTGCGAGGTCGATAGCGCGGTGCGGGGTTGGGAGAAGTCCAGCGACCACGCGCCGGTCTGGGTCGAGCTCAAGGGCTGACCTTACGGAGCCCGTATCGCCATGGCTGCTCTAATTATCCAACCATGCGGGTAAATGTGCCGTCCATGTACTGCGTCAGCGTCAGTGCATCGCCGAGCGCGGCGGAGCTGGCGGTGTTGTCGAAGATGCACCACGTAGTCCGCCCCGCCTCCACCGCTTGCGCCAGCAGCGCTGCATAAGCGCGCAGGCGTTCATCATCGTAGCCTGAGCGGTAGATGACCGGAGAGCCGTGGAGGCGAAAGTAGGCTAGTCCGCGCCAGCCGCCTGGCTCGGCCGCAGCAGACACCCTTGCTGGATCGGCAGCCACACGCGCGATCTTCAGCTCGGCGAGCAGTGCATCTGCGGCTGGCTCGACCCATGTCGCATGCCGCGGCTCGATGACCAGCGGAACATCGGTGAGCGAGCGGGTGGTGGCCACGAAAGCCGCCACCCCTTCGGGATCAAATTCCAAGCTCGGCGGCAGTTGCAGAAGGAGAATGGCAAGCCGGTTACCCAGGCCGGACACCTCCGCGATGAAGCGATCGAGTTGGGCCTCGGCACCGACCAGCCGCCTGACGTGACTGATCGACCTCGGAATCTTGACCGAGAACCGAAAGTCCTCGGGCACACTGTCCGCCCAGCGCTCCCAGGTCGTACGGCGATGCGGGCGGTGGAATGAGGAGTTTACCTCAGCGCACCGCATAACGCCGGCATAGCGCTCGAGCGCGGTGCCTTCGCGCGGGAATGCTTCCCGAACAGAGGCTGGTATCGCCCATCCCGCAGTTCCAATGAACAGCGTAGAGGACCTGTTCGCTGTCGTGCCCGGAGCCATGGACGACCTACGGCTGGACGCCGGGTCCGGTTTCAACTGCGACGGCGGGGGCGTCCTGTGCCTATCACGGCGACGCGCACCCGAGCTGGCGCCGTCAGCGAGCGGCCGAGGCCCTGATCAGGATCTCCTGCTGGTCGAGCTCAGCTTGTATGTGGCCCACCAGTCCGGGTCGAAGTTGTCGTCCATGGTCTCAAAGATGACGATCCGGTCCTCGGCGATCTCGTCATCGTTCTGCCACAGCCCCTCGGCTGGTGCGCGGGCATAGATGGTGACGCCGCCGCAGCGGTCGAGCAACTCTCGGCGCACCGCCGCGAACGCGGCACGAGGCTGCGGCGCGCCATCTTGCCGGTTGAGCGGCAGAAACACCTCAACGACGTACGATGTCATGTCTGCCTCAATGAGAAGCTCAGTAGGTGGTCATGGTGGCGGGCGGCACATCGTGATTGAGATCGCGGTATTCGCTCATCCGCGGAGCACTTGCCTCCTCGGTGTAGACCACCTGAGTGTCACTGCCTGCGAGCCAGACCGCGGGGATGAAGGCATCGCCGTCCTGGACGTAGCCGACGTTCACCACCGTAAAATCACCTTGGCGATAATCGGTGAACCGCAAAGCTTGGCCGATGCTGGGCAGGGCAGGAAAGGTGTGGTCGGTTCCGCAATAGACGGGGTCATCGGTGTCGCTGGTGAGGCTGGGAACAAACACCCGGACTTTCATCGGACCGTCTCCTCTCCTGGCTGACCTGCTGCGGTGCAGATGTCTATTGAACGCGAAAGCCCACCTAAGTGTCCGCGTTCCGCCACGTTCAGCGCAAGCGGCACCGTGGTAGGCCCGCCATCCGGACCCGGTGGCGTGGCTGTTCGCGCTAGCCCGACTGGTGACCCCTTAGCCGTTCACGGAAATCGCGAGCCGGCCGTCGACAACCTGAAAGGTGAACCCCGCGGATGCCAGATCTCGAATACTGACGATAGCCTCGGCGCTCCTGGATTCGCGTAGACGCTGATAATTGTCGGCCGACAGTCGGGACCGGACGAGGTCCAGCAGGCTCGACAGCCGCACTGCCGGCTCATGCCCATCGACCAGGAAAATGGGCGTCTCGAGACTGGGGCTCCCCTCAAGCTGGGCGCTGATTTTGCACGGGATGGGTGCGCTATCCGATGCACCAGACGATGACGGGTTTTCCGCCTGGCCATGGGTCGCAGTCGCATCGCCGGCGGGCGGCACGGTTCCGCCGCTGACCGCAGAGTTGTCGGGCGGGCTAACCACGTTCGGCAGCGCGGTGGGCTTTGCGGCCTGAACCGTCTCCGCCCTGGTGGGTTCGACGGGTTCCGCTTGCTCCACCGACGCGAAGGCGGCTGCGAAGCGGTCCTGCGGGGCATCAGATGGTCTCTGAGTGGGCTCGGTAGTCGCGACACTTTGTGTGGAGGAGTCTTGAGCCGGAGGTGGGCCTTGGACAGGTACACTCTCATCGGAAACACAGGGGGCACCTTGATCCGGCAAGGTGCCGTGATCATCAGCGCGCAACCCGCTTTCGGGGACGGGCTGGATCGGCTCCACGGGGCTGCCTGCCGGGGCCTCTGCCGCGCCAACGGCATCATTGGGAACGTACTGCGAGGCAGGAGCGGCGGAGGTCACCTGGTACACCCCGTCTCCTACCACCGCCATATTCGATGGAAGATCCTGAGGCGCCGACGTCGAGACGCCCCGCTCCACCGGCGTTCCCGGACTGGCGAGCGGAGGCATGAACGACGACGGCGGAGGCCGATGGCTCGGTTCAGGCGGCAGGGCGGTTGGTTCGATACCTGTGGCCGGCTGCGTAAAGAAGAGCTGTGTGCGGTAAACGGGGGCAGGCCGTGGCGGCGGCGGTGGCTCTTTGCTCTTGGCCGTGGCGGGTGTCGGTGCCGCAACTAATGCGTCGCTCACCTGTGCCGGTGCCGGCGCGATGCTGCCAAGGCTCGGGCCAGGCAGCGGCGCCGGTGGCAGCACGACCTTCGTTGTTGGCGCAAGCTTACCTGGCCTGTCGAAGGTAGAAGTCGCAACGGCAGCGATCGCCAATCCAGACCCGAATACGACCACGATGGACAGCTTCTGCTTCCATCCTGGACCTGGCGGCGCCGAACTTGCTGGCACATATACGTTCATCGAGGTCAACCTCGCTGGCGTGACTGTATCACGCCGAGCAAGCCATCGCCACGCTTGCTGTCCTGGACGGGAGGCTGCGCCTGACCTCCGCTGCGGCCGATCAGCTGAGCCAACCCGACGGACATATCGCTTCGGCGCTGGAGATCACCCGACGGACGCCGACAAGTCTCACCAGCCCCACTGCGTCCGATTGCAAATCGACCCGGCCGTCCCTAGGTCGGCCCAATGACCTCGGACATGCAGAAGATCATCCACGCGGTGGTTGAGCGCGCGCCGCAGTGGCTGCGTCAGGACCTGACCTCGCCGGACAAGGCGATCCGCATGCGCGCGGAAGAGACCATCGCAGCGATGATCGCCGATGCCCTGAGCAATGTGCCGGCTGGCTGAACTCCGCCGGCAAGCAAAAAAACTCCGCCGAAGCGGAGCAAGGTATGGTCGAAAAGTTGGTGACAGTGCTGCACATCGCAGCATGTGCTCGATAGCAGACCTCGCTTGCCTGTAAAGTAGGGCTGCTTACAACTTACTCCAGATATTGACGTGTTGCCGAACAATCCCCGGCGCGTGCTTGGCAGGCACCTGTCAGAATAGTCTATGTCTTGAAATCACGGTCTGTCGCTTACGCCAGGTAGGGCGGAGTTTACGAAGCTGTATATGGACTTGTGCCTCGTGACGTGGCTGTGTCCATGGCCATGGACCAGGACACCGCCAACCTCATCGCTGCCCTGTGCTCGCGGGCAGGCATGATCATGGAAGACGTGGTCGACGATGCGCTGTCCATGGGCAGGTTCAATGCGGCCGAGCGCACCGCCCGCCTGCAACAGCTCAAGCGCGCCAGCGACAAGATCGGTACCTTGGTCGATGCGGCGCTGGCCCTGGACGCCTGATCAGCCTTCAACCTCCTCCAGCAGCATGCCCGGTGTGATCCCGAGGGGTTTCGCCAGCTTCTCCACGACCATGATCGTCGGGTTACGCCGGCCCCGCTCGATATCGCTGACATAGGTCCGGTGAATGCCGGCCTCGTCGGCATAATCTTCCTGGCTCCAGCCTTTGGCCTCGCGGAGGCGGCGGACGTTCTGACCAAGGCGCGTGCGTATATCCACGCGCAGCTACAGAAAGCAGCGCAGCCGATCGATCTACAGACGATCAGTCACATTGACGTTGACTTCCTTGCCGCGCCAAGCATTCGTCGTGTCTCTGATCGTCGACAGGATGGCTCTATGACTTTGGTGCTGCTCAATAGTGACCCCGCCCCCACGATTGTGCGCCGCGTGCCCGAAGGCGCCGCGCGTAGTGAGGATGCCTTGCGCAACTTGCTGTTCGCGCATCCGGCCATGCTGCCGATCAGCGAGATCGATCCCGGCATCGGCCATCTGACCCCGATCGCGCGCGAGCTCAATGTACCCGACGTCGGGCGGATCGATGCGTTCCTGGCCGATGCCCGCGGCCACCTGGTGATCGTCGAGTGCAAGCTGTGGCGCAATCCGCAGGCGCGGCGTGAAGTCGTCGGACAGATCCTCGACTATGCCCGGGCGCTGGCGCGGTTCAGCTACGACGATCTCCAGCGCGAAGTCTCCCGCGCCACCGGGCGCAGTGGCAATGCCCTCTATGAGCTCGTCGCTGCTGAGGCCGAGGGCCTGGACGAAGCGCGCTTCGTCGATCAGGTCTCGCGTAATCTCGCTGCCGGACGGTTTCTACTGCTGGTGGTCGGCGATGGCATTGCCGAGGGCACCCAGCGGATCGGTGAGTATCTGGTGGCCCAGCCCGGGCTCGCCTTCGACTTTGGCCTCGTCGAGATGGCGCAATACGTCTGGCGCGATGGTGCGGGGCACGAGCAGGTGGCGGTCCAGCCGCGGCTGCTGGCCAAGACCGTGGTGATCGAACGCGCGGTGATCCGCAACGAAGCCAATGTGGTTGTGGCCGATCTCGGCGAGGAGCCCTCAGGGCCCAGCGGAGGCGAGAGCGCGGCGCGCAAACTCTCGCCCAGCCTGATGGCGGCATGGCGCAGCTTTGCCGAGCGGTTGATCAGCGCGATGCGGTTCGATGACCCGTCGCAGCCGCCGCCGCGGATCGGCGGGCTCGGGTGGATGAAGGCGGCACTGCCGCGTGGCCACTGGCTGACGCTGTATCGGGCGAGCGGCAGCGGTAAGATCGGCGCCTATGTCAATCTGGTCGGCAGCGACGGCCTCGAGGCCTACGAGCGGCTGCTCGCCGACCGAGTTATGATCGATGAAGAGTTCGCCGATGCCGGCTTGCCACCGCCGCAATGGGAGCGCTCGGACAAGGGCGCCAGTATTGCGCTGTCCTGGCCGGCGCCGCTGCCGTGGGACGACGCAGCCGAGAGCGAGCAGAGCGCACTCCTGCGCCGCGCCGCCAATCAGCTGGTCAACAGCTTCCGTCACCGGCTCGAGCAGCTCGGGGGTGAAGGGTGAGCGAGGGTCATCCGGCCATCGTGCCGGAGGGCTTTACACCGCGTCCGGCAGCGATGACCGTGCGCGAGCTGAACGAGCTCGGGCAGGTGCGGCTGTCGCGCAACTTCTTCATGCGCGACTTTCTCTATTCCGAGATCGCCGCGGTCCACCAGATCGCCAACATCCCCGATGATCCCGAGCTCGCCATTGCCGCGGGCAAACGGCTGTGCGAGGAGCTGTTGGAGCCGCTGCAAGCGGCGTTCGGGCGCATCGTGATCCGTTCGGCCTACCGCTCGGCCGAGCTCAATGCCTTCGGCAATCGCATGGCGCTGGGCGGCGAATATGGCTACAACTGCGCCAGCAACGCGCGCAACCTTGCCAACCATATCTGGGATCAACGCGATACGGAGGGCTGCATGGGCGCCGCGGCTTGCATCGTCGTGCCCGCATTCTGGGACCGTTTTCGCGGGCGTGGCGACTGGCAGCGGCTCGCCTGGTGGGTCCACGATAACGTGGCCTATTCGAACATGACCTTTTTCACGACGCGGTTCGCGTTCAACCTGCGCTGGCGCGAGGTGCCCAAGCGCGAGATCTACAGCCATGCCGCGCCGCGCGGCCTGCTTACTGCGCCCGGTAAGGAGAACGCTGAGGGCAGCCATCAGCACATCTGGCGCGGGATCCTGCCATAAACAACCAATGCGCCCCGCTCATTAGGCGGGGCGCATCGCGTTCACCGCTGCGGCGCACCCGGTGGCCGCCGGCGCCCTTTAGGACGCGCTGGCGAGGGACGCGGGCCGGCGATTTCTCGGGCAAAGCGGTGCTGGAACCAGTCAAGTGCCTGGCTTGTGCTGTCGACCTGGTCGTCATGGCGCTGGTTGGGAAAGCCGAGCAGTTCCTCAAGGTATTGGGCGAGCCAAGGCGCGTTTCTAGGCAAAAACACCTTCCCCGTCTCGAACATCACCGCCCGAGCCTGCATGCGGGCGATCTTGTCGAGCCGCGGCTGATAGAGCTGCGGCCGGCACAGGCGCGAAGTCCGGCGAAGGTTCTGCGCGATACCCCGGCCGAGGTCGGCATCTTCAATCAGCGTGATGTCCGCATTGGTGCGGCGATGCACCTGTTCGATCAGATGGCCAAGCTCAGGCGCTTCCTGCCGAACCCGGATCACCTCACGCAGGAACAACTCGCCATCAACCATCCCCCAGACCGTGCCCACTGACCAGTCCGCGTCTTCAGATAGAGTAGAAGCCGTGTCCCAGCTGACGAGCGTGGTTTCGAACGCCTCGGGCAGCTCCTCACAATAACGCAGCCACGCCTTGCGGATCACCACCCCATCCTCGGGCACCGGCTGCTGCTGGTACTGTGCACTGAAGGCAGTCAGGCCCATGCGGATGCGCTGCACATCCAACTCCGCCTGCCCCATTCGGGAGGGTTGAATGAACTCGCCAGCGTGGCGGATATGCTGACGCCCGCCGCCGAGGTCCCAGCACTCGTCACTGGTCGCGACTGCGGGAATGCAAATTTCCTCCCAGGTGTTCTGGGCCAGCAGGTGGCCGGCCAGGTCATCGGCATGGAGCCGCTGCATGACGCAAATGATCGCGCTCTCTTTGGGATGATTGAGCCGGGTTGAGATCGTGTGATCCCAGGCATTGCGCACCTTCTCGCGGGCAACCTTCGAGTAAATTTCCTGGCCCTTGTTGGGATCGTCGAGGATGATGAAGTCGGCGCCGCGCCCCAGCACACTGCCCTCGATCGAGGTCGCCAGACGAAAGCCCCCGGCTGATGTGGTCCACTCTAGCACCCGATTGGGAACCACGGGCCGGCACTCGGGGAAGATGCGCCGGTACCACGCTTCACGTACG
>Ga0068855_100005860_pt1 | contig 14995 bp, 8 predicted proteins | sample KBSCornC52_FD_66592 | JGI IMG/M metagenome (GOLD analysis project Ga0068855, IMG submission 66592) | Corn rhizosphere microbial communities from Kellogg Biological Station, Michigan, USA - KBS Corn C5-2 | ecosystem: Host-associated > Plants > Roots > Rhizosphere > Soil ...
AACACGGAAGTGTAGTAGTGTGGATAAGGAAATAATGTGCAATGTGCCAATTTGAAAATTTGAAAATGAGATAATGATCAGAACGCTCTCGATAATACTGATAACTATAACATTGTGCTGTGTTTCACAGAGCAGCTCTGCGAAGCTTATAGTTTCGCAGGCCTATTCTATTGCATTTGGCAACGATCCTCAGCCCCTCAAGATCTCTCCCAACGGCAGATACTTTATGACCGCCGACGGAAAACCGTTCTTCTGGCTGGGCGATACAGGCTGGCTCTTATTCTCAAAACTTACCCGCGAAGAAGCCATCAAATACCTCGACGACCGCAAGGCAAAAGGATTTAATGTAATTCAGGCCATGGTAGTACACCAGATAACTGAAACAAATGCCTATGGCGCCAGTGCTTTAAAAAACGGTAATATCTCTACGCCTGCCATTACACCCGGCAGTGATGCAAACAATGCTGCGCAATACGACTATTGGGATCACATAGATTATATTATCAATGCAGCCGCCGAAAGAGGGATCTACATAGCCCTTGTACCTGTATGGGGCAGTGTGGTAAAAGAAAAACACGTAAACAGGGTACAGGCAAAGCAATATGCCGGTTTTCTGGCCGACCGCTATAAATCAAAAAGCAATATCATCTGGATGAATGGCGGCGACATCAAAGGCAGCGATTCTATGGAAGTTTGGAAAGCCATCGGCTCAACCCTGCATGCAAAAGATCCGGGTCATTTAATTACTTACCATCCGCGTGGCCGTATGCAATCATCTACCTGGTTTCATAACGAGCCCTGGTTATCGTTCAATGTATTTCAATCGGGCCATCGCCGGTATAATCAGGACACATCTGCAGGTGATCTGCACTATGGTGAAGATAACTGGAAATATATTGAAGCCGATTATCGCAAAAAGCCTGTTAAACCAACCTTCGACGCAGAACCTTCTTACGAGAAGATCCCGCAGGGCCTGCACGATCCGCATGAAAAGGTTTGGACAGCCGACGACGTACGCCGGTATGCTTACTGGAGTGTATTTGCCGGTGGCGGTGGATTTACATACGGTGACAATGCTGTTATGCAAATGCACCGCCCGGGCGATAAAGATGGCAACTATGGCGTAAAAGATTACTGGTATGATGCCATCAATGATCCCGGGGCCGCACAAATGCAGTATCTGAAAGACCTGGTATTGTCAAAATCATATTTCGACAGAGTACCCGATCAAACATTGATAGCCGGTAGTGCCGGTGAAAAGTATAACCGGTTAATGGCTACCCGTGGTAAAGGGTATGCATTTATTTATACTTATACAGGACGTGTTATACCGGTAAATATGGCTAAATTATCCGGCGCGTCTGTAAAGGCATCATGGTATGATCCGCGTGACGGAAAATATTCGTTGATCGGTACCTATACCAATAAAGGCACACAGCAATTCGATCCACCGGGAGATGAAAAAGAGGGTAATGACTGGGTGCTCGTACTTGAATATTGAATTTTGAATGTTGAACTCTGAATATCGAAGTTCGATATTGAACATGATGTAAGCGTGTCACGGTTTAAAACCGTGGAACGCCTTGATACGATTGCCGATTGTCGATTGACCATTGATGACATGAATCGCATACTGTTATATATCATCTGCTGTTTCCTTTTGTCCTGCACGGCGCAAAAGCCCGTGTATATGTTCTCCTCATTTCATGAGCCTGCCACTGATGGCCTTCGTTTTTTATACAGCTACGATGGCTACCACTGGAAAGATGTCAACCGTACTTTTGTAAAACCCGAAGTAGGCAGTAAAGTCATGCGGGATCCTTCCATTACCAAAGGCCCCGATGGCGAGTATCACCTTGTATGGACCAGTGGATGGAATAAAGACAAGGGATTTGGTTATGCGCATTCAAAAGACCTCATTCACTGGTCGCAACCGGAGTTTATTCCCGTAATGGAAAACGAACCCAACGTAGTAAACGTATGGGCGCCCGAAGTATTTTATGATGATACAGAGAAGCAGTATGTTATTGTGTGGGCTTCCTGTATACCATTTAAATTCCCCAAGGGAGAAGAAGACGAGAATAATAACCATCGGTTATATTATACGGTAACCAAAGATTTCAAGACCTTTTCACCGGCAAAACTATTTCTCGATCCCGGCTTCAGCACCATTGATGCGGAGATTGTAAAACGCGCAGCCAACGATTATGTGCTCGTGTTAAAAGACAATACGCGCCCCAACCGGAATATCAAGGTAGCTTTTGCCAAAAGCGCATTGGGGCCATATACCAACGTATCGCAGCCTTTCACATCCAATTATACAGAAGGCCCTTCGGTAGCAAAAGTGGGTAAGGAATACCTGATCTATTTTGATGCTTATCGCGACAAAAAGTATGAAGCAGTAAAAACAACCGATTTTATACATTTTGAACCGGCGCAGGTTTCAGTGCCCGAAGGTCATAAACACGGAACCGTATTTATGACAACGAGGAAAGAGTTGAACCGATTGTTGAAAGCTGAATAAAGAACAAACCGTACAAGAGTGCGACGCAACGGCAGCTGAATAGTAGTGTTGTTGCCGGCTTCAAAAAAATTGCAATGATGATTCGTACATGTAAAATATCAATTACAATCTTACTCGCGTGGTGCTGTACGTCAGCAATCGCACAACAGGATACTGTCCGGTATACCGGCAGTACACTGGTGAATGTTGATTATCATCACGGACAATTATCGCCAGCCATTGGCGTGCACAATATGCAGGTATTGCGCGCCAATCGCGAACATCCCGACACGTCAAATGGCATGGGCTGGACTTACAATCATGCACCTATGCTCACTTACTGGAACAATACCTGGTACCTTGAATACCTCAGTAATCCGGTAGGAGAACATGTGCCACCCGGACGAACATTACTCATGACTTCGAAAGATGCCCTTCACTGGTCGGCGCCTGAAGTAATTTTCCCTCCTTATAAAATTCCCGATGGAACAACCAAAGAAGGCTATAATGGAGTAGCCAACAATCTCATGGCCGTTATGCATCAGCGAATGGGTTTTTATATTTCATCAAAGAACAGATTGCTGGTACTCGGCTTTTATGGCATTGTACTCGGTACGCATGATGATCCCAACGATGGCAATGGCATCGGGCGTGTAGTGCGGGAGATCTATAAAGACGGTAGCCTGGGACCTATTTACTTTATTCGTTATAATCATGCTTTCAATGCGAACAACACTGCTTATCCTTTCTTTGAAAAAAGTAAAGACAAAGGATTTGAAGATGCATGCAGAGAAATTCTTGCCAATCCATTGCTTACTCAGGAATGGGTGGAGGAAGCCGACAGAAATGATCCGCTCATCACCCTGCACAATGACAATTATAAGGCATTTAATTTTTATCAGTTACCAGATGGCAGAACCGTAGGATTATGGAAGTACGCACTTACTTCTATCAGTACCGACAAAGGCAAATCCTGGTTATACAATCCTGTTCGTGCGCCTCGCTTTGTAAACAGCAATGCAAAGATCTGGGGACAGAAAACATCTGACGGAAAATATATCACTGTATACAATCCTTCTGAGTTCCGCTGGCCGCTGGCATTATCGGTCAGCGACGACGGACTGAAGTATAAAAACTTATTACTCGTCAATGGCGAGATCACTTCTTTACGCTATGGCGGCGCCTACAAAAGTTATGGTCCGCAATATGTAAGAGGTCTGGAAGCAAATGCTGGTTCACCCGATGGCAATTGCTGGGTAACCTATAGCATGAATAAGGAAGACATCTGGATTTCATGTATTCCCATTCCTGTAAAGGATAAGGTTGAAAATGATGTGAACGACGACTTCAACAAGTTACCTGAAGCAAATGCTTTAAAGGAATGGAATATTTATAGTCCACTCTGGGCGCCTGTAGCCATTGAAAAGCTTGCCGATAACTCAAGGGTATTGGCTTTAAAGGACAAGGATCCATTCGATTTTGCCAAAGCCGAAAGAGTAGTGCCCGTGGCTAAAAAAATGACGGCAGAGTTTTCAGTTACACCTTCACAAAACGATCATGGTAATCTGTATATAGAGTTTCAGGATGCCAAAGGCAGCGCAGGCATCAGACTCATCTTCGATTCAACCGGATCACTGATGACCAAAACCGGATACAGATACAAAAGCATCACAAAATACAAGGCAGGGGAGCGGTATGATATTAAAATATCGCTCAGCTGCGACGGACGTTTCTATACGATATCAATAAACGGAAAACAACAGGGAGGCAATTCATTGTTCTTTGCGCCGCTGGAAAGTGTGCAGCGTGTTGTATTCAGGACCGGCGAAGTAAGACGTTTTCCCGATGCTGATACGCCAACAGACCAAATGTACGATCTGCCCAATCCCGGTGCAGAAGCTAATCCGGCAACATATTATATAGGTGGGCTTAAAACAAAAAAGGAACAATGATCAGAAAAGCAACCATAGTATTATTCCTTCTTATCCCGTTTGTTACAGGTTCGTTTGCACAAAAAAGCAAAGAAAAGAGTACGCCCGTGTCTGTGTTAAAGGCAGACGACTACCGGCATTACGTAGAGTATTTCAATAAGATGGAAGATGAGAATATTGCTGAGGCCATACCCAATGCAAAAGCGTGGGACTGGATAAAAGTAAATATTCCCCTGTTTGAATGCCCTCAGCAAAACTTTGAAGAGATGTGGTATTTCCGCTGGTGGAGCCTGCGCAAGCACATTAAGCAAACACCGGTAGGATACATCTTTACCGAGTTTCTCATCAATCGTAATTACGCTGATAAATACAACCTTATTGGTTCTGCAGTAGGTCATCATATTTATGAAGCGCGTTGGTTGCATGACAATCGTTATCTGAACGATTATATGCATGTATGGTACAGGGGTAATGATGGTAAGCCCATGAACAAGCTGCATACGTTCAGCAGCTGGAATATCGATGCCTTGTACAATCGTTACCTCGTAAACGGCGACAGCAGTTATCTGCTTAACATGGTGCCCGACCTCGAAACCGATTATGCAAGATGGGAACAGGAAAAGCGATTGCCAAGTGGTCTTTTCTGGCAGTTTGATGTGAAGGATGGTATGGAAGAAAGCATCAGCGGTGGCAGAAAAGTAAAGAATGCGCGCCCCACTATTAATAGTTATATGTATGGAAATGCAAGGGCTTTGGCTAAAATGGAAACTTTGGCCGGTAACAAAGCAAAATCAGAAGAATATAACTTAAAGGCCGATACGATTAAGAATCTTGTTCAGCAACTGTTATGGAACCCGAAGGATACTTTTTTTGAAACGCTCAAACAAACCGGTGAAATAGCCAATGTAAGGGAAGAGATCGGTTTTATACCCTGGTACTTCAACCTGCCCGATCCTGGTTATGAAGCAGCCTGGGAAAAAGTAAAAGATGAAAAAGGTTTTCTGGCTCCGTATGGATTAACCACTGCAGAGCGTTGTTCGCCCGAATTTCGCAAACACGGTTGTTGTGAATGCGAATGGGATGGAGCGGTATGGCCATATGCCACAGCGCAAACCATGACGGCTATGGCCAATCTGATGAACAACTATAAGCAGTCTGACGTAAATGATTCAAACTATTTCCGCCTCATGGAATTGTATGTTGAATCACAGTATCATCGTGGCCGCCCATATGTAGGCGAATACCTCGATGAAAAAACAGGCTACTGGTTAAAAGGCGATCAGGAACGCAGCCGCTATTACAATCACTCTACCTTCTGTGATCTAATCATTACCGGATTGGTAGGATTGCGCCCGCGCGCAGATAATATTATTGAAGTAAGTCCGCTCATACCCGAAAATAAATGGGATTGGTTTTGTTTAGACAACGTGCTGTATCATGGAAAAACCGTTACCATTATTTGGGATAAAGACGGAACAAAATATAAAAAAGGAAAGGGATTAACCGTACTGGTAAATGGAAGAAAAGTAGCGCACAGCGATACATTGAAAAAAGTAACAGCAAACCTGTAAATGATCATGAACCGTTCTATAAAAACAAATTATTTTCGATTTACTGCATTCAGCCTGCTGCTGATAGCCTGTAATTCTCTTTGTGCGCAACAAACTGACGTACAATACCTATCCGGTACAGGCAGTGATCATACGGTAAACTGGCAATTCTTTTGTACCGCAGGTCGCAACTCAGGTAAATGGACTACCATACCTGTTCCCTCTAACTGGGAACTGCAGGGTTTTGGTTCTTATAACTATGGTCTCGATAAAGATTCCTTACGCGGCAAAGAACAGGGATTATACAAATACAGTTTTTCTGTTCCTCCTGCATGGAAAGGGAAAACCGTTCAAATTGTTTTTGAAGGCTCCATGACCGATACTGAAGTAAAGCTCAATGGTCAGCCGGCCGGCGCCACGCATCAGGGGTCTTTTTATTGCTTTAAATACGACATCACTAATTTATTAAAATATGGCAGAAAGAATTTGCTCGAAGTAAAAGTGTCGAAGCACTCTGCCAATGAATCGGTGAACGGTGCTGAAAGAAAGGGCGACTTCTGGATCTTCGGTGGCATCTTCCGCCCCGTATACCTTCAGGCTTTACCCGTTGAACATATTGCGCATGTGGCGGTTAACGGAAAAGCCAATGGTGAATTCCTCGCCAAAGTAAAATTGTCGCCTGTAGTGCATGCCGATGAGCTAAGTGTGCAGTTATATACAATGGATGGCAAGAAAGCTGGTAATGCATTTACAGCTTCGCTAAAAGCAGGGGATACCATCGCCACATTGCAAACCAATATAACTACTCCATTGTTATGGACGCCTGAATTTCCCAACCGTTACCGTGTTGAACTTACCTTACTGGAAAAAGGAAAAACTGTTCATACCATACAGGAGAAATTTGGTTTCCGCACTGTTGAAATACGCGAACGTGATGGTGTATACCTCAATGGTGTGAAAATAAGATTCAAAGGTGTTTGTCGACATTCATTCTGGCCAACTACCGGCCGCGCCATGAACGAAACCAGAAGCATTGAAGACGTGCTCATGATGAAAGACATGAACATGAATGCCGTGCGCATGTCGCACTATCCGCCCGATGCGCATTTTCTCAATGCCTGCGATTCGCTCGGTTTAATGGTGCTCGATGAACTGGCCGGATGGCATCATGCATACGATACGCCAACAGGTACAGCGCTCGTAAAAGAAATGATAGCACATGATTGTAATCATCCTTCCATTGTAATATGGGATAATGGCAATGAAGGCGGTCATAACTTTGACCTCGATGCCGTATTTGATGAAACGGATATTCAGCAACGCCCCCTTATTCATCCCTGGCAGGTGTTCCGTAATACCGATACACAACATTATATCAACTACGACTATGGCAACGATACCCATCTGCACGGTCATAAAGTAGCTTTCCCTACAGAGTTTTTACATGGATTATATGATGGTGGTTTAGGTGCCGGCCTGGAAGATTATTGGGAGCTCATGTGGCACACCCCAACATCGGCCGGAGGTTTTTTATGGGTATTTGCCGATGAAGGTGTGGTGAGAAGAGACAAAAACGACAGTCTGGATACCGATGGCAACCACGCGCCCGATGGTATAGTAGGACCTTATCACGAAAAGGAAGGAAGTTATTATACCATTAAGGAAGTTTGGTCGCCGGTACATTTTGAAAAGAAAGATCTTACAACGGCTTTCGATGGTAAATTCACAGTGGAGAACCGTTATCACTTTACCAATCTGAATCAATGCCGCTTTACCTGGAAGCTGGAGACTTTGCATTTTAACTCCAACGGAGCTGAACCGGGCGGTGCTACAGGGACAGCCACCGTAGGAGACATTGCACCCACCACAACCGGAACGATCAATTGCAATTTACCATCCAACTGGCAACAATACGATGTACTGTATATAACAGCGTATGATCCGCATCAGCGGGAAATTTACACCTGGAGCTGGCCAATAGCAAAACCAGACGCCATTGCATCGCGACTGGTAAAAACCGATGGCAATGCCACTGTTTCCTTCTCTGAAAAAGATTCACTGATAACAGCTACAGCCGGTGATGTAAGCATTTCACTGAATACCAGAACCGGTTTATTGCAACAGGTACAAAATGCCAAAGGCATAATTCCTTTAACCAATGGCCCCGTATTATGCGAAGGAGACGCAGGATTTATTAAATGGAATCCGCGTAAAGAAGGCAATAACGTAGTGATCACCGCAGAGCTAAAAAAGAAAAGCGACTGTCAGCAATTGGAGTGGACTGTTTATCCTTCGGGCTGGGTTAAAATGCAGGTAAAATATTTTCCGCATGATTATGAATCGACATTGCTCGGGGTGAATTTCTCTTTTCCCGAAAACGGTGTAAAGTCTGTTCAATGGATGGGCGATGGTCCTTACCGTGTATGGAAAAACCGCATGAAAGGCGGAACGATCAATGTGTGGAACAAAGAATACAATAATACGTCTACAGGAGAAGGCAAACCGGTTTATCCCGAGTTCAAAGGATACTATTCCAACTTTTACTGGATGAAACTGATAACAGGCAGTCAGCCTTTAACCGTGGTGTGCAATGACGAAGATCTTTTCCTTCGCTTGTTTACACCAAAGTTCTCGGCAACGCCTTTCAACACGGCGCCGCCTTTCCCTGATGGAAATATATCATTCATGCATGGCATTTCACCTATTGGTACCAAAGGGCAAAAGCCTGAAAAAATGGGACCGATGGGGCAGAAGCACATGTATTATGATTACAGCAAAGACCCGAGATACGCTAAGGATATAACATTGTTTTTTGATTTCGGAGCTAAGAGCTTAAAAGAGTAAAGGAGAAAAAGAGGGTTGATGAAAGTGAAATAGCCTGATTAAATAGCTCCTTATTCTCTTTTGTCTCTTATACCCTCTTAGCTAAAAAAAACGAAGCAAATGGGTTTTAATATAAAATATAGAATTGCTTTTATGACCGTTTTGTCGCTGATTGTTTCATCGGTGACGATACAGGCACAAATAGTTGTTCAGCATCTTCGTTGCGAAATGCTGAACAATCCTGTAGGCATTGACGTAACGCAACCACGCCTCAGCTGGCAGATCAACGGTAAAGCGCGTAATATTCAGCAAACGGCTTATCAGATCTTGGTGGCTTCATCACCCGATAAGCTGGCGCACGAGCAGGCAGATCTCTGGAACTCCGGTAAAGTTGCCTCCGATGAATCCGTTCATATACCCTACAAAGGCAAACCATTAACCAGTCGTACAGCCTGTTACTGGAAAGTGAAGATCTGGACAAACAAAGGTGAAAGCCGCTGGAGCGAACCGGCTAACTGGACAATGGGTTTATTATCACCCAACGACTGGAAGGCACAATGGATCGGCCTGGATAAGGGTATGCCGTGGGATAGCCTCACAACGCATTCGCGTTTATCTGCCCGATATTTCAGAAAATCTTTTACCGCGCCTGCAGCTATAAAAAAGGCAACCGTATTCATTTCCGGATTGGGTTTATATGAATTGTACATAAACGGTCAGCGCATTGGTGATGCCGCAATGGCTCCGGCACCTACTGATTATACCAAATCTGTTTTATACAACACATATGATGTAACGCACCATTTGCAGAAGGGCGATAATGTGATCGCATCTGTTTTAGGCAATGGCCGTTACTTCACCATGCGGCAGAACTATAAACCGAAAAAGATCAAAACATTTGGATTCCCTAAGCTATTGCTGCAACTCGAAATTGAGTACGCCAATGGAACTAAAAAGACCATCGTTTCAGATGCATCATGGAAAATGACGGCTGATGGTCCCATTCGTACCAATAACGAATACGATGGGGAAGAATACGATGCCAATAAAGAAATGGCCGGATGGAACAACACTGGTTTTAATGATGCCGGCTGGCAACAGCCACAGCTGGTGCAAGCGCCCGGTGGCCGTTTAACCGCGCAGATGGATGATCCTGTGAAAATCATGCAGACCATAAAACCGGTTGGCATTTCGCAGGTAAAACCAGGTGTGTACGTTCTGGATATGGGTCAGAATATGGTAGGCCGTATTCAAATGACTATGCATGCCGATAAAGGCCATGTGGTGAAACTGCGTTTTGCCGAAAGCCTGCAACCCAATGGTGAACTATATACCGCTAATTTGCGTGATGCAAAAGTTACCGATGTATATACCGCCAAAGGTAATGGAGCAGAAACATGGATGCCCGATTTTGTATTCCATGGTTTCAGATATGTAGAGATCACCAATTATCCCGGTACGCCAACCGTTAACGATTTTGAAGGAAAAGTGATCTACGATGCGCTGCAGACAACCGGCTCCTTTGAATCATCCAATGAAATAATCAACCGTATTTATAAAAATGCTTGGTGGGGCATTAGTGGTAATTATAAAGGTATGCCGCTCGATTGTCCGCAACGCAATGAACGTATGCCCTGGCTCGCCGATCGTGCTATTGGCGCTTTAGGCGAAAGCTTTTTGTTTGATAATGGAAAGTTATACGCCAAATGGCTGAATGATATTGAACAGTCACAAACCGAAGCAGGTTCTATTCCCGATGTGGCTCCTGCATTCTGGAATTATTACAGTGATAATGTAACCTGGCCCGGTACCTACTTTACCATTGCCGATATGTTGTATAACCAGTACGGCGACAAGCGGGTGATTGAAAAGCACTATGCCTCCATGAAAAAATGGCTGGCATATATGCAGGGTAAGTACATGACCAATTTCATTATTACCAAAGACAAATATGGCGACTGGTGCGTGCCTCCTGAATCACCCGACCTGATCCATTCAAAAGACAGCTCACGCATAACAGATGGTACCCTCATTGCCACCGCTTATTATTTTCGTTTACTTTGGTATATGCAACGCTTTGCCGGACTAATGAATAAACCCGAAGATGCAAAAGCATTTGCTGCATTGAGCGACAATATCCGCATAGCATTCAATAAACAATTCTTTAATAAACAAAAGAAGTGCTACGGTAATAATACGGTTACCGCCAACCTGCTGCCTCTGTATTTCAATATGGCGCCCGACAGCATGAGAGAAGCTGTATTCAATAATATCGAGCATAGAATATGGAGTCAGGACCACGCACATGTAAGCACCGGTGTTATTGGTGCACAATGGCTGATGCGTACATTAATTAATTATCAGCATCCCGATCTGGCGTATACATTGGCTTCTGATACAACATATCCTTCGTATGGTTATATGGTAACACATGGCGCTACCACCATTTGGGAATTATGGAATGGTAATACAGCCAATCCCCAAATGAATTCTCAAAACCATGTTATGCTACTCGGCGACCTGCTTACCTGGCTATACGAAAATATCGCCGGTATAAAAAGCGACAGCATACAAACCGGTTTCAAAAAGATCGTCATGAAACCATCACCGGTCGACGGATTGAATTATGTAAACGCCGGTTATGAAAGCATTCATGGTTTAATAAAGAGTGATTGGAAAAACGATATAGACCGGTTTGTATGGAAAGTCAGCATCCCCGCCAACACAAAAGCCATCCTGTATATTCCCGCATCTGATGAAAAGAGTATTCTGGAAAGCGATAAACCACTCTCAGCAGCAGATGGCGTAAAATTCCTTCGTATGGAAGGAAAGAAAGCTGTTGTAGAAGTAGGCTCCGGTGAATATTCATTTGTTTCAAATTACAAATGGAAAAGCGGCATTGTAAAAGAAGAATTCATCTTCAATAAAACTTCTTTCCCCGAAAGCCATGCGTCTACTATTGCCGAAACACCCAAAGGGCTGGTGGTTGCCTGGTTTGGCGGTACCAAAGAAAGAAATCCTGATGTATGCATTTGGGTAAGCCGGTTGGTAAATGATCAATGGACAGAGCCCGTGAATGTAGCCAATGGAATAATCAACGATACATTACGCTACGCCTGCTGGAACCCGGTGTTGTATCAGGTTCCCAACGGTCCATTGCAATTATATTATAAGATAGGGCCCAACGTCGCAGGCTGGAAAGGCTGGATGCTCACATCAAACGACAATGGCCTCACCTGGAGCAAACCGCAGGCATTGCCTGATGGATTTTTAGGGCCTATAAAAAACAAGCCTGTTCTGTTATCAAACGGAGAACTGATTTGTCCCTCCAGCACCGAAACCAATGGCTGGAAAGTACACTTTGAAATAACACCTGATTTTGGTAAAACATGGAAAATGGTTGACCCCATCAACGACGGAAAAACGATCGGCGCCATTCAGCCCTCTGTGATGCAATACAAAGATGGACGTTTGCAGATCTTATGCAGAACCAAAAACAGGGCATTGGCAGAATCATGGTCAACCGACAACGGTAAAACCTGGTCACCCATGGCGCTTACCAATATGCCTAATAACAATTCCGGTACCGATGCGGTAACACTGCACGATGGCCGTCAACTGCTGGTATATAATCATGTAAAACCACCGGAAGGACAAAGCAAAGGTGATCGCACCCCTTTAAATGTAGCTATATCACAGGATGGTAAACAATGGTATGCAGCACTGGTGCTGGAAGATTCACCCATTAGCCAGTACTCATATCCATCGGTTATACAATCAGCCGATGGCATGGTGCATATTGTATACACCTGGCGTCGTCAACGGATCAAGTATATAAAGGTTGATCCTTCGAAATTAAAAACAGAAACAATTGTGAATGGCCAATGGCCATAGACTTAAATATTAATGATGATACCCGATTTTAAAATATATTTTCCCGGTAAGCTGGTATTTGCCAAAGGATCGCTGAATCAGCTACCTGAGGAAATTGCTGCATTATCCTGTTCAAAGGTAATGATCATAACCATTTCGCCTTTGATCAGTCAGATCAATCCGCTGATCACAAAGCTCGAATCGCAAAATGTAAAGGTGTTTGTATGCATGAGCATTATGAATGAACCTTCTTTTGCAGAAGTAAAGCAGATAATGGACGAAGTGAGTTTTTTCAATCCTGACCTCGTATTAGGTATCGGCGGAGGCAGCGTATTGGATGTGGCAAAACTTGTTGCTGCTTTACTGGAAAACGAACAAACACTAAAAGATGTAACCGGAATAGGATTACTCAAAAAGCGTAGCAAGAAGCTCATCTGTATGCCTGCTACCTCAGGCACCGGTAGTGAAGTATCGCCCAATGCTATTCTGATCGATGAAACAGATAATCAGAAAAAAGGAATTATCAGCCCATTTTTAGTGCCAGACGTGGTATTGGTAGATCCCTTATTAACCATGTCTGTTCCTCCTGCTATCACCGCTGCTACAGGTATTGATGCTTTAAGCCATTGTCTGGAAGCATATACCAATCTGTTCGCGCATCCCATGATCGATATCTATGCATATGAAGGAATGCGACTGATTGCGCAAAGTCTGGTACAGGCGGTGAAGAATGGCAACGATGAAGAAGCCCGCACCAAAATGGCGATGGGAAGTTTGTACGGCGGATTTTGTCTGGGACCTGTAAACACCGCAGGTGTGCACGCATTATCATATCCGTTGGGGAGTGCCTTTCATCTGGCGCACGGATTGTCAAATGCCTTACTGTTGCCTTATGTGATGGAATTTAACTGTGTGGATGCTCCAAAACGATATGCAGAAGTAGCGATTGCGCTTGGCTGCGATCGCGAAGCAGATGATATGAAGACCGCTTTACGCGGAATTGATAAGGTACGATCACTGATCAGTGAATGTGGTGCGCCTGCCCGTTTAAGTGAAGTGGGCATACCTAAAGAAGCTATTCCGCAAATGGCGATAGATGCCATGAAAATAACCCGATTGCTTAAAAATAATCCGCGACCCATTACCGAAGCGGATGCTATTAATATCTATAACGCAGCGTATTAATGCAAAGTAAAAAAATATACAAAGGAGTAGTCGTGCCGGCTGTTACGCCGTTGATGGCAGACTACACCCTCGACGAAGCAGCTGTTGAAAAAATGATGGCCAACTTTCGTGCTCACCAGGTTACACCCTTTATTTTGGGAACTACCGGTGAAGCGCCATCACTTCCTTATTCGGTACGGCACGATTACTTAAAAGTTGCAGCCGGATTAAAGGAACCGGGACAGATAATATACGCAGGCATCTCTTCCAATTGTCTGGAAGAATCCGTTGAGTTTGCGCATCTGTGTTTTGAATCGGGAATAGATGTAGTGGTGGCAACGCCTCCGGGATATTATCCACTCTCAGCTGAACAACTACAGAATTATTTCGAACGGCTCGCTAACCTGGTACCAGGACCATTAATGATCTATAATATTCCGGCTACTACCCATATATCCATTCCGTTGGAAGTCATTGATGCCTTAAGTCATCATCCGAATATTGTTGGATTAAAAGATTCTGAACGTAATGAGGAAAGATTGAAAAAGGCATTGCAGTTGTGGTCGCAACGAAAAGACTTCTGCTATTTCGCCGGTTGGGCGGCCAAGTCTGCCGAAACACTGTTGAACGGAGGTGATGGTATTATTCCAAGTACCGGTAATTTTCATCCTGCATTGTATAATCAAATGTATGCGGCTGCTCAACAGGGTAATAGTGAAAAAGCATATGAGCTGCAAAAGCAGTCAGATGTATTGGGAAACTTATACCAGGCTGGTCGTTTATTAGGCGAATCGTTATGGGCATTAAAAGTTTTAATGAAAAAGATCGGACTGTGCGATACCTATATGATGCCGCCTTTGCATCAGTTATCCAATGAAGAAGAAGCGAAAGTATTAAAGGGATGGGAAGAATTATTAATCAGTTGAAACAAACACGATATGCAAAAACCAATTATAGGCATAACCATGGGCGACCCGGCAAGCATCGGGCCCGAAATAGCTGTAAAAGCGTTATTGAATGAAAAGGTGCATGCTATATGCCGTCCGTTGATAGCAGGAGATGCCAATGTGTTTCGCAATATTATCGAACGATTGAATCTTCCGGCTAAAGTATATACCATACAATCCGTAAAGGAAGCAACATTTCAGCCG
>Ga0068855_100005862_pt1 | contig 14993 bp, 16 predicted proteins | sample KBSCornC52_FD_66592 | JGI IMG/M metagenome (GOLD analysis project Ga0068855, IMG submission 66592) | Corn rhizosphere microbial communities from Kellogg Biological Station, Michigan, USA - KBS Corn C5-2 | ecosystem: Host-associated > Plants > Roots > Rhizosphere > Soil ...
CTGGCGTCGCCGGCGGGAGCACGCGCTTACGTCCGATGCAGGCGGTCGCATCGAGAACATGGATGATGAGGGGCTGAAGTTCTTCGCGAAGCTGCCGCACGTCAAGTTGCTGATCGATGCCAAAGAAGCTGAGAGGATTGGTCTATGATCCCCCAAACACTCGAAGACGTTCCGGATCTCGTTCCCGATCCGAAGTCTGGCGTGCTCATTTCAGCGGGAGGGCGGGATAAGGGGCCGAATGTCGGCAAGCGCCTGGTGCATGACACCGAGATCATGGAGGTATCCTACGAGCAGGAGAAAAGGCCACAGGCTGTCTCGCGCATCGTGGACACGCTCAGCTCGCTGCATCGGGCCAAGACGATCCTCGACGCGCCCTACGTCGCCGGAAAGCGCTTCCAAGAGGCATTCGACCGTGCCGCGCTAGAGAAATGCGCAGGGATGCGCTTCGACGGCCTTCCCGGCGGCAATTCATCCGATCCGTCTCGCCCGCAAGCTGTCATCGATGCTCGCCGCGAAGTGTTCGATGCCATGGATGCACTCGGTGGCTATAAGTCATCCTGCGGGATCGCGGCATTCTGGATCATCGGCATGCGGTGGTCTATCCGACAGGTTGCTGAGCGGGAGCCGGTAAAGCGCGTGCATGTATGGACCGGCGTCTTGATGGGCAGTCTGGACGTACTCGATGCTTTCTACGAACAGCGCGATAATCGTAGTAGAAGGCGCTGATATAGTTGTTGACGCCCGTGTGTCACACAAGGTATAGACATCAGCAATCCTAGAAATTGTGCCTGCTCTTGTCCTGCGTGTCGCGGGCGAGCGGGATAATGCCTTCCCGGCGCAAACCTCAATCTCATACGCATCCCGTGACCAGACGGTTCAGGCGTCGGGAAACCCGATCAGAGGTAGATCATGGACCCGATGAGCGCGCCTTCGGGCGATGATCCGCAAAGCCAAGTCTCGGCCCTCGGACAGCAGATCGTCCAGGCCGCATCGAAACTCTCCCCGGACGATCTCTCAGTCCTGATGCGCGGTATCTCTCCGGAAGCCCTGGAGGTCATGGAGAAGATCCCGGACTTAGGACCCTTCGCCGACTTCGTTGAGAACCAGGGCGGCAAGAGCGATCCTGACGATCAGAGCGGAATGCCCGGTAAGCGTCCAGGTGTTGCAATCGTCATCGGTGTCGGTCGTCCCCGTGATCCGAGAGCGGATGTAGCGCAGGCTGCGGCTCAGCATGGGTTGAAGTGACCGGATATCGCCAGTATAGGCCCGCAACGTTCATTTCAGGCGGTATTGAGCGCATAGAAGTCAATTGAGGCTGCGCCCATCCGGCTCGCCAAAGATCGACCAAGTCCGCGTTGGGGCTATCGTACTTATAAACACCGATAAACATGTGCCAACCATCTCCAGGCGGAGCATCAGAGCAGGGCGCTGACTTCTTGGAAGGCTGGGGAAATAGACCGATCATTTCGTTGCCTCCTGTAGCTTAGCAATCGCGCTGAGAAGTTTAACCGCATAAATCGCATAGCCCGGCACTTTGGTCTTTCCGCTCACCCATTCGCTCACCGTGGATGGTCTAACGCCAAGACGTTGGGCAAATCTGGCTTGAGACAGGCCAAGATCGATCAGAGCAGACTTGAAATCCTTGCCTGTCACTTGCGCTCACCGAATTTATACCGGCGCTCAGTATAACGGTTAGCCGAAGTTTGGACAAGGAAATGCCGCTCAACGCCAAACACCGCGCCTTCGTCCGCGAATACGCCATTGATCGCAATGCGACCCAGGCAGCAATCCGCGCCGGTTACAGCGAACACACTGCCAAGCAGCAGGGCTCACGCTTGTTGACCAATGCTGACATCCTCGATGCGGTCGAGAAGACGCAGCAAGAGCATGCTGAGAAGTGTGGAATCACCATTGAGCGCGTTACCGAAATGCTGCTCGAAGACCGCAATTTCGCCCGCCAGTTGGAGACGCCCGCTGCCGCAGTTTCAGCCTCTGTCGCGCTCGCCAAGCTTCATGGCTTGGTCGTTGACAAGACGCAGCATAGCGGCGCGGTTGGCGGCATAGGCGAGTTGCTAGATGCAATCGACGGCAGATCGCGCGGACTTCCAAAGGGCGGTTGACCAGTTCTCCGACTGGCGCTGGCGGCTGAACAACCTCTATTGGGTTCTGGACAAGGAAGGCCGACGCTGTAAGTTCCAGATGAATTGGGCGCAGGAAAGTCTCTTCGATGAGATGCACTTCCTGAACCTGATCCTGAAAGCTCGTCAGCTCGGGTTCACGACATTCATCCAGTTGTTCATGCTGGATGCCTGCATATTCAACTCGAACATCCGCGCCGGTACGATCGCTCACACGCTGGGCGACGCGGAAACGATCTTCCGAGACAAGATCAAGTACCCGTACGAACAGTTGCCGGATCAGCTTCGCAAAGCGCGCCCAGCATCGAAGGACACGGCCAAGGAACTGGTCTTCGCGAACAACTCATCCATCCGGGTGGGCACATCGCTTCGGTCAGGAACGCTTCAGTACCTCCACGTCAGCGAATACGGCAAGGTCTGCGCCAAGTTTCCGGAGAAGGCGCGAGAGATCAAATCCGGCGCGCTGAACACCGTCCAGGCTGGTCAGATCGTGTTCATCGAGAGCACGGCAGAGGGCCAGGACGGGCACTTCTTCGAGCTGTGCGAGACTGCGCAAAGCCAGCAGCGGACAGGAGTGCCGCTGACGGAACTGGACTTCAAGTTCATGTTCTATCCGTGGTGGCGCGAGCCTGGATACCAGATCGATCCAGCTGGCGTCGTCATCCCGTCATTCTATGGCGAGTATTTCGGGCGGCTGAAGGCCGAACACGGCATCGAACTGACGGACGCTCAGAAAGCCTGGTACGTCAAGAAGGCCGAGCAGCAGCAAGAGGACATGAAGCGGGAGTTTCCATCGACTCCCAAGGAAGCGTTCGAAGCCTCGGTTGAGGGTGCCTATTACGGCAAGCAGATCGCCGAGGCTGAGCAGCAAGGCCGGATAGCATCGTTCGAGTTCGATCCCACGACCGAAGTCCATACGGTGTGGGACATCGGCATGGGCGACGATACGGCGATCTGGTTCTTCCAAATCGGCCGCAAGCAGATACGCATCGTCGATTACTACGCCAACAGCGGCGAGTACGCTCCGCATTATGCCGAGATCCTGAAGGAAAAGGCGCGGGTCCGAGGCTTCAGATACGGTCGGCACTGGCTGCCGCATGATGCCAAGGTCCGCGAGTGGGGATCTGAGCGCACGCGGGTTGAAAGCCTGGTCAAGCTGGGCGTGCAGCCAAGCCTGGTGCCGGATCACACGGTAGACGACCGGATCAACGCGACGCGCATCGTTCTGGCGCAGTGCTGGTTCGATGAGGAATACACGACCGAAGGCCTTAAGTGCCTGAAGGCGTACCGCAAGGAATGGAACGAAAAGCTCGGCACCTGGTATGAGCGGCCCCGGCACGATTGGGCGTCGCACGGTGCGGATGCGTTCGGCTACTTGGCGATGGCGTATCGGGAAATGCGCCCCGAGAAGCCCGAGATCAAACCCTACGACTATCAGAACCAGGTCATAGCCAGCATCGTCGGCGACCCGACGAAGAAGCACATGGCGGGGAAGATAGGATTCACACCTAACATACCCGTCATCAAGCGAGGATAGATTGAGCCAAGACGGGATTGTCGATCAGTCCGGAACTGCGGAGAAACCGTCAGACTTCGGCACTGGCGACGCGGCGATCTTCAACCGCTACTACACGCAGATCAAAATCTATGATCGCCGCGTACGTGGCTGGCATGATGGCGTCGAGAAGATATTCAACCGCTATCGCAACAAGGGCGTCAACACTGACGCGCGCGATGATAACGCCTACGCCGGGAAGCGGTATTCGCTGCTCTGGTCCACGATCCAGACCGAGATGCCGGCGCTGTTCACCAACGTCCCGGTTCCCGTGGTCGAGCGGCGGTGGAAGGACAATGAGGATCTTACGGCGCAGGTCGCTGCGGAAATCCTCAACCGGGCGCTGATCTACGTTCTGGATCAGGCCGAGTTCAAGCCCGCCATCGAATCGGCGGTGTTCGATTACCTGATGTCCGGTCGCGGTCAAGTATGGCTGCGCAAGGAAGTGAAATACGGCGATCCGATCACGCCGCTCGATGCGCCCGCTAACGACCAGGGCGACCAGACCAACGGCGACGAGCAGCCGGTTCTATCGGTGCAGGATGAATATCTCTGCATCGATCCGGTCATGTGGTGCGACTTCGGCTATAACCTCGGACGCAACTGGAAAGAGGTTAACATCGTCTGGCGCCGGCTCTACATGGACCGCCAGCAGCTCGTAGCGCGGTTCGGTGAGAAGATCGGCAATCTGGTCGATCTGGACTTCACCCCGCAAGGCGTCTCGGGCGACAACAACAAGCCCAATGATGAAGCGCCAAGCCTGTTCAAGCTGGCCACCGTCTATGAGATTTGGGACAAGAGCACGAAGAAGGCGACATGGATCGCGCTGGGATATACCGCCGGCCCGCTGGACGTTAAGGACGATCCGCTCGGGCTGAAAGACTTCTTCCCCTGCCCGCGCCCGATCTTCTCCAGCACCGACACCACAAGCCTGATTCCGCTGCCCGACTACCTGATGTGGCGCGACCAGGCCGAGGAAGTCGATACGCTGACCGCCAGGCTGCACCGGCTCATCCGGGCCTGTCAGGTCAGGGGCGTTTATAACTCGCAGTTCGCCGATCTGGCGCGCATGTTCGATGACGCACTGGAAACTGACCTAATCCCGGTCACGAACTGGATGGAGTTCGCGCAGACGCAGGGACTGAAGGGTAATATCGATTTCGCCCCGCTCGATGACATCGTTGCCACGATCGGCCAACTCTATACTGCCCGCCAGCAGGCCAAGGACGATGCATCGGAAATCTCCGGCGTGGCTGACATCCTGCGCGGCGAGAATACAGGGCCGGAAATGTCAGCGACCGAGGCGCGGATTTCAGGCCAATATGGCACGCTGCGCTTGCAGGACCGCCAGGGCGAAATACAGCGCTTCTGCCGCGATGTTGTCCGCATGATGGGCGAGTTGATCGCCGAGGGTTTCTTGCCCGAGACATTGCAGGCGATGACCGGCTACGTACTGCCGACACCGGCTGAGAAGATGCAGGCGCAAGGATTGATCCAGCAGGATCAGCAGTACCAGCAATATCAGGCGCAGCAGCAGGCCGCTCAAGCCCAACAGGCTCAGCAGCAGCCTCCACAGCAGGCGCAAGCCGCATGATGAACATGGGACCGCAGGCAGCGCCTCCTGGTGCGCCGCAGATGCCGCAACCGATGATGGCCCCGCCGCCTCCGCCGCAGCCGGTTGATCCGCAGATGCTCCAGAAAGCCCAGCAGGCAGCGCAGATGCCGACATGGGACGACATCATAGGCCTGTTCCGCGATGACCGGCTGAGATCGTTCCGCATCGACATCGAGACGGATTCGACCATTGCCGCCGACGAACAGGGCGATAAGCAGGCTGTAACCGAGTTCATCGACATGACCGGGCGATTCCTCGGGGAAATGCTGCCGCAGGTTCAGCAGCTTCCGGAATTGGCCCCGCTCGCCGTCGAACTGCTCAAGACGGCATCGCGCCGGTTCAAGACCGGACGGCAGCTTGAAGTGGTGATCGATGAGTTCGCGGACAGTATATTGCAGAAGGCAGCGCATCCGCCGGCCGCACAGCCCGATCCGAAGGTTGTAGCAGCCCAGCTACTGGCAAACGCCAAGATCCAACAGGGCGAGGCGCAAATCCAGATCGAGCGCGAGAAAGCGCAGTCGAATGCCGCGCTGAAGCAGCAGGAAGCCGCCGCGACGATGGGGCTCAGACAGGCCCAGGCGCAGGCCGACGCACAGTTGGAAGCCGCGAAGGCATCGACCGATGCCGAGATTGCCGCGTTCAAGGCCGCGCATTCGACAATGCCGAGGGTGATGTGATCGACTGGCGCGCAACCTTCCGTGATCCCCTAACGATCACGGAGAAGGAAATGGGCCGCTCGCGGTTCATCTATGACAAAGACCTCGGCTGCATGGTCGAGATCACCGCCGGATCGAACCGCGCGGAGCCTGAAAAGCTCGTCGGTGCATCGAACCTGATGCGCGATCTGGACAACTACAACGCGGTCGGTATCCAAGACCCGCATAAGCCGCCGGGACACACGCTCATCATCACCAAGGGACGCCGCCAGCACCGCGACGAGTTGCGCGCCCGTGGATTGATGGAAGTGGGCAACGAAAAAGGCTCATACGCCGACAAGCCGAAGATGCCAGACGCCGCGCCGATGGTGCGCGAGGCTTTGGCGCGGGCCGGGTATTATGACGGTGCTCGGTCGTTTCGCGAGATGCGGAGGCAGGGGCGATGATCTTGGGCCTGATCGTGGGTGTCACCATCGGATTGTTCATTGGCCTCTCATTGGGAATTTTTATCTGCGTGGGCGATATCATCGTTCCGCTCGGCCCCGGCGGCCCATGGCTTGATATTCAGCCGCCGCCGCCTCCACCAGTTCCGCCAGCACCTAAGTTCCGCCCGTGCTGAAGGAACTGCGCAGGCATGGCCGATAAGATGGCGCGAGGCAACGCTTGGAAGCCGATAGAAACGCTCCCGAATGACAATCGGATGGTGGTTGTAACTGGTCCGGGCTTCTTTAGTGATATCGTCGGGCGCGCATGCAAGGTTCATGAAGTGCTAGACAAGTTCGCCATAACCGCGTCGCACTGGAACTTTTCGCGCCAACCTCAGATCAGGCGCTGATTCGCGGCAAGTTTCCGCCCGCAAGGGCACATCTAGAGAAAGTCCAAAATGTCTGACGAACTCAAGCCCGATCCGGCAACGGATCTGGTAGAGGGCGCTGCTGACTCTGCGGCAACGCGGGACGGCGGCAAAAGCGACATCGCTGCCGATCTTCGGAACGCTCTCACGGGCGAGCCGGACGCGACAGCAAACGGCAGTTCCGCCCATGAGGACATGCGCCGCCAGATCGGCGAGGCATTGGCCCAGGAGACGGGACAGCCCGACGATCAGGCGCAGGACGGCAAGCCCGGACGCCAGCGCGGCCCGGACGGCAAGTTCATCGCCGCCCAGCCCGAACAGCAGGCCGATGCGCAGCCGGTCGATCCGAATGCGCCTCCCGCACAGGAAGCGCCGAAAGGCCCTCCGGCGGCATGGAAGAAGGAACTTCAGGCGCGGTGGAACGAGATTCCCGCTGAGTTCCAGGCCGAGATCCAGCGCCGTGAAGCCGACGTGGAAAAGGGCTTCGAGAAGTACAAGAAGTTCCGCGACCACGAGCCGGTTCTGGACTTCATCGAACAGGCAGCCCCGAAGGTCGGGACGACACCGCAACAGCTTCTGATGCAGTACGCTCAGATTCAGGATGCGATGTTCGATCCGTCTAAGCGGGTTCAGGTATTGGGCGCTATCGCCAAGGCTTACGGGGTCGAGCATGTCTCACCCGAGGTCATGACGGTGGCGCAGGGCGCGGCCAAGACGCTGGGGATTAGTTCGGACCAGTTGGTCGGCAATCTGCTGACCATCGGTCAGGCACTGTACGACCCGAAGACCAAGCGCCAGGCTATCGACTATCTGGTCAAGCAGTTCGGCATCGACATGAATGCCCCGACGCAGGCGCAGGAGCCGGCGTGGGTCGATCCTGACATTGCCGAGCTGCGGAACCAGCAGCAGCAGATCATCAACTGGCAGCGCCAGCAGGAACAAATCGCAGAGCAGGCCGCGCAGCAGTATCAGCACCAGATGCTGAACCAGACGCAGGCCCGCATCAACCAATTCGCCGAAGAAAAAGGACCGGACGGGCAACTGCTCCGGCCTCATTTCCAGGCGGTGATGCCCACTATGGCGGCGAGCATCGCACAAGTTAAAGCCGCCAACCCCTCAATTTCCGATCAGGACGCATTGCAGCAAGCCTACGATCAGGCCGTCTGGGGCAACCCGACGATCCGTCAGCAGCTCCTCAGTGCGCAAATGGCAGCGGATGAATCCAAGCGAAACCAGATCGCCAAGGAGCGCGCGCAAGCTGCTGCTCGTGGCGCGGTTTCGCCAGCGACCGCCAGTCCGCAAGGACCGCCGGCAGCACAGCCCTTGAAGGGCGATATCCGCGACCAGATGCGCGCCACGCTGGAGGCATTTACCACATAGCGACCTGATCCTTTCCGCATGAAAGGATTTCAACCATGGTCACGATCCCGACCTCAACCTGGGATAGCGTTCTCTCCACCACGCTTCAGAATCGCAGCAAGAAGCTGGTGGACAATGTCCTCAACAACGTCTCGCTCCTGGAGCGTCTGAACAACGTGAAGGAAGGCAAGGTTCGAGCCGTCTCCGGCGGTGCGACCCTGCTGCATCCGATGAACCTCATCGAGTCCCAGACCGGTGGATGGTACAGCGGCTACGACGTTCTTTCGCTGTCGCCGCAGGACGGCATCACGGCGGCCGAGTATGCCTGGAAGCAGTCCTACTTCACGCTTCAGATTTCCGGCCTCGAAATGCTCCAGAACTCCGGCCCGGAAGCGGTCATCGACCTTCTCGCCGGCAAGGTGGAGAACGCCGAGTCCGCGATGAAGAACCTGATGGCGACTGGCGTCTATTCGGACGGCACGGCATCGGGCGGCAAGCAGATCGGCGGCCTTCAGCTCCTGGTCTCCGATACAGGCCTGGGCACGGTCGGTGGCATCTCCGCTTCGACCTACTCGAAGTGGCAGAACTACGTGTACAGCTTCGCGGCGAATAGCCAGGTGGCGGGTGCGACGACCATCCAGAACGCCTTCCAGGCAGCGATCCTGAACACGACCCGCAACTCGGACAAGGTGGATATCGGCGTCGCCGACAACATCTATTACGGGTATTTCTGGTCCTCGATGACCGCGATCCAGCGGATTGTCGATACCAGAACTGCGGCTGCCGGGTTCGAAACGCTGTCCTACGCCGGCATCCCCGTCATCTTCGACGGTGGTCTGCGCGGCGCGGCTCCGGCTTCGCACGCCTATTTCCTGAACACCGACTACCTGAACCTTCAGTACCATCGTGACGCCAACATGAAATGGCTGAAGGACCGGCTGCCGGTGAACCAGGACGCCCTGGCTCGCATCAACGTCTGGGCGGGCAATCTCACCACCTCTGGCCGCCAGTTCCAGGCGGTCATCACGGCCTAATCGGAGGACGCAAGCATGACCTATACCTTCACCGGTCCTCAGAACCTCGGCGTCGCCCATCTCCCGACCGATATCTATACGTCCCTCCCGGACGGGATGTTCGTCGGCCAGGTGGTCGAGGCCAAGGACCCGGCCAACGGCTATTGGGGGCGGTTCAAGCTCCTGAAGGGCTGCGCGAGCACGGCGGCTGGCCTGCTGGTCTCCTACAATGGAGCCACGGGCGCCACCGCGATTGCGCCGACCACTGCCAATTCCGACCGTCCGCTGGCGGTCGCAATGTCGGCCAATACGGCAACCACGAGCTACGGCTGGTATCAGACGGAAGGTGTCGCCACCATCCTGAAGACCGCCGTCGCCGTCTCGCCGGACGTGATCCTGTACCTGTCGGCAACGGCAGGCCGGGTCAAGGTCATCCAGTCCGCTGGCCTTCAGATCCTGGGGGCGCGCTCGGCTAACGCCGCGACCGTCACCAGCACCACCAGCACTGTGCTCGTCACCCTGGCGCCTGGGGTTCAGGCGCAGGGTCAGATCACCTGACGATCAACCCGAAGATGCCCCGGTCAGAAATGGCCGGGGCTATTCGCACATGAGGATTTAATGCTCAACGTCGTCACGGTGAACTGGCGCAACTATCAGGGGATGGGCGTCAAATACACCGACATCCTATTCGATAGCGTCCGTCGCAATCTGCCCGAAGGATTTCCGGGGCGGTTCATCGTTTTCACCGACGATACGAGCGAAGAGTACGCGCCCGGCATCGAAGTCCGGGAATTGCCGGTCAACCATCTGCATGGGTGGTTCAATAAGCTGGCGCTGTTCAAAGACGGCCTGTTTCCCGATGGCGATCGCGTGGTCTTTTTCGATCTCGATACGGTCATCACCGGCAAGCTGGACGATCTCGCGGCCTACGATGGCCCGCTCGCCTTGCTCCGCGACTACTACCGTCCCTTCGGTCGCCAGTCGTCCGTCATGGCCTGGGAAGCCGGGAAGCATGGGGCAATCTGGTCGCTCTATGTCGATGAGTCCTATCCGCTCGTCATGGGCGGCGATCAGTCATGGATCGAGGGATTCGAGCCCGCGATATTGCAGGATATCTTCCCCGGCATGTTCGCCTCCTACAAGGCGGATCACTGCCAGTCCGGCCCGAGGAAGGGCGCATCGGTCATCGTCTTCCATGGTCATCCTCGTCCGCATGAGTGCGGCGGCTGGGTCAAGCATGTCTGGACGGTCGGCGGAGGTACCTCGGCGATGCTGGAGAGCGTCTGTAATACCGAGCCGAGCCGGATATTGGAGAACGTGAAGTCGGCTCTATCGAGGGGCTTTCGCGAGCTTCGCTATCTTCCCGCCGGCAAGAATGATGTCGTTATCGTGGGCGGTGGTCCATCGCTCGCCGAGGGAATCGACCGCATTCCCTATGCTCGCGAGGTTATCGGGCTTAACGCCGCAGCAAGTTGGCTGATCGATAATGGCGTTCCCTGCTGGCAGATGATCCTCGACGCTCGCCCCGAAATGTTCGGCATGCTCGACCTGCGCGCATCGGCGCATATCATCGCCTCTCAATGCGATCCGCGCGTTCTTGAGCCGCTGTCGAAAACCACGACGACCATCTACCATTCCAACACTCCGGGAGTAGCAGAACTCCTGCCCAAAGATACCCCGCTGATCGGCGGTGGCTCAACGGTCGGCTTACAGGCCATGGTCCTGGCCTACGTCCTGGGGTTCCGCAAGATCCATCTCGCGGGCATGGATTCCAGCTATCGCGGTAATGAGGGGCATGCCTACCCGCAGCCGCTGAATGATGCCGACGAGCGGATTGAAGTCATCGTAGCCGGTCAGAAGTTCATCGCCGCCCCGTGGATGGCGCAGCAGGCGCAGGAGTTCCAGGAAGTCGCCGCGTCGCTCGCTAATCAGGGATGCGAGATCATTGTTCACGGCGATGGCCTGTTGCCGGCGGTCGCCAAGGAACTCGCCCGCAAGCACAGTCTGGCCGAACAGGGCATCATCGAACCCGATGGCTCTCCGGCTTGCCAGCGTGCGACCGAGATCGCCAAGCGCATGCCGCGCAGCAGAACGATTTACGGAGCGGAGATCGGCGTGTTTCGCGGACATATGTCCCGCCGGCTTCTGGCATACATGCCCAGCCTGAACCTGTTCATGGTCGATAGCTGGGAAGCGCATGACCAGACGGGAGATTACGCCATGTCGGGCGATTTCCATGCTGGGCTCAGTGCTGAGCAGCAAGAGGGCTTTGCGCAGGAAGCCGCCGGCAACGTCGCCTTCGCCGAAAGCCGCCGGATGATCTTCCGCGAACCGTCCGATAAGGCGGCTCACAGGATCGGCGACGGCAAACTGGATTTCGTCTTCATCGATGCCGATCACTCCTACCAGGGATGCCTATCGGACATCGAGGCGTGGCTTCCGAAACTGAAGCCTGACGGGCTGCTCTGCGGCCATGACTACGACAACCCTGAATATGATTTTGGCGTCAAGCGTGCGGTGGATGAGTTCATTGCCCGCACAGGAATGACGTTGGAGCTGGGCGCAAATTATACGTGGTTTGCGCGCCTCAATTCAGCCGTGAAGCTCGCGGCCTAACCAGAGGACTTTCATGGACACTCTTACGGAGGCCCCCGGCGCAACGCCGGAATGGGTCCTGAACCCGCGCGCCGACGAAAACCTGATGACGCCGCGCAACAACGTCATCAGCGCCCGCTTCTTCATGGCCCCCGACCCGCGTCCGGACGAGTTCGGGCAGCAGATCGTCAACGACAAGGGCGAGATTCCCGTGATCGAGATGGTGGAGATCCACAACATCAACGATCCGAAGAACAGCCCCAGCATCCGGATCGCCACCGATCACCACCGCTACAAGCGGCGCGAGGAAGGCGGCTTCCCGGAGGAATACAAGAAGTTTCGTTCCGGCCTGGCGCAGGAAGCGGACGGAACGCCTATTCGGGAATGGCTCGGCGACAACCAGCGTACCAAGAACCTCGCCTCGTTCAACATCTACACCGTGGAACAGCTTGCGGAGGCGTCGGATAGCCTCTGCCAGACGCTCGGCGTGGGCACCTATCAGCTTCGCGAGCGCGCCAAGGGCTTCATCAAGACCCGCGAGAATACCGCGTTCGGCGAGCAGCAGGCGGCGGAAAATGCCGTGCTGAAGCAGCAGCTCGCCGAGATGAAAGCGCAGATGGATCGCTTCTCAGCCGTCGTGGACGCGCACCAGGCGCGGGCGCCGGAACAGCCTGTTCTGGATCATCCGTCCGAAATCCTTCCCGATTCCGATCAACCCCCCGCGCGTCGCGGTCGTCCGCGCGCCAACGCAGGAGCATAACCCATGGCATCCGCAAAGGCTCTCATCGCTGCCGGCATTCCTCCGCTGGCCGCCGATCTTCTCGGCGATACCCCCGGAAGCGTCACGCTGACCGGCACCACGCAGGCAACGGCGGCATCGCTCAAATATTCCCTCAACAACGTCACGGCAGCGGCGTCGCAGACGGGCGGCATCCTTCAGAACAAGAATGTCGGCCACGTCTTCAAGGTGGTGAACACGTCCGGCACAAATGCGACGGTCTATCCGCCCGTTGGCGGGGCGATCAATGGCCTCTCGGCGAATACCGGCGTGACCGTCTCGGCCAACAAGGCCGGGTATTTCGAGGTGATCTCGGTATCGACCTCGGGCGTCGCCAGCTATATGGGGATCGCCTCCTAAATGTCCCTGCTGACCATCGTCCAAAACGCAGCGGCGATGATCAAGCTTCCGGTTCCCACCGCCGTCATTTCAAACAGTGACGCGAATGTGAAACAGCTCCTTGCCCTCTCCAATATGGAGGGGATCGAGCTGAGCCGGAAACGCAATTGGCAGGAACTGGCGAAGATCGTCACCACGACCCTCTTGCCGCAGCAGGATCAGGGGTTGGTGACGGCCGTCCTAGGGTCCGATTACGACCGCATGGTCTCAGGTACGCCCTGGGACCTGAGTCTCATCCGGGAACTGATCGGGCCGATGTCGCCAACGGAATGGGCGGCGGCACTGGCATGGTCGGCGGCGGGACCATATTTCGGCTTCCGGATTATCGACGGACATCTGAACATCTTCCCCGTCCCGCCGGCAGGGCAGAGCGTCTATTGGGAGTACACGTCGGTCAACTGGTGCGCCAGTGCTGACGGAGTGACGCAGCGGTCTCAATGGGCGGCCGATACCGATATAGGTCTTTTGGACGAGACCATGATGACCTACGGGCTCGTGGTCCGATTCAAGTCGGCGAACGGCTTGGATTACACAGAGGATCTGGTTCGATACGAAGATTGCCTGGATGAGCGGGAAGCCTCGGACGGCGGAAATCCGAAGATCGTCAGCATGGGACGGCGGTCCAGATATTGGAACCAGCGCTATCCGAACCTGCCTGACGGCAACTGGCCGACCTGATGCCGCTTCCCATTCCAAGCAGGGCATCTGCGGTCAACGGCGGATCTAGGGGTACGCGGCAAGGCACGTCGCAGCGTTTCCCGTCTCCGGTCGGCGGATGGAACGTCTATGACTCTATCGCCTCGATGGACCCGGTCTATGGGCTCATCATGGATAATGTCATTCCGACGACCTCGGATTGCACTATCCGCAAAGGCTACACGTCCTTCGCCACCGGCATGAGCGGCAATATCGAGACGCTGTTCGGCTATGGCGGACTGACCTCGCAAAAGCTGCTCGCGGCCAATGGCGGGAATATCTACAACATAACTGCCGGCGGCGCTGTCGGGGCTGCTCTGGCGACAGGATACACCAGCAATCGCTGGCAATATACCAATTTCGGGACCTCTGGCGGTCAATTCATCTTCGCCTGCAACGGCACGGATACGCCGTGGACCTATGACGGATCAGCGATCACCGCCAGCACGATTACCGGAGTCACCAAGGCCGATATCATCAATGTCTGCGCCTACCAGAATAGGCTATTTTTCGTCCTCAAGAACTCCCTGTCGTTTGCCTATCTCCCGCTCAAGGCGATCACCGGAGCGGCGGCGACATTCGACCTGTTTTCGCTGTTCCCGCTCGGCGGCCATATCGTCGCCATGTCAACGTGGAGCCGGGCCGGACTGACCCAGCAGCAGGATCTGTTGGTCATCCTCACCAATATGGGTGAGTTCGCAGTTTACCAGGGCACAGACCCGAGCGATGCGACCGCCTGGGGTTTGCAGAACCGGGGCAGGATCGGCATCCCGGTCGGCTATCGCTGCATGCAGCAGATCGGGGCCGATCTCTATATCGTGTGCCAGGATGGCTTGATTGCCCTGTCCGAAGTCCTCTGGCTCAACCGCGTCGATACCACGAAGGCGATTTCGCAGAAGATCGGCACGGCCATCAACTCGGCTGCGGAGATGTACGGGACTAACTTCGGCTGGCAGATTTTCCTCTATCCGAGGGGCAATCTCGTCATCGTCAACATCCCGCTCTCGGAAAACCAGAATATCCAGCAATACGTGGTCGATACGGTCACGGGCTCATGGTGCAGGTTCAAGAACATCAATGGTAATTGCTGGGCCTTGCTGAATGACGAGCCTTATTTCGGCGGTACGGACGGCAAGGTTTATAAGTGGGATACCGGCTATTCGGATAATGGGTCGGCGATCACCTGGGAAGCGCGGTCGGCATTCCTGCTCATGGGCGATCCCGGGCTGAACAAGCTGTGGACGCTGGTTCGTCCGATCTTCCGCTATGCCGGAACGCCGGCCATCACGTCAGTCCTGGAAACTGACTATCAGCTATCTGTGCCGGGTGCGCCCGC
>Ga0068855_100005863_pt1 | contig 14992 bp, 9 predicted proteins | sample KBSCornC52_FD_66592 | JGI IMG/M metagenome (GOLD analysis project Ga0068855, IMG submission 66592) | Corn rhizosphere microbial communities from Kellogg Biological Station, Michigan, USA - KBS Corn C5-2 | ecosystem: Host-associated > Plants > Roots > Rhizosphere > Soil ...
TGATCGAACAGCATTACAATCATCCCGCCTGCATCATCTGGGGCCTCGGCAATGAAAACGACTGGCCCGGCGATTTTCCTGAGTTTGATAAAGAGAAGATCCGCAGCTTTATGAAAAGCCTTAATGATCTGGCGCATCATCTGGACAGCTCACGCAAAACAGCCATTCGGCGCTGTGATTTTTGTAAAGACATTGTTGACGTTTATTCACCCTCTATCTGGGCCGGATGGTACAGAGGTATTTTCACCGAATACAAACAGGTAACAGAAGATGAGTTTAAAAAAGTAAATCATTTTCTGCACGTAGAGTGGGGCGGCGATAGCCATGCAGGCCGTCATTCCGAAAATCCTGATAAGGCATTGCAAACCGTAAAAGCAGGCAATGGCGCCGACGAACGTGCAGGAGATGCCAGCTTATACGGCGGCGCTGCGCGTGTTTCAAAAGACGGCGACTGGAGCGAAACCTACATCTGCAACCTTATCGACTGGCATTTAAAAGAACAGGAAACTATGCCCTGGCTAACTGGAGCTGCCCAATGGCCTTTTAAAGATTTTTCAACACCTGTACGCCCCGATAATCCCATTCCTTATATGAACCAGAAAGGAGTAGTGGAAAGGGACCTCACCAAAAAAGAAGCCTATTACGTATTTCAGTCGTACTGGACAACGCACCCTATGGTGCATGTTTACGGACATTCCTGGCCGGTACGATGGGGAAATGAAGGTGAAGAAAAAATGATTAAAGTATATGCCAATTGCCCCGAAGCAGAGTTATTTGTAAACGGAAAAAGCTATGGTATAAAGAAACGGAACAGCCAGAATTTCCCTGCTGCCGGTCTGCGCTGGAATGTACCATTGAATAAAGGCAACTACCAGGTAAAAGTAATTGCACATAATGGAAAAGCGGTTGTGCAGGATTCGATCGGTTTTGAGTATCAGTCAAACAAATGGGGTAAACCTGCTAAACTGCTGCTCGAAAAGATCAGTGAAGAAAATGGCATTGCTACCATGCAGGTTAAATTACTCGATGATAAAGGCATAACCTGTCTCGATGCTGCCAACTGGATCCGCTTTGGTTTGGCAGGCGATAGCAAACTCATCGATAACCTGGGAACGAGCAGCGGTTCACGCTATGTGCAGGCATACAATGGCCGAGCCATTATTCGTGTTCAAACCAATGGCGGCAAATCAGTGATGAGTGTAAAGAGTGAGGGTTTAACAACTGTATTTAAAGAACTATAAGCAATAAGCGTGTTACGGCTCAAAGCCGTGGCACGCCCTTGTATACAAGTATGAAACTTCTATTCAACACATTTTTCTTTCTTCTTACTATTACTTCCCTGCATGCGCAAATGGGAAATGAAACTGGCTTAAAACTATGGTATAATAAACCCGCCATTGCCTGGGAAGAAGCATTGCCGCTCGGCAATGGCAAAACAGGCGCTATGGTATTTGGTGGCGTGGTTACCGAACGGCTTCAGCTAAACGATAATACCTTATGGTCCGGTTATCCCGAAGCAGGTAATAATCCCAATGGTCCTTCTGTATTGCCCCAGGTGCGTCAGGCGGTATTCGACGGCGATTATGAAAAAGCAGCCGAGCTATGGAAAAAAATGCAGGGCCCTTATTCCGCCCGATATCTTCCGCTGGCTGATCTGTGGTGGCATTTGAATGTGAATGACTCTGTGCCCGCCACTTATTACCGCGATCTCGATCTGAACAATGCCATTGCTACCGTCAAATACAAAGTGGGTGACGTTACATACCAGCGCGAAACATTCATCAGCTATCCTTCAAAAATACTGGTGATGCGTATCACCGCCGATAGAAAAGGAGCCATCAATGGCGATCTTTCCTTAACAAGCAAACTGAAATATTCAGTAAAGACCACTGCCGGTAATTACCTCGTATTGCGCGGCAAAGCACCCAAATTTGTGGCCAACCGCGATTACGAACCGCAGCAGGTAGTGTATGACACCGTAAAAGGTGAAGGCATGAACTTCGAAGTACATGTTCAGATCATAACCGAAGGCGGCAAGGTACAACAGGCCAATAACCAATTGTCGGTAACCGGCGCCAATACAGTAACTATCTATCTTTCAGATGCGACCAGCTTTAATGGATTTAATAAATCGCCGGGACTCGAAGGGAAAGATCCTTCTATTGAAGCAAAAGCGAATCTGCAGCACGCATTAAAAATTCCATTTGCACAGTTAAAAGCTACGCATATCCACGATTATCAGAATTTATTTAAACGCGTTGAATTAAAGCTGGATGCAGATACGGATACAACCACATTGCCTACGGATGAACGATTGAAAAAATTTGCATCAGAGCCCTCAGACCATCAGTTACAGGTATTATATTATCAGTTTGGCCGCTATCTTTTAATCGCCAGTTCGCGTCCCGGTTCACGACCCGCTAATTTACAGGGCATTTGGAACGACCAGGTACAACCGCCATGGGGCAGCAACTACACTACGAACATCAATACCGAAATGAATTACTGGCTGGCAGAAAATACCAATTTATCTGAATGCCATTTGCCCCTCTTCAGTTTTCTGAAAGAACTGGCTGTTAACGGTGCGCAAACAGCCAAAGTAAATTATAATATACAGGAAGGTTGGGTAGTACATCATAACACAGACCTCTGGGCCAAAACATCACCGCCGGGTGGTTACGACTGGGACCCGAAAGGCATGCCACGCTGGAGTTGCTGGCCCATGGCCGGCGCCTGGTTATGTACCCATTTATGGGAGCACTATTTATATACCGGCGATCAGGCTTTTCTAAAAACAGCTTACCCGCTTATGAAAGGAGCCGCACAGTTTATGCTGCACTGGTTGATCAATGATCCCACAAACGGATTCTTGGTAACCAATCCTTCTACTTCGCCCGAAAATACAATTAAGATAGAAGGCAAAGAATATCAGCTCAGCATGGCCACTACCATGGACATGAGTATTATTCGCGAATTATTTACCGCATGTATTAAAAGCAGCAGCCAGTTAAAAACAGATGAGGCATTTCGTAATGAACTCATAAAGGCAAAAGAAAAATTATATCCTTTTCATATCGGTCAGTATGGTCAGTTGCAGGAATGGTTTAAAGACTGGGACGATCCCAATGACAAACACCGGCATTTGTCGCACTTGTTTGGCTTGTATCCCGGTAGTCAGATCAATCCATCTACAACGCCCGAACTGGCTGCTGCTGCTAAACAATCCCTTATTTTCAGAGGCGATGTAAGCACCGGTTGGTCCATGGCCTGGAAAATAAACTGGTGGGCCCGTTTGCAGGATGGCAATCATGCGTATAAAATTTTAAGCGATGCCTTCACATATATCGATCCAACCGTAACGCGCGATGCTATGAGTGGCGGCGGTACGTATCCGAATTTATTTGATGCACATCCGCCTTTCCAGATCGATGGCAACTTTGGTGCTACCGCAGGTATCACTGAAATGTTATTGCAAAGCCATAATGGCCAACTCGCTTTATTACCGGCTTTACCCGATGCCTGGAAAAATGGTTTCATCAGCGGCATCAAAGCCCGTGGCAATTTTAAAGTAACCATTAATTGGAAAAACGGTAAGCTGGTAAATGCCACTATTTATTCCGGATCAGGAGGACTTTGCAGAGTGAGCGCCCCAATGCCGGTAAAAGTAAGAGAGGTATATTCAAAAGTAGCAGCCGGCGATAATACCAATGTGTTGAATACTTCGTACGGACAGCCAGCTTTTGAACAGGATCATCAGTCAAAACTGATAGATCTAAAAATACCGGACAGATCTGCCATTGATTTTGAAACAGAGAAAGGAAAAACGTATACTATTATCCCGGTAGGAGAGTACTGATTTGAAAAGTTAATAGGTTAATAAGTTAATAAGAAAGTATGTACCTAAAGCGCGTATTTGTTATTTGTTTTTTATTGTTCGAAGTATGCATGCTGCATGCGCAGGATCTGTCATGGACAGAAACAGCGCCAGGCATATGGAAAGCTGTTGTAGGTGTTCCGGAAAAATATGATCTGTTAAAAGCATCGGGTGCAAAACCCAATAAAGAAGGACTGCAGGCAATTACATCCGCCTCTTTTCCATTGCCGCAAACCGATATTGTTTGTAAAGTAATAGATGGTAAAACTTATCTGCGTTTTCCCCTGCAGAAAGAAGAGCAGTTATATGGTTTCGGATTGAATTTTCAAACCGTACACCAGCGCGGAAAGATCCTGACACTGCATGTGGATCATTATGGAGGAAAAGACAATGGAAGAACTCATGCACCATCGCCTTTCTATGTTTCTTCAAACGGGTATGGCGTTTTTATCAATTCGGCAAGGTACCTTGAAGTATATGCAGGAACAGCTGTTCGTAAAGACAGTAAAAATGCGCCTGCTGCCAAAGACCGCAATACCGATAAAACATGGAGTGCGCGGCCTTATTCAGATGCCGTTGAAATTCTGGTACCTGCTGCAGGAGTAGAAATATATGTCTTCGGCGGACCAACGCCACTGGATGCCGTACGCCGCTTCAATCTCTTTAACGGAGGTGGTTGTTTGCCGCCACGCTGGGGGCTTGGTTTTACGCAGCGCGTTAAATCGCTCTATACAGCAGACGAAGTAAAAAAAGAAGTAGCGGCCTTTCGTGAAAAAGGATTTCCACTTGACTTTATTGGCCTTGAACCCGGCTGGCAAAGCAAAAGCTACCCGTGCACGTTTGCATGGGACAGTACCCGCTATCCAAATCCAACCGGTTTTGTGCAGGACCTGCTAAAAGATAATATCCGCATTAATCTCTGGACAAATCCTTACGTTTCACCCGATGCGCCGTTTTATAAATCCATCATTCCATACAGCGGTTCTCATACCGTATGGAATGGACTAGTGCCTGATTTAGTGATGCCTCAGGCAAGAGAGCTATTCTTCAATCAACTAAAAAATAACCAGGTGGCTGCCGGTGTAAGCGGTTATAAAATAGATGAAGTGGATGGATACGATTACTACCTGTGGCCCGATGTAGCTTCATTCCCTTCAGGCATATCGGCTGAACAAATGCGTCAAACGTTTGGCATGTTGTTACAACGGTACAGTGAAGACATGTTTCGTCAGCAAAATAAAAGAACGTTCGGGTTGGTGCGTGGCTCCAATGCCGGTGGTTCTTCTTTTCCCTATGTGATATATAACGACTATTATAATCATGAAGATTTTATCACCGCGCTCATCAACAGCGGTTTTGCCGGCGTGTTGTGGACTCCTGAGGTAAGAGCTTCCAAAACATCTGAAGAATGGCTGCGCCGTTTTCAAACTGTCGTGTTTTCACCCATGGCTATGATCAATGCGTGGGCCAGCGGCACCAAACCCTGGTCGTATGAAGATGTGGCAGACCCGGTAAAACAACTCGCTCTTTTGCGCATGCAAATGATGCCTTACTGGTACACCGCTTTTGCCCGATATCATTTTGAAGGAATTCCACCCTTCAGAGCAATGAACCTGGAAGAAGGTTTTGTGCCCGAAGCAAAAAAAGAGAACGGCAACGCCAACCTCGAAGAAAATCCATATGCAGAAGCCGTTTCAAAAGAGATCAAAGATCAATACATGGCCGGTGACTACCTGCTGGTAGCTCCTTTATTTACCGGACAACAAACACGAAAGGTAGTATTGCCAAAAGGCAAATGGTACGACTTCTATACCGGTGAATATGTTGGTGACGGACAGGTAATCACAGTCACACCCGGTCTTGATAAAATTCCTGTGTATGTAAAAGATGGCGGCATCATACCCATGATGAATCCTATGATGCATGCACCTGCTGCAACGGAAAAGGTTGATCTCACCATTCGCTATTATGGAGAAAAGCCCGGAAAATATATGCTGTACGATGACGATGGCGAAACCTACAATTACGAAAAAGGCGACTATAGCTGGCGCGAAATAAAAGTTGAAAAAGATAAGAACGGAAAATTTAAAGGAACTATATCTGCCCCTGTAAAAGGAAAGCCGAATACAGTCGGCAATGTGTCTTTTCAATTCATGGGTGCTAAGAGTTAAAGGACAAATGGAAAAATTCTCTTTATCTCGTTTACTCTTTTAGCTCTTAGCTAAAAATTTACATTATGGACTTCAAAAAACTAACGATTTGCTGGTTGTTATTTGCTGTAACAGCAAACATCCATCACTGGCCTGCTACGGCGGATGAAAATGATACCATTGCCTTTTCAAAAACCGCTTACAAAAGCGAGGTGATGAAAATCCTTCGCAAACAAATTCTGGAGCAGGCAAGCTGGGCCATGCAACAACAGCCTATTACAGTAACCGCGCATACCTCTCCCCGAAGCGCCGGTGGTAAACACGACTTCTTTTCTGAAGGCGATTACTGGTGGCCCAATCCACAGTCTCCCGATAGCCCGTATATACAGCGCGATGGAATGAGCAATCCCGATAACTTTGTTGAGCACCGCAAAGCCATGATCCGCTTAAGTCAAATTGTTGGTGCCCTCGCTTCTGCCTACGAGCTTACCGGCGATGATAAATATGTAACACAGGCATTGAAGCAATGTAAGGCCTGGTTTGTTGACACCGCAACGATGATGAGCCCCAATCTGCAATATGCGCAGGCAATTAAAGGAAAATTCACCGGCCGCGGAATCGGCATCATCGATACCATTCAACTGATGGAAGTTGTACAGGGCTTAATGGTCATGGAGAATGCAAAAAATATGGATCACCAGTTGCTCGAAGCCATCAGAAGCTGGTTTGAAAAATACCTGCAATGGTTAACTACCGCTCCGCATGGCAAAGATGAAATGAATGCCGCCAACAATCATGGAACCTGCTGGGCCATGCAAACAGCTGCCTTCGCGAAATTTACCCATGATGAAAAGCTCATGAACTTTTGCCGCGACAGGTTTAAAAATGTATTACTACCCAATCAAATGGCACCAGATGGCAGCTTTCCGCAGGAGCTTAGAAGGACAAAACCTTATGGCTATTCTATTTTTAATTTAGATGCCATGTGCACCATGTGCCAGATCTTATCAACAAAAGAAGATGATCTGTGGACGTATAAAACACCAGACGGAAGAAGCATTCGTAAAGGCATTGAATATTTATATCCTTTTATTGCAGATAAAAGCAAATGGCCCAAAAAACCTGATGTCATGTACTGGAACAATTGGCCCGTTGCACAACCCTTTCTCATTTTCGGCGCAAATGCCTACGACAATCCTGACTGGTTCAAAACCTGGAAAGGATTAGATCATGCGCCCACCGTTGAAGAAGTAATAAGAAATTTACCGGTCCGCCATCCCTTGATTTGGCTTTAAATCTTTGCGCCCTTTGCGTCTTCTCTGTGTTCTTTGCGGTGCTATTGGCGTCGATTTCTGCACAAAGACCGTGAACTTGATAAATTAATTACTCTAATAAAATGATAAAACAAAAAATATTTGTACTTGCGTGCTGCCTGTATACTTCATTTGCCATTGCACAAGGCGATGAAGATAAGGAAATGTTCAACCGTGGCCGGCAACGCGATCAGCAGGCCATTGACGAAGCTGTAAACGGCTGGTGGACTGCCTCGATGAAAAACCACGACGAACGTATAAAATGGTGGCAGCAGGCCCGTTTCGGTATGTTCATTCACTGGGGCATTTACTCTTTGCCCGGTGGCGAATGGAAAGGTAAAAAAGTAGATGGCTATGCCGAGCACCTCATGCGTAAAGAAAAAATTCCGCGTGCAGAATATCTCGAACTCACGCATCACTTTAATCCGGTATTGTTCAATGCGGATGAATGGGCACGTCATGCAAAAGAAGCTGGTATGAAGTATATGATCATTACTTCAAAACACCATGACGGTTTTGCTATGTTCGATTCAAAAGTATCTGACTACAATATTGTAAAGCAAACACCCTTTAAACGCGATCCCATGGCAGAGCTATCAGCTGCCTGCCATAAATATGGTATTAAATTCGGTTTTTATTATTCACATGCGTTTGACTGGGAGCATCCCGATGCGCCCGGCAACGATTGGGAATATAATAATCCCGGTGGCGACAAAGGTTTATATGGCGGCGTAAACTGGTTTAATATTCATCCTGAGTTGTTACCAAAGGCACAGAAATATGTAAATGAAAAAGCCATCCCGCAAATAAAAGAGCTGATTGCAAAATATCATCCTGATATCCTGTGGTTCGATACGCCTTCCAAATTGCCTTTATCTGAAAATATAAAAATATTGAAAGCCATTCGTGAAGTGGATAATCATGTGGTGGTAAATGGAAGATTGGCAAGAAGCAACGAGATCAGCTTTGGAGATTATAAAAATACAGCCGACCGTCCGCTGGAGTTTTATCCCGTAACCGGCGATTGGGAAGCAATTCCAACAACAAATGAATCATATGGGTATTCCAAATTCGACAGCAGCCATAAACCGGTAAGTGCTTTTATTCACTTGTTGGCTAAAGCATCATCCCGCGGTGGCAATCTGTTAATGAACATCGGGCCTAAAGGAGATGGAACATTCGATACCAGAGACCTCACGATCTTAAAAGGTATCGGCGCGTGGATGAAGAAAAACGGACAAAGCATTTATGGTTCTTCTGCCAGCCCGCTTCCTTTACAAAGCTGGGGCGCATCTACCGTAAAAGGCAATATGCTTTATCTGCATGTATTCACCTGGCCATCGGACCATAAGTTGTATGTAGGCGGACTAAAAAGCACACTCGGCAAAGTATATCTGCTCGCTGATAATAAACCTTTAACTGCAAACCGGGTGAATGAAAATGATGTGGTTATCAATCTGCCTGCTCAAATGCCCGATACACTGACCACTGTAATCGCCATTGAGTTGAAAGGACCATTAAAGACAGATTCTGTTTCTGTATTATCACCCAATATTCCATCACACCGGTTACTCGCATTTGATGCACAACTGCATGGAAACGGATTTGGTTATGGTGATGGGAAAGCTGATAAGTATTATGTACAGAACTGGAAATCGAACGACCAATGGTTAAGCTGGACCTTTCGCACCACACAGCCTGCAACATTTAATATTACTATGAAGTATATTGCAGGAGAAGGTAACGGCGGAACGTTCGTGCTGCAAGCCGGCGATCATTCAAAAGAAATAAAATTAACCGGCAGCGGGTCAGATACAAAAGTATCAACACAGGAAATCGATACCATTACATTACCCGCGGGTACACATACACTCACTATTAAACCCGTATCCATCGATAAAGGTGAGCTAATGAAACTACTCGAATTACAATTGCAGGCTAAATAACACTGAAGCCGTGTCACGGTTTCGAACCGTGGCACGGATCGAAAATAAACAACAAGATGAATAAATATACAAAAGCTTCCATCCTTCTATTGGGTTTCACGGTTCTTTCACAATCCATAAAAGTAGCGCAGGTAATTGCCGATGCCGAAAAGCAAACGCAACTCATGCTAACCAGCATCACCGAAGCCAAAGGTACCAGTACCGATCTGGTATCTCCGCGTACGCTCGAAAACGGGAAACTCAAACTCGTTCCTGCCAAAGACTGGACCAGCGGCTTTTTTGCCGGTGAATTATGGATGTTGTACAACTTCACCCATAAGCCTGAGTGGAAAACAAAAGCAGAGGAATTTACAGCCCTCGAGGAGAAAGAAAAAATGAATGGCGGTACCCATGATATGGGCTTTAAAATTTACTGCAGTTACGGAACCGGTTATAATATAACCAAAGACCCTGCCTATAAAGCTGTGATCATACAGGCGGCCAAAACCTTATCAACAAGGTTCAACCCGAAGATAGGCTGCATTCGTTCATGGGATCATCATAAAGAGCAATGGGGCTATCCCGTTATTATCGACAATATGATGAACCTGGAGTTGTTGTTTGCCGCAACACAGTTAAGCGGTGATTCTTCTTTCTATAAAATTGCCGTAAGCCACGCCAATACTACTATGAAAAATCATTTCAGACCCGATTACAGTTCCTACCATGTAGTAGATTACGATACCGCAACAGGCAAAGTGGTAAAAAGACAAACGCATCAGGGGTATGCCGATGAATCGGCCTGGGCACGCGGACAATCATGGGGCTTGTATGGGTTTACTATGTGCTATCGTTTTACAAAAGATAAAAGATACCTGCAGCATGCTGAACACATTGCTGCTTTTATACTGCATCACCCCAATTTGCCCAAAGACAAAGTCCCTTACTGGGATTTTAATGCACCCAATATTCCCAATGAGCCGCGCGATGCTTCTGCAGGAGCAGTAATTGCTTCAGCCTTGTATGAACTGGCCCAATACAGCACCAACAAAAAAGAATACCTGGCAGCTGCCAATACCATTACTGAAAGTTTAACCAACAGTTATCGTTCTCCAATAGGAGAAAACAAGGGCTTTATTTTACTGCACAGTACCGGAACAAAACCTACCAATTCCGAAGTAGATGTGCCCATCAATTACGGCGATTACTATTATCTCGAAGCGATCCTAAGGAAAGCCAATTTGAAAATTTGATAATTTGAAAATGTGCTAATGGCAAAATGCTATTCTGTATTTCATTTTCAAATTATTCAGTAACCGGGGCAGGATTCGAACCTGCATGGAAGCTGCAACATGGGGGATCTTACATATAGGACAAGGTATGCAGCACTTTAATGGTGGGTAACACACATATAGGATAAGGTATGAAAATAAGGATGTAAAATGTTGCAACCTCCATTCCGGTACCCGGTTATAAACCGCTCTGTAGAAACAGAACGGGTAAAACTTACAATAGCTACGAAACAAGAATTTTAGGATGCAGGCGTGTTAACATGTAACACGCCTGTCTTTACTGATATAGATGCTCCTCGAAGTAATCTTTTACAGGTTCGTAATATTTTAGAAATTTTTCATCCTGCACCTGCAGCCAGTTATATCCGTTACGGATTCCTTTTATTACACCGGCGTGATCATTTGTTCCGGTAAGGTTGCCCAGAAAGCAATAAGAAGCGTTAGGGTGTTTTCTTTTTCCAACCATCCACAACAATTTGCGCATAATTGGTCTGTCGTTGGCCCTGCTTTTATCACTTACCCACCTGAGATTTACACCCCAGCAGGTACACATATCTTCAAATGTTTGTTTTATATCTTCCTCAACCAGTCGGTTCGAAAAACGTGGCATCAGCATTACTTCAATTCCCGCTTTCTGGTGTATTTCGCTTTGTGCCTGGCTGATGATGTGATGGATTACCGTCATTTCCTGTCTGCTGTATATGCTCATAATTATTCGGTTTTATGGTTTTGCTATAATTCTGAGCGAAGTACAAGGACTTTGCCTATTTTTGAGGCGTGAATCTTGTTATCGCGTGTTGACAGAACAAATATACGCCTCATTAATCGACATTGCCAAATATTGAGGCCAAAATATTAAATCACATGTCAATTTTCTTTGCAAACAATTTGGCTTTTTTAAGGAAGAAACGGGGGATGACTCAGGCAGAAGTAGCTAATTCATTGAATTTGAAGCGGAATACGTTTTCAAACTATGAGACTACCCATTCTGAACCCGATTTAGATACATTAGGAAAAATTGCCTCATTTTTCGACATTTCAATAGATCAGCTCATTAATGTGGACCTTACAAAAGGTAATCTGATCGAATACAGGGAAGAGAAAGAAGACAAAGAGGGGAAGGAGAAAAACTCCAGGACCAGTATATCTGGTAATCTTACAGCTGCAAAGCGTCCGTATTTACTTCCTGCCGATGATGAGTTACCTCAACCTGCCGCGGTTAATGATAAACTAATGTCCTATAACCGCTTCCAGGCGCCTAAGATCATTACCATAGATAGCAGGGGAGAAGAGAATATCATCTTTGTTCCCGTTCGCGCAAGGGCCGGCTACTTACTGGGGTATGGCGATGCGCAATTCATGCAAAGCTTGCCGGCTTACCGCTTGCCCGGTTATACTAATGGCACTTATAGAATATTTGAAGTGGAAGGCCATTCAATGTTCCCTACACTACAGGATGGCGACCGGGTAATCTCGCGCTGGGCCGATATTGCAGATGTTCGCGATGATCGCGTATATGTGTTGGTAACCCGTACCGAAGGAGTTTTGATCAAACGGTTAATAAACAGGTATAATGAAGGAAAGATGATCGTTAAAAGCGATAATAATCAAACAGGTGAATTTCCTACTCTCGTATTGGATATTAATGAAATAGCCGAGATATGGTATGTGGTGGAACGGTGGACCAGACAATTACCCGGCCCCGGTGAAATTTATAAAAGACTTGTAAATATCGAAGCCGAACTGGCAGTGTTGAAACAGCGTTTAGAATAGAGCACTCTTATTGTCATTATTATTATCACACATTGTCAACCAAAACTGTACTAATAACGTCTTTTCAATGTGTGGTGCATTTCAGCCAAAAACAACCTTGCCAAAATAGCTGAATAAAATGCAGCTTCTTTTGGAAAAACAGATTGCAATAATTGGTTAGTTGCACATAAATAATAATACTAAGGATAATAAGTGCATATATGAAAAAACTCGTTTCCGTTGCATTGATGCTTTCCTTCCTGTACTGTGAAGTATCTGCACAAACTTCTGTGAAAACTACCGATCGCGATAAGCGTATGGAATGGTGGCGCGAAGCACGCTTTGGTATGTTCATTCACTGGGGCGTATATTCTGTACCGGCCGGTTATTATAATGGTCATCCTGTTAACCGCATTGGCGAATGGATCATGAACCGCGGCAAAATTCCGGTAGCAGACTATCAGGCTTTCGCAAAAGAATTCAATCCCGTAAAATATGATGCTGATGCATGGGTAAAACTGGCCAAAGAAGCCGGTATGAAATATATTGTTATCACCGCCAAGCACCACGATGGTTTTGCCATGTTTAAATCTAATGCCAGCAAATGGAATATCGTAGATGCTACGCCCTATGGCAAAGATGTGCTGAAACCTTTGGCAGAAGCCTGTCGCAAATATGGTATGAAGCTGGGCTTTTATTATTCACAGGCGCAGGACTGGAATAATCCCGGCGGCGCTGCTGCCCGCAAAGTAGCCAGCGAAGGATGGGCCAATCCCGATTCTGCAAAAATTGATGCCTACACAGCTGCACACGAAGGTCATTGGGATCCTGCTCAAACTACAAAAACCATGGCGCAGTATATTGATGAAGTTGCCGTACCACAGGTAAAAGAATTACTTACTAATTATGGCGATGTAGCAGTAATATGGTGGGATACGCCAACCGGTATGACAGACGAGTTTGCGCAAAAACTGGATGATGCGCTGAAGCTTCAACCCAATATCATTACAAACGACCGCTTAAAACGCCCCAACTTTCCCGGTGATTATAAAACACCCGAACAACGCATTCCAAAACTTGGCGAGTTAGACAACTCCGACTGGGAAACCTGCATGACCATGAACGGTACCTGGGGATACAAAAAAGATGATCATAACTGGAAAAGCACAGAAACGCTCATCAGAAACCTCATCGACATTGCATCGAAAAACGGTAATTATTTATTGAACGTCGGACCAAAATCAGACGGTACTTTTCCTGAAGAAAGTATTGAAAGATTAAAACAGGTGGGCGCCTGGATGAAAGTAAATGGAGAATCCATCTACGATACAAAAGGAAGCCCGCTGGCGCCACTGGCATGGGGACGTTGTACAAGGAAAGAAGAAAACGGAAATACTACATTATATCTGTCGGTATTTAACTGGCCCACAGATGGAAAGCTCGTAGTGCCTGGTTTACAACAACCTGTAATTTCAGCCAAATTGCTTGCAACCGGCAAAACAGTTTCTACGTCTGGTACAAACGACGGACTGGTAATTACCCTTCCTGCTAAAGCGCCCGATACCATTGCCTCTATAATTAAAGTACAGGTAAAAGGCATAGTACCGGTAAAAGGGTTTACCGCCGGCACCGGGAAATAATATTATAATTATTGTTACGCAGACAATAATAAAGGCGTGGCAGGAGACTGTCACGCTTTTTGAATTTAAGTTAACAGGTTAATAAGTTAACACGGTGGTACTTACTCGTCAACCTATCAACTTATCAACTATATTTACACTCAACTCCGCATATATGAAAAAAGTATTTGTATTATGTTCTTTGCTGATAGTTTCCGTATGCTATGCAAGCGCGCAATCAACTTCTGGTAATACCCCAACAAAGTCACAGGCCACAAAATGGTTTAAGAAAAAAGAATGGCTGAATGGCGCTCCTCTTGCACCACATAAATCAATTGATAAACAGGAGTTCTGCCGCCAGTATCAGGCTAATAAAACATACTGGGATAAAGCCTTTGCTTTCTTAAAAGAGCATGATCTCAAAACACTGGCAAAAGGTAAATATCCTATCGATGGCGATAATGTATTTGCATCAGTAACCGAAGATCCTACAAAAGACTTCGATAAAACCGGTTGGGAATCGCATCGTAAGTATATAGATGTGCAGTGTGTTATTACCGGTGAAGAAAGAATGGGGAAATGGCCTGTTGCCAATGTTACTTCTGTTACAAAACCCTACGACGAAGCCAAAGATGTAGCCAATTATACAGCACCTGGAAAATTCTATAATATACCCGCCGGTACATTTATTATCTTTTTTCCAACCGATGCACACCGCCCGAATATTACACCCGGTGGTAATAAAGTAGTGAAGAAGATTGTGATTAAGGTGAGAGCAGCTTAGGATCAATAAGTAATTAACAATAAACAAAAGGCAATACATGATCGTATTGCCTTTTCCTTTTCAGGGGGTATGATTTGGGGGTTGCCAATAATTGCTTTACTGCTTATTCGTCCGTGCTTTTAGTTGGGCCATATACAAAGAACCGGGTTGTAATCCTTTTTTATTTTGTCCTTCCCATTCTCCATCGGGGCGGCCGGGTAAACGGCCTTCATACTTGCCACCGGTTAGTCCAATACAATAATTCTTACCATTCACCCACGGGCTTTGAACGGCGGCACGTTTC
>Ga0068855_100005865_pt1 | contig 14988 bp, 12 predicted proteins | sample KBSCornC52_FD_66592 | JGI IMG/M metagenome (GOLD analysis project Ga0068855, IMG submission 66592) | Corn rhizosphere microbial communities from Kellogg Biological Station, Michigan, USA - KBS Corn C5-2 | ecosystem: Host-associated > Plants > Roots > Rhizosphere > Soil ...
CGGCGACACCGCCATGGCTGCCCTCCGGTTCCGCTTCGCTCCACCTGCGCGCAGCCATGGCGCCGGAGGCAGTTCTGCACTAACAATCAAACCGGACCACTCGGTGGGGGCCGATCACCGACGAGCGCTTAACCGATCATCATCAGGCTTGCGTTGCCATTCACCCTTCCCTCGATTGACGATCCCGCTTTTGATCGGAGTAGCTTCCGCTCCCGTACGGGAGCATATCTAGGACAGACAGCATCCCTCCCTGAATTTGCTCCCGTACGGGAATGAATGATTGACATTGGCTGACCGCGAGAGCATTTTGCACCCGAAAGGGAGCAAAAATGCCGCCACAACGAGAAACTGACGCTACACGCCTCTTGCGGGCGCTCCGCGAGCGTGAAGCAACATCGAAGTTACTTGACGCGAATGCCCTCAAAGCTTTGCGTGGTTCGTTGCCCGGAGTCCAATCGACGGTAGAGTTGCTTAAACAACCCCTCTTCCAAGATACCCTGCGCACCGTTCAAGATGGCTCAGCACTGAAAGCAATAGACGTAGCTCGACAACTAGCACTGGCGTCACCCGCCGGATTTGGTCCCAGCAAGAACTCGCCTTCAACTGCTGTTGCCGCTGGATCAGTAGTGGTCCGGACAGTTTCGGACCTCGGTGCAATGATCCGTAAAGGGCGCAAGGCGATGAAACTCAACCAGGCTGCATTCGCCGCTCACGCAGGGGTCGGGCGTCGGTTCATCTCGGAGCTCGAAAGTGGCAAGAGCACGCTGGAATTCGACAAAGTGGTAGCCTGCGCTCAAGCGGCAGGAATCGATCTCAGTGCGCGCAGCAGGACTGCATGACTCTGATATTGAACGTCTGGTTGGAAGAAGCGGCGACCCCAATTGGCCATCTCGTAAAGGGCGACGATTCAAGTCTTGCCTTCGCCTATGCGCCTGACTGGCTCAGCCAACCTGAACGCCATGCTCTTTCACTATCCCTGCCCCTGAGCGATGAGCCGTTTGGTGACGCGCCAGTTCGCGCATTCTTCGACAACCTTCTCCAGGAGAATAACCTTCTCCAACAGATCATTGCCCGCGAAGGCATTGATCGGAGCGATATAGCCGAACTCCTTGCGCATATGGGCGCAGACTGTGCAGGCGCAGTGAGCGTGTTGCGACCGGATCACCCCCCAATCAAACGACCGGGCAACATCCAACAAGACTATGACGCTATCGACGACGCAGCATTCGCAGAACTGGTCGAACGCCTAGCGACCGGGCGCCCTTTGCCAGGAGAGATGCGTGACCCATCGCCGGTGGCTGGCGTCAGGCCTAAGATTTCCCTGACTGCATTGCCTGACGGTAGGTTTGCCCTTCCGAAACCCGGAAGCGGAGCCCCTACTACGCACATCCTGAAGCTCCCTGATCCCGACCACCCGCATGAAGCCCGAGATGAGGCCTTCTTGACCCTTATTGCCGAAAAATGCGGCTTTTCCGTTGGCTACTCCGCCGCTGATGCGGTCGGGGGGCATGACGTTCTTTTGATCGCTCGCTTCGACCGACGGATCGACGACGATTTGATCTATCGCCTGCACCAGGAGGACTTTGCCCAGGCCGCCGGCCTACCCGCTGAACTCAAGTACGAGCGAAGAGGCACGCCCCAGCGCCGCTTCGACGCAAAGATGATTGGGCATATCCTGGCGGCCACCGATCAACCTGCGCTCGCACGAGAAACCTTTTTGCGTATGACGTTGTTCAATCTCCTCGTCGGCAACAACGACAACCACGCGAAGAACAATGCCCTTCTCCATGGACCAGGACAATCGACTAGGCTCGCCCCCTTCTATGACCTCGTGCCAGTGCAGATGGTTGGCGGATTTCGGGAAGACTTGGCCTTCCGACTAGGCAATGCTGCAATGCCAGATGAGCTAACCCACCCCGACCTCATTCAGTTCTGCACCGACATCGGCCTGCCAGAGCGAGGAGCGGCAAAACGTCTGTCCAGCGCGGCTCACGACCTCATCGAAAGCCTTGAGCAGCTATCCGTCGATTTTCCTCCAGAGATGCGCGCACTGGATCGCCTGTTCGGAGAGACAGCACAACGAATGATCGAGACGGTCGGTCTCGACATCAAACTGCGCGAGCGTGATGCTCACGTCGTCAAAGGCGGCGGCTGGGCGCTGAGCTGATCCTTTCGTCGAGGAGCGCTTGCGTGCGCATCACATGATGAAACTCGGGCCCGCGGCACCGCACTTCAAATGTCATTATCATAATGAAAGCGAGTTTTGGGTGCACGAGAGGCCCCCTCTGGGTCATACGAATTAAATTGAGTTACAGACGTTGCCAATTGGTGCAATTTACACTTGATTTTTGGGCTGAGGCTGTTATTGTTGCTCTCAGCGATTACTAGATGAAAACAATTTTTTGACATCAACCTCTTGGTTGTCCATTACTATTACTCTTCTGGGCACCATTTTTCCCGCCGCGCTTCGCCGTGGGCCAGGCCGAACAGGCGGCCCGGCCTAGCCGAACACCGCCGCGCCCCGCGGGAGCTCGGCCAGCGACAGCACCCGGTCGGCCAGCGCCTGGGCTTCTGCCGTGCCGAGTTTCGGCGCGCTGAGATCGGTGAACTTGGCGAGGACCTCGGCCTCGCTGAGGAAATTGTCGGGCTCGCCCTTGGGCGTCCGGATGAAGCGCGAGAAAGTGCCCTTGGTCGTTTCGAGGGTCAGCCGGCCGGCCATGGCCTCAGGGAAGGCGGCCTGGGCTTCGGGATCGTTGACGCATGCGATCCGCTGCATGGCGCTGCGGATCGCCGGGTCGTCGAGCAGGGCATAGCTGTCCCAGCCCATCGCGCCGGTGGCGAGGGCCACGGCGATCACGAAGGGCCCGCTGAACTGCGCGTCGACGATGTTGGCGGGGGCCACCTTCTTCTCGCGCGGGGCGCCGATCAGCAGCATCGCCGCCTGAGACACGCCGAGTGTGGCCGATTGGAGGTCAGCGAGGACGAGGCCGTGTTCGCGCCGGAGTGCGATCGCCGCGTCAACGCAGGCATGGCCCCAGCGGCAGGACGGATAGGGCTTGAGCCCGGTCCGCATCACCTCCCAGGTCTGCCCCAGCCCCTCGACCGCGCGCGCCGGATCGGCCGCGGGTGCATAGGCATTGAGGAAGCCATGCTTGCCTTCGAGCGGAGCGGAGGCGCCCTTGAAGCCCTTGCCCGCCAGCGTCGCCGCCGAGAAGCCCGCCATCGAAGCCCAGCCGACCTGGAACCGCTTGGTCCAGGCGCCATTGGCGAGGAACTGCAGGCTGCCCGAGGTCTGGCTGAGCACGATCCCGAAGGCCGATGCCGTAGTCTCCGCGTCGAGGCCGAGCACCCGCGCCGTGGCGGCAACCGCCCCGAATGCGCCGCAGGTGGCGGAGGGGTGGAAGCCGCGGTCATAGTGGTCACCCGCCGGGAGGGCCAGCGCGATGCGGATGGCCACCTCGTAGCCGGCGATGATGCCGGCGACCACGTCCGCACCCGAGGCCCCGCTGACCTCGGCTGCGGCAAGGGCTGCGGGGATGATCGGCGCGGCCGCGTGGACGATCGACTGGGCGTGGGTGTCGTCAAAATCGAGCGAATGGGCGAGGGTCGCATTGACGAGCACGGCCCCGGCCGGCCCATAGCGCGCCGAATCGCCGAACACGCGCGCGGACCCGTGGTCCAGCCCAAGGGCGGCCACGGCGGAGAGCAGGGCCGGCGTGCTTTCCGCCTCGGCCCCCGCCCGCACGATGTTGCCGATGCAGTCCAGCACCAAGAGCTGGGTGCGCTCCACCACCGCGGCGGGCACCTGGGCCAGCGTCAGCCCGGCGGTGAAGGCGGCGAGCGTCTCGGTTATCGCTTCGGTCGATCTCATGAGCCGGCCCCCGTGCGCTGCGCCGCTGCTGCGAATTCAGCGAGTACCGCCTCGGTATGCTGGCCCAGCGTCGGCACCGGGTCATATGCGACGGTCGCGTCTGCGGGGCCCGGGGCGGGCATGGCCACCGTGCCCTGTGCGGTCGGCACGGCGATCCGCCGCAGGTGGGGGTGGCGGGAAAGCCCGGCCATGTCGTTGAGCTGGGCGAAGGCGATGTCGGCCCCGTCGAGCCGCGCGACGAGCTCCGCGAGGGGCAGCGCCGCGAACCGGGCGGCGACGATCCCGTCGGTTTCGGCGCGGTTGGCGACGCGCGCGACGTTGCTGGCGAAGCGGGGATCCTGCGGCAGGTCGGGCTGGTCGAGCACCCCCGCGCAGAATTCGCGCCACTCGCGCTCGCTCTGGATCGAGACAAGCAGCGGCTCGCCGCCTGCTGCCGTGAACACCCCGTAGGGCGAGATCGAGGGGTGCGACAGGCCGGACCGGGCGGGCGGATTGCCGGCCTCGGCATTGAGCAGCGGGACGGTCATCCACTCGGCGATCACGTCGAACATGGCGATGCGGATGTCGGCGCCCTCCCCGGTCCGGCCGCGGGTGATCAGGGCCTCGAGGATGGCGGCATGGGCACTCGCGCCGGTGGCGATGTCGACCACCGAGATGCCCACCCGCGAGGGCGCTTCGGCCGTGCCGGTGATCGAGGCCAGCCCGGATTCGGCCTGGATCAGCAGGTCGTAGGCCTTACGCGCGGCAAGCGGGCCGCTGTCGCCATAGCCGCTGATCGAGCAGCAGATCAGCCGCGGGTTCTCCGCGCGCAGTTGCGCGATCCCGAGCCCCAGCCGGTCGATCGCGCCGGGCTTGAGATTTTGCACGAGCACATCGGCGCGCGCGATGATCGCGCGCAGGCTCGCGCGGGCGTCAGCCTCGCGCAGGTCGAGCACGACCGACTGTTTGCCCCGGTTCAGCCAAACGAAATAGGAGCTGCCGGCCGGCGTCGCGGCATCGTAGAACCGCGCGAAATCGCCCTCCGGCCGCTCGACCTTGATCACCCGCGCCCCGGCATCGGCGAGCCGCGCCGTACAGAACGGCGCGGCCACCGCCTGCTCGAGCGAGACGACCAGCAGCCCTTCGAGCGCTCTCCCGCCCATCAGTAGGACCTCGGCATGTGCAGCACGTGCTCGGCGAGGTAGCTGAGGATCAGGTTGGTCGAGATCGGGGCGACCTGGTAGAGCCGCGTCTCGCGGAACTTGCGCTCGATGTCGTATTCCTCCGCGAAGCCGAACCCGCCGTGGGTCTGGACGCTGGCCTCGGCCGCTTCCCACGAGGCTTCGGCGGCGAGCATCTTCGCCATGTTGGCCTCCGCGCCGCAATCCGCGCCGCTCTCGAACAAATCGGCGGCGCGGTGGACCATCAGTTCGGCGGCGCGCATCCGGGCATAGGCCTTGGCGATCGGGAACTGGACGCCCTGGTTTTGCCCGATCGGCCGGCCGAACACGACCCGGTCGCGGGCATAGGCGGTGGCGCGGTCGATGAACCACTTAGCATCCCCGACGCATTCCGCGCCGATCAGGATGCGCTCGGCGTTCATGCCGGACAGGACATAGCGGAAGCCCTTGCCCTCCTCGCCGATCAGCTGGTCGGCCGGGACGCGCACGTTGTCGAAGAACACCTCGGTGGTCGCGTGATTCATCATCGTGCGGATCGGGCGGATGGTGAGGCCCGCGCCGGCCTCGCGCATGTCGAGCAGGAACAGCGACAGGCCGTCGGTGCGCTTGGCCACCTGGTCGCGCTCGGCCGTGCGGGCCAGCAGCAGCATGAGATCGGAATGTTCGGCCCGCGAGGTCCAGATCTTCTGGCCGTTGATGACATAGTCGTCGCCGTCGCGCCGGGCCGTGGTCTTGAGCGCAGTGGTGTCGGTGCCGCTGGTCGGCTCGGTCACGCCGAAGGCCTGGAGCCGCAGGGCGCCGCTGGCGATGTCCGGCAGGTAGCGCTGCTTCTGCGCCTCGCTGCCATGGCGCAGCAGCGCGCCCATGATGTACATCTGCGCGTGGCAGGCCGCACCGTTGCCGCCGGAACGCTGGATCTCTTCGAGGATTACCGCAGTCGCGCCAAGGTCAAGACCCGCGCCGCCATAGGCTTCGGGGATCAGCGCGGCCAGCCAGCCGTCGCGCGTCAGGGCGGCGACGAACTCCTCGGGATAGGTCCGCTCGCGATCGAGCGCGCGCCAGTAGCTGTCGGGAAAGGCGGCGCACAGCTTGCGGATGGCGTCGCGGATTTCATCGTATCGCTCGGGACTCCGCGGTTCGGCCATGGTGTGAAGTGCTCCCATCGGCCCGAAGTGCGCTTCCGGGCATCAGGGCACTGTGGCGCAATGCGATCCGGATCGGAAGTCTCTGCGACCTACCCGGTCAGATGATTTGTGGCCTCTGACCTGGCCCCGATCACGGACAGGCCCCCTCCCGCAAGCGGAGGCTCAAGATCGCCTGCGGGAGGGGGACCGGTCAGAGTGTGATCTGGCCCCGCCTCAGACCGGGAGCGCATTGGCTCCGCTGGCGCTGGTGAGGGTGGTGGCGCCGATCGCGGCGAAATAGCGGCCCATGCCGTCGGCCGCCTGGTCGGTCAGGCCGATGAAGGCGCGGCGGCGATCGAGGGTGTCTTCCACCCGCTCGAACAGGCCGGCGCGGGTGAGCTGGCTGATCCAGCGCAGTGCCGTGGTCGGCGGGACGCCGGAGGCGATGCACAGCGAGGTGACCGAGACCCGCTTGTGCTCGGCCCGGGCGGCGGTGAGATCGAGCAGCATGTCCCAGGCGGGATCGGCGAAGAGTTCGACATCGAAGTACCGCGCGCGCTGCTGGCGCTGGCGCAGCATGCGGCGGACAAGGCGCGGATCGGGCAGATCGGCGAGAGGCTCCGCCCGAAGGTGGAGCGCTTCATCGGCCGAGGCCCCGCGGAAGGCGACCGCCGGGGCTTCGACCCGCCCCGCCTCGCCACCCTGGCCCAAGCGGGCGGCAAGGCGGCCGACCTGCTCGGTCAGCCGCATGAGCTGCAACCGGTCCTCATCGGCCATTTCGCGCACCGACCGGCCCGGGGCCAGCGCCAGGGCGCGGCCGAGCGCGAGGGCCAGTTCGGTTTCCCCGGCATCGACCAGGATCTGCGGCTGCGACTGGTCGAGGCAGCCGAACACGTCTTCAAGGCCGGCGCTGGTGGTCGACACGATCAGTTGGGCCCCGCTCTGCCCCGCGCGCAGGTCGAGCCGGGCGAGCGCGGCGAGGCTGGCTGCATCGGGCCGCGGGCAATCGACGAGGACAACCTCCGCACCGACCCGCACTTCGCCCGAGGCAAGCTCAGCCAGCGGCTGGCACGTGGCGACGCGGAAGCCCGCAACCAGCGCATCATCCCGCACCTGCTCCCGAAGGTGCGCCCGATCGGCATAGATCGCCAGCGCCGGCGCGCGGCTGGGGAGATCGGGCGCGGAGGGCCGGCCGAGGGGGGCGCCATAGGCAAAGTCCGCACCGGCAAACCCGGCGCGGGGCGACTGGACTGCGGGGAAAGCAAGTGGTGCGCTGGCCATGATCTTTCGCCTTTCGTTCCGATTCCGTTCCAATACGAACACACCTAGAACAAATACGGATCAGGTCAAGCACTCATAAGGAACATTACGGATGTATCTGGATCGGCGTCCCATCGGGCACAAGTGCCCACAACTGTTCGATTTGTTCATTCGACAGGGCAATGCAGCCCAGCGTCCAGTCACCCGCGATGCGTCCGGAATGGAGGGAATTCGGTTGGCCGTGGAGGAAAATCGCCCCGCCCGGCGAGACCCCGTGGGCCTCGGCCCAGGCGCGGTCGGCGGCATTGGGATAGGAGATGTGGAGCGAGAGCCAGTAGGCGCTGCCCTCGTTGCCATAGTCGATCACGTAGCGCCCTTCCGGCGTGCGCCCGTCGCCGGCCACGCGCTTGGGGCCGGTGGGCGCGGGGCCGAGCTGGAGGCCGCCGAAGCTGCGCAGCGGGCGGCCTTGCTCGTCGAGCAGGGTCAGGCGGCGGGCGGCCTTTTCGACGTGGACGAGGGCCACCTCCTGCGCAACGCCAGGGGCGGCGAGGATAGCGGCCCACACGGTGGTTACCGCGATGGCGAGCGGTGTGCGCATGAAGTGAGATTAGCGGGGATGGGGGCCGGTGGCCATACGGCCGCCGATGGCGCCATAACCCCTCCACCACCCGCTTGCGCGGGCGGTCCCCCTCCCCATTTGTGCCTGCGGCAAAAATGGAGAGGAACTTTCGCTCAATCCTCGAAGGGATCGCGCACGAGGATCGTGTCCTCGCGCTCGGGGCTGGTGGAGACCAGCGCCACCGGCGTTTCGATTAGTTCCTGCACCCGCTGGATGTACTTGATCGCCTGGGCCGGGAGGTCCGCCCAGGAGCGGGCGCCGGCGGTGGTGCCGGACCAGCCTTCCATTTCCTCGTAGATCGGCTCGACCGCGGCCTGGTCCGCCGCATGGCTGGGGAAGTAGTCGAGGATCTTGCCGTTCAGGCGATAGCCGGTGCAGATTTTCACCGTTTCCAGGCCGTCGAGCACGTCGACCTTGGTCAGCGCAATGCCGGTCACCCCGGAGATCGCGCAGGACTGGCGGACCAGCACCGCATCGAACCAGCCGCAGCGGCGCTTACGGCCCGTGACCGTGCCGAATTCGTGGCCGCGCTCGCCCAGGCGCTGGCCGGTCTCGTCCTCCAGCTCGGTCGGGAACGGGCCCGAGCCGACGCGGGTGGTATAGGCCTTGACGATGCCGAGGACGAAGCCGGTGGCATTGGGGCCGAGGCCCGAGCCGGAAGCGGCGGTGCCGCTCACCGTGTTCGAGCTGGTGACGAAGGGATAGGTCCCGTGGTCGACATCGAGCAGCACGCCCTGCGCGCCCTCGAACAGGATGCGGGCGCCGGCCTTCTTGACCGTGTTGAGGCGCTTCCAGACCGGCTGGGCATATTTCAGCACCGAGGGCGCGATCTCGCGCAGGTCTTCGAGCAGCCTGGCCCGGTCGACCGGCGGCTGGCCGAAGCCGGCGCGCAGGGCATCGTGGTGCGCGCAGAGGCGATCGAGCTGGGCATCAAGCGCATCGAGGTGGGCAAGGTCGCAGACGCGGATCGCGCGGCGGCCCACCTTGTCTTCATAGGCCGGGCCAATGCCGCGCCCGGTGGTGCCGATCTTGCCCGAGCCGGCGGCGGCTTCGCGCAGGCCGTCGAGGTCGCGGTGCAGCGGCAGGATCAGCGGCGCGTTCTCGGCAATCGCGAAGTTCTCGGTGGTGATCGAGACGCCCTGCCCTTCGAGCTTGGCGATCTCGTCGCGCAGGTGCCACGGATCGAGCACCACGCCGTTGCCGATGATCGAAAGCGTGCCGGTGACGATGCCCGATGGCAGCAGGCTGAGCTTGTAGGTGGTGTTGCCGACGACCAGCGTGTGGCCGGCATTGTGCCCGCCCTGGAAGCGCACCACGGCATCGGCGCGGCTGGCCAGCCAGTCGACGATCTTGCCCTTGCCCTCATCGCCCCACTGGGCGCCGATCACGGTGACGTTGGCCAAGGTTTCCTGCTCTTTCTATTGCACAGATGTGTCCGCGCCGCGCCCTAGGGGAGAGCGGGCCAGAGGGCAAGGTGAGTCGGGCCAAGGTGAGCCGGGGCCGCTAAGCCTGCGTTCAGCCGCTGCGGGCAAGCTTGCGCAAAACCGGGCCGCGCCGCATCACTCGTTTTCGGGAGGAACCGACCTTGCGCAAAGCCCTGCTGCTCGCCCTCGTGGCCAGCCCTGCCCTCATCCTGTCACCCGTATTCTCCGGCGCAGACGCGCAGACCCTGCGCGACCGCATCCGCGCCCGCTTCGCCGAACGCTATGCCGCCGCCGAGGCCAAGGCGCCGCCGAGCGCCGCCGCCCAGACCATCGCCTATGGCCGCGACCCGCTGCAGGTGCTCGATTTCTGGCCCGCCGTGCAGAAGTCCTCGCCCACCGAGAAGTACCGCGACGTGCGGCCGGCCCCGCTGATCGTCTTCGTCCACGGCGGCGGATGGAAGCGCGGCAGCAAGGACAATGCGACCGGGCGCTGGAAGCCCGCGCATTTTCCGGAGGAGGGTTACGCCTTCGCCTCGATCAACTACCGGCTGGTGCCCGCCGCACGGGTGGAGGACCAGGCGGAGGACGTGGCCCTGGCGGTGAAGGCGCTGCTGGCGCGGGCGGGAGAGCTCGGCATCGATCCGCAAAAAGTCGTGCTGATGGGCCACAGTGCGGGCGCGCACCTCGTCACGCTGGTGGGGACGGACGAGCGTTATCTTCGGGCGGCGGGGCTGTCGTTCGCCAATGTGGCCGGAGTGGTCCCGATCGACGGCGCGGCTTACGACGTGCCCGCCCAGATGAAGGACGGCCCCGGGATCATGCAGCAGACCTACGCCCAGGCCTTCGGCACCGACCCCGCTCGCCAGCGCGCGCTATCTCCCACCCTGCAGGCCGCGGCGCCCAATGCTCCGGCCTTCCTCCTGCTCCACGTCCAGCGGCCCGACGGGATCCGCCAGGCCCAGGCGCTGGAGGCGGCGCTCAAGGGCGCGGGGACTGCGGTGGAGCGGCGGGACTTTCCCGGCACAGGGCTCTCCGGCCATGCCGAGATCAACCGCAGCCTCGGCGATCCCGACTATCCGGCGACCGGGGTGGTGGATGATTGGCTGAAGCGGGTTCTGGGGCGCTAGATCTTCCCTGTCGGCGGAGCCGATGGGGAGGTGGCGCGGCGAAGCCGTGACGGAGGGGCCAATGGCGCAGGCTTGCCCCTCCACCACCGCCTGCGGCGGCGGTCCCGCTGGCACACCTTCGGTGCGCCGTCTTCGACTCCCCCATCGCTTCGCGACAGGGAGGATCTGAGGCTTACAGCTTCACCGCCTCGCTGCCTTCCAGCAGGTGCGTGCAACCCAGCGCCCGCGCGTCATCGCGGTCCGACAGCGCCGCCACGGTGCGCCAGCCGATCGCGCGCAGGCGGGTGGCAACCTCCGCATCGTGGCCGAGCGGCAGGAACAGGGTGTCGCGCGGCGCTTCTTCGCCGGCGAGGAGGTCGATCAGGTCGTCCGGGTAGAGCGAGAAGCCGACCGCCGCCTCGTCCTCGCCCGGGGCGCGGCCGAGGATCGCATAGGTGCCGCCCCTGCCCAGCGCGCCCGAGACGCCCTCGGCATACAAGGTGAAGCCGAACCACGACTGGTATTCGAAGCCGTGCCGCTCGGACGGGTCGAGCGTGACGCGCGCCTTGTCGCCGATCCGCGCGGCGATCTCGCGCAGCGCGGCGATGCGGCTGGCGAGGACGCCGCCGGCATCGATCGCGGCGAGCCTGGCGATGGCCGCTTCAAACGGGCCGATGGCGGCGAGCAGGGGCAGGTAAGCCTCGCCCCCGGCGGCGACCAGCGCGCCCGCGTCCTTGGCATCGAGCTCGCGGCGGACACCTTCGATCACGCCGGGCTCCAGTGGCAGGGCCCTGGCGGCGAGCATGTCGACGAGATCGGGCAGGGTGAAGTCGACCGAAACATTGCGCGCGCCGGCGGCCTGCAAGGCCTCGATCGCGGCCATGACGATCTCGCCCGCGGCGGCAACGCCGTCGTCGCCGATCAGCTCGGCGCCGATCTGCAGCCGCTCGCGCGTCGGGTCGAGGCCGTCGCCCTTGATGGTGAGGACCTGGCCGGCATAGCACAGCCGCAGCGGCCGGGGGGCCTCGGCCAGCGAGGTCGCGGCAATCCGGCCGACCTGAACCGTCATGTCCGAACGCAGCGCCAGGGTGCGCAGGCTCGCCGGGTCGACGAAGCGGAACATCCGCCGCGGCTGGACGCCCGCCATGCGGCTGGCCATCGACTTCTCGAACTCGATCGAGGGCGGCTGGACGCGGTCGTAGCCATGGAGGGCGAGCACGTCGAGCACGGCGCGCGTCACCCGCGCGGCGGCGGCGGCGCTGGCGGGCAGGCGGTCTTCCAGGCCCTCGGGAAGCAGGTCGCGATCGTTGTCCATAAAACTCGAGCCCCGCAGGTGGCTGTCCCTGATCTCCCCTCCCGCTGGCGGGAGGGGCTGGGGGTGGGCCTGTTATCCGAACTTGCGGGGGAAGTGCAACAGGCCCTCCCCCGACCCCCGAGAGGGCATCGTAACAAGCCCTCCCCCGACCCCTCCCGCCAGCGGGAGGGGAGGTTGGGGAGCGGCCTGCTACGCGGCCGCAGTTCTCAGAACGCCAGCGCCATCACGCGCTTGACGCCCGGCAGCTTGCGAGCCGCCTCGATCACCGTCGCCGGAACCGGGCTGTCGACCGAGAGCAGCAGCACTGCCTCGCCACCAGCCGCATGGCGACCGAGGTTGAAGGTGCCGATGTTGATGCTGTTCTCGCCCAGCAGGGTGCCGATCCGGCCGATGAAGCCCGGCGCGTCCTCGTTGACGATGTACATCATGTGCCCGGCGAGTTCGGCTTCGACCTTGATCCCGAACAGCTGGACCAGCCGCGGCTCCGAGTTCGAGAACAGGGTGCCGGCCACCGAACGCTCGCCCTCGGCGGTCTTGACCGAGACGCGGACCAGCGTGTGGTAGTCGCCTTCCTTCTCGCTCTTGACCTCGCGCACCTCGATCCCGCGCTCCTTGGCGAGGAACGGGGCGTTGACCATGTTTACCGAGTCCGACTGCGTGCGCAGGAACCCGGCGAGGACGGCGGCGACGATGGGCCGCGCATTGAGCTCGGCTGCCGCGCCTTCGGTGTGGATCGAGATGCGCGGGATCGCGCCGGTGGTCAGCTGGCCGACCAGCGAGCCGAGCTTTTCGGCAAGCGCCATATAGGGCTTGAGCTTGGGGGCTTCCTCGGCGCTCAGCGAGGGCATGTTGAGCGCGTTGGTGACGCCGCCGTTGACGAGGAAGTCGGCCATCTGCTCGGCCACCTGCAGGGCGACGTTGACCTGGGCTTCGGTCGTGCTCGCGCCGAGGTGCGGCGTGCAGATGAAGTTGGGCGTGCCGAACAGCGGGCTGTCCTTCGCCGGCTCGGTCTGGAACACGTCGAGCGCGGCGCCGGCGACGTGGCCCGAATCCAGCGCTTCCTTCAGCGCCGCCTCGTCGATCAGGCCGCCGCGCGCGCAGTTGACGATCCGCACGCCCTTCTTGGTCTTGGCGAGGTTTTCCTTCGAGAGAATGTTGCGGGTCTGGTCGGTCAGCGGCGTGTGCAGCGTGATGAAGTCCGCCCGGGCGAGCAGCTCGTCGAGCTCGACCTTCTCCACGCCCAGCTCAACCGCGCGCTCGGGCGAGAGGAACGGGTCGAAGGCGACGACCTTCATGCGCAGGCCGATCGCGCGGCTGGCGACGATCGAACCGATGTTGCCCGCGCCGATCAGGCCGAGCGTCTTGCCGGTGACTTCCACGCCCATGAAGCCGTTCTTCGGCCACAGGCCCGCCTGGGTCTGGGCATTGGCCTCGGGGATCTGGCGGGCGAGCGCGAAGATCATGGCGATGGCATGTTCGGCCGTGGTGATCGAGTTGCCGAACGGGGTGTTCATCACCACCACGCCCTTCGACGAGGCATAGGGGATGTCGACGTTGTCGACGCCGATGCCGGCGCGGCCGATGACCTTGAGGTTGGTCGCCGCGTCGAGGATTTCCTTGGTCACCTTGGTCGACGAGCGGATGGCGAGGCCATCGTACTCGCCGATGCGGGCGATCAGCTGTTCCGGGGTCTCGCCGGTGATCACGTCGACGTCGCATCCCATCTCGGTGAAGATGCGGGCGGCGTTGGGGTCCATCTTGTCGGAAATGAGAACCTTGGGCTTTGTCATGATTTACTCCCTCTCCCCGCTGGGGAGAGGGCCGGGGAGAGGGGAATGCCTTCGCCCGGCCCTGTGATTGGAAAGGATTGGTTGCGGGAGGGGGCTGCCCCTCTCCCTGCCCTCTCCCCGACGGGGAGAGGGTTATGAGGGATCACGCCTTGAGCTGGGCCCAGGCGTAGTCGAGCCAGGGGCCGAGAGCTTCGATGTCCTCGACGTTCACCGTCGCGCCGCACCAGATGCGCAGGCCCGGAGGGGCGTCGCGGTAGCCGGCGACGTCATAGGCGGCGCCTTCCTTTTCGAGGAGGCCGGCGAAGCCCTTGATGAAGTCGGCGTCGGCGCCCTCGACCGAGAGGCAGACCGAGGTCTTCGAGCGGATGCCCTTGTCGACCGCGAGGTGGCTCAGCCAGTCGCGCTCGGCGACGATCTTGTCGAGCGCGTTGGCATTGGCGGTGCAGCGGTCCTTGAGGCCTTCGAGGCCGCCGATCGACTTGGCCCATTCCAGCGCGAAGATCGCGTCTTCCACGGCGAGCATCGACGGCGTGTTGATGGTCTCGCCCTTGAAGATCCCTTCCGAAAGCTTGCCCTTGGAGACGAGGCGGAACACCTTCGGCAGCGGCCAGGAGGGGGTATATTCCTCAAGCCGTTCGACGGCGCGCGGACCAAGGATGAGGACGCCGTGGCCGCCCTCGCCGCCCAGCACCTTCTGCCAGGAGAAGGTGGCGACGTCGATCTTCGCCCAGTCGATATCGTAGGCGAAGACCGCGCTGGTGGCGTCGGCGAAGGACAGGCCTTCGCGGTCGGCCGGGATCCATTCGGCATCCGGCACGCGCACGCCCGAGGTCGTGCCATTCCAGGTGAACAGGACGTCGTCCGACCAGTCGATCTTGTCGAGATCGGGGAGCTGGCCATAGTCGGCGCGAATCACCGTGGGCTCCAGCTTCAGCTGCTTGACCGCATCGGTGACCCAACCCTCACCGAACGACTCCCAGGCCAGCGTGGTGACGCCGCGGGCACCGAGCATGGTCCACATCGCCATCTCGAAGGCGCCGGTGTCGGAACCGGGGACGATGCCGATGCGGTGCGTCTCGGGCAGGCCGAGCAGTTCGCGCATCAGGTCGATGCAATACTGCAGGCGCTGCTTGCCGATCTTCGCGCGATGCGAGCGGCCGAGCGATTCGGTGGCGAGTTTGCTGGCAGAGTAGCCCGGGGGCTTGGCGCAGGGGCCCGACGAAAAGAACGGGCGCGCCGGAAGCGCCGGCTTGGATGCAGTCATGTAAGTCTCTCCTTGCAGAGAGCACGCGCGGCGTTGGGACCGCGTGGCCCGGCGG
>Ga0068855_100005868_pt1 | contig 14987 bp, 15 predicted proteins | sample KBSCornC52_FD_66592 | JGI IMG/M metagenome (GOLD analysis project Ga0068855, IMG submission 66592) | Corn rhizosphere microbial communities from Kellogg Biological Station, Michigan, USA - KBS Corn C5-2 | ecosystem: Host-associated > Plants > Roots > Rhizosphere > Soil ...
CCTGAAAAGTACGATTGGGATACTTATAACCAGATCTTGATTCACGAAAAAATTCATATACAACAGGGGCATAGTCTCGACATCATGCTGTCTGAGCTTGTGCTGGTATTTCAATGGTTCAACCCGTTTGCCTGGCTATATCGCGGTGAATTGGAGAATAACCTGGAGTTTTTGACCGATGAAGCCGTTCTCGATCAAAATGAAGTAGAGAAATCCAGCTACCAGATGAGCTTACTAAAAGTTTCAGCGCCGCATTTAGCGCTGAGTGTTACAACCAATTATAATCAATCACTATTAAAGAAACGTATAGTCATGATGAACGCGAAGAAATCAAACATTCATACGATGTGGAAATATTTTATCCTGATCCCGCTTATGGCGGGGCTGGCCTGCGCACTGAACGAAACCGCTTTCAGCCAGACCAATAAGACTCACACTAAGACAGTCATCAAAACAAAATCTCAATCGCATGGAAACTGGGGTAATTCCGACAGGACAGCAGGCTCATGGTTTGCAACCATAAAAGGGGAACGGGTTCGTATCGAATTCAGGAGTGATGAGGACGATAAAGATTGGAACAGCAGCTCGGATAATTTTAAACTGAGCGAATTGTCAGCCGTTCCGAAAGATCAAAAAGGCGATTTTACTATCACCCGCGATGCCGGTGTTATGAAATTCAATGGCAAATTCGATGGCGATCAGGGTTATGGTCACTATAAATTTGAAGCCAATAAGGAATTTGAGGCCTATGTAGGTAATCAGGGAGTGACCGACATGGATAACCAGGATGAGTTTGCGTTTTTCATACTGAATATCACTAAAGACTATGTCTCTATGCTGAAAAGAAATGGCTTTGGTAATATTTCTAAAAACGAAATGATATCGATGGCCGCTCTGAAAGTTGACGAACCATTTATTAAATATTGGAAAGAAAATGGTTACCCTGATATTTCTTCAAACGACCTGGTTTCAGCAAAGGCATTAGGCGTGGATGGTAAATATATCCAGGAGATACACAGCGCCGGGTACCCGCACATCAGTTATAATCAACTGATCAGCTTTAAAGCACAGGGAATCACCGGAGCATACATCCGCGGTTTGCGCAAAGGGGCAAAGCCTGGAGAAACTGGTTTGCCTTCGCCTGATGATGTTTCATCGTACAAAGCATTAAATGTGGACTCATCTTATTTGCAAGGTTTAAGGTCAGCAGGCTTTGATAACATTCCTTTCAATGAAGTGACTAGTATGAAGTCCCTAAATGTTACTCCGGAATACGTGAAAGGCTTTACACAAATTGGCTATAAAGATCTGTCGCCTAATGATTTGGTATCGTTCAAGTCGTTGAATATTACTCCCGAGTATGTGAAGGAGTTTAAGGATATCGGTTATAGTGATATTCCCGCTAACGAATTGATGTCATTAAAATCATTGGGAATTGATGCTCAATATGTAAATGGATTTAAGTCATTGGGATTTAAAGATATCCCGGTGAATGACCTGAATTCTTTCAAATCATTGGGTATTACGTCTGAATATGTGAAGAGCTTTCAAACAATAGGTTATAAGGATATATCTCCAAATGAGCTAACCTCTTTAAAGTCTCTCGGTGTGACGGCTAAATTTATTAAAGGCTTTAAGGATCTTGGTTTTAATAACATTTCATTGAATGAAGCCACTTCGCTGAAAGCTACTGGTGTAACTCCTGAATATGTAGGGCAAATGAAAGCAAAAGGTTTTAATTCGAAAGACCTTGACAAATACATTCAGTTAAAGAACACTTTTAACTAAATTAAAAAGACTTACGAAGTTTTTGAAACTTCGTAAGTCTTCTTCTCCTTATTCCAACACTCAGGACTATAGACTCTATTTTTACTTTATTTAACCTTTATAAATAATTAATTATGTGGGTATTAATTATTATGGTTGTATTGGTTTGTGTCCTGGTGACCATGATCACTATGCAGAATGCACGGCGTTAGTAGTCAAGTTCCCGGCAGCTAAAACCTGCGGTATGCAGGAGCGATTCTACCATTGACGGTTGTAATCCGATCGCTTCGATCCTTAATACTTTATCGCAATCTTCCAGGTCAAAATTCCACTGCCTGATACTTGGGAAAGACATTAACAAAGTCCTTACTTTATTTACTTTCCTCTTGCTGGTCACATTGGTTTTAAAAACTAATACTTCCATAATCGTATTTTATAATGTTTTGAATCAATAACTATCGGGATCAAAGAAATTGGACAAAGTCCGGAAAATTTATTCTGTTGCCTTGGGCTCTTCTTTTGTTGTTATGGGTTCATCCCAATCAAATCCGCCACGATGACGGCCCCATTTGCCACAACGAGCGCGCATCTGTTCCCTGAAACGCTCTTGCTCCTCAGGACTCATATTTTTAAAGCGTTCCATCTTATGGCGCATCCATGGTGCACCACCACGACCCTTAGGACCTCCAAATCCAAACAATATTTTAGATAGTATCAGTATTCCAGCCGCTTGCCAGTAAGTAATGGTCGTAATGTGGAATATATCTGGTAGCAGGTTATTCCACAACAGCATAACGATATAGCTAACAAGGGCCAGAACGCCCACTATCAGGAATGGTACAAAAATCAGTTTCTTTCTGAAGTGAAGCTTATGTCTGTAACCTTCATCTTCAAAGTTTTTATTTATCATGTCTTTAATTTTTAATTTTCTGTAATTTCTTCATACAACTGTTTAAGCCGTTTACGCAGATGAAGTACTGCGTAACGTTTGCGCGATACCAGCGTTTGTATTTTTTCGCCGGTACGCTCGGCTATTTCGCTAAAAGGAATGTCGTCGAGTTCCTGCCATATAAAAACCTGCCGTTGTTCTTCAGGTAATTCATCCAGCGCCAGGAATAGCTGCTCCCAAAATAGGTTGCGGATATATTCCGTCTCCGGGGTAGTGCCTTCAGTTAGCAGTATGGCTCTGAAATCTATACCTTCTTCATCATCCTCATCTCCGGATAGGTTGATGTCATATAGCTCTTCAGTTTTTTTGCGGTTTTTGTCGATGATCTTATTGGTCGCCACCTTGTAAAGCCAGGCGCCGGTTTGCTCTATCGGCTGAGCGTTAACTACCGAGCTGAGCTGGTACCAAACATCCTGCAGGATGTCCTCGGCATCGGCATCGGTTTTTACCCTCCGGCGGATAAAGCCCAGCAAGCCCTTACCATACGCTTTGATAGTCTGTATGATATGGTTGTTTTTTTCTTCGGGCATTACGGCGGTGATCAATTTATTTCTCCTTTAAAGGTAGAGACGGATGACCCTGAAAAACATTTTAAAAAAAATAAAAATTGTTTTCGGGGAACCTTTGTTTGTCCGTTTAGAGTGGATGGAGGAGAATTTATTACAGTGATTTAGATTATATTCGGCATAAAATAAACTGAATGTACCGGCTGCTGGAAGAATACCTAAGAAAACATATTGATGTAAGTGACGAGGAGATCGCCGAATTCAGCAGCAGGCTTAAGTCTAAAAAAACAAAGCGGGGAGAGATTTTACTGGAGGCCGGGAATGTATGCAGGCATATTTATTTTGTTAACCAGGGTTGCTTGCGTGTTTTTTTGATGGATAATACGGGTAAAGAATCAACCCGTTTCCTGATATCAGAGGGAAGGTTTGGGACAGCATTTCCGAGTTTTATTTTGCAGGAACCATCGCCTGCTTTTATTCAAAGTATAGAAGCTTCGGAAATACTTTATTTGACGTACCAGGAGTTCCGGTCGCTATCAGAGGTCTTTTCCGGCTGGGAAAAACTTTACATTTCCAATCTTGAACACGACTATATTGCTTCTATCAGGCGCATCGAAAGCTTGATCACCATGAACGCAAAAGAAAGGTACGCCTTGTTAATGGAAGATAACCCCGGACTTATACAAAGATTACCTTCAAAGATCATTGCTGATTATCTCGGCATATCACAGGAAACGTTGAGCAGATTAAAATCGAAAATCTGATTTTATTGACTTTTGTCAATTTTGATGCGACTGTTTATCACGTGTTTTGTGTTATCAGATCAATTAAACATGAAAAGAATAACATTCATCATATGCGCATTTCTGCTGCCTGTATTTGCATCGGCACAAAATATAACGATAGGGGAAGCGACCATTCGTTTTAACGATACTGTACGAAAACGCCCTTTGATCACCGAAGTATGGTATCCCACAATAGATTCCATCCAAAAACATAATTCCGGGTTTGCACCATTTGTGCGCATGGAAACGGTAAAAGATGGTAAGATAGCTAATATGAAATATCCACTCATCATGATATCACACGGTACCGGTGGTGGAAGGCTTACCCTGGAATGGTTGGCGGATATATTGGTGCAAAATGGATTTATGGTTGCAGCTGTCGATCATTGGGGCAATACTTATGATAATAAGATCGCCATTGATTTTGTTACGCCGTGGCAAAGACCGAGGGATATTAGTTTTGTGTTGACGAGCTTATTGAATGATCCAAAATTTGGCCCGGTTATAGATCAAACCAGGATCGGTATGGCAGGCTTCTCCTTGGGCGGTTATACAACAATTGCCCTAGCAGGCGGCGTGTTGAGTTTTGATGCCTTAAAAACGTTCACGAACAGTCCAACGGGACAAAAAGAGGTCAATATCCCTGAATTCCCCGGCTTGATGGAAGTGATCAAAACGGGCAAGCCAGATGAATCGTTCAAAAATAGCCCGCAACATTTAAAGGATAAGCGTTTTAAAGCTTACTTTGCCATTTGTCCGGCACTAGGGCAAGGCTTACTGAGCCATCACAATTTAAAGAAATAGATAAACCGCTTTACATGGTCGAAGTCGAAAGTGACAGTATAACGCCTTATAAAACCAATGCGGAACATTATCATGCATTGATTCCCGCATCGCAATATTTTTTGATAAAAGGTAAAGCTAATCATTATGTGTTTTTAGGTGAGGCGGCTGATCCGGTAAAGAAAGAGGCTCCGGTTTATTTTGATGATGACCCATCTGTCGACCGTCGTGCGATTCATCAACAGGTGGGCGAAATGGCCGCTGCATTCTTCAAACAGAAATTGAAATAATTATGCTTTGATTAGGTCGTTTTATTTCGGAAATTGGCTTAACCAATCTCAAGCCAATTAATATGAAACTCTTTCCCAAGTTTATTTTGTCTGTGCTATGCTTTTTAAGCCTCTCCGCACTTAGCATGCATGCCAACGCACAGGATGCTCAATCAAAGATCATCACGGCCATGAAAAATTCTGAAAATGATTGGAATAAAGGCGATCTGGATAGCTTTATGAAGATGTATACCGACGAGTCGACCATGATGATGCCAACCGGTCCTGCAGGAATAAACACCATTAAGGAGCTATACGAAAAGAAATACTTTAATGGCAAAATGCCGAAGCAAAACCTGCACTATGAAGATCTGAAAGTTACTTTGTTAGGGGAGAAATATGCTTTACTAACAGGCAAGTTTATTTTGACAGGCAATAATTTACCTGAAAGATCCGGGGTCTATTCGTTGGTAATGGTATTGACCAGAAACGGCTGGAAGATTTTGCACGATCATTCAAGTTAATGCTACCCACTATGAAGGCATATACACAAACAACCTTTGTTCCGCAGTTTTTTGTGGGAAAGAATGGCGCCGACGCCGTTGAATTTTACAAGAAGGCTTTTGATGCGATTGAGCTAAGACGCTTTAGCAATGATGACGGCACGGTACATGTTTCGGAACTGGAAATAGGAGGTGCATTATTCCACATCCACGAAGAAAAACCAAGTGCCCGGCAATATAGTCCTGCTTTATGTGGCGGCACTACCACCATCATGGGCTTAATGGTTACTGACCCTGATGCGGTAATGGAAAGAGCAATTGCGGCAGGAGCAACTGTTCTTTCACCTATGCAGGATTACGACTATGGCTACAGGCAAGGCGATATCCGCGATCCCTTTGGCCATCAATGGATGATCGAAAAGGTTATTTGAGCGCGTCGAAAGCATATTTGGCATCGCTCCAGAATTCATCCAGCGCTATTATTCTCGGCTTGAAAAAAGAGATCAATGCCGGCCAGTCGTTTTTATTGAAGATGCTTACCCCATATAAATGCCTTATTATAAGACTGGTAATTTTTCCTTCCTCATTAATATGGTGTAGTTGCCATTCCCAATCTTCATCCAAAGCAGAATGAAGCACATTCTTTAGTTCCAAAAATTGCTCAAAGAATAGTTCTTGTATACCTGCATCCGGATGAGCAATCTCTATGGCTATGGACGCCGATTTCTTAACAGCCTCCATCCGGAAATATACATACTTGATACCAGTTTTATAGTTTACCCAGTTCACCCTTAAACCCTCGGCCGATAATTGCGGTGAAATGTATTGACCGAAGGTAGTCCAGAATTCTTGTTTGAGTTGCGATGCTTCGTCTTTGGAATACAAAACTGTTATTTTATCGTGAACGCAAAATCGAGCTTGCTATCCTGTGAGTTGCTGCCTAGTACCAACTTATAATCTCCCGGATAAGTTTTCCATCCATGGGTTTTCAGATCCCATTTTTGCAGGTCTTTTACCGGTATTTTGATGGTGACTGATTGTTCGCCTCCTTTGGTCACGGTAACCCGTTTAAAACCTTTTAGTTCTTTAACAGGCATACGGTTGACTTGTGGGTATTGGATATAAGCCTGAACCACTTCGTCACCATCCATTTTACCTGTATTTTTAACTTTTACGGTGACGTCTACAGTGTCCTTAGCGTTGTATTTTTTAGCCGGACTTTTCTCTGCCAGGTACTCAAAAGAAGTATAGCTCAATCCAAAACCAAACGGGTATTGTACAGGACCGTTAAAGTAACGGTAAGTACGACCTTTCATAGAATAATCGGAATAATCCGGAACGTCTTTTATCGATTTATAAAATGTAAGCGGCAAATGTCCTGAAGGAGATAACTTTCCAAAAAGCAGATCCGCAAATGCATTTCCGCCCTGTTCACCCGGGTACCAGCCAAATACGATGGCATCTGCATAAGGTTCGATGGCAGAGATATCGACATCGCTGCCGGCCGTCACTACGGCTATGATAGGGCTTTTAACTCCTTTTCTCAAAGCTTTCATAAAAGCGATCTCGCTGGCGGGTAAACTTAAATCTTTCTTATCACCTCCTGATTTGGACAGAAATGCGTCACCGGCTTCGCCTTCAAGCACAGGAGAAAGTCCAATTACTGCAATCGTAACAGACGAGTTGCTTGCGGCCCATATCCCACCAAAATGGGTAGTATCGCTATAATCAGAACCCAAATCGTATTCTACCCTGGTGGATGGATCTACTGCGCCGGTAATGCCTTCGGCAAAATTAACAACCTTGCTACTTACACCATGGTAATTACCCACCATCGGGTCAAAGGCAGCTGCATTTGGGCCCAATACCATAATGCTTGGATAATCAGCTTTGTTCAATGGTAATACATTGTTGCTATTTTTCAATAGCACCATGCTCTGTTGCGCCACCTTACGGGATAAGGCGACATGTGATGCATTGTGCACACTATCAGCGCCATAGCTATGAAACGGTATCTTTTGTTGATCATCATAAAAACCGAGCTTAAATTCAGTACGCAAAAGCTCGGTTAAACGCTGATCCACTTCTTTTTCGGTTATCAATTTCTGATCGATGGCTTTGATCACATCATTCTGTAATATGCTTGAGCAATCCAGGTCGATGCCCGCTTTAATGGCAGCAGCAGCTACTTCAACCGCATTTGGTAAAGTTTTGTGAGTTGAGTAAACATCATCCAATGCACCACAATCGGTTACCACGTGACCTTTAAAACCCCATTCTTTTCTTAATATATCAGTTAAGAGTACTTTATTGATCGAATTAGGCACGCCATTGATACGGTTGTATGCACTCATTACAGATTCAACGCCATTACTAACTAAAGCATGGAATGCATACAGATACGTTTCCCGGAAATCTTTCTCATCTACTTTGGCATCGAAGAAATCCCTGGTTGCTTCCGGCCCGCTGTGTACAGCGAAGTGTTTGGCAGTAGCAGATGCCTTTAAATAACGAGGATCATCACCCTGCAAACCTTTGACAAATGCGCTGCCTATAGTAGCGGTCAGGAATGGGTCTTCGCCATAAGTCTCTTGTCCACGGCCCCAGCGCGGATCGCGGAAAATATTAATGTTAGGTGTCCAGAATGTAAGCCCCATATATTGCAGGTGGCGATCCTTGGCTATAGCAAGGTTATATTTTGCACGTGCTTCTGTAGATATTACAGTCGACACCTGTTTGATCAGATCATCATTAAAAGTAGCAGCCATCCCGATAGCCTGTGGGAAGATGGTAGCTTCACCGGCACGGGCAACACCGTGTAAACCCTCATTCCACCAGTTGTAAGCAGGGATACCTAAACGAGGAACGGCTTTGCTGTTGTATCCTAATAAGGAGACCTTTTCTTCTAAAGTCAGCTTTGATACTAAGTCTTTAACGCGGGTATCCAGCGGTTGGCTCATATCCTTATAAACAGGTAGAGATTGTGCCTGGATAAGTGTTGAATAAAAGCAGGCAGAAAGGGCAATAGCAAGTAGTTTTACAGGGTTTTTCATGACAGGCTAAACATAAGGAGAAAAATTACAGCACACAAGAAATGTTTGTCCAACGGTTAATGCTAAAAATTGCTACTTTAGCAACCAACTACGCTTACACCCGATGAAAAAGATCTGCTTAACGCTCCTCATTTGTTTATTCATTATTAATGCTTTCAGCCAGTCTGCCCCAAAAACATATGGCCCGTTGCCAACTAAAGGACAGCTGCAATGGCAAGAAACAGAAATGTATTGTATCATCCACTTCGGCCCTGATACCTACACTGACAAAGAATGGGGCTATGGTGACGAGGATCCGAAGATTGTTAACCCGACCGAATTTAGCGCTACGCAAATCGTAAGCTCACTAAAAGCAGGTGGTTTTAAAGGGATAGTAGTAGTTGCCAAGCACCATGATGGCTTTTGCATGTGGCCAACCAAGACTACAAAGCATAACATATCAAAAAGCCCTTACAAAGATGGAAAAGGTGATATCGTGAAAGAATATCGTGAGGCCTGTGATAAGCTAGGCATTAAGATGGGCGTATACTGCTCCCCGTGGGACAGGAATAGTGCCTTGTACGGAAAACCTGAATATGTAACCGAAGTTTACCGCAAACAATTACAAGAGTTATATAGTAATTACGGGCCACTATTTATTGTATGGCATGATGGAGCAAATGGCGGTGATGGTTATTATGGTGGCGCGCGTGAGGTCCGTAAAATAGATCGCTCAACTTACTATGGCTGGCCAATTACATGGGGTATAGCCAGGAAGCTGCAACCCAATGCGACAATTTTCGGGGATGTTGGTCCGGATGTGCGTTGGGTGGGTAATGAGGCAGGTCATGCAGGCGAAACTTGCTGGGCGACTTATACACCGCATGCACCTGAACCAGGAAAACAACCAGGCAACGGCTTTACTAAAGATGAAGAAGGTACAGAAGGGCATCGTGATGGTAAGTACTGGATCCCTGCGGAATGCGATGTGCCGTTAAGACCGGGATGGTTTTATCATAAAGACCAGGATGAAAAAGTAAAAACTCCGGATTCATTGTTCAACTTATATTTTAAAAGCGTAGGACATGGCGCTTGTTTAGATCTGGGTTTATCACCAGACAGAAGAGGTTTGCTAAGTGAAAATGATGTGAAATCTTTGAAAGAATTTGGTGACATACTTAAACAAACATTTGCAACCAACCTTGCAAAGAGTGCCACCTTAAAAGCAAGCAATGTAAGAGGAGGGAACCAGGCTAAATTTGGCCCTGCCCGTTTGCTGGATAACGATCGTTATAGCTACTGGGCCACTGATGATAAGGTAAAGACGCCGGAATTGGTTCTTGATCTTCATAAAAAGAAATCATTCAATATCATTCAGCTTCGCGAAAATATAAAGCTGGGCCAGCGTATTGATGAAGTGGCGGTTGATGTTTGGCAAGATGGTAAATGGCGCCAGGTTGCTACTGCAACCAGCATTGGAGGCAACCGCCTGATCCGTTTACCGGAAAGTATTACTACAAGCAAAGTGCGTTTAAGAGTTACCAAAGCGGCAGTTTGTATTGCGTTGAGCGATTTTGGTTTATACAGTGAACCGAATCTTTCTAAAAAAGGTTAATTTTATGATATGAAGTATCAAAAGCTATCTTTCGCCTTTATCGGAATTTGTTTTGCTGTATCTGCTGTATCAGCGCAGCAATTGTATGATACGACAGTGAAGCCAAAACTGATCTCCAAACAATTTACATTTACTGAAGGCTCGTCTGTAGATAAGCAGGGGAATGTGTTTTTTACCGATCAGCCTAATAATAAAATATGGGAGTATAGTGCAGATGGCAAGATTTCTGTTTTTATGGAAGATGCCCTGCATGCTAACGGAACCTATTTTGATGCTAAAGGTAACCTGGTTACATGTGCTGAAACCAAAGATCAATTGATTACTATTAGCCCGAAAGGTAAAGTCAAAGTTTTAGCGAACGACTTCGACGGACACCGCCTAAATGGCCCTAATGATGTATGGGTAGCGCCAAACGGCGGGATATATTTCACTGATCCATATTACCAACGTGATTTTTGGGACCGAAAAAAGCCGGATATCGAAGGACAGAATGTTTACTTCCTGGCTAAGGGCAACAATAAGCCTGCGATAGTTGTTTCAGATATGAAGAAGCCAAACGGCATAGTAGGCACTCCTGATGGAAAGTATCTCTATATCGCAGATATTGAAGCTAATAAGACCTATAAATATACTATAGCACCGGATGGAAGCCTTACAGACAAAAAGCTATTTGTTGAACAGGGCTCAGACGGTATGACGCTGGACGAGCGGGGCAATGTATACTTAACCGGGAATGGCGTTATTGTTTATAATCCGCAAGGCGTTAAAATAGCCCACATTAAAGTTGATGAACCCTGGACCGCAAACCTCTGTTTTTCCGGTAAAAATAAAGATGACCTGTTCATCACCGCATCAAAAGCCATCTACATTTTACACATGAATGTAAAAGGAGTGGAGTAATATATTTCTCATTGTTGACTTATCCGGTAGAATTTATCAATTTTGCTTTATGAACAATAACGTGCAATGCCCGGTAGATTTTGTGCCGATGAACGAGAACAAGGCACGGTTAACTGCCTTTTGGGTTTTAGTGTCAGGCATAATCTTTTTGCTTACCAATTGGTGGATCATCATGGCTTTCCTGGCAATCGACTTTTTGCTAAGAGCTAATAACCAGGGAAAGTATAGTTTGCTTGCCATACTAAGCGACTTTATTATCAATCTATTCAAAATAAAGAATAAGCTCACTGATCGTGCTCCAAAACGATTTGCTGCTGGGGTAGGGTTGCTGTTTACTGTAGGTATATTAATCCTGACCTTACTTAAGCAGGATACGGCTGTGGCTATCGTGACCTCAGTGCTGCTTTTATTCGCTTTTTTAGAATCATTTATTGGCTTCTGTGCCGGATGTTATGTGTATAGCTTATTGAATAAAGTTGGTAATTCATTTAAAAACAATCAATTACAAGAAAAATAAAATTTTTGCAATAAATACTACTAAATAGATAGATAATATATACATTTGTGATATCGATTTACTTAAAGAAAGGATAGGATATGTTATCAGCACTTAAAATAAACAGCTTTCCATACTTTGATCTGTCAGAGATCGAACCCGATCAGGATTTAGTTTTCAGATCATTTCAGAAGTCTGAGCCCGTAAGATCAGGAGATATATTGCCGGATTTTTCCTTGGAAAAAGAGCCGGGGAGATGGCAGCAGTTTTTTAATGGTGCTGAGACTCATGGGCCTGTTTTGTTTCACCAGCTTTTGAATAAGCCATTAGTGATCGGATTTTACTCTTATCACTGGCAGCAATATGGTATCGAGTTGTTGAAGCAATTAAGTTCTCTGCAGAATGATATCTCAGCTAACAAAGCCAGCCTTTTAATTATCAGTTCAGAAAGAGACAAAAAACTGGAAAAATTAGTATGGGATAATAATTTATCACTTAACTTCTATTTTGATAAGGACAAGCAAATTGCCGAAAAATTCAGGATATATTCAGAGCACGACCCGATCTGGAACAAGTTTTCAGGCATCGATACTAATGTGCCTTTGTTAGCCACTTATGTGGTGTCTGCTACCGGCCAAATCGAATATGATCACATCGACCCTGACTTTTCAAAAACATTTCCAACCGGCGAAATTCTCTCAGCTGTCAAAAAGGCCGGTAATCAGCAAAATAATATACGCAATATGCATAGGTCGCCAGGGAGGTAATACCAACCCCGTCAATCGACCAGCATTAAGAAACTATTTTAGATAGTGATTTCTTAGTTTTTTTGGTTTAATAACGGAAGCCGGGATGGTTTCCGTTATTCTTAAAGTCGGGTGACCGAGTGGATAGGTGATGGTCTGCAAAACCTTTTACGGCAGTTCGAATCTGCCCCCGACGTCAAATTCTTTTTAAAAACTTCTTAAAAATAGCCTTTGCCGAAGGCTTATTTCCTTCCAATTCCTCATCTTTTATTAAGATAATATTAATAAATATTATTTCGCCTTAAAAAAAGTTGTTCCCAAAGCTAATTTAGTTAATATTGCACCGACCAACAGCCGGTTATAGGGTAACTTATAGCTACCGTTCACAAAAATTACTTTAATTAGATAAAAAACTTTGCCATTAAAAACAGAGTTAATCAATGTATATCCTAACTTTGAATATCAATCTACCGAGCTATAATACTACCTATAAAAAACACGCTTAACCCCGCAAATACTACATGGAAAAAAAAGCTGCATCTTCACCAAAATTCCTGTCAATTGATATTGGAGGATCGCACATAAAAGCTACCATATTAAATGACAAAGGTGCCCTGCAAATGGACTATGACAAGATACCGACGCCTTTGCCTGCAAGTCCCGAAAATGTGGTTAATGGAATCAAAAAGTTGGTAAAAAATTTTCCCGAATACGATCATATCTCAGTTGGTTTCCCGGGCTATGTTAAACACGGCGTTATTAAAACGGCACCTAACCTGGGAACTGATTTCTGGAAAGATTTCGACCTGAGCAAAAAGTTGGAAAAAGAATTGGGTAAGCCTACACGCGTAGTAAATGATGCTGATATGCAGGGTTTAGGAGTGGTAAGCGGAAAAGGTCTGGAAATGGTGATCACTTTGGGCACAGGGTTCGGAACTGCGTTATTGGTAGACGGCCAGTTAATGCCGCACCTGGAATTGGCACATCATCCTTTCGCAAAAGGAAAAACCTATGATCAGTATGTAGGCGAAAGAGCATTGGAAAAAGAGGGGAACGAGAAGTGGAACAGGCGGATGAAAAAAGTTTTAAAAACTTTGAAAACCGTAGTCAATTACGATACTTTATATATAGGAGGCGGAAATTCAGACAAACTGAAATTTAAGCTGGACAAGAATATGAAGCTGGTTACCAACCAGGATGGTATTAAAGGAGGGTCGCGTTTGTGGCTGAAAGACGCCAGGCATGATCTGATCACTTCGGTACCACCACTTTAATAGTTAATCAATTTAAATCAATCAATCATCTATAGTTAAAAATATGGATTCAACTACAAAAAGCATTGAACAGTTAAGTATCGATACCGTGAGGGTATTGTCAGCCGATGCAGTACAAAAAGCAAATTCAGGTCACCCGGGCACACCAATGGCTATCGCGCCGATAGGACACGTGCTATGGTCGCAATTTATGCACTACAACCCAAAGAATTCACACTGGGCAAACCGTGACAGATTTATTCTGTCTGCTGGTCACGCATGTATGTTCCAGTACAGTTTTCTATACCTGACCGGCTATGATGTTACTCTGGACGATCTTAAAAATTTCAGGCAATTACATAGCAAAACTGCAGGTCACCCGGAATATGGTCTTTTAGACGGTATCGAAGTGACTACAGGTCCGCTGGGACAGGGTTTTGCCAATGGTGTTGGCTTTGCTATAGGTCAAAAATACCTGGCAGCACGCTACAACAAACCTGGGTTCGATCTTTTCAATTATAAAATTTATGCTGTTGTCAGTGATGGCGACCTGATGGAAGGTGTTGCTTCAGAAGCAGCCTCATTAGCTGGTCACCTGGAGTTAGGCAACATTATATATATATATGATGATAACCATATCTCGATTGAAGGTGATACTGATATTACCTTTAATGAAGATGTTGCTAAACGTTTTGAATCATACGGCTGGCATGTACAGGTTGTGAATGATGCGAATGATATTAATGCCTTATCAAACGCCATTAACAATGCAAAGACTGAAGTAAGCAAACCATCGCTGATCAAAGTACGCTCACATATTGCTTATGGCAGCCCTAATAAAGTAGATACTGCTGGTGCACATGGTTCTCCGCTTGGTGCTGACGAAATCAAGCTGGTTAAAAAGTTCTTCGGTTTTGATCCAGAACAATCATTTGTAGTTCCTGAAGAAGTATTGGATTACTATCGTAAGTGCGGTGAAAAAGGTGCCGGCACCGAACAGAAATGGAATGATCTATATAAAGCCTATAAAGAGAAATTTCCTGAATTAGCTGCTGAATACGAACAAGCTATAAGCGGCGAATTACCAAAAGGATGGGATGCAGCCTTGCCGGTATTTAAACCTGAAGGTAAAATGGCTACCCGCCAGGCATCAGGTAAAGTGTTGAACGCTATTGCTGGTAAATTACCTACTTTGATAGGTGGTGCTGCCGATCTTGCCCCATCAACAGAAACTAATATGAAGGAGTATGATTCTTTCACAGTTGAAAAGAGAGATGGCCGTAATTTCCACTTCGGTATCCGTGAGCATGCTATGGGTTCAGCCTTAAATGGTATGGCTTTAACAAAGGGTATCATCCCATTCGGTGCTACCTTCCTGATGTT
>Ga0068855_100005869_pt1 | contig 14987 bp, 7 predicted proteins | sample KBSCornC52_FD_66592 | JGI IMG/M metagenome (GOLD analysis project Ga0068855, IMG submission 66592) | Corn rhizosphere microbial communities from Kellogg Biological Station, Michigan, USA - KBS Corn C5-2 | ecosystem: Host-associated > Plants > Roots > Rhizosphere > Soil ...
GCTGGGGCTGTTGGCCTTGGTGGGGGCGTGGGTCGTTGGCCAAACGCCCGATCAGGCCGCGCGCGCCGAAGCGCTGCTATCAGCCCGAAAATACGCCCCGGCGGAAGCCTCGGCCGACCGCGCCCTCGAACGCGCTCCGCTCGATTGGCGGGCTTATTTCACCCGAGCGGGCGCGCGAGCTTGCCAGGGGCATCGGCTCGAGGCACTGGCGGATTTCCGGCGCGCGCGCACGTTGGAGCCGCACTATGCCAGGCTGCCCTTCGAAGAGGGGCGGTTTTGGTTGCAAGCGCAGCCGGCGCTGACCTTGAACGTCTGGCATGAAGCGATCCGGAGGTTGCCTCCGTCCGAGGCCGAAGACCTTTACGGAACGATGCTCTCGACGGCGCCGGACAACGCCAATTTCCGGGCCCAACTTCTTGCCATGGTGCAGGACCGTCCCGTGCTGCAACTGCAATGGTTCGAGAGCGTGCCGGACGCGGAGGCGCGCGCCCATTTGGAAGCAATCACCGCGGTGGCCCAGCAATGCACCCCCGGGCAACGCGCGGGCTTCGAGCGCAGGGTGAAGCAGTTGGAAACGCGCTAGCGTCGAACCGATCGAGCGGCTATCGGCCAGCGGGCTTTGCCGCGTCCGCCCTGACCTTCAGCAACTTTCCCAACCGTGCCTGGAAGGCCTCCTGCGCGCTTTGTTCCGAGCGATAGCCCGACATGGCGATCTCCAGACTTTGTTCGCCGACATGACGCCGGCCGCGGAGCGCGCGCTGGAACATATCCGTCCCCTCAAACTCCGGAATGGCGGTGCTGGCGATTTCGCCGGGCTGCTCCTCGCGCAAACAAAAGAAGACATAGAGCCGGTCCTCACCCATGCGGAAGCTGTAGCTGTGAAAGGGAATCGGCAGGCCGCCGACGGTGCTGACATGGGTGCCGAAATCGCGTTCCATGATCGCGCCTTCCGCATTCAGGCACACATCGGGCCGATGAACCTTCGCGGATTCCGCCTGCAGGTTTCCGGGATTCCAGCGGATGAGATAGAGCGACCAAAAGCCGCCGTCCGCATCTCGCCAGGTCGCAGCCTGCGATTCGTCGCACATGAGCAGTCGCTTCGAACGCGCGGGGATATCGAGGAACTGGAATTGTTTGTCCTCCTTCGGCCATTGGATGGCCCAGCTCCAGCCCTGCCATTTGGGTTCGTGCGCCTGATACCACGTCTCCACCGCGATCTCCGTGGCGAGGAACCACACCAGCAAAGCGGTGCACAATGGTACCGGCAGGGCCCCGCGAAGCGGTGCGCTGGGCGGAGCCTGCATGGCCGTTTTCGAGGATCGCAGCAGGTAGGCGATGAGCAGGGTGACCGAGAGCGATATCAGCAGCACGCACAGCCCCGCGGTGTCATGATAGCGATCCACGGCATTCATGCCCTGGTGCGAGCCGAGACTGGCCAGCACGACCGTGCGGATCACATTGGCCACAATGGTGACGATGAGTCCGGCGACCATCAGCCAAAGTCGCCGCGCCGGCTTCAAGCGGAAGAGTTCGCCGAGAAAGAGCGAGAGCATGACCATGGCCTGCAGCGAACGAATGCCGCTGCAGGCTTCATCGATGTCGATGACGCCGGTCTCGATATGCACCAGGTTGCCGGCCTGCAAAGCGGGAATGCCGATGAGGCAGAGGACTTCAACTGTGGCCCCGGCGGTGCCGTGCATCAAAGAATTCGAAAGCATCAGCTCCATGCTGTGCGGCCACGGGACAGCGGTGAGAATGAAAGCCAGCGGGAAGCTGAACCAGCGCAGCCACGCTGTGCCCCCGGCGAGGGCCATGAGCGAGAGGGCGATGCCGACGACGGCGCAGGCGAATGACCACGCGCAGATGCCGCGCTCGGGCGCTGCTTCCTGCAGCCAGCGGGCAGGAAGCACGAGCAAGGCCAGCGCGGCGGCGACCCAGATCGCGCCCGGCAGCGGTAGGGACGGGGCGGGGCGGTCATCCCAACGTAACTTAAAGAGAAAGGCGCCCAGAAAAGGGACCACCCATCCGTAGGCATAAGAGCCGTTCGGATCCCAAAGCCCGTGCAGATGCCAGAAGAGAAGACAGGGCCCCGCGATCAATGCGGCGGCGAAGAGCAACCACGGCCCTTTGCGCTTCCCGAACCGCGCCGTCCTAGGGGGGGCGGGGGCCTGATCTGTGATCCGGCCTGGCGAGATGGGCGTGAGATGCTGGGGAGTAGAAGCCAATGAGGCGGACGAAACATGACCCCGGACGGAAGTCAATGCGTTGTCTTTGGAATATAGGAATTATTACGTACTTGCGTACTCTGGAAATTCGACCAGAGTCCACCGGTCGCATTCCGCCCCGCCGCGAAGTGCCGACGCTGAAGTTGAAAACCCCATTCCGCAAAACTACATTCGTTGTTTTCGCCATGCTCCTGGCGCAGAGTGTTTCTGCGAACCTGGTGCAGGATGGGACGTTTACCAGCATCACCTACTCGGGGACGCCGGCTTTGACCGCGCCTTACTTCGGCCAAATCGGGCCGGACACCGGGACCAATCCTCCGGCCACTGGAGCGACTTTGACCGTCGCGAACTGGACCACCAACGGCTACAATTTTGTCTTTTCCGCGTCGAACGTCGACCAGGGCACTCAAACCGGCGGCGCCAATGCCGGTCAACCGCATGAAGCCCCCGGCCAGTTCAACGTCGGCAACTACGGCAACACTTACATGTGGGGCAGCCACAACGGCGGAGCGAGCACTTGGGTCGCGCCGCCCAGTGGAGGAAATTTCATCGCGGCGGACGGTGCTTTCGAACAAGCGCCGATTCAGCAGACCGTCACGGGGCTGACCGTAGGCAAAACTTACGTGCTCAAATTTTGGTACGGCGCGGCTCAGCAGCAGGGCACCTTTACCCAGTCGACCACCGACCAGTGGACCGTGTCCCTGATGGGGACGAAAACTTCCACTTTTGGCAACTTCACCACGCCGACGATCAATCTCGGCGCCGAGAGTTTTAGCGGTTGGACGCAGGCGACCTTCTATTTCATCGCCAGCAATACATCGGAAGTTCTGTCGTTTTCCGCGGCTGGCACGCCCGACGGCCAGCCGCCTTTCGCCTTGCTCGCAGGGGTGGATCTGGAAGTCGTTCCGGATATTTCGAACTGGATGATTTTCGCGGGATTCGGGGCGCTGTGCATTTCTCTCGAAATTCTGCGTCGCCGTCGCCGCCGCGCGGAGCTCCAACCGGCGGCTTGAACGCGCAGACCGGACTCCGCCCGAGTGCGCGGTCCATTTTCTTATGTCCGCGTAATTCTTTGCGCCGATGATCGATCAACTCCTCGGACACGTTTCAGGGCTGGCGGTGGATGTTGCGCGACTGGCCATGTGGCTGGTGATCCTGGTTGCCATCTTTGTTCCGCTGGAGCGCCTGTGTGCGCTTCATCCGGCAAAGATCTGGCGCAAGCAAATCGGGGTGGATCTCGCCTGGTATTTCATCAATAGCATCGTCCCGGCGGCGGTGATTTCCGTACCGCTCGCCTTGCTCGCCCGGACGCTGCATGGACTCAATCCTGGAGGGTTTTATTCTCTGGTGGCCGCATGGCCGATGTGGGTGAAGCTGGCGCTGGTGCTGGTCGTCAATGACATCGGTGCATATTGGGGCCACCGCGCCTTGCATGCCTCGCCGTTCCTGTGGCGCTTCCATGCGGTGCACCACAGTGCGGAGCAACTCGATTGGCTCGTCAATACGCGCGCGCACCCTTTCGACATGGTTTTCACGCGCTTGTCGGGCCTGGCGCCGGTTTATCTGCTCGGCCTGGCGCAGACCACCGGGAATCATATCGACCCGGCGGTGGCCTTCGTCACCATCTTCGGCGCCATCTGGACGTTCTTCATTCACGCCAATTTGCGCATTCGCCTTGGCCCCTTGGAATGGCTCATTTCCTCGCCGGCTTTTCATCACTGGCATCACACCAGAGATGACCATCGCGATCGCAATTTCTCGTTCGTCTTTCCGGTCATCGACCGACTGTTCGGCACCGCATGGCTGCCGCAGGAGTGGCCCTCCGCCTATGGCGTGAACGGGAAAATCTCGTCGACGCTGTCCGGACAATTTTTTGATCCATTGGATCCGCCGGGGAATGTGCAGCCTGCCTCATCGCAAGGCTCCACTGCCGCGAGCGCGGCCAAAGAGACAGTCATCTCGCCGTCGCGCGAGGTGTAGAACGCTCTATTTCTTCTCCGGGGCGAAGGTGGCGAGCTTGCCGCCGTCGGTCGAGTTCCAGATGCGCAAGACACTGTCCTGGCCACCGGCTACGACCGTTTTACCGTCGGCGCTGACTGCAGCGGATTCCATGAAATCCGCGACTTCCGGGAAGACTCGCACTTCTTTTCCGTCGAGTCCCACGAGCCGCACTTTGTTGTCGCCGGAACTCGTCACCAGGTTGGCCGTCGCGCCGACGAACCGCACCGCGGTCACTTCCTTGTCGTAACCCTCGATATTCTTCTTCCGGTCACCGGTGGTGAAATCCCACACCTTCACCATGCCATCCGCGCCCGCGGTGGCGAGCGTCCGGCCATCGGCGCTCCAGGTCACGCCGAGCACATGATGCGTGTGGCCCTCGAAATTGCGCACGACTTTGCCCGTGGCGACGTCAGTCACGCGGGCCATTTTGTCGGCCGCGCCAGAGGCGAGGAACTTCCCATCGGGCGAAAACTCCAGGCTGAGGACCGCGTCGGAATGCACCTTCGGAAAATCGCGCACGACCTGGCCGCTGGCCACGTCCCAGAGCTTGAGTTCGCCGCCGCGCGAGGGTTCGCCGCTGCCCGTGGCCAGTTGCCTGCCATCCGGCGAAAACGCGACCGCATTCACCCGGTCGGTCAACGGTGAACCGGCATTGCCGGTGCCAATGGTCCGTTCGAGCTTCCACTCCGGAGTCAGATTCCAAGCCAGCGCAGCGCCGTCAGCCGTCGCCGAAATCAATTCCCCGCCCGGCGCAAACGCGAGCGAAGTCACTGCGGCATTGTGCCCTTTCAAGACATCAAAGGCCGCGCCATTTTCCGCACTCCACGTGTGGATGAGATGATCGTCGCCCGCGGTCGCTACCGTCAAGCCGTCCGGCGAAAATGCCACCGCACGAATCGGCTGCTCCGCGGCCGTGGCCGCCTGTTGCGCGGCCTGCAGAACTTCTTCCGTCTTCTTCTTTTCCGCTTCGGCCGTTTTCACGGCGGCGCTGGCCTCGCTGACACTGCCCTCATTCTTTTGCTCCTCCACCTTGGCGAGGGATAATTCGGTCTCGGCGACATGCTTCGCCGTTTCCGCATTCTTCGCCGCTTCCTCGGCCGCGGTCACTTGCTTGGCGGCGGGCTCGATCTTGTCGGCGGCCTGTTTGCGTTGCGCTTCGTGCTGATCGCGATCCGTCCGCGCCTTGGCCGCCTCCTGCAAGGCGGCGGTTGCATCCGCCGCCAGTTTGTTGGCGTCGACCGCGGCCGTGCCCTTGATCGCATCTGCGGCGGAAGCGGCCAGCTGCGCCGCCTTCGCCGCGGCATCCTGCAATTTCTTCTCGGCATTCTTGAGATCCGTTTCCGCGGTCGCCAATGCCTGGTCCGCCGAGGTCTTGGCGGCTCTGGCGTCGGCCAGCGCCTTTTGCTTCGCTGTCACGTCCTGTTCTTTCGGTGCGATCGCTTCGGTCGATTTTTTCACCCGATCCTGCGAAGCCTGCAACGCCTTCTTCGCGGCCTCCACCGCGTCGTTGCGGAAGGTGACGTTGCCCGCCGCCACTTGTAGATCGCGGTCGCGTTCCCCAGCGAATTCACGTGCATAGCGATTGCCGCGCAACTCGGCGACCTGCTTTCCATCTGCGCTCCACAGCCTGGCAAAATTTCCACCGGCCGTGATGAAACGCTGCCCATCCGCGCGTACGGCGTAGGCGACAATCGGCCCGGTGTGATCCACCTGGCCGACTTGTTTGCCCTCCGCATTGAGCAGGACCAACGTCTTCCCATCGATGCGAGCGAGCTTCGAGCTTTCGGCTGGCGCGTTGAGCGGCTGCGCGGGCTTGCCGGTGATTGCCGTGTGCCGCCATAGCTTCACTTCCCGATAACCGCCGGAGGCCATCAACGTCCCATCCGGGCTGAAGGCGAGCGAGTTCACTTGATCATGATGCGCGATTTCGCTCTCCACCAATCGGCCCGAAGGCACGTGATAGATGAAGATGCGATTCTCCCGTGCACAGGCGGCGAACTGGCCGTCGGGCGTCACCGCCACGGCGAAGATTGCCGCGAGACTTTGCGCCAGCGGCTGCCACTCGACCACCCGGTCGCGCTTCGGGGAGGCCTTCGCGCCTTGGTCGATCCAGAGCTTGAGCAGACCGAGTTGTTCGGAAGTGAGACTCTTCGCCTTCGATTTGTTGTCGCGCGGCGGCATCACCAAATCGTCGTCCTGATGCGCGGCTGCCTGGAGCATGAGGCTCTCGCTTCCTTTTTTCGGCTCGATCGCCGCGCCGGAATCGCCGCCCTTGAGCATCAGCTCCGGTGTCTCCAGATTCAGCCCGCCTTTCGTCGTCGACTGGCAATGGCAGGAGAGACAATTGTCACTCAGGAAAGGCCGCACCTCGCGATCGAAATCCACCGGTGTGGTGCGGTTCAATTCCGCGACCGGAATCGGCGCCTTGGCGGCGAGCACGACGCTGCCGGTGAGGGAGAATGCGAGGGCGAATCGGACGAAAGTCTTCACGGATTACTTGGCAGGCGCCGCTTGCACGGCGATACGGAGCGGCGCGGAATAGACGGTGGTCGTCACTGCCTTGCCGCGGAATTTACCTTTGGTCAGCGCCTGAAAATGGACGGTGTATTCCCCGACGGGAACCTTCGCGGCGGCGAGATCGATCGTCGCCGTGGCGGTCTCCGCGTTGGCGGCGACATCGATCTCTTTCGCCGCATCGAGACCCGGCGCGCCTTCAGCTTTGAGCTTCAGCGCTTCCTTGAATTCACCACGGCGCTTGATCTTCAGCGGAATCTCGAGCTTGCCGCCGACGGCCGCCTCCCAGCGTTTGTTGTCGGCCACGACCAGGCTCACCGGTGCCGGCTCCGCGGCACTCACGGCCAGCACGATCTCACGCGTCAGCCGCGGATGCACCGCATCCGTAGTGGCATCGGCTACCGACCAGCAAACGGCCCCGCCGCGGGCTTCGTGCGCGAGTTCCTTGTCGCCGGCTTTCGCTTTGCCGATCACGCGGATCGAACCGGCCCAGCGCTCCGGTTTTTCGCCGCTCGTCAGGAGCACCACGCCTTCATTCGCGCCGGCGAAGATCGTCGTTGGCGTGCAGGTCACGCCGGCAGGCAACCCTTCGGCGTGTAATTCGATATCACCGGCAAATCCATCCTGCCGGAAGGCGAGGACGCGAATGGCCGTCGTGCCATCCGCCCGCAGCAACGCGGTATAAGGTTCCACCTTGCGGTCATCCTTCTTTTCGGGGGGCGGCTCGGCCACGGTCATCAGCCGGAAATCCGGCGACGCCTGGCGAATGATCAGGCGATAGACGTTGCGCGGATCGTTGCGCGCCGTACCGAAGAGATCGCACACCTTCACGTGATACGGGCCATCTTCCTTCGCCTCGAAACGCACTGCGGGATCGTTGCTCGCGGTATTGAAGCGGACACCGCCGAGATTGGTATCCGCACCGTAGGCTTCCTGGGCGTTGGCCGATTCCCGTTGGATGACGACGAAAGGATCGGTTGGCAGATCGAGTCGCTGGGAGATGACCTCTATCCACCACACATCGCCTTTCTTCGCGTCAAAGGTGTAGAAGTCCTCGTCGCTGGCGGGGAAGAATTGACCAGCCACCTCGCAAGGCGGCATGAGCTTCTGCGCTTCGGTAGGCGCATTGTTGGGCTCGTGCTCGGCGACCACCGGTTGGTTGGTGTAGCCGATAAAGACGGGATTCGAGGCGTAGGGCGAAGACAGGCGATACGAGAAGCCGTCCACCGTCGCGGCCGCCGGATGCAACAAGCCATCGGCGTGCGCGTCACTGGTCGCGGGGACCTCCAATTCCGTTTCGAGCTTCTCCAGCGGCTTGCCGTCATCGCCTGCGAGATTGGCCGCTACCCCGCCCGGGAGGTTGCGGCCGTAGAGAGTGAACTTCTCCTTCGTTCCCGGCTTGCCGCACGGCGGAAAGACGAAGTCAAGGTGCGGGCCGGTCGTCAGCGTGAGGCGATAGAAATACTCGGCGCTGCCGGCAAAGGCGAGGTCGTGGAGTTTGAGCAGAAAGCTGCCATCCGTCGGCGCGGCGAAATCGAGAAAGCCCCCGCGGCGGCTCGTTTCCAATGGGTGCCCTGTCGCATCGAGTACCGTGAGGACTGGCGATAATCGGGAATCGAGCTCCCGCGCCTGGCACTCGAAGAGCAGTCGTTGCCCTTTCTTCGCGGTGAATTTGAAATAGTCCGCGTTGCTCGCCGTGGCGGTGCCATCGATGGTGGAATCCACCGGCAGTTCGATCGCCGTTTCCGGCGTGGCGCTGGCTTTCGTCTTCGCAGCCTCCGGCAGGTCGCCCACCACGAAAGCGCGCGGATTTGAAATGCCGAGCAGACCGCCGACCCGCACGTCGTAGATACCGGGCCGCACATTCGGCGCGATTTTCACGATGAAGTGCTGCTTGTCCTTCGGCTCGGCGGTGATGCCGGGATTGGAGAAGTAGAGTTCCTTCGCCTCGTCGAGATCGGCGCCGGTGATGGCGACTTCGACATGCGCGCCCGCTTTGCCGCCAGGCGGAAAGACCGTGTCCAGACGGATGACGGGGAGTTCCACGGCGAAACTATGCGCAGCCAAGAGGCACACCGCCAAAGTGGACAGGCCAGCCACGAGAGAGCGATCCATGCGTCCCGGAGGGACATCGGAATTTAGCCGGTGGCGAAAGCCACCGGTACCCGCAATACACGCATTCGCCCCGGAGGGGCGCTGGAAATGAAGAAGTGTCGCGTCCCGCGCCCCTGCCGGGGCTTCGGAGTGAGGGGGGGACGATACCGGTGGCTTTCGCCACCGGCTAAATTCCGTCGTCCCTCCGGGACTATGCTTCGCCGGATATACTCGAAAACTCGTTAACACGACCTAGTGATTGAACAGAAATTCCTTGGTATTGAGCACCGCCCAGATGATGTCCTCGTAACCCATCCGCTTACCCTTGGCGGCATCAACGGGCTGGCCGTCGGCGCCCTTGCGGGGCTTGTCGAGATAGGCCTTGGCCAATTCGAGCTCGTGCGCTTCGGGTGGGCGGGCATAGGCCGCGAGGTAAAGCTCGCGGAGCTTCTCTTCGTCGGTGCGTGGGTCGGCGGCGAGCCTGGCTGCGGCGCCGCTGTCCGAGGCGAGCTTTTCCTGGATGTCCTTGGCATTCAGCAGATGCAACGCCTGCGCGAGGCTGGCTTCCTGCGTGCGTTCGCACTCGCAGGCGCTCGAGCTTTCCGGCCGGCCAAAGACGGTGAGGAAATAGGAGCCCGCGTTGAAGCTGTTGTCGGGCAGCGAGATCGCGCGTGTACCCGGTGGCATGCCGGGAAAATTGGCCGGCGTGCGCGTGATCGTGTTGATCGAATCGAAGAGCACTTCCGCGGTCAGCCGCTTCGCGAAGTAACGCGAGAAGTTCTGGCGATCCTGTGCGTTATAGTGATTCGGCACCGCGCTGAGCTGATAGGTCTGCGAGCGCGTGATGTCGCGGATGAGCGCCTTCAAATCGTAACCGCTGTCGATGAAGTGCCGGGCCAGCGCGTCGAGTAATTCGGGATTCGAGGGCGGGTTCGTCTCGCGCATGTCGTCCTCGGGCTCGACAATGCCGCGATTGAGGAAGTGCTTCCAATAGCGATTGACCAACGTGCGCGCGAAGAACGGGTTCTTGGGATTGCTCATCCACTTGGCGAGCTCGATGCGCGGATCTTCATCGGCCGGAATGTCCAGCGGACCGGTGACGAGCGCCGCGGGGCGCACGGGTTGCTTGGTCTTCTTGTTGATCGCCGTGGCAATGCCGCGCCGGTGAAAGATGGCTTCGTCTTCCTTCGTCGTGACCGGTTTGCGGCCAAGCTGGGTGAAGAAGGCCGAGAAGCTGTAGTAATCGTTCTGGCTCCACTTCTCGAAAGGATGATGATGACACTGCGCGCATTGCATGCGCATGCCGAGGAAGAGTTGCGCGATGTCCTCCACTTCCTGCTGCGGTTCCTTGACCTGCCGATACCACGCGACCGGTGGATCATCCGCCGCGTCGCCCGTGGCGCAGAGCAGATCGCGCACGATCTGGTTATACGGTTTGTTCGCCTGCAGGCTGTCGTGGATCCAATCGTAGAACGCAAAGGTCGTCGGGGCCTCGGCCGGCTTGGAGCGTTTGTTGCGCAGTAGTGCGCTCCATTTGTTGGCGAAATAATCGGCGTACTCAGGGCTGGAGAGCAGTGAGTCGATGAGCTTGTCGCGCTTCGCCGGATCGGTCTCCGCGAGAAAGTGCTGCGTCTCGTCGAGCGTGGGCAGGCGGCCGGCGATATCGAGGCTCACCCGGCGGATGAACGTGGAATCGTCGCACGGATCGGAGGGCGGCATGCCCATGGCCTTGAGCTTCGCGAAGACGAGGTCGTCGATGTAGTTGTGCGAAGGCGGCAGGCTTTCCACTGTGGCGCCGAGCGGCTCGGTGGCGCGGAAGGTGGCGACCTTGCCTTGGTAACGAACCATGATGGCCACATCGCCCGGCTGATCGAAGAGCTTTACGTGACCGACTTCATCGGCTTCCGCCATGCTCTTTTCATTCGGTTCGTAAAGTGCGCTGCGGGTCACGTCCTTGGCCGTGCCGTCGGAGTAATGAGCCAGCACCACGAGTTGCTGCTCGCCGTTCAGGGCCATCGTACGGGCCTTCGGCAGCACTTCGATTTGCGTCACCTTCGGATCGGTCTCGCGCCCGTAGGGCATGCCTTGCGCGATCCAGCGGACGAGCAGCGCATAATCCTCGGACGTGCGGTCGAGCCGCTTGCCGCCGCCGTGCGGCGTGGAGTTGATCGCCTTGAGCAGCAGCAGGCTGTTTTCCGGCGAAGCGGGAAAGACGCGGCGCCCGCGCGCTTCCTTGACGATGTGCTCGTAATCCTCCGTCGGCTCGAAGCCGAGTAGCGAGAGCTTGAAGCCATTCTGGCCGCTGGCCTTGCCGTGGCAGCCGCCCGCATTGCAACCGGCCTTGGTGAAAATCGGCACGATCTGATCGGCGAAATTGATGGGCTCGGTCTTGTCCGCACCCTCCACGTGCACGGGGATGGTCGCTTTCACGCCTTCCGCCTCGGCGGTGATCGTCACGGCGCCATCGGTGACCGGCGTGACGACGCCATTCGCATCGACATTGACCACGCCTGCGGGCTCGGCGCTGTAGGTCGCGTGGTGCGTGAAGTCGCGGAGATCGCCGCTACTCAACTTCGCGGTGACGAGCAATTGCTGGTGCGCATCCTTGCCGCGCAAGGTGAACTCGGGGGCGCCAGTGGCTTCGATCTGCAGGCTCGCCGGTTGCGCGATGGCCGCGGCGGCGAGGGAAATACATCCGGCGATGATGAGGGGGAAACGCGGCATGAAGTTGGATTAGATCAGTTCTTTCATCGGCTGGCAGCCGGGCTCGACGAGATATTGCGGGCGGCCCGAAAGGTCCGGAATGGTCGTCTTGACGACGTCGATTTCCATCCGCTGATACAACGTGGCGAAGACTTCACCGAAACGCACCGGGCGCTCGGTGGCTTCGCCGCCGAGACGATCGGTGGCGCCGATGACCTGGCCGTGACGCATTCCGCCACCGGCGAGCAAAGCACACGAGACGCGCGGCCAGTGGTCGCGGCCGGCGTCTTTGTTGATCGTCGGCGTGCGGCCAAACTCGCCCCAGACCACCACCGAGACATCCTTGTCCAGGCCCCGCTCGTGCAGATCGGTGATCAGCGCGGTCAGGCCTTGATCGAGCAGCGGGAGGTCCTGGCGCAACGCGGAGAAATTGCCGCCGTGATGATCCCAGCGGCTGAAGGCTACGGTGACGCACCGTGCACCCGCTTCCACCAACCGGCGCGCGGCGAGGAAATGCTCCATCATCTTGGGGCCGCCATCGTCGCGATTCTTCGGGTCGCCCTTGCCGTAGCGCTCGAGGATGCGCGGGTCTTCCTTGGTCACGTCGAGGGCGTTGAGCAGCTTGCTCGAGGTGAGCACGCCGAAAGCCTGCTGGTCGAAAGTGTCGAGTCCACCCATCAGGCCGCTCGCATCCACGTCGCGGCGAAATTGATCGAAGCCGGTGAGCAGCGCGCGGCGATCGGCGAGGCGTTCGAGGGTCACGCCATTCAGCGTCATGTCTTCCACCGCGCCGCCCTTGTTCGGCTCGAAAGGCGCTTGCGCCACGCCGAGGAAACCGGGTTCACCGCAGCGCGCCCATTCCATGTGGCCCATCTTCGGCGCCAACCCCACGAAAGGGGGCACCGCGGGGTCGAGCGCACCCTGCATTTTCGAAACGACCGAGCCGAAGGAAGGCCAACCGCCCGGCGGCTGTTGCTGGAAGGGACGGCCGGTGAGGCATTGGAAAGCGTCGTGCCGCCCGTCGCAGTCGCTCATCGAGCGAATGAGGGTGCACTTGTCCATGATCCGCGCAAGTCGCGGGAGATGCTCGGTGATCTGAATGCCCGCGACGTTGGTGTCGATGGGCTTGAATTCGCCGCGAATCTCCGACGGCGCATCCATCTTCAAGTCGAAGATGTCCTGATGCGACGGGCCGCCTGGCAGGAAAATCATGATCACCGCCTTGTGCGAACGGCCAACCCCGGCGGCTGCTTCGGCGCGCAAGATTCCGGGCAGGCTCAAGCCGCCGAGGGCGAGGCCGCCGATGCGCAGGAAATCGCGGCGGGAGACCCCATCGCAAAAGCGGGCGTTTTTGTGGCCGTGGATGGTGAGCATTCTAGATTGGGGCAGTGGGCGATCGCCGTGGGCAGCCGATGGAAAAGAGCAGTGGTCGTTCCATCGATTTTGCCTACGTCTGGAAACACCTTAACCAAAGCAATTTCTTAGGTGGAGAAAGCGGCGTCCGGCAAACCGCGTGACGCGAACGACATAGAGTATTTGTGTTCCGAAAATTAGTTTCGCTCATACAAAGCGATACGACTCGTCTCACCAGACAACGAGGCTCCAGGGATTGACTGTCTGCTATCCCGAAGCGTCCTTCGTCGCTCGCTCCAGTTTCTGCGCGAGATCCGCGGCCAGTTTGCGTTCCTCGGGGAGCATGCCGCGCGCGTCCAGCCTCACCAGCGTTTCCCTGGCCCGCGCCTGGTCGCCATTTCCTGCCAGGACGATGGCGTAGTAGAGTGCGACCCCCGGGTGCTGCAGGGCTTCCGGCGGCAAGGCGGACATGACCTTTTGCGCCGCGGCATCTTTCCCGGCGAGGTGCAGCGCATAGGCATACGTCGCGGCCCATTCAGGGATTTGGGGATTCGACTCGGTCGCCTGGCGGGCGAGACGTTCGGCACGGCTGGAGGCGCCGTAGACGAGCAAGGTGAGAAAAGCTTCGTTGTTTTTCCGGACGGGATTCGCCGGATCGAGTTCCGTCTGCGCGCGGGCGACACGGAGCAGTTCCCGGGTTTCGTGCGTCTCGGTGTAGAGATTCCACAGATTCTCCAGCGCCACCGAGTTCGTCTTCGGTTTCGTTGCCGCGTCCCACAAAAGCTTCACCGCTTCCGGACGCCATTTCCAGCCGATCACCACTTGCGCGAGCAGGAAACCGTCGGGCGGGTTCGCCTCCACGTTGTCGGTCAGTTGCTCCCAGTCTTTTTCCCAAGGCTGGGTGAGTTCCCGCTGGGCGCGAATCAGCATGGCGCGACGCAGAAAATCCGCGTCGTCCCAACGGCCCATTTTTAAAAAGGCCTGCAACGCCGGCCAGTCGGCCACGGCCAGGTATGCTTCCGCAGTGACGATCTGCATGCGCGTGCTCGAGCGAACCGGCGGCGGGAGCTGCGGATACCAGCGAATCGTTTCCGGCGAAAGGCGATGCGAGTTCAGCCATTCGCCCGTGGCGATCGCTTTCTGGGGATCCGCTGCCGAGCGTTTCTCAAAGTCCGCCACGGCGGCCTTGAACCGGTCCTGGGTCGGCACGATGTCGAGACAGCTTAGCTCATCGGCAAACGTGTGTTCGGGCATCGCGCGAAGTTGATCGGCCAATCGGAGCGCATTCTCGCGGTCATGGTGGCGGATGGCGTCGGCCAGTAATTCGCGGATGGCCAAAAGGCGCGCGCCCGGATCCGCCAGCGCCTCGTGGAGGTCTTTCACCGCCCCGGCGCGAACTTCCTTGTCGGGAGAATTCGCCAACCGAAACGACGCGAGATTGATCCGATGAACGGGATTGGCGCGGTCGAGTTCTGCTGCACGCACGAAGTGCTCTTCCGCACCGCGGAGATCGTGATGGACGAGAGCGATGCCGGCCATCATTTCGTGATACTCGGCGCTGCGCTCTTGAAAATCCGCGGGCAGGCTTTTCAAGACATGGGCGGCCATCTCGCGTTGGCCGAAGCGAAAAGCGCTTTTCGCCCAGAGCATCATGTCGTCGTTATTGTTGGGTTCGCGCTGGACGACCTTGATGCGCCAGCCCAGTGCCGCCGGCCAGTCTTGCGCTTCATTGATTTCCGCCATGAGCCGCGTGGCGTCGATGTTCCGATCATCCACGCTCAACGCGCGGCCCGCCCAAAACTCGGCGCGCATGTATCTCTGGGCGGCAAACTCCTCGTGCGCATGTCGCAAGGCGAGATGCAACCGGCCGTAGCGGACGCCCTGCCAGACGCCGACGATCACCCCACCGGCGAGGAGCAAACACACCACCGCCTTCATCAGGCGCGGCACGATGGTCTGTGCCGGGGGCAGGGGGGTGGTGTCGCTCATTCTTCGCTCAGGGAGGGTGAAACAGGCCTCATAGGTCGCACGAAAGAGCCGCATGAGAAACCGCGAACGGACGCGAATGATGCGGTTTAAAGACGGAAGTACCCGGAA
>Ga0068855_100005870_pt1 | contig 14986 bp, 14 predicted proteins | sample KBSCornC52_FD_66592 | JGI IMG/M metagenome (GOLD analysis project Ga0068855, IMG submission 66592) | Corn rhizosphere microbial communities from Kellogg Biological Station, Michigan, USA - KBS Corn C5-2 | ecosystem: Host-associated > Plants > Roots > Rhizosphere > Soil ...
CGCAATACCCACTGCCCGCACATGAACTTGCCGTTGTATTCGCCGATCGCGCCCGCCGCAGGCCTGTAGCCCGGATAGGCGACGTACGGACTGCAGGTCCATTCCCAGACATCGCCGAACATCTGCATGAATACATCCGCATCGCCGTGCGCCGGCAGCGGATGCAGCGCGCCGCCGTCGCCGAAGTTGCCCTCGATCGCCAGCCCCTGCGCCGCACTCTCCCACTCGCTTTCGAGCGGCAGCCGCGCGCCGGCCCAGCGGGCGAACGCATCCGCTTCGTAAAAGCTCACGTGACATACCGGCGCGTGCGGATCGAGCGGTTGCATGCCGGCGAGCGTGAATTCACCCTGCAGATCTTCGCTCCAGTACAGCGGCCGCGACCAGTCCTCGCGACGTACCACGTCCCATCCTTCGGACAGCCAGAGCGTCGGCGTGCGATAGCCGCCGTCTTCGATGAAGGCGCGATATTCGGCATTGGTGACCGCGCGATTGGCCAGCGCATGCGCATGCAGCAGCACACGATGACGCGGCGATTCATTGTCGAACGCGAAGCCCTCACCCGCGTGGCCGATCTGCACGATGCCTTCGCGCCCGCGCAGGAAGCGTAACGGCACCGACGCAGAGCCAGGTGACGCGGCAGCGCGTTCGCGGAATGCCGGTTGCAACGGATTGAGCGAGAACAGGTGCTTGATGTCGGTCAGCAGCAATTCCTGGTGCTGCTGCTCATGATTGAGCCCCAGCTCGAAAATGGCGGCGAGTTCCACATCGCCTTGGTCGCGCGCGAGCAGTGCGCTCATGCGCTCGTCAATGCGCGCGCGATAATCGAGCACTTCGGCAAGCGTGGGCCGCGACAGCAATCCACGCTGCGTGCGCGCATGCATCGGGCCGACCGACTGATAGTAGGAATTGAACAGATAGGACCATTGCGGGTGCAAGGGCGCGTAGCCGGGCTCCCGCCCAAGCAGGAATTGTTCGAAGAACCAGGTGGTGTGCGCGAGATGCCACTTGGCCGGACTCGCATCCGGCATGGATTGCACGACCACGTCCTCCGGCTGCAGGCCGGCACACAGGGCGAGCGTTGTGTCCCGCACATGGCGATAGCGCGCGATCGGCGACACCGATCCCACGGGTGATGCACCAACGGCATGTCGCGATGCGTTCATCGGCTTCCTCGCCCATCAGCGCCGTCCGTGGCGCCTCCCGTCATCCATGGCGTGGATCAATGTGCGCATCCTGCGCATCGAGCGGCATTCCGTGACCGCGGCCATTCGAGCAGAACGCCCGTTCATCCGATGTGAGGGATGCACGCGGCAATTTCAACCTGACCCGAATTCCGCAGTCCTGATTACATCGCTCGCACCATGCAACAAAAAGCCCGGCGCGGGGCCGGGCTTTCAGTGTTCCAAGCGTGCCGATCAATAACCGTCACCGTAGTAGCTTGGCGAATAGTAGGTCGGCGCGTATCCGTTGCCGTAGTAAGTGGTGCCGTAATCGCGATCGTAATAACCATCATTGCGATAACGGGAGCCATTGCTGTAGTAGCCGGACGAGCGGTAACCATTGTTGTAGTAACCCGGCGGTGGCGCGTAGTACGTACGCGAGTAGTCGTTCGAGTGATCGAACGCATTCACGATGACCCCGCCGATCAGGGCACCGGCCAGCAGCGCGCCGACATTGTCGTCGTGGTCGCGGTGGTGCCAGCTGCTGTGACCGTAGTCGTGGTAACCGGAGTAGCGGTCGTAGTGATGGTCGTGGGCGAATGCGCCCGGCGCGGCAATCATGCCGGCGGTGAGCAGGCCACAAAGCAGCATCAGTTTGTTGCGGAAATTCGGGCGTTGAGCGTGCATGGCAATCATCCTCCTGGGATGGCTGCACTCTCTCACACACCAGCTAAATATGAACTGAAGGGTTCAATAATTAGGATTCGCTTAGGAACGGGCGTTTGCCCGTCGCGAAACTCGGGGAGCCATATCCTTACCCGCTGCGCTTTCTTGCGCGGGTCCGGGCAGCTTTTTTCGCTGCGGCGGAGCGCTTGCCTGCGCCTTTGGGGTGAGCAGCTTTCTTGGCGGCTGCGGAACGATCCCTGGCGCTGCGCTGGTGCGCGGCCTTGCGGGCGTGTTTGGACAAGGCCTGCCTGGACGCCGCGGAGTGACCCTCGCGTTTCAGCGCCCCGGTCGTGGCCCTGGACCGTTTGGGCGAGGCGCGCCCCGTTTGCCCGTTGCGAGCTCACCCTCTTTGCCGGCTGCGAGATCGCGCCTGGCGCGCTGCACGGTTTCCGGCGAAGTCTTGCTCCGCTTGGGAGGCGGCAGCTTCACCCCTGCGCGGCGTGCCTTGGACAGCCCGACCGCGATCGCCTGTCTGGCCGAACGCGCGCCGTGTTTGCCCTCACGGACGTGTTCGATTTCCTCGCGCACGAATTCGCCGGCCTGCGTGCTCGCAGACTTGCCTTCCCGCTTGTCGCGCCGGGCGCGCTCAACGGTTGTCTTCCTTGGCATGGTACGGCTCCTGATGCTCTGGCTCGCTTATCCGTCGCGAGGAACGGCCCCGTTTTATCTATCCGTGATACCGCGATCGTGTGGCACGTCATGCAGATAAGTGGCCTCCGGACTGGGTTCGGAGGTCTTCTCGGCATGGGTGGGCTCGTCGCGATGCGGTGCGCCGTGCGGCTGCTGCACGGGCCAGTTCGGTCCCTCGCGCTCGCGCCGCTTCTTGGCTTCCAGCAACGCCTGCAGATTGGCGACGGCCTGCTCGTGGCTGATGGCCTTGGGCTTGGGCGCACGCGGCTTCGGCGGCTTGCGCACCGGGGCCTGCGCCTTGGGTGCGGGCTGACGCGGCAGTTCGACCGGAGGACCAGGCGCTTTCCAGCTCGTCCGCAGCGACTGCTCCCGGGTCGGGCGAGGCGTGGGGGCTTGGCTTGCGGAGGCCGGGCGCGCTGCGGCCGGAGCAGCTTCGCGGGCCGGCTTTGAGGCCATGCGACTCACCGGCTTGGCGGCCGTGCGACTTACCGGCTTGGCAGCGCCGCGCTTTGCGGTGGCCTTCTTCGCGACCGGCTTTTTCGCGGCCGATTTGCGTGGCGCGACCTTCCGGGCCGTCTTCTTCGCGCCTTTCTTCGCTGCCGTCTTTGCGGGTTTCCGCGCAACCGCCCGCTTCGGGGCCGTTGTCTTCCTGGCCGATTTCTTCGCCGTCGCCTTCTTGGAGGCGCGCTTGCCGGAAGCGGACTTCCTGCTTGCATTCTTGCTGGATTTGCGGGCTCGGCTCATTGCCATGTGCTCGATCTCCTTGATTCATCCCCATGCGCTGGTCGCGCACGTACGCGATAGTGCGCCTGTTCGGCGCGGATGTCACATCGGACGCGCTACAGGCTGCGCCCGTCGAACTGCCGGATTTCCAGATCGGCCGTCTCCACCCCTTGCAGGCAGCGCACGTTCACGGCTGCCATGGGTTTTTCGTTCAAGGCGCCTTCGGCAAAGGGCGCCACGCCGCACACGGGGCAGAAATGATGCGCGATGCGGTGCGTATTGAAACGGTAGGTACTCAGGTCATCTTTCGATGTGGTCAGGCTGAGTTGCTCGCGCGGCACGAACCACAACAGATAACCCCGGGAGCGGCAAAGCGAACAGTTGCACTCGTTGACGCGGTCAATCTCGCCTTCCACCTTGAAAGCGATCCGCCCGCAATGACATCCGCCCTGATAAGTCACTGCCGTTTCTCCTTGGCGAAGTATCATCAAGCCCGGATAACGGGTCCAGTGCTGGAACGCACACTGCTCAAAAGAAAACGCCGGGCGGAAGACTCCGCCCGGCGCTTTATTGCAAAGTTCTGCGGCTCAGGCCGGCTGAACTTGGTCGGCCTGCAGGCCCTTCGGGCCCTTGGTCACCACGAAGCTGACCTTCTGGCCTTCCTGCAGCGACTTGAAGCCGGTGCCCTGGATCGCGCGAAAATGCACGAACAGGTCATCTCCGCCTTCCTGACTGATGAACCCGAAGCCCTTGGCGTCGTTGAACCATTTTACGGTTCCGGTCTTGCGATCTGACATGACAAACTCCTCATAACGTTTTGAATGTGCTTCGGCAAAGGTCTTCCAAAGCCGGAACTGGTTGCGGGAAGTAAGCGGGGGCAGAACGATGAGCGGAACGCGCATCGGGCCACGTTACCGTGACCCGGCAAACACAGTGTTGGGGATGATACAGCTATGTAGATTGAAATGCGAGTGACAGCGGGGGCTTAGTGCGGATTCCTGCCGATCGCCGCCTCAGTATTCAGGTGGAACGTACAGGTTGAGCGTTTTCAACGGCTGCTGCCCGTCATTGCGGACCTCATGGCGCTCTCCTTTTTCGATCAGCAGCAGCACCCCGGGACGCAATGTCTGCGGCTTGCCCTCGACCACGGCCGTGCCGCTGCCCTCGACCACGTACAGCCACTGGTCGGCCTTCGCATGGCGGTTCTGCGCATCGCCTTCCCGTTCGCCTGGCGCAATCGTCATTACCGCACCCTGGGCGCGGACGTTGCCGAAAGCCACACGGAAGCCCTCGTCGAAATCGAGTGTCTTGCTTTGCATGGCGCCCCATCCTGCCGGATGGGACGCGAACCCGGCGTTTACGTTCCGAAGTGCGGGTTTTTCAATTGCTCCACGAATACCAGCACGACCCGTGGCTCCATGAATACCGTGAACAACACCCCGTAGGCCGCACCCCACATATGGGCACTGTGGTTGATCGGGCTGGCGCCGCGATGATCGCTGTAGATCGAATACGCCACGAAAGCAACGGCGTAGAGGACCGCCGGCACCGGCAGGAAGAACACGAAGATCATCGCCCACGGCTGGAACAGGATGAAAGCGAACAGCACCGCCGAGACCGCGCCCGAAGCGCCGAGACTGCGGTAACTGGAACTGTTGCGGTTGCTCCACCAGCTCGGCAGGATCGAGACCAGCAATCCGCCCGCGTAGAACAGCACGAACCCGAACCCGCCAAGGTATTGCGCATAGAAGCCTTCCATGGCACGGCCGAAGAAGAACAGCGTGATCATGTTGAACAGCAGGTGTTGGCCATCCGCGTGCACCAGGCCATAGCTCAGCAAACGCCAGTATTCGTGGCGACGCTTGATCGCCGGCGGCCACAGGATCAGGGCATCCATCGCCCTGGCGTTGCTGAACGCGATGAGCGAAACGATGCAGGTCACGGCGATCAGCAGAAGCGTCATCAGCATTGTGCGGGGCTTCCTCGGCGGGCAAACGGCGCACAGTGTCGCATGCACCGTTCCCCGCTGCGCCGCGGTGCTATGCTGAATGTTTCGGATTGCGATGGTTTCCCGTCCCGGGTATGCCGCTAAGGAGTGGTGTCATGCGCAAAGATCGAAGCAGCCTTCCGCGATGCATCGGATTGTGGGCCGCGGCCCTGCCGCTCGCTGCATTGGCGGCCGCACCGCTACCGATCACGGGCCCGGCGATCAGCATCGGCCAGACCGGCGTGGCCACGGCCGAACCCCTGGTACCGGTGCCGCCGGTGACGCCGTGCGTGGTGCCGCTCTTCAGCAATGAAACCTTCGATGACTATTCCGCGCACGGCTTCTCCTACACGCCGCCCGCGGGTTGCTCCGGCCCCTGGAGCAAAGTGGTGTTCAAGGCGGACTACAGCGTCAGCGAGGGACGCCAGTTCGATCGCACGGCCAGCGTATGGGTCGGCGGAGTCAATATCTATTTCGGCACGACCCAGGAACCGCAGAGCACGGTCAGCCCGAGCTGGCACGTTGAACGCGACGTGACCGACCTGGCCGCTGCACTCGCCTCCGCACAGCCCGGCAACGCAATCCTCTACAACGTGTACGACAGTACCTACAACGGCTCGATCACGGGCAGCGCGGAGCTCGATTTCTACCCGGCCACACCGGATTACCCGGCCGCCAGCGTGCCCGATCAGGTGTTGTCGTTGTCGTCGGATCCTGCAGGGAACTACGCCAACATCAGCACGGACGGCGCGCCGCTCTCGCGCACCTTCACGCTGCCGACCAATGTCGAGCGCGCCTACCTGGACGTGATCGCGGAAGCGCAGTCGGGTGACGAGTTCTGGTACACCTGCGGCCCGGATTCGATTGCCGACCTCACCGGCTGCGGCGGCACCGGTTTCCGCGAAGCGGAGATCAGCATTGACGGACAACCGGCGGGCTTCGCGCCGATTTCGCCGTGGATCTACACCGGCGGGATTGATCCCTACCTTTGGCGGCCGATTCCCGGTGTGGAGACGCTGAGCTTCCACCCATTCGAGGTTGACCTCACCCCGTTCGCCGCCATGCTGAGCAACGGTCAGCCGCATACAGTGGCGGTGGCGGTGGTGACCGGCGATCCGGCTTTCTCCAACAACAGCCAGTATTTCGCGACCGCGGCAACCCTGTTGCTGTACCGGGATTCCGGCAGTGCGCAGATCACCGGCGGATTCCTGGGCACGCCGAGCGACAGCGGAGTCCATCCGGTGAACACATTGTCTGCATCCGGCGACGGACAGCATTACGACATGAATGTCACGGCCCAACACAATTTCTCCGCACGCGGCTACGTGAACACCTCCCATGGGCGGGTGACCACGCTGGTGTCGGAGACCGGCAGCTTGGGCAATCACGACCTGCTGACCAACAGCGACACCTACGAGCAGAACATTGACTTCACCAGCAACGTGACGTCCACCAGCACGCGCACCGATCGCAGCGGCACCAGCTCGCAGCGCCAGAACTGGTCTTTCCCGCTCAAGCTCGATTACACGTTCGGAAGCACGCCGGACGGCTATGCGCAAACGACGACGGTTGACCAGCGCCATGGCAATGACCATTCGGAGAACACAGCGCAGCAGCCGCATTACTCCGACAGCCTCGATTATCAGGATCAGGCAGCCGACACGCTGCTGTTCGACGCGAACTTCAACGTGACCGGCCACAGCGGTCAGCAGGCCAGCCAGAGTTACCAGTACCAGAACACCGCCGGCCAGTGCTACAGCCGCAGCATCACCGCGGCGAGCGGCGCGGTCACCGCGGTCAACGATGGTGCCGGTTGCCCCGATTGAATCCACCGCGGCGCGGCGACTTCGTCGCGCCGTTTTTTTCCAACCACTGACAGCAGAAAGACATGTTCCCCAAACGCTCCCCTGTTCATTTCGTCCTCGGCATGATTCTCGGCGGTGCGCTGGCGCTGCCGGCTTCGTCCGCATTCGCGGCGGATGCCATCAGCTTCAGCCCCGGCAATCCGTGGTCCCAGACCATCGGCAGCGTCACCAAAACCTCCAATTTCCAGGAGTACACGGTGTCAGCAGATGCCGGGAAGACGCTGCAGATCAACCTGATCTCGCGCAATCCGAACCTGTTCTTCCGCGTGCTGCCGGCCGACTCGCACAAGCCGCTGGTGGACACCGCAAAAAATGGTGCGACCACCTGGTCCACCAAGGCGGATGCCAATGAGACCTATACCGTGCGCGTGTACCAGGATCCGGACACCGCGCTCAGTGGCGACGTCACCAAGTACGCGCTGCAGGTCGGAATCTACTGATTGCGCGCAAAGGCGGACAGGGATGTCCGTCTTCACCCTGCCGGATTGCGCTCCAGGCTCCAGCGTCCCAGCACGCGATGTTCGCTCCTGCCGAGCAGACTGTGGATCAGCGCGAACTCGCGCACGATCCAGCCGATCGGCGGCACCGGCTCAGGCGCGATCGTGCGCTCGTCGTACAGCAGGGTGACGTGCGGCGTGTAGCGGCGCTCGACGTAACGCCCCAGACCTGCCGCCCGCAGCCGATCGCCGAGTGCACCCTGCAACGCGAACAGCGGGCCATTCGAACTCCCTTCCCCGCTCCGCAGCACACACGGCCGCTTGCGTGCGCGGCCCGGGAAGCTGGCAATGCAATCGAAACTCACCTCGAATGGCGGCATCGTCAATTTCGCCGCCAGCTCGCTCGCCGTGGAGACCAGTGGCGCCGGCAATCCGGCGTGATCGCCGAGGTGATGCAGCGTCACGTGCACGCGATCCACCCGCAACGGATTGCCGCGCATGCCGTGTGCAATGCGCACCGATTGCGCCAGCTCGACGATGCGCTGCGCAACTTGCGCATCCGGATACACCGCGAAGAACAGCCGATCGCTTGCCGGCGGCTCGGCGAACCCACCGAGCGACATCTGGTTTCCCGATTGTGCACGTCGCCGTTCCATCGGCGAGTTCTACCACGCCCGATGTCGGCCCGCATCGCCCTCCGAAGCCGGTCCGACACGGGGCGCCACCGGTCGCGTCCCACCGCTCGCCTCATTTTGCCGCTGGCGCGTGGTGCTCGATGTCGCGTTCGATGATTGCGTACAGCGCTTGCGTGAAACGCACCGCATCGCGCGCGGCAAGATGCGACCATTCCGGCAACCAGAATCCCTGCAATTCCGGATGATCCTGGAAGTGCACGCCGGGCGCGCCGGTCTTCGCCAGCAGTACATCCCAGGTCCTGGCGCGCGGAAACACCTTGTCTTCGAATGCGAGGTATTTCTCCGCGCTGGGCGGGCGCACGAAGATCACTTCCACGTTGCGCTTGCGCAGTTTGGCAACCGCCGCAGCCGCGCGCGTGATCTGCTCATCCACTATCTTCCGCAACTGCGCGGGTGTCGGATCATCCGGCTGCGGCGCCAGGTGTTGCGCCCAGATGCCCTGCGCCAGCGCGCGATATTGCGGATCCTTTTCGAGCTTGTCCCAGATATGGCTGGCGCGATCTTCTTCCGCCACCACCTTCAGCTTGCGCACGGGCGCGCGCTGATGCAGACCCGGCCGCGCCGGCCACCAATCCTGCCGTGCCAGCACCGTGGGCAGCGCGAAATCGGAGTCGTCGAACGCCAGATACGGTTCGACGAAATGCATGGACAGCCATTGGCCCACGCGCTGCGAGGGCGACTGCTTGCGGAAATACTTGAGCACTCCGCGACGCGCCGCAAAGCCGCTGAAAAAAAGTTCCGGCGCCACACCGACCAGCAGCCGGCTGTTCCGGAAATTGGGGTCGTCGGCCAGATCTTCCAGCGCAAACATCGGCGAGGTGCCTTCCAGCGCAAGCTGGATCGGGCGCTGGCCGGAAAGTTTCTGCCACACCGGCAATTGCAGGTCGAACAGCATGCGCGACGAGCCGATCAGCACGGTCGCGTTGGTGCCCTCGCCGTTGTCAATGCGACGGCGCTGGGTTGCCCACAACGCGTCGCTGTCGGCGGTTTCCGGCGCGACACCGTAGCTGCGCCAATGCCATTCCCACGCCCCCAGCATCAGCAGCAACATTACCAATGCGGCCAGCATGATCGCGCCCCACTTGCGATCCGGGATATCGCGCTCGGGCACCGGTTGCGCCACGCCGGGACGATCGGCCGCAGTCAGGCGCAACCCGGGACGCAGCGCGATGCGCGCTTCGGCGCTCACGGAACGTCCGGACGGCAAGTCAGAACTGGAAATAGATGAAGGCATTGCCGTTGCCTTGCGTGGCGATGATCGCGAACGCCATCACTGCCCAGGTACACGAGAGCACCGCCGCCGGCGCGCGCGCCAGCACCGATTCGAGCGTGCGGTTGCGCATCAGCCAGTGCGTGACCACCAGGCCGGAAGTGATCACGGCCACCACGACCAGCGATTCGGTGTTGAGCAACGGCACTGCTTTCGCATTGCCTCCGGCCATGCCGCGCAACACTGTCCATGCCCGCGCGAAAGTCTTGGCGCGAAAGAACACCCAGGTCACGTTGACAAGCGCATAGGTGATCAATCCGAACGCCAGCACAGACCACACGTTCGGCCGGAAGCCGGCGAAACGCTTGCGCAACCAGCGTTCGGTGGAAAGATAGATGCCGTGCAACCCGCCCCAGGCGACGAAGGTCCAGTTGGCGCCATGCCACAACCCGCCGAGCAGCATGGTCGCCATCAGCGCGGCGTAGGTACGGCGCGGACCGTGGCGATTGCCGCCCAACGGAATGTAGAGGTAATCGCGCAGCCACGACGAGAGCGTGATGTGCCAGCGCCGCCAGAAATCGGAAAACCCCACCGCCGCGTAAGGAAACCGGAAATTGTCCGGCATCGCGAAGCCCAGACACATCGCCACGCCGATCGCGATCGTCGAATAGCCGGCGAAATCGCAGAAGATCTGGCCGCTGAAGGCCAGCGTACCCATCCACGCGTCCAGCGCGCCTGGAATCTTGTCGCTGTCGTAAACCGCTTCCGCCGCGCGCGCAAGGAACCCATCGGCCAGCACGACCTTGTTGAACATGCCGATGGTCATCAGCGCCAGTCCGAAGAACAGTTGTTGCCGGTTCGCCCGCCGCGGCTGCTCGAATTGCGGAACCAGTTCGGTGGGCCGCATGATCGGGCCGGCGACGAGGTGCGGAAAAAACGTCACGAACAGCGCGTAGTCGAGAAAATTGCGCGCCGGCAGCGCGCGACGCAGATACACGTCCAGCGTGTACGACATCGTCGCGAACGTATAGAACGAGATGCCGACCGGCAGCACGATGTCCGGCGCGGGCGCGTGGTACGACACGCCGGCCGAAGCCAGCAGCGCGGTGAAATTCGCGAGTAAGAATCCGCCATATTTGAAATAGCCGAGCATGCCGAGGTTGGCGACCACCGACAGCAGCATCCATGCACGGCGTGCGGCCGGACGTTGCGCCTTCACCAGGCCCTGTGCGGCATACCAATCCACGACCGTCGAGATCCACAGCAGGATCACGAACGGCGGATTCCACGCGGAATAAAAGAGATAACTCGCGACCAGCAGGTTGACCTTGCGGATCGTCCACGCAAGCGGCAGCGAATGGATCGCCAGCACGATCGCGAAGAACGCAATGAAGGTCAGCGAGTTGAAGACCATGACCGGCCCTCGCCCCTGCCCGGGGCGGCCGGAGTATGTCAGAACCGGTGCGGCGCGCCAGTGCCGCGTGCGCGAGCGCTAAACCGTTGCGGTTTCGCGGGCCCAGTTGGCGGCGAACAGTTGATCGCGGCCGAGCAGCTTCGCCTTGTACAGCGCGGCATCGGCCTGGCGGATCCATTCGCGCGCATTGCGCATCCCGGGCTGCAGCGAGGCAATGCCGATGCTGACGGTGCAGCGCAGATCCCCGGCATGCTCGAACGCGGCCATGTGCACGCTGGTGCGGATGCGTTCGGCGACATTGGCCGCGCTCTGCAGGTCGAGGCCATTCAGCACGATTGCGAATTCATCCCCGCCATAGCGCCCCGCAATGTCGCTGTCACGCATGTTGCGCCGGATGATCTGGCCGATGCGCGCGATCACCTCGTCGCCGACGATGTGGCCGTAGTGGTCATTGACATGCTTGAAGTTGTCTATGTCCAGCATCAGCAGCGACGCCGCCGGGCTCTCATTCAGCGGGTAATCCAGCAGGCCCACCACCGCTTCCGTCCAGTGCGTGCGGTTGAGCAGCTCGCTCAGCCCGTCAATGCTTCCGACCCGCGCAAGCACGCGATTCTGATGGCGCACGCGCTTGGTCAGGCGCCATGCCACCCAGCTCACGGCGAGAGGACATGCCACCAGCAGCGGCAGGCAAGCGAGCAGTTCGAGCGCATCGGTGACCGGAGCCGGCCGGAAGCCCCAGATCGCGACGGTCAGCAGGCCGGCCATGGCTTCCGCGAACAAGCCCTTCGACAACAGTCTGCCGCCACCCGCGCCGATGCAATTCATGGCCAGCATGGTGGTCAGCAGCACGGACGGCAGGAGATTGAACCCCATCAGCACGATCCACACGCCGCACAGGAATGCGTCCACCAGTACGTTGCGTCGCTCCGCCCACACCGGGTCCTCGTTGTATTGCGCGAGCGCGCGCGCCAAGTGCGGCCAGGCGAAGCCGTGCAGGAGCAGCAGGATCCACACCGGTCCGGGCGCGCCGTTCCGGTGCAATACCGTCGCCACGACCAGGAACCCCAAGGCGAGCCCGAGCGTGCGCAGGAAATGCGCGCCCGCCACGAACCGCAGGGTGTAGGTGTGCGGTGCTGATTTGGGCGGCGGGCTGGCCACTTGCAGAATCCGCGGGAGCGATACGGGTCTTGCAGCAAGATGCTTGCCACCGCGGCAGGTCACGATACCTGCCCCGCCAAGATCGGCCCACCTTGCAGACCCCGATCCCCCGCCGGACGCTCAGGCTGCGTGGGCGGTGGCCTCCACGCGCCAGTTCACGCTGGTCGAGGCCAGCCGGTTGCGGCCGCGGGTCTTGGCATCGTACAGCGCGGTATCTGCCTGGCGGATCCACTCACGCGCGTTGCGCATGTTCACGTCGGCCTGGGCGATGCCGATGCTGAGCGTGCAGCGCAGATCTTCCGCCTGCTCGAAGGTGGCCGCGTGCACGCTGGCACGGATGCGTTCGGCGATCTGGGCGGCGGTGGCCGCATTGACGCCATTCAACACCACGCCGAACTCGTCGCCGCCGTAGCGGCCGGCGATGTCGCCTTCGCGCATGCTGCGCCGGATGATCGCCCCGACCCGGCCGATCACCTCGTCGCCGAGGACGTGGCCGTAGTAGTCGTTGATCTTCTTGAAATGGTCAATGTCTATCATCAGCAGCGAGGCACTGCGGCCGTCGGCGCGCAGATTGTCCAGCGCTCCCCCAACCGCCTCTTCCCAGTGGGCGCGATTCAGCAATTCACTCAGCCCGTCCATGCTGCCGATCCGCGCCAGCAACCGGTTCTGCTGGTGCACGCGCCGGTTCAGGCGATTGGCCATGCCCGCGACGGCCAGCGGGTAGAGCATGGCCAGCGGCAGGCTCGCGAGCAGTTCCTGGCGATCGGTATCCAGAACCGGATGCAAGCCGAATATCGCGATGGCTGCACCGCAGGCAACGACCTGGACGAGCATGCCGCGCAACAACAGGCGCCCGCCCCCGACGCCCACGCAATCCATGGCCAGCAAAGCGATCAGCAGCGCGCTCGGCAGCAGGTTGAAATGCATCATCACGAGCCACAGTCCGCCACCGGCCGAGTCGATCAGGGTGTTCCTGCGCTCGACGTGCATCGGCTTGGCGTGGCATTGCGCCAGTGCACGGGCAAGGTGCGGCCAGGACAGACAGTACAGGAGCAGCAGCGCCCATTCCGCCGGGCCCGCGCGATCGCGATAGAACACCATCGCGATCATCACGCCGCCGAGGGTCAATCCGAGCGTGCGCAGGAAATGCTGGCAGGCGATGAAGCGAAGGGCTTGTGCGCGGAGCGACTGCTGCGAAATGACGGGAGACATGTGTGCCCCCTCCTCTGGTTTCACCAGGAAGTGAGCAAGCGCAGTGCCACGCGCGCGAACCCGTGTGATGCGGTTAACGCTTCCTCATGCAGCGAAACAGAATGTCACGAAAACAGCTCCTCAGGCCGGCTCGGAGCCGATCGTGAGCGACGCCATGCCGCCGCTTCCACCCGCGCCATCGGTGTCGCCCGCATCGAGCACGACCTTGTTGCGTCCACTTTTCTTCGCGACGTACATCGCGCGATCGGCATGCCTGACCAGCGTTTCCGGATCCAGTTCGCCTCGCGTGCTTGCCACCCCGATGCTGACGGTGGGCATGCCCCCATCGGCGGCCCCGGATGCGAGCAGCTGCAAGCTGCGCCGGATGCGCTCGGCAATCTGCATCGCGCGCTGCGCGTCGGCGCCGGGCAGCGCCACGACGAACTCCTCGCCGCCATAGCGGCCGATCTCATCCAGGTCGCGCAACTCCTCGCGCATCACATCCGCCACGGTCTGCAGGGCGCGATCACCTGCCTCATGGCCGAGCCGGTCGTTGATCTCCTTGAACCGGTCGAGATCCAGGAACAGCAGCGAGAGTGACTCGCCGCGCAGCCGCGTGCGCCCCTGCGCCTCCGCCAACCGGCGCGCCCAGGCGCGTCGGTTGAAAACCCCGGTCAGCGGATCAATGTCCGCGAGCCGCCGTGCCTGGGTGTGCTCACGGCGCATCACGGCGCTGCGATGCACCAGTCCGAACGCCAGCACCAGCGCTTCGAAAGCGCCCGCCGCCAGCGCCGCGGCGTCGCCCGAAACCCAGTCCGGAACCCATGGGTACGGCTGTGCACTTCCGAGCGCATTGATCAGCAGCAACGGCGCCCAGCCCGCCACGAAGAACAGCGCGTAACGCGAACCGCGAATCGTGGCGAGCACCCCTGCCGCCAGCGCTGACAGCATGCCGAGCGCCAGCAACGGATTGATGGCGCCGCGCACGAACGCATGCACGCCAGAGACGGGAAGCGCGCTGCACGCGGCCAGCACCACGATGATCCCCGCATAACCGAGCAGGAACGCCCGCCAGCGCGGTGCGTAATGACGCAAATCGGCGAAGCGCGAAATGAACAGGATCGCGAACACCACGCCGAGCACGGTGGCGATGCGTCCCCACACCAGCGGCGCCGCCGCCATGAACGACCAGCCGAGCGGTTCGACCACATAGCCGCTCTGCAGTGCCAGGATCGTGGCGTAGGCAAGATTGAAGACCGAGTAATAGGCGAAGGCGGGGTCGCCCAGCCGGATGCAGAAGAAGATCGCGACCAGCAGCACCGTGAGCATGGCTGCAAGGCATACGCTGGCGAATGCCACCCAGCGCGTGTCGGCGCGCAGGTAATCGTCAATCGGGCGCACCGCAAAACTGACCGATGACGGCATCACATCGCGTGAGTCCAGCAACAGCCGCAACGGCTCGCCGGCGGCGGGTGCGCGGGCCACACGGAAAGCGAGACGATCAATGCCGGGCAGCGCGTTCCCGGTGGACATCAGCCGGGCCGATTGCACCGGCCCGGCATCCGGCGGGAAGAAGCGCGCGCTCTGGAAGCCCGGTGCGTCCACCTCGATCACGAACGGGGCCGCCGGCCATTCGCCGCGCGCGGGCCACAGCAGGATCCAGCTACCCGCCTCGCCGGGCGGAAACGCATGGGCGCGCGCCGGATCGAACACCTGCATGCCGGGCGCGGCAGGCGTGAGCGCAGCGGGTGATTCCTGCGCGCGCGCGGGACGCCATGCGCCCTGCAAGA
>Ga0068855_100005873_pt1 | contig 14982 bp, 22 predicted proteins | sample KBSCornC52_FD_66592 | JGI IMG/M metagenome (GOLD analysis project Ga0068855, IMG submission 66592) | Corn rhizosphere microbial communities from Kellogg Biological Station, Michigan, USA - KBS Corn C5-2 | ecosystem: Host-associated > Plants > Roots > Rhizosphere > Soil ...
CAGCCGGCCTGACGCGGTTCTGCTCGCAGCAGGCGGGGGATGGAAGTAGCCCGCCGTCTGCGGAGCTCGATCTGCGGTTTGTCCTGGCGAGTACATTTGACCGTCACGACCTCGTTTCCCTGACTTGAGCGCTGTCCCTAAGCGCGGCATGGCAGGGCGCGCTCGTCGGCTCGCGGGCTCGGTTCTGGCACAAGCGGATCGAGAAGGACCGATCCGCACGAGAAGCGCAGGAGCCGGAGGAACCAAGCCGATGTGGGGGCCGCCAACGCGGTCAGCCCTCCGTCCCAGCGGCAACGGTAACCGGCACACCGCGCCTTTCACGGATCAGGATGAGACGTCGACATTCACCACGCGGTCGCTGTGCCTTTCACCTTTGGCACCAGTGCGCCAGGCGTCGCCATTGACGGAAATCCAGTCGAGACCGCTCACTCGAAAGCAACACCACATGCCGCCTGACGACAGGCCGCCAGGGTGGCCACCACCGTACTGGAAGGCCTCGACGACATCGGCGCCATCCTTGTCCTTTCCGATCGTTCTCGGACAGAAGACGCGGATATAGTCTTCATACCACGCGCTTGCGCAGCGGCGATCCAAGATGGCTTGGCGAATGAGCTGGTAGGGCACGGCCATTTCCCTTTGCAATTCGAGGCCTCTCACGGCCTCTCGCGAGCTCAATGCAGGCGCTTGCCGCCGTTTTCGGGGAGGGAGAGCCTCACATGGCCAAGTTGGAGGCGCCAGCCCCTTCAAGTCGTCGAAGAACACCGCAAAGTAGTGCAGAGGCGCTCGCACCTCGACTCTGTTGCCCGTGGGGCAGAAAGCCCGCGGCGCTGGTCGAGATCGATTAGCCTTTCAGTCACGATGTGCCGCCTTTCGAGACGTGTATGGAAAGCCCGGTCGCTACGTCGGGGTTCGCAGCAACGCGTAGGCGACGACCATCGCCGCCAGGAAAAGCGGGAACAGGACGGGCGGGACGAGCCAATCCTTCCAGACGAAAGCGCGCTTCTGCATCTAGTCCTGACTTTCCAGCCCGTCGGCAGCCAGCGCCGCGCCGAGCTCGTTGGGATCGAAGAAGACCACTTGGCGCGCCATACCGGGCGGCGAATTGGCGGGAAGGAAGAGCAGCGTACGAACGCGCTGCCAGGCGGCGAACGACAGGCTTTCGAGCGGCTCCTCTTCGGAATCACCCGGTGCTGGCCAGAGGGCAGCGGCCCGTCAACCACGGACAGCTTGAAGCGATCATCGGTCCACCGCCGCTGGCTGGAAGGTGGCCCTGAGCAGGACTGGTTGTCAGGGGGCACCAGCGGTATATATATTCGCACGCGCGCCCTGTTTGGGTTGGACATTGCCGCAAATGACGCGCGGAAAAGCTGTCTCACCATCCGGCGCAGCTCGCCTGTCCACCGTCGCTGCTTTCGCCAATCCCATGCCAGGCCAGGCCATCGCTCACCATCGTTGGGCCCAGATCTCGCTCGGCATAAGCCGATCGAACGCATGTAATGGTCGTGGCCGCGCCCTCTCCCCACGCAACGGCGGCAAACCGGCGCTGGCCGGGAACGGATCCTCCTTCACACTTCCGGCGCACTGCCCCGCGTGTCCTTATCTTGAACACAAGCGGACCGGTCAGACATCTAGAACGATTGACCGACGTGGACTCTAGACTCGAAATGCTCCCTACTTCTAGAGTGCAGTCTCGCGCCTACTCCTAGGACACACACAATGGCGACAGGCACCGTGAAGTGGTTCAACTCGACCAAAGGCTTTGGCTTCATTGAGCCAGACGGCGGCGGCAAGGACGTGTTCGTTCACGTCTCAGGTGTCGACCGCGCGCTGGACTTAACGGCCTGAACGAGGGACAGAAGGTCAGTTACGACATTCAGGAGGAGCGCGGAAAGCAGGCCGCCGTGAACCTGAAAGCCTGAAGCATGGTAGCGCGGATAGCTGCTTGCGAGCCATCCGAGACGAGGTGCCAGCATGGCGTTTTCTCCGTAAGATTTGCTCTATGGCCAAATCCCCACTGCCTCAGCATATCGCGCTTCGGATCTGCAAGACGCTGTACGAGCTGAAAGGCCCCGAGCTGCACTGGGTCGAAATCGAAGAGGTGTGCGGTAGGCTAGACGAAGCTCATAACAATGCCATGAAAGCTGGGCTGGAATATGCTCGCGAGCACGAACTGCTGTCCTGCAGTCCGCTTCCGGTCCAAAGCGTAATGCTCACGCATAAGGGCCTTCTCGCTGCGCGCGGCAAATTCAAGAAATCGCACAGAGAATCCGGCTAACCGAACTGCGCACCGCTTTCGCGGCGGCGCCTTATGTACCTCGCCATGATGTTCGGTCAATGGCGACGAACTTACGTTCAGGGTCGATAATCGACAGCGAGCTCGGGGCGCAAGGCGCTAGGCTGTCGAGCGCTGCAGCACGAGGTTGCCGCGCTCGCTTGGCGCTGATTTCGAACGCTCGCGCGCCATGGACTAGGTCGCGTGATCGAATAGACGAAGGTCGCCGTCGACTAGATAATAGTGCAGACCTCCAATGGGCTGCCATGTTCGACCTTGCCTACGATGCAAAGCACAGCGTTCTGTTGTCTCGCTTCTCCGGCCACTTATTCGCCCGCCGACATCGCACTTCGAGACAACGCCGTACGTCGATTTGTAGCCAAGAACGGCTTGGTCCGCGGACTAATGGACTACTCGGCCGTCGACTCTATCGATGTCCCTCTCGACCTCCTTATCCAGCGTGCCCATCAGCCTGGCATTCTAACCGGCCATCAACGAGTGATCGTCGCGCCCGGCGAACCGACTTACTCGTTCAAACGCCTCGTCGCCGCACACCAGTTGTTTGCCCGGAAAGCCGAGCCTGTGCTGGTTCGCTCTGTCAGCGACGCCTTCGGCCTCCTACGCATGATCGATCCGGCTTTCTCGCCCATTGGCCTCGATTAGGCGGACCTTCGGGACAGAGTGCTCGATGACGTTCTCCGCGAACTGGCTGCGTCGTAGGGGCGCGCTCGCTTGATGACGAGACTATAGAAGCAACCTTGCAACGCGTCGTCGGGCGCGGGCTCTCCGCGCGAGTCGTCGGACACATCACATTGAGCGAGGTCTTGAAGCTTACCTGCGCAGCAAGGTATTGCGCGATGCTGGTATTCGCATCCAATGCTGCGATTGTGAGGCGCGTCGTCCACTCAGCTGGATGTCCATGTCTGCTGGCGTGTTACAACGTACTCGTGTCCGGTCTGCGGCAGCTGGCTCGTCAAACTCTCGCAGATTGGTAAGACGGTCCCCGCTGACTCATCGGGATGCGTCTTGGGTGGATTTGACGTGGTGTCTCGAGTCACCTTGGATATCTGGGGCGTGAAGTTGCCCAAGACAGAAGCTGAAGCACTCTCGCCGCCGCCCACACGCGGGAAAGTGCAGCTCAACGAGCTTTTAGCACGTGGCTGAATCGGGCAAGGCTCTGGCGGGTAAGCGGACACCCATCGGCTATGTGAGTTCGCAGCGCTTCCGCCGCCTTCAGCGCCGAAAGACGGTCCGCTCGTTCTCGAACCCGCCGGATGGATGTTTGAGGGTGCGGACTGATGCGGCTGGGGATTCACCAGCTGCATCCGGTTCCTTCTCTGGATCGCCCTGCTGCAGGCGGACGTTAGACCGGCGTCGGGTTGATCATCCGCAAAGGCGTCCAGTTCGGGCGCATCTGCTCATGGGCTGGTAGGTTCGCCGGCCCCGAGGCGTGGTCTGCGGGCCGCTCCTCGAAGTCATCGGCAAGGAAGAGGATCAGCACCAGCGCGCCAGAACCATTGCGGCACCCAGCCAAAGGCCCTTAATGGAACGCGTCATAGGAGCGCAATAACCGCGCGGACACAGACGACAACGGCGGGGCCGATGAGAAAGCCGCCCAGCGGCCCGCACGGGCTGTGGAACCAACAAAATCCCGCCACGCTCCCAGTGTGACGAGGCGGGAAGCCAGCGCTCCGGGTATCGATCCATCGAGCGACCGGGAGCGGCTAGTGCCTTCTTGTAATCTGGTTAGCCGGCCATGTCCCAGTTTCGCCGCAGCGCCGGAGGCTCGGGTGCACGCGGCTCCGGGGACACCTTTCGATCCGGCAGCCCCCATCGCTCGCTCGGAACCTCCGAAGGAGGTGTATAGGATCCGTCAATCGGATGCGAGATTCCCGCGCGCTGCTGCAGAACTCCCGCAAGCAATGCTGTCATCAGGAGGCCGACCGCCAACAGAGCGGCGAGCGTCGCTAGCCCCTTCATTTTCCCGCTTTCAGGCGCCGTCCCACGCACAGCGCATTCCTAACATGGGTCGGAAAAGTGGTGACGCAAGGGCGGCATCTACTCCCCCAGCCATCGGATTGCCCGTTGGCTGCATGAGACGGCGTTTAGGCTCTATCCGCAAGGCGAGTACGCTAAGCGTCAGCAGCTGTAAGACGCTCAGCTCAGACAGTTTCTGGTGTCCGAGCTGCCGAGGCGGGTTATCGTGGTGGCTGGCTTTGGGGGGCGGTAGCGTGGGGACGACATTCCGCATTGGACGATCGTAGGTCGCGCCTTCGTTCTGGATGGTGGTCGAGGACCACCAAGCCAAAGTCTTCACCGTGTTCGGACCGCTCGTCGGAGATGCCCAATGGACCCAAAGAGTTGAGCGCGCTCGGGAGCAAGGCAGGAACTTGACCCTCTGCACTGTCCGCTCCGAGGTAGACGCAAGAGTGATGATGCGCGACCTCGCCGCACGCGGATTCGCTAGGAGCGAATACGCGATCCTATAGGGGACGACCAGTTCATGACGATGAGCCCGACTGCCGTCAGCACCGCCCGTCGCAACCTGGTGCAACGCATCTATCGGTTCGTGAAGCGCATTCGGACCGGGGTTGAGGGCGAACGGTCTCGACAGATGCCAAGGATGGGCTGCCGAACCCGTAGCGCGAACAAGACGCAGCCCGGGGCGCGCGCACACCAGACTCGGCTACCTCGTAATGCCGGCGTACCGCGTGGCTTCCGTCTCGAGCCGGGCCGCATTCGCCTCCAGCTCTTCGGCGTGGCCGGGCCCCATTGCCTGGAGTGCGCGGCGTACTTCTCCGGCTCGCAGTCAAGAACTCTTCCTTGAGGGCGTCGCAGATCCGGATTGATCCGGCAGCCACCAGAGCCTACGCGTGCTCCAGCCCTATCGAGGACATCAACCGGGGCGCTTCCACGCGGTTTTACGTCTAGGCGCAACTAGATCACCGCCGGATGCAGCCATCCTCGGTGGAGGGAAGGAGCGTTGACAGGTGCCCGAACGTAACGCCGCATACTGACTGACCAAAGCTGGAGAAGCACGGACTCGGGCCGCTGGGCTGAGCTACCCCAACGCCTCGGCGACCATGCCGGATATCGCTGAAACATACGAGGCGATGGCGCGGCAAGCCGAGGGACGAGAAGTTTCGCACTAGGACGAAGCCAACGGAGCTCCGACACGACCGCGGCGACAGGGAGCAGGCGATGGACCAAGGCGGCGGCTATTACGTCTGGTGTCATCCGCTTCCGGACCAGCCGCGCCGGCCGCGAGCAGGGTGAGAGGGAGCGACCCCAATTCGGAAGTTGGGCGAGGGCTGACGGCGCACCTGCCGTACGAAAAATATTTGCTGGCCGACGTCTTTGTTGCAACCGCACGTTGGGCATGTACATTTATCGACCGGAAGCGCGACTTGACCTCCGTCACTACTGACCTCGCACGCCAGTATCGAGCCCGAGCGCAAGAAACCCGGGCAATGGCCGCGGCCGCTATCACCGACGAAGGGCGTCAAAACCTGCTCCAGATCGCCGACACCTGGGAACGCATGGCCGACTGGGAAGACCACCAACCCGCAGCGCAGCAAGTCGGAGAGCCGGAGCGGCGGACCCCACCTAAGTCCTACGCTTAGCTGCTCGACGCTCACCCACTCGGGGTGACTCAGCAGACGATGGGTCCGTGAGGCGCGTCCAGACGGTTTTCAGCGCGGTCGCGACTCAATTGCCAACTTCGAGGTCGCCCTCTCCGGCCTTCGTTGGCACTATATCAAGCGCTCCGAACAGCTGCTGGCAGAAGTGTCGCGCCCGGCGGAAATGTACGGAACACGGGCGCAACGCCGGTTTCAATTGCCGTTAACCAAACCAACAGGCACTACTGCATCCGCGAGTCGCCTGTCGCTACCACCGGGGTCCGCCGCGTCGCACGCACACCAGGCTCCGCTTCCGCGAAGGTGAAGATCATGGCCGCTCGGGCGCCTGCGCCAACGCGCTGGCTGCATGGCACTATCGCCGCCGCGACGCGCCGGCCGACATCATGTGCCTAGCCGTTTATACTTTGGCCGGCGGCAAGGTCTTGCGAGGCTTTATGGACCATCGCGGATCGGCTCGGCATCGACTTCTATCGGGCGACGGAGATGGCGGATGCGCACACGCGGCCGGCTTGGTGCGACACGATCACGGCAGCGTCACGCTTACCGGCGAGGGTTTGGCGCGTGGGGCGGCGATCAAGCCTCCTCCAGCCAGTTGAGTGGCCGCTCGCCTGGCCGGTCCGGACCCAACTGGCATGTCGGGAAATCACCCGATCGTCGGTGCCTTGGCCGAGATGACTCGGCGGCGATCGATCGTGGCAGACCGTGCGTGCTGCGGTCAGACCGTGCGCGCCGATAAACACGGACCACGCTCGTCGAGAGGCGGCCTCTTCATAAGGGATGCGCACCGGGCGCGACCATCTGCGCGCCTCGCTCAGCTCCTCGTCATGGCGCCACTCGCGCAGAAGGGCTTCCATCCCGATAGCCTCTCCTGGATGTCGAAAGCGATGATCGTGATGGCCCAGAAAGGGATTGCTCGTCGCGGGAGTCTATCGTGTTCGTGGGCGCTCCTGCCGCGGTTTCGCAATTTGCGTGCATCCTTTGCCGGCTATCTGCATTATTCTTAATCGTTGGTCGGCACGATCCGAGCACCAACGGCTGAGAGACAGCGGCACAATAGATGTGTCCCGCGCTCCCGCTCACTTGAGTGACGAGGGCGCGATGAAATCAGCACTCGAATGCCTATTGGAGGCGGCACGCCTGGAGGGCTTGGCTTGTGCGTCAACCGATAGGGTCAATCGACTTCACTTGATCGAAACCGCGAAGCATTGGCGTCGTCTCGGCGAGTCGCGGAAGGCCGCAGAAACAGAGGCACCGCCCCTAAGTGACGGCCGCGAAGGCCTCACGTAGGCCGGAGAGTACTATGGCCAGTTCATCGGCGTGCCCAACCGTTCCAGCAAGGCCCTTCAACGTCTGCGGTTCGCTTGATTGTGTGACCAGGTCCAAGCTTTTCGAGTTCGGCGCTCAACGACGGTGGGCGCGGGACCAAATGCTTTTCACCGCTGGCAAACCGATTACGACCCTGCACCGGGTCGTTTCGGGTGTGCTTGCCCGCTCCATAGCGTTATCCAACGGTCGGCGGCAGATAGTCGACTTTCTTTTCCCCGGCGACATCTGCGGCTTAGTTCAGTCGAATGGTAGTCACCTGTTTGATTGCGAGGCCATCACCGACGCCACGACCCGGGCTATCGCTGCGGATTGCCTTCGCAAGAGTGTCGGCAGCCCTGGCATTGGCAAGGTGATTGATGATGAGGTAATGCGGGCCGTTAAGCGCACGGCCGAACACTTGGTAACAATTGCCAAGTTCGGCACCGGGGAGAGGCTTTGGCACTTTCTGCTTTGGCTCGAGAAGACCTATGCGGAGCGAGGCTTGCCCACGCACCCGCTCGCACTGCCTATGAGCCGCTCGGACATTGGCGATTATCTTGGCATGGAGTCGGAGTCGGTCAGCCGAGCCTTCGCGGTGCTCAAGAAGCGGGACTTGATAAGCTTGATCAGCGCTGAGCAGGTTGTGTTGCGCGGGCAGCGCTGGGGCGAGCAGAAAGAGGAACTGGAGGCCGCGCTCCGCAACGCGCACGCCGATGAATAGCCAGCGCTTAGCAGTGGAGCGCGTGGGGCGCGCAGCGCTGGGCGAATCAGCCTTTAGTGGGCATTCGGAAAGTGAACCTAGTCTCCACTTCCGATGACTGGACTGTTAGCGAGCCGCCATGGGCTTTGGCGATTTCCGATGAGATGTAGAGGCCAAGGCCAAGGCCTTGCTGGCTTTGTCGCACCTCACCCCGGAAGAAAGGCTGAAATAGCCGCTCCATCGTAGCAGCGGGTATCGGCTTCCCGCTGTTGGATACGGATATCTCCAAGGCCCTCTCTTGCGTAACCGCGCGCAGGCGAATGGGTTTGTCGGTTGCGCCATGGGTCAACGCATTCCCTAGCAGATTGGAGGTAAGCTGGCCGAGACGACTAGAATCGCACTCGACGGTATGGACGATGGCAATCTCGGCGACGATCGCGTGCCCGCTGCCGGTTCGAAGTTCTTCGACCACCTGCGATAGCATCTCGGCCAATGGCACGCTGGCTTCCATATTGACCGGTATTCCTGCGCCCAGTCGTCCCCGCGCGAAGTCGAGAACGTTGTCGATCAAGGAAGACATGCGGTGCGCACTGCCAATCATCAGGCGCAGATAGGTCCTGCTCTGTTCGGTTGAGTCCTTGCGCAGCAACATCTCCGCAACGCCCAAGATGGACGATAGCGGGTTGCGCAGATCATGCCCCAGCACTGCGATGAACTGTTCGCGCAACTGTGAGACTTCGCGTTCCTCCTTCAATGTCGACTGGGCCGCGTTTTTGGCGGCGACCAGGCCGCGTTCGTATTCCCGACGCACCCCGGCATTGAACAGCGTCACCCGAATGAAGACGATCTCGCCCTTTGCTCCCTTTCGCACGAGGGCGTTCGCGAGCACGGGAAAGCGGCCACCGGACGCCGTTACCAGATCGAGAGCCACTTCGTTGAAGAATCCCTGCATGCGCAGCAGAGGCGCAAAATGGGTTTCGTAAAAGATGCGGCCGGCGACGTTTAGCAGATCGAGGAAGCGCTTGCCCAGCAATTGCTCCCGCGGGACGCCGATCCATGCCGAGAGCGTCGCGTTGGACTTGGCTATCGTTCCGTCGGGCCGAAGCGACAGGTAGGCGCACGGCGCGTTCTCGTAGAGATCCTCGAGATCTTCGACAGGTTCGTCGTGTACTGCCATGCTCTGTCGGTCACGCGAAAGCGCGAATGGCGGAAATGACTTCGTCGGGTGCGCTCAAGTTTGGGCAATGACCGGTGGCCGCGAGCTTGACAAGGCGACTCCCGGCGATGCGTGCGTTTACGTATTCTCCGACTTGCATTCCCGCGATGATGTCGTCGCTGCACTGAAGCACAAGCGTACGGGCGGTGATCTTGTCCAGATCGCCCCGATTGTCCGACTTGAAGGTTACGCGGGCAAACGCCTTGGCAATGTCGGGATCGGTACGACAAAAGCTGTCGGCCAGCTCCTGACCTAGTTCGGGGCGATCGGGATTGCCCATGATCGCGGGAGCCATGGCCGCGGACCATCCCAGGTGGTTGTCGTCCAGCGACTCCAGCAGCTCGTCAATCTGGGTTTCCGAGAAGCCCCCGACATAGTCCCCATCGTTCATATACCGAGGAGAAGGACCTACCATCACGAGGCTTTCAAACATGCCCGGCGCTTTCAGCGAAGCCAAAGCGCCAATCATCGCGCTTACGGAATGCCCAACGAACACGGCACCTTGCAAGCCCAACTCACGGCCGATTTCGACTACATCGTCAGCATAGCCATTCAGCGACGAGTACTTTTCCGGCTTATATGCCGAAAGATCAGAGCCGCCGGCGCCTACATGATCGAAGACCACAACACGGAACTGCGTCTCAAAGGCCGGAGCCACGAAGCGCCACATGTTCTGATCGCAGCCAAAGCCGTGAGCGAACATCATGGCCCTCGGACCACTCCCACTGATCTTTACGTTGTTCCGCTCGATCGGGGACATGCATCGCTCCGCAACATGATGGAAGTATCGGTAGTCCGCGAGGCCTTAGCGCCATTGCCTCCACGCGAAAAGAAGTGAGGTCACCGTCAGTCGCGGACAAGTGCCCAGTCCGGTGGCCACCGTACCACAACGTGGCGGGCTATCTGCGACCTTCTTTCGATGGTAGCGATCAGGGAACGCGCCCCCTCCTTGGCCGTCTAGCCCCATGGCTTCCGAGATCAGCCAGGCCGCCCGCGAGCTAGCCCGCCACGTAACCCGGGTGGTGTACGAGGCGACCAACGGCCAGCCTCGGAGGTGGAGGCTATCCCGCATCCCCGGTGCCAGCGCCGACGTAATCCTCTAGGCCGTGGACCAGGGCTGGCCAGAGCTCGAAGCGAATCACAGCGCGTGCCTCACGGAGGCACGCAGGAGGCTGATCGCCAAGCAGGTCCACTAACCCCTAGGAACAAAGACCTCTCAAAAGGCCGGTCAGTCAAAGATCGTACGGTTTGGGAACGAAGTCCGCGTTCTGGCAGCAATCGAACTCCTTCAGGAACGGCCCGACGTCTGAGTAGTATTCACTGATATCGACATGCCTGGTTCCATGGACGGTCTGAAGCTTGCTCATGCCGTCCGACACCGAGGACCCAAAAGTCGTCTTCAACGATCAAAAGAACGGGTATCGCCTTCATGACGCTTCTCCCGCGGAATCCAGGTAGCGTCTGAGGGCCGGTGAAAGTCAACGAGAGCGAACTGCAGCTCGTTGCTGGACTAGCCTCGATTTGGCGGATCGCCGAACTCTCCGGCCTCGACGTTCAGGAGAAAGGCTGGATAAAGAGGCAGCTCCGATCGCGCATGGCGCGCGACTATCTCGAGATCTATCGCGGGCTGCCGGGCGTCGGCGTCGGCGCCGTGCAGCGACCCCGCCTCTTGCCGCCTGCGGAAGCCGGCCTGCAGGTTGCTGCCTGATTGGCCGGGCGGTGGGATCGGCTATCGGCATGACCCCACCGCTTGCGCTCGGTCCGATTGGGACCGCCGGTCGGAACCCTGTCACTGAACCATCCGCTCTTCAGTTCCAGCGAGCGGCCGTCCCACGCCTGGGCGTCCGCCTCGGCCTCGAGTTCCTGTGCGAAGGCCAGCATCCGCCAGCGCTCCGGCCGGCCCTTCGACAAGATCGTGCTGCACAAGATCCTGAAGAACAGGACCTACCAAGGCCTGACCGTGCACAAGACGGAAGCCTTCCCCGGCAAACACCAGCCGATCATCGATGAGCACCGCTGGAACGAGGCGCAGTCGATCAGCCAGGAGCCGCCGCGTGCCAGGGCGCGGGCGGCGGCCGCGCGGGAGGTTGCGCTGCTGCGCGGGCTGATCTTCGGACCCGACGGAAGGGCGATGACGCCGCAGCACGCCCGCAAGGCCGGCCGCTGCTACCGCTACTACGTCTCGATGGTCACGATTAAGCGCGCTGAGAATGATGGCCCCATTCGCCGCGTCCCGGCCGGCCCGGTTGATCAGGCGGTGATCGAGCAGGTCCGCCGGCTGGTCCGCGCGCCTGAGATTGTCGCCAGGACCATCCGTTCCTCGGGCCTGCCAACGGTGACCGTCCGGGAAGCGCTGGCCGACTTCGATCGCATCTGGGACGAGCTGTTCCCCGGCGAGCAGGCCCGCCTCATCCGCCTCCTCGTTGAGCGCGTCGACGTAACCGAGGACGGCATCCGGGTTCGCCTCAAGACCGAAGGATTGCGCGACGTCATTCAGGACCTTCAGGGCCCGCCAGCTGTGGACCAGGCCGCATGACCGCTTCAATCACCCCGTCCACCGACGGCAAGTACGTTGACGTCTTCGTGCGCATCGCCTTCAAGAAGTTCGGCGGCCGCAAGATCATCGCAGCTCCGAATGGCACCGCAGTTCCTGCCCGGGCGCAGCAAGGCAACCGACAGCACGCTGATCAAGGCGCTGTCCCGCGCCTGGCGCTGGCAGAAGCTGCTCGACGCTGGTGCCTACGCCAGCATCGCGGAGATGGCCGACAAGGAAGGCATCAACCGGTCCTACCTCTCGAGGACCATCCGGCTGGCCTTGCTGGCGCCGGATATCGTCGAGGCCATCCTGAACGGCACCCAGCCCGCAACGCTTCAGCTGTCAGACCTTGAGCAGCCATTCCCGATCGACTGGGAAGCACAGCGAACGGCGTTCGGGTTCCGCGCCAACCCGGCGCAGTAGAGCGTGATTGGCGCAGCGGCCGTAACAGGCGCGGCCAGGAAGCTCTAGATGTGAGCTTTCAATAGGTTGTCCATCCGGCCCCGGCCGAGGAAGCTGATGTTGTCGAGACGTCAACTGTCCTTGGGGGAGCCGAATGGACATCCATAAGAATGCCCGCCTGACGCCGCTCGGTCGAGAGCACATGGTCAACATGGTTCTCAGTGGGCAAACGCCGAAGGCCGTCAGTGAAGCCGTAGGCGTTTGCCCTCGCCCGGTGGACAAATGGGTCAAGCGCTTCCAAGCCGAAGGCTTGGCTGGCTTGCAGGACCGCAGCTCGCGTCCGGATCACCTGCGTCAGCCGACTCCCCAGGTCATCGTCGACCGCATCGAGGCGCTGCGCCGTCAGCGCCTGACCGGCAAGGCGATCGCCACCGAAACCGGCGTTTCGACGACCACCGTCAGCCGCGTCCTCAAACGCCTGGGCCTCAATCGCCTGAGCGCCCTCGAGCCAGCCACGCCGCCGCGCCGCTATCAGCGCGAGCGACTTGGCGAACTGATCCACATCGACATCAAAAAGCTCGGCAAGTTCAACCGCATAGGCCATCGCATCACCGGCGACCGCACCGGCCAGAGCAACACCCGCGGCGTCGGCTGGGAGTTCGTTCACGTCGCCATCGACGACGCCTCGCGCATTGCCTTTACCAGGGTCATGAAGACCGAGCGCCAGACCTGCGCCGTCACCTTCTCAAGCTCGCCGTCGCCTACTACGCAAGCCTCGGCATCACCGTCGAACGGGTCATGACCGACAACGGCTCTTGCTACAGATCCCGACGCTTCCGCACCGCCTGCCGCCGCCTCAGCCTCAGACACATCTTCACCAGGCCCTATACGCCCAGGACCAACGGCAAGGCTGAACGCTTCATCCAGACTGCCTTGCGCGAATGGGCTTACGCCAAGGCCTACGACACTCCACAACAGCGGGCTGCCGAGCTGCCTTACTGGACACACCGATACAACTGGCATCGCCCTCATGGCAGTATCGCCGCCGTGCCGCCCATCTGCACTCTCGGCCTGACCGGGAATAACCTGTTGAGGCTCCACAGCTAGAGATTGGTCAGGCCCTTTCCCTCTCGCCCATAATCAGCGCTACCGCCGTACTTCGAGGGGCCGGTACCTCAGATGAGAGTGCCGTCCGCTTACAAGGGAAAGGCGGACACGCGGCCGACAACCCCAGAATGTCGCCCTTTGACCCGAAGCGGACATCATCAAGCCAGAGCGTCGGGAGACGCTTTACTCCGCTGCTGATTCGTCCTGCGGGGAGAAATAGACGTGATCCACGGACGGCAAGTGGTAAACTGTGGATCGGAGGATTGCTCGGTCGTCACCACCGCGGAGGTGGGGCATGGACATCGAGAAGTGGTTGTGCGGCTTAGGGCTGCAGCAGTACGTCGCGACTTTTCGCGACAACGCAATTGATGCCGAGGTCCTATCCGAGCTGACCGAGGCCGATCTTGAGAAGCTGGGGATTGTGCTCGGGCACCGCAAGCGACTGCTGAGGGCGATTGGGACACTCGCTTCCCCGACAGGGTTGGAGCAGGCTGCGCTAGTCGGTCTAGCTCCGCCGATCGGTGATGGCGCCGAGCGTCGGCAGCTTACGGTGATGTTTTGCGATCTGGTCGGCTCGACCGCGCTGGCGACGATGACGACCAATCACAACAGCTACGCAAAGCCGGAAGTAACCCTTCCGCCTCCGTCATTGTTCCGAGCGAAGGCGCTCGAATTGTTCGACCAGTTCGCGGGAATGTCAGCGCCTCGGTGACTGGCGGGTGGCGCGGCTGCCAGGCCTGTTCCGCCAGAAAGATGGCGTCCTCTTTCCAGCTCACGCACCTTCTGGCAGGCGCGCGCGTGCTCGACGGCGGCGACGACCCAGACGACGAGGATTTCCCGGTCGGTGCCGGTCAGCAGGCCGGCCGGCGCATGCTCGGCGCCATAGTGCCACTGCTCGCGCTGCTGATCGTCGACCAGCCGGGCGGTGCCCAGATGTCGCCGACGCCTTCGGGCTCGGTGTCCACGGTCGGTCGCCGGCCGGGCTCGCCATGGAGCTTGTGCAGCGCCGCGGGGATGGGTTTCTTTGTGCGCATGATGGCCACACCGCTCTGGGTGCCGTTGAAAGGCGAACACTTCGACGCCTTCGCCGCAGGGACCAAGACCACGGAATACCGCCGCTTGGGCGGGCCGCTGGGTCAGCTCAAGCGCCTGTCGGTCGGTCGAGCCGTCACGCTGTCGCGCGGCTACTCGGGGCCGCGCCTGCACATGGTGATCAAGGCGGTGTCCGTCGTGCCGGCGGCGACGGTACCTGAAGCGGCCGAGCTGTACGGGGCGCGCGCGCAGCTGGTCGCCATTGAGCTAGAGCCCGCGCTACGGCGTGTACTGTAAATCGGGGACTGTGCGTTTTCAGGGGGCGGATTCAATGGTTCAGCACCTCCTAGTCTTACGGGATCAGGAGGTGGCCATGGTGACATCCCGGATATGGTTCACGGCAGCGTAGAAGGCGGAGCTGTGGGAGCGCTGGAAGAGCGGGTCAAGTGCTGCAGCGATCTCCCGGGCACTGGATCGGAGGAACAAGACTGGCGTTCTGCGAATTGTGACGCTCCATGGCGGCATCGCGCCGGCGTTGCGCCGAAGAGCTTTGGCAGCGCTCAGGCTTGAGGAACGCGAAGAGATCTCTCGTGGCATTGCCGTGGGCCAGTCGATCCGACGGATTGCTCGTGGCCTTGGACGGGCGCCGTCGACGGTGAGCCGGGAGATCAGGCGCAACGGCGGCCGCCAACGTTACCGTGCCAACCGGGCGGACAGGAGCGCTTGGGAAAGGGCGCTGCGCCCCAAGCCTTGTCGTCTGGCACTCCACAG
>Ga0068855_100005875_pt1 | contig 14974 bp, 17 predicted proteins | sample KBSCornC52_FD_66592 | JGI IMG/M metagenome (GOLD analysis project Ga0068855, IMG submission 66592) | Corn rhizosphere microbial communities from Kellogg Biological Station, Michigan, USA - KBS Corn C5-2 | ecosystem: Host-associated > Plants > Roots > Rhizosphere > Soil ...
GAAGTGCAGGCGGGCGAGACCGTGCTGGAGGCCGCACAGCGCGCGGGTCTGGCGCTGTCCTACTCGTGTCTGGCCGGCGTCTGCGGCAGTTGCAAGGCCACTTTGCTGGAAGGCGAATGCGCCTACCCGCGCAATCCGCCGGCGGCTTTGAGCGCGGCCGAGCGCGCCCGCGACGCGGTGCTGCTGTGCCAGGCGGTCCCGCGATCCGATCTGGTGATCGCCGCGCGCGAAGTGGCCTCGGTCGAGGATCTCCCGCGCCGCATCGTGGAGGCGCGGGTGATCGAAAAGTCCCCGCTGGCGCCCGACATGATCCGCTTGCGGCTGCAGCCTTCCCCGCGCCTGCGATGGCTGCCCGGGCAATACATTGATGTGCTGCTGGAAGACGGCCGCAGGCGCGCGTTCTCGATCGCGCTCGCGCCGCACCTGGGCCCGCAACTCGAACTGCACGTGCGTCACGTCGCGGGCGGCGGCTTCACCTCATTCGTGTTCGATGAGTTGAAGGCCGGCGATACGCTGCGCATCGAGGGGCCGCTGGGTACCTTCGTGCCGCGCGAGGATTCCGAGCGGCCGATGATCCTGATGGCGGGCGGCGCAGGTTTCGCCCCGATCAAGGCGCTGGTCGAGCATTTCCTGCACCTGTCCACGCGTCGCGCGATGCACCTGTATTGGGGCGCGCGAAGTGCGGCGGACCTGTATCTGCGCGAGCTGCCGCGACGCTGGGCGCGCGAAGGCGAGCGCCTCGACTGGCAGGCTGTGCTGTCCGATCCGGAAGCCGCGCGTGAGGCGAACTTGCGAACGGGTCTGGTGCACGAGGCGGTACTGGAGGACTACCCGGACCTGTCCGGCTTCGACGTGTACATGAGCGGTCCGCCGGCGATGATTGACGCCGGCCGCCACGCGTTTGTCGAAGCGGGGCTGCCCGAAGACAGGCTTTATTACGACTCGTTCGATTATGCGCCGGACGTGCTGGCGCAGATCCTGTCCAATCGCGCCGGCATTCACGGCCTGTAATTTCAGCGTGCGGGTCGCGCCGGCTCGCCCGGCAGTCTCGGTACGCCATGCTGGTCGCGTTCTTCCACCGCGACCACGCCGGTGTCGCGCACCGCGTCGCGCGGACCGAGTGCCACCGCCTTGCCGTGCATCGCGCGCAGCGCATTCGCGTAGCAGCGCATCGCTTCCGACTGCTCGCCCAGCGCAGAGTGCGCCTCGCCCAGCGCTTCCCAGCCGTCCGTGCTCTCGGGCTGCAGGCCCACCGCGCGGCGCAGGTATTCGCGCGCGCGTTGCGGCTGCTGCGTGCGCAAGGCCAGCCGGCCGAGCGCGACCAGCAATGCGGCGTCATTGGGATGCGCCGGCAACCAGGCTTCCGCCGTGCGCAGTCGTGCGGGCGCATCCTCGTCGGCAAGATCCCCGTACATCGCTACCCATTGCGGCGACCATTCACGGCGCAGCGCCCCTTCGATTTCATCCATTGCGGCCAGCGGCGAGCCCACATCCGCGGAGCGCTTGACGAAAGCGGCGAGCACTTCCGGCGCGGAGCGCTGCTGGCGCGACAACTCGTTCCACGAACCATGCAGGCTTTCCACGTCCTTCGCCGATGCGAGCGCGGCGGCGAGCACCCGCGCCTCCAGCGCGGCGTAACCGCGGGCACCGAGCGCGTTGCTTCTGCGCAGCGGTTCCAATGCGGCGCGCGCGCGTTGCGGCTGTCCGGCGGCGAGCGCGGAAAGTGCGAGCTCATGCCAGCCGGAAGGCGGCAGTCCGTGGGCATCGGCTTCCGGCAGCAGCAGGGCGAGCGCCTCGTCGTAGCGGCCCTCACGGCGCAGGATCCGTGCCCGCAGCATGCGTGCGGCCTGCGGCGCGTACTGGCCGGCTTCATCGAGCGTTTCCAGTGCGCGCGCGGGTTCGCCGCGACGATGCGCGGCTTCGGCGGCGGCGAGCAGGGCCGGTGCGCGCAGCGGCGCGTGTTGCGCGGCGCGTTCCAGCGCACGACCGGCTTCGGCGTGGCGTCCTTCGGCCAGCGCGACCATGCCGTCCGTCAGGCGCTTGCGGCTGATCCGCCGATGCCGGCGCGACAATGCCCCGAACGGCCAGCGCAGCAGCCACCACGCGAGTGCCACCGCGGCCCATGCGGCGATCAGCAGCAGTACCGCACCGATCACGGTTGCCTCGATCCGCCAGCCCCGGATGCGCACGAGCACGTAACCGGGATCGGTGGCCAGCCAGTTCCAGGCGATTGCGCCCAGCGCGGCGATCGCGATCAACAGCAGCAGCCAGCGCCAAGGCTTCATTGGCGATGTCCGCCGAGGCTGGTGGCCGGTACGGGCAACGCCGATTGCAGGCCGTGGCTCGCGCGCAGACCGCGCAGCACCGCCAGCGCATTGCCCGGTGCGATCAGCTCATCGGGCTGTGCCGCGTCCAGCTTGCCCAGTTCGGAAAGGGCGTTTCGCACCGCCGGCCGGGATTTTTCAAAACGCGCGTCGAGCAGCGCCGAGGCGCGGGCGAGGGCGTCGTGATAGGTGGGCTGATCATCAGCCAGCAACGCGGCTTGCGCCTGTGCGAGATCCAGTTGCAGCAGTTCGCGCGCGAGGTTGGCATCGGCCACCGGCAGCGGTGTGGCGTCGTCGCGGCGGATACGCAGGATGCCGGTGAACGCATGCCGGAATTCCGACCACCAGCTGCCGCTGGCGGGAGTGCGCTCTTGCGCTGCCGGCTCGATCGGCTGCAGCTCGGGCACCTGCCGGCGCAGCGAACTCAGCGCGGCCAGGGCCTGCGTGGCTTGCGGCGCGCTTCGGCCCAGCGTCGCGCATTCATTGGCGGTGCTCTCGCGCGCCGGCGCGAAGGCGGGATTCTGCACGTGCGCCAACGCCTGCTCGGCGAGCTGGCAGGCGCGCAATGCGCCCCGCACATCGTGCAGCAGGGTCAGGCGCTGCTGTCCGGCCACCAGCAGGAATTCGGCGTCATCCAGCAACAACGCGTCATGCCCGCGCAACTGCTGATCCGACAAGGCGCCGAGCGCGGCTTCGAGATTGTGCATGCGCTGGTCCAGGCCTTGCGCCGAATCGCGCTCGGCACGGAGATCATTGTCCAGCGCATCCACCCGCTGGACGAGCGATTGTTGTTGCGCGGCCTCGGCGCTTTCGCCGCGTTCGACGGCTTCGATACGGGTCTGCCATTGCATCGCGCGCGCAGCCGCATCGGATTGCGCGTGCCGCTGTTGCCAGAGCAACCAGCTAATCAGCGCCAACGCGAGCAGCGCAAGCAGCAAGGCAAGGCTCGCAAGCAGCGAAGGAGTGCGGTGGCGGATCGGCGTGTCGGCAGAGACTTCGTTCATGGGCGGCAATGCTAGCTTGCGAACGCGCCGGTGCAAGCCCGCAGGCTTCAGCCCTGCGCGCGCGCAGCCACGATCGCGGCGATCAGATCGGCATCGCCGGCCGATTCCGCGCGCAATACACGCGCAAAGCCGGCCGCGCGCGCGGCCTGCAACAGGCGCTCGCTGCTGGCCACGGCGGTGCCGGCGAGGAGCGCGCGTTTCGCGCTGTCCGGCAAGGTGCGCAACAGATTGCGCAGGGCCTCGCTGCTGGAGAGCGGCACATAAAGCGGCGCGCGATCACCCAGCAGGCCTTGGAGGTGCCGCCGATCCAGTCGCGCCGGCACGCGCCGATACACATGCACCTGCGCCACGTGTGCGCCGCGCTTGTGCAAGGTGCTTTCCAGCAGACCGCGCCCGCCGGGTGCACCGATGATGCCGACGTGCCTGCCCCGCAACCGCTGCAGTTCGGGCAGAGCAAGCATGCCTTCGCTGTCGGCGCGCGCGGGAACCGTGGCCTCAAGGCCGGCGATGCGTCGCAGTGCGGCGGCGGTTCCCGCGCCGGGGGCGATCACCGTGGCTCGCGTGCGCAGTGGCAGCAGGCGAACAGCAAGGCGCACCGCGGCGGGGCTGGTGAAGATCACCACCTCGCCGGCCAGCGCTGCGCGCAAGGCCGCACGTGCGGTGCGCGGATCCTCTGCCGCGCGCAGGCTCGATCCGGGCAGCGGCACCGCGGTTCCACCCCGTGCGTGCACGCGCCGGCGCAGCGCGCCGCCCGTGCCGGCGGGGCGGGTGATTGCCACGCGCGTGTCGGCGAGAGGCTTTCCGGATCGGCTCGACATGCCGCGATGCTAAACGAATGTGCCCGGCCGGGCTTGTTCGAGCGAAGATCTGTGCCCAGACTTAAGGGTCCATGCCGATCGCCTGCACGCAGGCTCCTACACCATGATCCTCACCGACCACGCCGCGCTCGCCACCCAGTTGCAGGCCTATATCCTGGAGCACATCCCGCTGGCACGCGCGATGGAGCTGCGGGTGGCGCGGCATGAAGGCGCGGAACTGGAATTGGCCGCACCGCTTGCCCCCAACATCAACGACAAGGGCTGCGCCTTCGGTGGCAGCATGGCTTCGTTGATGACGCTCGCCGGCTGGGGCCTGGTGGAGCTGGCGCTGCGCGCGCGGGGCATCGAATGCGACATCTACGTCGGCGATTCGACCGTACGTTATCGCGAACCGCTATTTGGTGAATTGCGCGCCATCGCCCGATTCGCCGCGGCCGATGCGCTCGAGGTTTTTCTGAAGACGCTTGCCGCACGCGGCAGGGCGCGCATCCAGGTGGTGTGCACGATTGCCGGCGAGACGCAGGATGCCGCCACGCTGGAAGCCGCCTTCGTGGCCAAAACCTGCTGAACCTGATGAGGAGCGCTGGGTCGCGCTTTGAGTCCCCGGAATGATGCACAATCGGGGCAATCTCGCCGCGGGAGTCCGCCATGCGTCGCTACGCCGCCGTCCTCGCATTCACCCTGTTGCTGGCCGGTTGCGCCACGCTTGGCGATCAGAGCAAGGACAAACTGCGCGACCAGACCCTGGACGACTACGCGGCTGCCCTGCGCTGGGGCGGTTTCGCCAACGCGTACCAGTTCGTGGACCCGAAGCTGCGCAACGCGAATCCGCTGGATGCGGCAGCCAGACAGCGCTACGACAGCGTCGCCGTGGCGCAATACGACACCGATGGCCCGCGGGCAGTAGACCAGAACACGGTCCAGCAAACTGCACAGATCAGCCTCATCAACAAGGCCAGCCAGTCCGCCTACGACATCGTGGATCACCAGACCTGGCACTGGGATCCGGCGGCCAAGCATTGGTGGCTGGAATCGGGGCTGCCGGACATCACGCCGCAGCATTAGGGCAGCACGCCATTCGCGTTGCCCGCGCGCATCGCGGATAATGCGCGGTCGCCCGCTGCCTGCATGAGCCCATGAACGACATCCTGCCGCGCATTCCGCAATTCATCGCCCATCACCCGCTGCTGATCGGCGCATTCGTCGTGATCGTGCTGGCATTGATCGGGCTGGAGGGCTCGCGGCGGTTCCGCGGATTCAAGGAGCTGACGCCGGCCGGTCTCACCCAGTTGATCAATCGTGACAACGCACTGGTGATTGACGTCTCGCCGCAGGCTGATTTCGAGAAGGCACACGTGCCCGGCTCGCGCCACATCGCCGCCGGCCAGTTCGATCCGGAAAACAAGGAATTGAAGAAGGTGCGTGAGCTGCCGGTGGCGATCGTTTCCCGCAATGGCGCGGAATCGGACAAGGCCGCGCGCCGGCTGGTCAAGGCCGGCTTCACCCGCGTGTACACGCTCTCCGGTGGCATTGATGCCTGGCGTCGCGCGGATCTGCCGCTGGCGAAAGGGCGATCCGATCGCGCTTAGCCAGTCGGGCGGCTCGGCAATCGGACGGCGAAGTCATCTTGCGCGAATGGCCTCGCGCCGACGCGCTCACTTCTGCCGCATCAAGAACACCCGCATCGCTTCGTCCTCGCACAAGCCGATCGCGCGCTCGCGTGCGACCAGCGCTTCGTCACCGCGCTGCATTTGCGTGAGCAGATGCGCCGCCAGAGCCCAGTACGGCTGATAGCTCGCCACCGCTTCGGCGGGAATCTGCTGCAGCATCTGCCAGCCGGTATGCGCGTCGCGCGCCTGCGCCACCGCCGCGGCGCGGCCGACCAGCGCGCCGATGGTCGGGGCGAGGCGCACCAGACCTTCGTACAGCAGCGCCAGCGATTCCCAATCGGTGTGGCCGCTGCACGCGCGCTGCGCGTGGACCGACTGGATCGCGGCTTCCAGTTGAAAACGGCCAATGCGGCCGGCGCGTTCGGCCTCGCGCAGGAGGCGATCGGCCTGCGCGATCATCGGTACCGACCAGCAGGCGGCGTTCTGCTCACTGAGCGGCACGTAATGGCCTTCTCCGTCCCGACGGGCGGCCCGGCGCGATTCGCAATAAAGCATCAGCGCGAGCAAGCCGCGCGCTTCCGGCTCATTCGGCAGCAACTGCAGGAGCAGCGCTCCGAGTTCCAGCGCTTCACTTGCAAGGCCCCTGCGGCGCGGATCGGCGCCGGTGATGTCGTCCCAGCCGCTGCCGTACGCGGCATAGATCGCTTCCAGCACGGCATCCAGTCGCGAAGGCAGATCCTCGCCATGCGGAATCTCGAAGGCGATCCCGGCGTCGCGGATCTTGGTCTTCACGCGCGAAAGCCGCTGGCCCATCGTTGCGGGTTTGACCAGGAACGCCGAAGCGATGCGCGCGGCGTCGAGCCCGAGCACGGTCTGAAGCATCAGCGGCGTGCGGGCGCCGGCGTCTATCGCCGGATGCGCGCAGACGAACAGCAGTTTCAGGCGTTCATCCGGAAATGGCTGCTGCTCCTGCACCACGACTTGCGCTTCATCCACCGCGGCGAGGAGGTCGGGCAGGGCGTGCGCATGCACCTGTGCATGCCGCGATGCATCTATCAAGCGTCGCCGCGCGGCAGTCAGCAGCCACGCTTCGGGCTTGTCCGGCACACCATCGCGCGGCCAGCTTTCCAGCGCGGAGCGGAACGCTTCCGAGAGCGCGTCTTCCGCCGCCGCGACGTCGTGCGAGCGCGCGGCGAGAAAGGCCAGCAGGCGACTCCGCGAATCGCGCGCCGCGCGTTCGACCGCAAGGCGCGCGGCTCCGCTCATTCCTGCTGCGGGATGAGATTCGCGCGCAATTCCAGCTTGCGGCCGGCCAGCATCGGCAGGCGTCGCGCCCATTCCAGGGCATGATCGCGATCGGGTACGTCAATGATGATCAGGCCGGCGAGCTGCTCCTTGGTGTCGGCGAAGGGGCCATCCTGCACCTTCCAGGTGCTGCCGCTCGTGCTCAGGGTGGTCGCGGTGGCGGGTGCTTCCAGCCCGGCGCCGCCGACGAACACGCCGGCCTCGCGCAGGGCCTGCAGGTACTCGCGGATGGGCGCAAACAACGCCTGCCGCTTCGCCGGATCGTTGCGCATGGCGAAGACCTCGGCGGTCTCGTGGATCAGGATGCTGTAATTCATGGCGCTTCCTTCGAGTCAGGCGTTTCCCAGAACCAGATTGGGGCGCACCTCGAACACCCGTCCAGGCGAGCGTGGTACGCGCGCGGCCCAATCCAGCGCGGCGTCGAGATCCGGTACATCAATGATGAAGAAGCCGCCGAGCTGCTCCTTGGTTTCGGCATAGGGGCCATCCTGCACGTGGCGCTTGTCGCCATTGAAGCGCAAGGTGGACGCGGTGTCGGGCGTCTGCAGGCCCGCGCCGCTGACAAACACGCCGGCCTTCTTCAAAGCTTCGACATAGGCCGGCCAGACGGCCCAGTAGGCTTCGCGCTTTTTGGGATCGGGATCGTTGCGCGTGGCGAAGTCGGCGGCGGTTTCGTAGATCAGGATCGAGTAGTTCATGGCGATGCTCACGGTGGTTGGAGCGCAGGGTCGCTCATTGCCATGTCGCGCCAGCGAGCTGGATTTCGACAGTGCCGGTCAAACTTCCTCGATCGCGGTCACCTTCGCCCGTCGCATCAGCCAGCTCACGCCGCGCAGGTCGGCCAGCCCCACCCACAGGCGATCGAGCATTCCGTACTTGGAAACCCCGCGCGTGCGCGGGCGGTGCCCGACCGGCACGCTGACACTCTCGAAACCCGCGCGCTTCACCAGCGCCGGCAGGTAGCGGTGCATGTGGTCGAAGTAGGGCAGTAACAGGAAGGTCTCGCGCTCGAACAGTTTCAGGCCGCAGCCGGTGTCGGGCGTGGCATCGCGCAGCATGCGCGAACGCACGCTGTTGGCGATTTTCGAGGAGATGCGTTTGTTGAAAGTGTCGCGGCGGGTGGTCCGCCAGCCGGCGAACAACCGGATTTCCGGCCTGGCCCGGGTACGCGCGTCGAGCAGCTTCGGGATGTCTGCCGGATCGTTCTGGCCATCGCCGTCGAGCGTGGCGATCCATGTTCCGCGCGCGGCGCGCACGCCGTTCCAGATCGCGGTGCTCTGGCCGCTCTGGTGCAGGTGCTTGACGATGCGCAGCTCCGGATGCCGCGCGCGCTCGGCCTGCAGCACCGCAAGCGAATCGTCGGAACTCCTGTCATCCACGTAGACGATTTCGTAATCCACGCGTCCGCGCAGGGCGGTGGCGATTTCGGCCAGCAGCGGCGGGATATTGTCGCGCTCGTTGAAAACCGGCACGACCACGGAAAGCTCGGGCATCGAGGCGCCCCTTCGCTTGAACAGTCGCGATTATCGCCGATGCCGCGCGGCCGTGCAGGATCAGAGTTCCGCGATCGTCTGCTGCGCCGAGCCCTGCAGCGCCTGGCGCAAGGTGCGCTCGACGTCGGCGAAGCCGCGTGCATCGGCGCCGAGCAGCAGCAGCGTGCCATGATCGAGCGGCAACTCGCGACCTTGCCAGCCCGCGTGATGGAAATCGCGGGGGCGGGTGGTATCGCGACCGACGAAGTACAACGCGGTCACCGGCTCGTTGTTGACGCGGAACACCAGGTGCACGGTTCGCCAGGAGCCGACATCGCAATCGCGCACGAACACCGCGCCCTGCGGCATCGCCCGCAGGGCCACGCCGCGCGCGGCGAAATCCCGGCGCAATTCGCCGTCGGAAACCGGTTGCGTGAGTGCGAGTGCGAATGCTTCGCCGCGTAGATGCGCCACGCTCATCGCGGGCAGCGGATCGGCCCGCGCGCTGCGATCCCAGCCGAACGTGCCGACACCGACCGCCAGCAGCAGGGATGCCGCCAAGGCAAAGCCGACCTGCCAGCGCCGCGTGCGCACGCGCATGCGCGTTGCCTGCGCCAGCAGGATACGTTCGGCCAGGCCCGCCGGTGGCTCGGTCGCGAGCGCGTCCTCGATGCGCCGTTCCAACCGCTGCGCGCGCCACCACGCCTCGGTACAGCCGGCATGGCAACTGTCACGATGCGCGACAAACGCGGTGTCGCGCGCACGCGGTTCGGCCGCGAGCCGGCGGCGGAACTCAAGGCAGTCCATGGGACGCCTCCTTTGCATTCATGCTTGCACCACCGTCCAGTACGGCGCGCAGTTTCTGTCGCGCACGGAAAAGTTGGGTCATCACCGCGCCGGGCTTGCAGCCGAGTTCGGCAGCGATTTCCTCGCACGAGAAGCCGCCCAATACCTGCATCAGCAACGGTTCGCGGTATTTGGGTTCCAGTTGCAGGATCGCCGCGCGCACCTGCGCATCGGATCCGGCACGTTCCGGATCCACCGTTGCGGTGTCCTCGGCGAGGTTGTCGTCCAGCTCGCTCAATTCAAGGCGCTTGCGCTCGAAACCGCGCGCGTGCTCGCGGCGCAGGATCGTCAGCAGCCAGGGCTTCGCGGCCGAGCCGTCGCGCAGGGAATCCAGCGCGCGCCAGGCGCGCAGCAGGGTTTCCTGCACCAGGTCCTGCGCACGCGTGTCATCTCCGCACAGCCAGTAGGCGAAGCGGTAGAGGTCGTTCGCATGCGCGCGGACCAGCGCGTCGAATTGGCGTTGCCTGCTGCCCACTTTGGCGGAGACCGGCATGGCGCAGCGTTCCTTTCAAAACCATTTGACGCGGATTACGCGGATCAATACAGGCAGAGCTTCCTGAATCCGCCTGTATCCGCGCCAAACGCAGCTTTCAACGCAATTTCGCGAGGATGCCTTCCAGCTCGTCCGCACTGTGGTACCGCACGGTGAGCTTGCCGCGCCCGTTGCGCCCGTGCGCGATCTGCACGCGTGCGCCGAGCTTCTCCGAGAGCTCGCGTTCCAGTGCGAGGATGTCCGGATCGGCATTCGGTGTGCGTTTCCTGGATACCGGCGCCAGTTGCGCCAGGCGCACCGCTTCTTCCAGCTCGCGTACCGACCATTGCTCGGCAGCGGCCTTTTCGGCCAGCGCGATCGCACGTGATGCAGGCAAGGTGCCGAGCGCACGTGCGTGGCCCATTTCGATCCGGCCGTTTTCGAGCAGGTGGCGGACCGGTTCGGGCAATTCCAGCAGGCGCAGCAGATTGGTGACCGCCACGCGCGAGCGCCCCACCGCATCAGCCGCTTGCTGCTGGGTGAGATCGAATTCCTCGATCAGCCGATGCAAGGCTCGCGCTTCCTCCAGCGCGGAGAGTTCTTCGCGCTGGATATTCTCGATCAGCGCCATCGCCAGCACCGCTTGCGGCGCGACATCGCGCACCACTGCGGGCAGTTCGGTCAGGCCTGCCTTCTGCGCGGCGCGCCAGCGGCGTTCACCGGCGATCAGCTCGAAGCGGTCGCGTCCGAGCGCGCGCACCACCACCGGCTGGATCAGTCCCTGGGCCTTGATGGAGGCGGCGAGCTCTTCAAGCTTCGCTTCATCCATGTGCTGGCGCGGCTGGTATTGACCCGGCACGATCTGGGTGACGCGCAGCGTGCGCAGCTCCTCAGCGCCGGGCTCGGCTTCATGGGTGTCGCCGCCGCCGAGCAGTACGTCCAGATCGCGCGAACCCAGGCCTCGCCTCTTTGCAGACATTCAACAGACCCTCAATTGTTCGCGGTCTGCACGGCAGGCGCAGCCGTACCGGTGCGTTCGCGGCGGATCATCTCGCCTGCAAGACCCAGATAAGCGATCGCGCCACGCGACTCGCGATCGTACAGATTGATCGGTTTGCCGTGGCTGGGCGCCTCGGCCAGGCGGATGTTGCGCGGGATGATCGAGCGCAGCACCTTGTCGCCGAAGTGTTTGGTGAGCTGCGCGGACACGTCGTTGCCGAGGTTGTTGCGCACATCGAACATGGTGCGCAGCAGACCTTCGACTTCCAGCTTCGGATTCAGACGCGCACGCACGGCTTTCACGGTGTCCAGCAACGAAGTCAGCCCTTCCAGCGCGAAGTATTCGCATTGCACCGGGATCAGCACGCTGTGCGCGGCCGCCAGCGCGTTGAGCGTCAGCAGGTGCAGCGAGGGCGGGCAGTCAATCAGGATGGTGTGGTAACGATCGCCGAGCTTCGCAAGCTGTTCCTTCAGGCGTGACTCGCGCGCGATCGCGTCCATCAGTTTCAGTTCGGCGGCGGTGAGGTCACGGTCGCCGGGCAGCAGGTCGTAGCCGGCTTCGGTGGGCAGGATCGCCGACTCGATGGTGGCTTCTTCCAGCAACACTTCGCAGCCGGTGGGGTGGACGTCGCGCTTGTCCACGCCGGACGCCATCGTGGCATTGCCCTGCGGGTCCAGATCCACCAGCAGGATCTTGCGCTTGGTCTCGGACAATGCGGCGGCGAGATTCACCGCGGTGGTGGTCTTGCCGACCCCGCCTTTCTGGTTGGCGATGGCGATGATGCGCGTCATGGCGATGCAGCGGTTCCCCGGAACCTTGGGACAACGGAACGCGAAGGTTAGCATTGCCCCGCAGCCGCTGCCCGGCGGATTTCCACAATGTGACGCTGGGCATCCAGCCCGGGCACGTCCAGCGCGTGGACTGCCGCGACCCTGAACCCGACCGGACACTGCGCGAGCTCGCCGGCTTCGATCTGGCCTTTCAATGCGAGCCACACCCCGTCCGTTGCCAGCGCATGTCCGCCCCAGGCCAGCATGTCAGCCAGGCGGGCGAAGGCGCGCGCGGTGATGCAGTCGAAGCTGCCCGGCAGATCCTCGACCCGCATCTGCTGCACCTTCACATTCTCCAACGGCAATGCGCGCACGGCTTCGCGCAGGAACCGCGCCTTCTTGCCGTTGCTGTCCACCAGCACCACCTGCATGGCGGGTCGCGCGATCGCCAGCGGGATCCCCGGCAGGCCCGCGCCGCTGCCGAGATCGGCCAGGTTGTGCCCCTGCACGAACGGCAGCACGGCGAGCGAATCCAGGAGGTGGCGGGTAACCATCTGCGCCGGATCGCGCACCGCGGTGAGGTTGTAGGTCTTGTTCCAGCGGATCAGCAGTGCGAGGTAATCGAGCAGCAGTTTCAGCGCGTCTTCCGGCAGATCGAGCCGCAGCGCGGCGATGCCGCGCTCCAGATCGGCTTGCAGGGAAGGGTGTGTCAGCATGTGCCGCAGTATCCGTGGACTGTCTGCGCAAAAGCAAAAAGCCCGCGCGGGGCGGGCTCTCGCTTCCAAAAAGACCGTTCGATCAGGCGGCGAGGTCGAGTTCGACCCGCGTCACCAGCACGCCGCGCTCGCGCAAGGATCCATTGAGGGCCTGCTTCAGGCGCAGGTTGCGCGCACGCAGGTCTTCACCCGTGTCACTCGCCACTTCCGGCAAGGCGCCGATCACGCGGGTGCGGATCATTTCGTCGGCGCGGTCAATCACGGCGTCCGCGCGTTCGGGATCGAGCACCTGCCACCATACGCGCCCGCGCAGGGTTTCCGGCTGCGGATGACCGTCAACCTGTATGCGCTCCTCGATCGCGAGGGTGTAGCCGGTGATGCTGATCTTGTGCGCGATCCGCTCGATCAGCGGCACCACCACATGCATGCCGGGGGTCAAGGTGCGCGCGGGCTTGCCCAGGCGACGCAAGGTATAGACCTGACCTTCGGGAATCCGTTTGACGCACACCGCTGCGAGCAGACCGACTACGACAAGCAAAGTAAGGAGGGTGAGCGTCGAGAACATTGCCTTTGGAATCCGTATCTTGGCAGCTTCTTCTATGTCTTGACTGCGGAAGATGACGCAGCCTTCGGTTCGGATAGTGCCTTAATCCTAATTTAACAGCAAGTAACCCGGCCTGAATACGTGCGGCGAGGCGACTTTGCCGTGGAGAACTCGTCAACGTGAAAGTAAGTACCACCGAGTCTTCACTCGAGCATCATCATAAGGGCCTCCCCAACCCGAACTGAGGCCGGCGTCGCAGCTTGGGACGCCAGCCGGCGAGTTGGCGGTAAAATGGCGGATTGTTCACCTTTCAGGGCGTCCGCCATGGCCTTTCCCGCCACCCGCATGCGGCGCATGCGCCGCGACGCGTTCTCGCGTGCGCTGATGCGCGAAACCGTGCTGACCCCCGCCGACCTGATCCTGCCGGTGTTCGTGCATGAGGGGTCCGGCGACGTTCGCGCGGAGATCCCCTCCATGCCCCGTGTACAGCGGCTCTCGATCGAGGCGCTGTTGCGCACCGCCGAGCAGGCCGCGCACCTGGGCGTCCCTGCGCTGGCGCTGTTTCCGGCGCTGGACAATTCGACCAAGACCGCCGACGCGCGCGAAGCCTGGAACGACCAGGGGCTGATCCAGCGCGCGATTCGCAGCCTGAAGCAACGCTTTCCCGAACTGGGCGTGATCGCGGACGTGGCGCTGGATCCGTTCACCACCCACGGCCAGGACGGATTGATCGACGAATCCGGGTATGTGTTGAACGACGAAACCGTCGAGGCGCTGACTCGGCAGGCGCTGTCGCAGGCGCACGCCGGCGCCGACTTCGTCGCGCCGTCCGACATGATGGATGGCCGCATCGGCGCGATCCGCGCCGCGCTGGAGGAAGCCGGCCTGATCCACGCCCGGATCATTGCCTACGCGGCGAAGTACGCCTCCAGTTTCTACGGGCCGTTCCGGGATGCGGTGGGCTCGGCCGCCACGCTCGGCAAGGGCTCCAAGCACACCTACCAGATGGATGTGGCCAATTCCGACGAAGCCTTGCGCGAAGTGGAGCTGGACCTCGCCGAGGGCGCCGACGTGGTGATGGTGAAACCGGGCCTGCCTTATCTGGACATCGTGCGGCGGGTGAAGGATCGCTTCGGCGCGCCGACCTTCGTGTATCAGGTCAGCGGCGAGTACGCGATGCTGAAAGCCGCGGCAGCCAACGGCTGGCTGGACGAACGCGCCTGCATGCTGGAGGCGCTGACCTGCATCAAGCGCGCCGGAGCGGATGCCATCCTCACCTACTTCGCGCTGGACGCAGCGCGCGCCCTTGCCGGCAAGGCCTGAGCCGATCCCGGCTGCAGCGCCGGCGCATCGGCGAGCGTGCGCCATTGTGGTTGCCGCAAGGTGGCGGGCGAAAACCCGAAACGCGCGCGGAACGCGCGCTGGAACTGGCGCAGATTGCTGAAGCCCCAGCGCTCGGCCACTTTCAGCAGCGGCTGATCCGGCCGGTTGCGGATGTCTCGGAACGCGGCATCGGTGCGTGCCCGCGCGATCACGCGCGCCACGCCGCCGTCGGCTTGCAGGATGCGATACAGCCGTGCGCGCGAGACATGGAAGGTTTGCTGCAGCGATTGCGAACTCAATTCCGGCGCGTGCACATGCGATTCGATGTAGGCGATGAGGCGTGCCCGCAGCGGGTCGCTCGCGGCCGTCTCAAGCGCCTGACATTGCAAACCGAGGCAGGTGTGCAGCAGTGACAATGTCACGTGCACGGTGGAGGCGACGCTGGCGAGGGTCAGCCCCGGCAGGGTCAGCGCCAGCCGGTGCAGGTGTCCCCCCAGCAATTGAGCCAGCGGGTGATCCGCGCGCAGCACCAAGCCGTGCAGCGAACCTTTCGGGTTGTCGAGACGATCGCGTTCCAGCGCGATCGTGAGGAGCTCGCAGCGCCGTGCTTCGGTGGACAGCGGCTGACCCGGTTCGCACACGCACAGGTCGCCTTCCGTCAGTTCGATCGGGTGGCGGCCGAAGTCCACACGTTGCCCGCCTTGCAGGATCAGCCGTACCGAAAGGCTGCCGGCCTGATCGGCCCAGTCCCAGGGAATGAACGCCGCGGT
>Ga0068855_100005876_pt1 | contig 14973 bp, 13 predicted proteins | sample KBSCornC52_FD_66592 | JGI IMG/M metagenome (GOLD analysis project Ga0068855, IMG submission 66592) | Corn rhizosphere microbial communities from Kellogg Biological Station, Michigan, USA - KBS Corn C5-2 | ecosystem: Host-associated > Plants > Roots > Rhizosphere > Soil ...
AAAGGAACACGAACTGGCCTGCCTGGTTGTTCCGCGCAATAAACCGTCAGGTATCCGTGCGGCACGGTCCCGATCGAAATCCAATGCAGGCTGTCAGACATCCACAAAATCGGGTAGTGGTAGATATCGCCATGTGGCAGCCAGCCAGTGGCCTTACCCGTGCTTGAGTTCACAACATAGGCCGGTCGATCGTCGCCACCGTAGGAATAGCAGAGAATCCAGCGGCCATCCGGCGACGTGTCTACTCCAACGTGCGAGCCGCGAGGACACATTTCGAGCTCTCGGGTCTGCAAGCACCCCGTGTCCAGGTTGCGTCGATACCATACTGGTACATTGTTGGCCGTCACGTAATCGGGCATTTCCTGCCAGGTGTATTCGCGATTCGTGATCGCGGTGCATGGCATATCTTTACAGTCCTCACCGCGTATGCGTGTCGCGACGGTCAGAAGGTTCCGCTCGCCCCCGAGCATTAAGATCGCGACGCCCGCTGCGATGACCGCAGCGATCGCGAGGCATGCCGCCCATTTCCACCTTCGCATTGTTGAGGGTTTCATAATTGATGCTCGGTTCGTTGCGATGCCGCCGGGCAAGAACTGGCCTCCAACTCCCTCTTTCGGAATACACGAGCAAAAAGACGAGCCAGGATTTCGCGCAGACCGGCGGACTTCGCAGGGCCTTCCAGCGAATACAGCGCGTTGGCGTCCGTACCCGCGGCGAGGAGGCGCTCCGTCTCCCGCGCGTCCAGGCGGACGAGAGCGCCGTACAACGCGTAATTCAGGCGGTCCCGCTGGATGGCGCGATCCGTGACCATGACGGACCCGACTAGAAACACGACTGGCAGAGCCGCCATTGCCAGAACCAAAGTTTTACGCTTGGGATCGCATTGCAAGTGGGATTCCGGCCATGGTCAGTCTAATCCTGCGTCATCCCCTGGAATATGGCAGCTTGTGGGGCGACGGAATGGAATTCCTTCGCTTTACGGCCTGCGGCCACGTGTCCTCCGGACAATCCGACACACTAAGCAGCGCGAGATTACTGAGAGCGGCTGCTTGGTAACACATCGGATGCAGGGCCGGAGCATGCCGTGTTCTCTATCGCACAACGAAGTGGAGGCAAGCGGAAAGAGGTCAGCCGGGTCGTTCATCGACCCGGAATCGCAAATCGCGCCGCCAAGAAATCTGGCGGCGCGATCGTTCAAACATAGCAGTTCTCGATTAGGGTGGTTCTCTGAGGCTATTGCAACGTGCAGATTGCCTGACCCCCATTTGTCACTTTTTGCTTTTCATTTAGCAGTCCACTCTCTCACCTGGTGTAAGCGAAACTTCGATCCAGGGAGACCCCCATTGTAGTTCCGGCCTTAAGGTTCACGTCCTTGGCCTCTTTGCCGTTCTTGATCAACGATCCCGCGCCGTAGCCACCGGCCGCGCCGATCAGCATATCGGTCAGCGTGCCTTTACGGTGGAGCACGACATTTGCAAGCAGGCCGGCTCCAGCGCCAATTCCGACATACGTCAGTCGATTTGGCCCCTTGTTTCCGGATTTAGCGACGATACGTCCGTTTTTCAGCGTTACGCTTTTGTTGTCCAGATTAATCGGCGAGCCGCTGATCGTATACGAATGTCCGTTCGGAAGTGTGACCCGGTTGAACGCAAGATCCAGGACACCCGGGTTCTTGCCTTCTTTGGCTCTTGCAGACCGGATCGTTCCGTCGATCTTGGTTCCGACGGGCAGGGTGGTCGCATCATAGTTCCCCACTTTGGTGACTGTGGCAGAGAATGCGTCGCCTTCCTGCGCATTCTTGGAGTTCAGAGCTGCATCCAGCTTGACCGGTATTACCGTACCTGCGCGTACTGTCCGCTTCTCCGCCGACGCCGGCTGGCTCAGTCCCGCAGTACCCACAAGCAAGGCAATCCCGAGTCCGACCCAGGGCTGTTTCCAATAAATGCTTTGAAGTTTCATCTACAACTCTCTTTTCCTCGTGCCGTCTTACAACCGACGGCTCCGACACGCACGGATGACCTGCTCAGGCCATATCTGTCGTATGTTTCCAATTGCTCAGACGCCTTTAACCCGGCCGTTTGTTCCGCGATAAATGTTATTGCCTGCCGTTGTATAGCCAATAACCCAGATATTCGTCGATATAGGAGGTACATCGCAGCATGCCTCGAACCTCTTCCTGCTCTGCCGAATCTGCTTCGACTGATGCAGTCAGGACGGGAAGGATACGGCGCCAGGCCCCAAACCAAACGCTACTTCGGTTGCTCTCCCGGGAGTGGGATGAGCGCCGGAACTCGATCTTTGTACGCGGGCATCGGAGGGCCGTCGCCTTCCGCATGGTCCACGTAGAAATACCCTACCGTGGAGTAGTGATTGGTAAACGGCTTTCGGTCCCGGTCGAACCCCTGGCGGCCATGCTCGAGTGTGACCAGAAGGGACTTTTTGAACGGCACGGGGTCCTGAATGTGCCAGCGGTAACAGGTGTTCAGAATGCCGCGCTTTTCGCCGCCCTTCGATGCGTTGTCGTAGTAAGGAACTCCAAAATAAGGCGTCCAGAAGGCCCGGCCGAAGTCCCATGCGCCACAGAAGTAGTCCTCGCTGCCGGTGCCGGAGATGCCAGGTTTCGCTTCCCCATCCACGAAGAAATTGTCGTCGCCTTCTCCCCACCACCCGTCCGAGTTGGCCGTAACGGAGATAAACGTACCTACGAAGTGGCCGGAGCCCTTCGTCTCGCAGATGGTCAGGTCCTTGCCGACCGGCGCCGGAAAGTAGGTCCTGTACTGCGCGTGAAAATAGCGGAGATCGCGCTCCGGGCGCCTGTCGATCCGATAATCCAGGTTATAGTAGAGGGCGTCTACACGCTGGCTGCCGTCGTTCGTCACCGTGATCAGCGCATGCTTCTTGAAGGGCATCGGCCAATAGCAATTGAGCGCCATGTGCGCCCCGATGCTGACGGGCGCGCTTGCGAACTCAACGTATTTGCCGTGCCCCTGCGCGAAGAAGTCGCCAATAGGGCACTCCACGGCGGGTTTCTCCGCGTCATCCCAATACATTCGGATCACGAGCTCGCGCAAATGGTCCTTCGATGGCGATGCTATCGTGAACCACAGGTGCGTGATCCGGCCGGCGCCCTTGATATCGGCCACGGTGATGGCTTCACCCGGTGCGACTTGCCGCATGTCGGCGTTGCCGCCGGTCGGATCGGCGCTCGACGACCTCAGCGCCGTAAAGTCCTTCTTCGAGGCAAGGTCCTGCGGAACCTGCGCGAACGATGCGGGGCAGAAAGTCGTCAAGAGCAAAATACATGCGTAGAACCGACCGGCGTTTCTAAGTAGTGTCGTCAATATCTCTATCCTCTCAACTGGCGAAGTTGGTCCGAATAATACCTGTTCGGCCGCCAGACGGTAAACGGCTTTCCAAATAGCGTGGAGGATTCGTGGTGAGCGGGCCAAAATTAGTCCGCAATAGGTATAGGTATAGGAGCGGTCATTCAGTCTGCTCTTAATGAGGTGGATGGAACTGCGCCCAAAGGACGCGTTGTTCGCCTGCGCGTTCATAAAAGCTGCCGGCGGAGGCGTACATTGTGTTCTGTCAGCCGCGACTTCGGTCGCCGGGAGGCGAGCTGACGGGAATTGCGGAGGCAAAACAATATGAACAAAGCAGACTTTCTCCGTCTGTTTCGCTATTCGGACAATTGCTGGGACCGTCTGGGTGACCTATTTGCTGCCACGCCGGGCATGGCAGATGCATGGAACACGCCTTTTGATACCGTATCCAAATGGAATACGGTGCGCCTCCTATTGGCCCATTCGATCGGCGCAGAACAGCGATTGGTAACGACGCGGCTGCTGAATCAACCCCGATCCGTACCGTATGAAGATCATGCCGCTTCGGACTGGCCTGACCTTCTCCGAGACCATCAGACGACGCGCGCCGATTCTTATGACTATCTTGAGTCGCTGACAGACCTCGAACTCGAAGATGACGAGGAGGTGTGGAAACTCAATGGCATCTCCTTGACGCGTGTGGACATCCTCTTCCAAATCCTCAACCACGAGAACTATCACCGTGGTCAGGTGGTGATGGCTCTTCAGCGGCTCGGTTTAGACCCGCCTGACTTTGATTATGTCCTGCTCAGATAGTCCGCAACGAGGAGCGCATGCTATGCCCATACGAAGTGCGTAACGTGAGTGAATTAATCCCCATCGACCACGCGGACCACATATTTCCCGCCGGAAATCCCAGAGGAGACCCAGATCGTGTAGGCTCCTTTGAGCGGCAGTCGAACGGAGATGAGGCTGTCGGTTCCTTCGCGACCGTTTTCGTCGTTCGCCACTTCGATCGCGTCCGGACCGAACACGACGACGTGCGGATCGAAGTCTTTCGACCTGACGCTGAGAATGACCGTTTGACCGCTTTTGCCCTCGAACGACCAGATGTCGCTCCCGCCTGTCCCGATGGACCCTTCCGTTCGCGCGCCCACCTTGATTGCGTGTACCGGATCCGGCTTGCGCTGGAGACGGTAAGACCCGCCGCCGCCGTCCCCGAATGAGTGTACGCGGACAAGGTATTTGCCGCTCTCCTTCAGCAGCGCTGTGATCAGCGAGTTGCGACCGCCCGCGCCATCGTCGTTGCTGTCGACACGTTCGCCCTGCGGATTGAAGAGGTCCAGCGCGATATCGAACGGATCTGCCGTGCCTTCCATTTTGACGATCTGCCCGGCTTTTCCCTCAATCACCCAGTAATCGGATCCGCCGATCGTGAGCTTGCCGCTCGGGTCCGATCCTGCCGTCCAGGGTTTGGCCGCCCGATATGTGGCCAGAGTATACTCGACCTCCAGCCCGAGCGGCTGCGAGACTTCTACCTGGTAATCGCCGGTTCGTTTCACAAGCGCCACCATCTCGCCAGCTGCCTTCGGGCTGGAAGGCAGGACCGCGAGTGCATCCTCTGCGCCTGCCGCTTCCACCTGGCTCTCCGCCTTTGCAGCGGGCGGCAGATGCCTGAGCGCCACCGAGGTTCCGGCGCCAGGCGCGCTGGCATCGATACGGATCACTTCGCCGGCGGTCGCTGTGAATCGCCACAGGTCCAGTCCGCCCGATTCCATGCGGCGCGTCGGGTTGGCGGCGCCGATCGTCAGCGGTGCGACCCGAGCCGTCGCGACAGTCACTGCGTAACCGCCCGTCACATCACGCCCGGAGGCAACGCGGAGATAGTAATCTCCCTTTTGGGTTGCGCGAAAGACGGAGCTAACGGCGCGGCCCCCGCTCAAGCCACGCGTGGGGGCGTCCATTCGCTCACCGTTGGGAGCGTAGATCTCGATCTCCGGGTCGAACACGGCCGACCGAGTGGTAACGACCAGAGTTTCGCCGGCGTCAGCCGCGAAACGGTGCCAGTGAGCACGCGTGCGGCCAAGCACTGCTACATTACGCTCGGCTTTGTGCAGGTCAGTTGAGATGAACCTCCGCAGCGTGAGCGTGTACCGCCCGCCTGCCGCGGACTTGAACCCCTTGACCAGAATCTTGTACTCGCCCGCCGCAGGGAACCGGTAGAGGAGCAGCGAGTCCTGAACTCCGGGCCGAATGTCATCGTTCTCGGCCAGCACTTTGCCGGCTGCATCTACGATCTGGGCGGCCGGGTCGAAGGTCGTGGAGGAGACGAACACGATGATCGTTTCGCCGGCCCGTGCCGAAATCGGCCACTCACCGCGGTCTCCCGGCGTCAGAATGTGCTGGTAGCTCGCAGCATCGCCTTCGCGGACCTCCGCCGTTCGCCCGGCCGCGCCGCCAGCAAAGCCGCCCTGGCCACCTTGAGACAATGCTGAATAAGGAATCAAAAGGAGTGAAGCCAGAATCAAATGGAACCAAAAGAGTCGATGGATGAAAGTCTTCATTTTGATCTCCTGGTGAATTTGGAGAACCAACCACCCGGTCGGCGGCAGGCTGGTGATTTGCCAATCCGGAACGCTCCCTGGCACGAGCCGTCGATCAGAACCTCTCAGTTCGCTGTCGGAACCGTAAACTATGCAGATTCCAGAAGGCCGGCTTCGAGTCGGTGATTGCTTCTTCACGGCGATGGCTTTTCCTGCCGCCGAGCCGGGGACGCTTCGCGTTTAGCAATAGTCAAGAAAGGAGAGCGGACTTCGCAAGAAGTCCGCTCTCCGATATCAACACCTTTCTGAGATATGGCCCGTATTCCTACTGGTTGGAGAGGGCGCTAGTAGTCGTTCAAGGTAGGTTGAATGCACGGAATGTAGGGGCAATCCCTCGTGGTTGCCCCAAGAGTTAGGCAGGCACAAGGCCAGCTCCTACGCATGGATCCTACCTTGACGCACTACTAGGCGCCGCCGCCCTTCCCACCGCCAGAGTTGGACCCACCCGAGCCCGGACTGCCTGGGAAGCCGCCTGGTCCGCCCTGGCCTGGCGCTTTCGGCTTCCTGGACTTACGAGGTACCGTGTCGTCAATGGTAAACAGCCAGCTTTTAGTAACCTGGTTGCCCTTCCAGTCCTTCACAGAAATCGTCGCTGTATGGTGTCCGTCGCGCAGTGCACTCGAGCGACCCTCGGTGTCGTGGGTGGTGTAGTCCAGCGTGTAGGTATCCAGCTCGAATATGAAGCCCTCTTTACCGGAGACCTCCTCGCCCGGAGCATACTTAGGAATATCGCGCCCATCCAGGTTGAGCTTCAATGTGCGCAGATCGATCCCCGAGCCTTCATCCGCGATTTTCGCGCCAATGTGGAACGGGGCTCTTCCACTGAGATATTCACCCTGTTCAGGATCGAGGTCTGTGATTGCGGGCGGAAGCGAATCGGGCGCGTCATGCGAGAATGCTGTGAGGGCGCCGTCGTCACTGAGCACGTAGAGAACGCCGTTCGACGCGACCGCGCTGGCCCCTACATTGACCTTGGCCGGAATCTTGTTGATGTTGGTCGAAGTGGGCGTCAGAAGGTAATGCCACTTCAGCTCGCCAGTCGCAGCGTCGAACGCATAGATGCCGCCGTTTGCAGTCGGAACAAAGAGAAGGCCGTCGGAGTATGTTGGCGCTGCGAGTGGAACATAGTCTACCATTGCAGGCTTCGCCCACATACCGCGGCCGCGTGGGTTGATGGCGTAAATCTCACGATTGTCGGTAACGACGTACGTATTTCCGTCCGGGTCTACTGCAGGAGGCACAACGGCATTGCTCGTCAGCGGCAGAGTCCACCGCTTCTGACCCGTAATTGCGCGCCAGCTCGACAGGAAATTGCCGTTCGCGATCACCACAGATTCGCCGGAGACGACCGGCACTGAGATTCGGTCCACGGTGCCCGGGCGCGCATACCAGCGCTGAACGCCGGTGCTCAAATCAATGGCATGCATCACTTCGTTGGAAGTCGTGAAGTAGATGATACCGTTCGCGACTGCCGCATCCGCGATGGCCGCGCCGCCCGCATCTACACCGAGCGTGGCGCCCGTCTTCCACACCCCGCCGATGCTATCCCCGGTCTCGACGCTCACGGCATGGATGCGTCCGATTCCCGATATGAAATAGATCGCGTTGTTATAGGCGACCGGCGTCGTCGCAACGCCGCCGTTTGAGGTGTAATGCCATTTCAAGGTACCGTCGGCGGCGTTCAGAGCATATAAGCCATCGCCCGCGCCAAGATAAACGACACCCTCGACCACGGCGGGCGTCACAACTACCAGGGCCGGCAGCGCCGTGGCCGGATCAGAGGGATAGCGCCATTTCAGCGCGCCGCTTGCCACTGAAACGGCGTAGGCGTGGTTGCCGGTAACGAAATAAGCGGTGTCCTTTGAGATGACAGGCGCAGCGGGATTATTACCAAAGTAATTGCCCGTGTATTTCCATTCCACGGTTAACGGCGTCGTAAGCGGTGACCCGCCACGGCATGAAGCACGCTGGGCTGTTGCGGGCGCAGACATCGCTCCGCCGAGGAGAAGGACTAACATGCCGAGAGCCCATGGTCGCCGCGCTTGCGCCGAGCCACCAAAACCCTCAGATTGAGGGTGAATACGCCAAAGCGCCATCATCACACTCCCTATAACACACTCGATGATTGTATGCATTTCAAACAGACTGCTGAACGCCCGGTGCGTCCGATCGAAGGAAGACCCGGCACAGACATTGTTGAGATTTAGACGGCGGCGGCCCGTAGTGGTTACCATTCTAGATCGCGCCGCTATTGGTGCAAGACATGAAGAGATTGTACAGACGCTTGCCGTCATGCCATCGGAAACGATCCTCATGCTGGAACGACTCGCTGCCCGAGGCTGCATTGCGACACTTGGTCTGTCTTGCTCATTATAGTGGACGACGCATTCCATGTCAAGCGTTCGCGGTCCGCGGCGCGAGAATTGACATGGCCCACCGTCTAGCCGGAACAAAAGAACCGGGTGCGACGGTCAGTATATTGTGAGTTTCCGCCAATTCTCAAGAATCGATTTAGCGCCCCAATGCTCCTGTCTGGAACGGGCCAGGAAGAAATACAGATCCAGCGAGGCGAAGTATGGAAGATCAATGCGCGACCCCCTTGTCCCTTAGTGTTCATCCGGTCTACGGGGCCATTTACCAGGACGGCGAATTCGTCCAGCGGGGCGCAGTCCTGGGGCTCTCCGTAGATGCCAAGAACGTGGTGATAGCCCCGGTTAGCGGATGGGTGCGGCTGCAGCCGAATACCGACGTAAAACCTACAATTGAAGTTGAGATCTGGGAGCGGCGCGACGATACCGCGCAGCACTCTCACAATAGTCGGTAGGTTGGTTAGCAGCGCGTACATTTTCACAACTTACCGGACGATAGTCACGGCATAGCTTTGTTTCGCAATTCCTTTCACAAGATACATGGTTTGGTCCGGTCTATAGTAGACAAAATACTACTTTTGTGCTACAATGGACCTGTTCGACAGCGAAATCAAGAATAGGACTGATCATGCGTCGAAAAGAGGACGAAGAACGGATTATGTCACCGGAAGAGCTACCGGACGATTCGGGCGAGCTCACTCTACGGCCGAAGCGGCTCCGCGAGATGATCGGGCAGCCGAAGGCCAAGCAGAACCTGGGGATCGCGATACAGGCGGCCACGATGCGGGGCGAAGCGCTGGACCACACCCTTCTCTACGGTCCTCCCGGGCTTGGCAAGACGACGCTGAGCAACATCATCGCCAACGAGATGGACGTACCGATCCGGATTACCGCTGGGCCCGCGATCGAGAAACCCGGCGACCTTGCCGCCATCCTGACCAGCTTAGAGAAGCACAGCGTCTTTTTCATCGATGAGATCCACCGGCTCAACCGAACGGTCGAAGAGATCCTCTATCCCGCGATGGAGGACTATAAGCTCGACATCGTCATCGGGCGTGGGCCGAGCGCCCGCACACTGCGTTTGGACGTCCCCCACTTCACGCTCGTCGGGGCAACCACGCGCGCCGGACTTATCTCCTCTCCGCTGCGCGACAGGTTCGGCATCCATCATAGCTTCGAGCTGTATAGCACGGAAGAGCTGGATCTGATCGTTAGACGCTCGGCCGAGATACTGCATGTGCCGATCGAGCCGGAGGGCTCGCTGGAGATCGCCCGCCGAAGCCGGGGGACACCCCGCATCGCTAACCGAATGCTGAAGCGCGTTCGGGATTGGGCGCAGGTGAGAGCGGATGGCGTGATCACTCGAAGCGTGGCCAACGCGGCGTTTGAGGCGCATGAAATCGACCATCTCGGCCTGGACGAGCTAGACCGACGGTTCCTTGGAGCGATCATCGAGAAGTACGAAGGCGGTCCGGTGGGGCTGGACACGCTGGCGGCAGTGCTCGGCCAGGAGCGCGACACCCTGGAGGACGTGATCGAGCCGTTCATGATGCAGCTCGGGTTCCTCAATCGCACAAATCGCGGTCGACTCGCCACCAGGGTCGCCTACGAGCACCTCGGGCTGGGCCACCTTTACCGCGATCGTTCGGACAACAACCTCCAGCCGCCGCTGTTCTAGGCCCACCTGCGCCGAGCCTGTCCCGGCCGATAAACGACCTGGCCCATGTCAGCACGGGAGCGCGAGGCTCCTGCCGAGCCTGGGATGGCCGATAAACGACCCGGCTGACCTCTTTCCGCTTGCCTCCACTTCGTGGCGCGGTAGAGAACACGGCCTTCGGCCGAGCGTCCTGCGGACGCTACGCCAGTACCTAACCTCGCCAGTAGGAATGTTAAGCAAGAGGATTATTGATCCAGACCGATTCGTTCTTGAGCGAAAACGGCGGCGTACTTCCTTGCTTCTTTCGCCAGCGGGTGGTGCGGATATCGGCGCGCGACCTGCTTCATTAGGCGCACTGATTGCGCCCAGTGGTCCGTGTGCTTGTTGTTCTCGCGCCACCAACCGTTGAAGCTCGCGAGCGCTCTGGCGGCGCAGGCGGCTCGATAGAGCGCCTGGGGTGCAACGGGAGCGGATGGATAGCGCTCATAAACGCTCAGGCACGTCTTGAGCGACCTCGCGTACACCTCGTGCTCGTACATATAGTTGCGAACCGCCGCCTTGTCTGCCGATGCCGCCGCACGATCGTTCCACCACATACCGAAACCCGTCGCCCTCTCGCCCCGCCACAAAACTGGATTGTAGAGTAGCAAATCTCCGTGGGAGTGATAGTAGGAGCCATACCGAAAGAGGGCTTCGGCACGAGCGGAGTCCGTTCGAGCGTTTTGAGCTGCATTCGCAAGCGCACGTAGCGCGTGCAATCCCGAAATAGGATCCAGACTTGGGCGTGAACTCCACTTCGAGCGGCCCAGGCTGAACGTCGCATACAAGTCCGGGGGCACGCGCTTTAGCCAGCGCTCTGAGATACCCCATTTCTCCGCTCGCAGATATCGTATGCCTAAGGCGTACGCTACCACGTCGGACCGCCTGCATGTGATGGACTTGCTTTCTCCCTCGTCACGCCAGGTTGGCGGCAGAAAGCATTTCTCCCTCGCGTCCCGACTCTGGTAATAGGTCTCGGCCTCTTTCGGCGACATGCGCACATCGAGCAAATAGGCCACGTCCAGCGGATAATCCAACGCAAAATAGTGCGAGAGCGCCAGCTGCCAGTTGCCGGACCGCTCAGCCACCAGCGCCGCCTCTTCTCGGGCCGCCGCGCGCAGGCCGCTCTCCGGGCACTCGCGCAGCAGGACGTCAAGATCGTCCGCCGCGCCAGTGAGCTGTTTCAGCTTGTCGCGAGCCGCTCCGCGGACAAAAAGCGCGCGATCGTATTTCGGATCTCGCTGTAGGCAAGCCGTTGACCACTTCTCGGCGAGATCGTAGCGGCCCCGATGGTAATAGACCTCAGCGATCTCTACCAGAAGCAGCGGCGGCAGCTTAACCTTGGGATATTTGGCCGAGACCTGCTCTGCCAGCCTGGTCAGCCGGTCGGTATCAGCGGCATGATTGGTCGTGTGATTGAGACGATAGTAGAGGTAGCCGGCGGCAGTGTCCGGATCGTTCAGGAGACGGTCATGAAACCCCTTGATCTCCTCCGGCGAGAGGTGGCGTGTCAGGTGGTCGATGCTCGAGATCGTCCGCTCGTACATCCGATAAGTGGTAACGGCATTCAGTCTGCGCATTCGCCCGGCAAGAAGCTCGACGTGAGCCCGCTGGAGCGCAGGGCCAGTCAAAGACCGGCAAACCTGCTCGACAGAATCCATATCGTCGATCGACAAGTACGCCTTCAGCGCTGGGGCGTATCGCTCTTCCAGCCAGTCTATTCGGGCCTGAAGTCCGGCAGCAGGCGCGCGAAACCTCGACGCCGGATACTCCTTCAGCAGTGTCGCCAGCGCGGTTTGACCCTCTTGCAGGCTGCGGCCCTCGTCCGTCTCGGGCAGGATAGCGCACCGGGCGATCATGATGAGGGCCGCCTCGCGCTTGCTCGACGAAGGGAACTCTCGGACAACCTGTTGATAGAGACCCATCGCGCGTTTGTAATCGAACCATTCGAACGTGATCGAAGCCTGCTGATAGAGCGCCCTCGACCGTAGGAATTCGGAATCGGAACCGGGCCGGACGTCGGAGTAGATCTTCGCCAAGAGCGCGTTACTCTGAGCGTAGTCTCTCGCCTCGTACAGCGCCATCGCCTGAAGGTAGGAGGCGAGGTCACTTGAAAGGTCGGGCGAAACTGGTTTGCTCACAACCACGGGCCGCGCTTCTTGTACGGTTTCGATCAGATCCTGGAGGTTGCCGGACCGGCCGAACCGTCGCGTGAGCGCTCGGTAGAGAGCGATCGCCTGTTCGTACCGCCCAGCAATGACTTGCGATTGTGCCGCCGCCAGGCCCCGCATGACCTCGTCAGCGCGCTCGTCTGAACGCTTCTGTTCGCGAGGCTCGTACAACTCGGAATGGACGTAATCGCCAGGACCGTCTCCTGCTCCCGGACGCGAGTTGTATTCATAGCGGGATGCTATTGACGCGCGGCGCGGCAGGCGCCCGAAGTCCGGTTGGTTGGAATTGAAGTGGACGGAGTTGAGCTCATAGGACATGCACGCATTGGCGGGCAGAGCGATGGAACTGGCGAGCAAGGTAATGGCGCAAATTAGAACGCTCAGCTTGCGACTCGTACAGCCGGTCTGTTGCAAGGCATGGTCAATGAGGAATCCAGGAAGACAGGAAGACAATGCAGAAGCTGCTCGCCGGTTTCGAATGCTCGACACGGATTCCGAATTCATTTCCTGGCTTCCTGCGTTCCTAAGAGAAAACATGAATTGACATCACCCGAAGGTATGAAAATGCGCGGCGACGTTCGATATTGACAGGATTGTATCGCAAGAATATGCTGTCTTGATATCGTAATCTCCTTCTTCCTGGCGCGTCCGTATCCTGTTCCAACCAGTCGAGCTGGTTAACTGAAGGGCCGGAATGGACGGCGCAATCAACAGTTCGGAGCGCACGCCAAGGTCGTCGAAAATATTCTTGTTTTGCCCTTGACCTTGACGTTACGTCACCCCATATACTCCCTATCGAGAGGAGGCAGCTTGATGGAAAACGGCTTGTATCATACCGGACAATTTGCGCGCAAGGCTTCTGTAAGCCGCCGCACGCTGCGGTATTACGATGCGGTCGGCGTGCTCAGTCCATCACATTACAGCGACTCGGGCTACCGGCTCTACACCGACAAAGACTTGCGGACGCTGCAATGCGTGCTGGCGTTGAAGTTCCTTGGCTTCTCGCTTGAGGAGGTCAAGCAGTACCTTGGCCGAGGGCCGGTGCAATTCACGAAGGCGCTCGCGCAGCAGAAAGCGATGCTGCTCGATCGCAAGCGCCAGATCGACACCATTCTCAAGGCGATCGCACATACAGAATCGCTGCTGACAACTGGCCAGCCCGGCTGGGAGGCCATCGTCGGAGTGATCGAGGGGATACAGATGGAACAGAAACAAAACTGGGTGGACAAGTACTTCGAGCCGGAGCAGGTCCAGATGCTCGACAAGCTCAATAGGGACTCATACTCCGAGGAGGCGCGGGAGAAGCTGAAGCAGCGCGGCCCGTGGACGGAAGCGGACCAGGAGCGAGCAAGCCAGCAGTGGGCCCACGTCTACTCAGAATCCGACCGGCTAGCGGCAGCGGGAGCGGATCCCGCCGGCGAGGAAGGGCAGGCAGTTGCCAGGCTAAAAAGCGACCTGCTGATGAGCTTCACGCAGGGCGATCCGCAGATCACAGAGGGCCTCAAGAAGTTCTGGGAGAACATGCGGGCGCTTCCCGCCGACCAGCAGCCGCTCGCCAAGGTCATGCCACCTATCTCGCCAGAGGGCTCCGCGTTCCTCGAGCAGGCGATGGCGATCTACAAGGAACGTTCTATTAGCAATTCAAGCGAAGATTGGTAGGGCACAGCGTGAGATCGACGCACAAATCTGCCGGATATATTCGTTGTGCGTAACTCGCTCGCAGGTTTGTGCAGGTGCTGTTTCACGTGTTAGTCATGCCGAACGGACGCAAGCAGCTCTTCCCAGTTTTCGTAGTCATTCAGCCGTTCGATCATTGTCTCGAGCCGATCCAGCGGAAGACCAATTCCAATTGCTTGTTGCGTTGTGGCGTCAGGTGGGCCAAGGCGCCTCTCTCCCAGCAGGAGTAGTATCCGGCGAGCTTCTCGGAGCTCGCCAGTCTCTGCACCCTGTGCTAGAATATATTGGTAGGTTGATGACTCTGTCATAGCATGTACTCCTTTTAACAGTTGAATCGCTTCGTCCGGCGTCAGCTTTAAGCCAAGCAGCAAGAACGTGGTCGTCCAGAGCATACCACGCTCTTCTTGCGTGGCATCGCGATCGATTCGCGCCTGCATAAGCTTCAGCACGTTAGGAAGTGCTTCCGTCGCGACATTCGTCAACGGAGCCAGCGGCAAAGTCGCTAGCGGTCCGGCCAGAGCTTCCTCCAGCGCGTGTTCCCACACCCGAATTACCCGATAAGTCAGACTGAGCGACCCTCCGGCGCCCGGTGGCGTCTGGTAGCCCGCACGCCCCGACATAGCAGGTCCGTCTGCCTCTTTACGGAGCAAGATCACGACTGATTGGACTGGTAATAGGTACTTACAATAAGTAAGAGCGTTGTACCGCAACACTCTTATGTCCATGTCATCCTTATACGTCGCCTGCATCTCAACATGCGCCAAATAGTCCGGATCGTGAACGAAAATGATTCGATCTGCTTCGGATGTCACAGTCGTGAGGTCTGCGTCGACTAACTCTGCCCGCTTACCGGGGAGACCTGTGTACGCGAGCCATGCCAGCGGATCTGCTTCAACCAGTTGCTTCGTGGCTGCGTCAAACGGTTTTGCCATCTTTATACGTCTCTATTATTGTGTGAAGGAGACGGTCTCCTGCGGTATGTTAACGTTGAGCACCGGATTGTCGCACGGCCTATTTCGTAAGCTCGCCGTCGACGAGCCGCCAGATCCCGCGCGGGTTGCCGTCCTGCAGTTCCGGCGGCAGGACGTCGTGCGGAAAACCCTGGTAGCAGACGGGGCGGGCGAAGCGATAAAT
>Ga0068855_100005877_pt1 | contig 14971 bp, 14 predicted proteins | sample KBSCornC52_FD_66592 | JGI IMG/M metagenome (GOLD analysis project Ga0068855, IMG submission 66592) | Corn rhizosphere microbial communities from Kellogg Biological Station, Michigan, USA - KBS Corn C5-2 | ecosystem: Host-associated > Plants > Roots > Rhizosphere > Soil ...
GCTCCGTGTGGATCCTGGACTGCGGCCACCGCACGGGTAGCTGCGTGCCGCTGCGCTGAACCCGCGGGTCCGCGGGGGACAGTCAGGCCGAGCCGGGGTATGGCGGCAGAGACTGTATGAGAGTGAAATCGCCCGGGCGTGCGGGCCTCGCTGTTCGAATTATCCGGGGTTCGGCGGGGTTTTACGTGCCCTGCCGCTGCTGACCTCGGGGCGATCGCCCCGAGGGCGCCGTGCCCTTGCGCTCTGGCCTATCTGCCTGGTCACCATGACGACGAACGGGAATCCGTCGCACGGACCGGACACGGGCCTTTACAGGTACAGCCCGGTCCCGGTTTCCGGCGGGCGGGCCGGAGCGTGACCGTCCCGCATCGCGTAGAGCTCGGCCAGCGTGACCGGCCCGGCCACGGGCCGTCCGAGCCAGGCGCCGGCCTCAGCGGGGCCGAGCGGCCCGATCTCGATGTGCGCCAGGCACCGCCCGGGCCGGATGACGCCCGGGTGCAGCTGGCGCAGGTCCTCGTTGGTCGTGATGGCCACCAGCACCTGCCGTCCCTGGCCCAGCATCCCGTCGGTGAGGTTGAGCAGCCGGGAAAGCGGCTGGCCCGTCGGCTGCCCGGCATCGCCCCTGATCAGCTCGTCGCAGTCTTCCAGCAGGAGCAGCCGCCACGGCGGGTCGTCATCGTCATCACCGATCACCACGTCCATCAGGTAGCCGGGGTCGCCGAACAGGACGTCGGGATCGAGCACGCAATCTGACTGGCACCAGGCCCGCCACTCGCGGGCGAGCGTGCGCAGCACGGTGGTCTTCCCGGTGCCCGGCGCGCCGTGCAGCAGCACCAGGTGGCCGTGCACGGTATCCGGCGTGACGGCCATCAGCGTGTCGAGCGCGGCCGCGGCGGCCGGCGGGTAGCTGGCCCGGATACCCGGCCACGGCGCGGCGGACATCCGGCGGGCCGCCCGGTACGCGCCCTGGCGCGGAGAGCGGCGCCAGAAACCCATGCTCACCAGCCCATCGTCGGCGCGCTGCTCCGCGGCCGCGTCGTTGGTCGCCAGGGCCAGGACGGTGTGGGCCACGTCGTCGGCCACCGCGGTGACGCTGACCTCGGCGCCGCCGCCGTGCCAGCGGACGACGCGGATCATCCAGCCGTCCCCCGCCGCCAGCCAGGACTCCCGGTCCGGCTCCGCCGCCCGGCGGAGCACCGTCGCGCCCGGCGGCAGCAGCGAAGCTCCGGGCCGGACCTCGCCGAGCCGGGCCGTCCTGGCATACGGCTGCGTACCGGCTGCGAACGGCGCCAGCGCGAGCGCGTCGAGCATGTCACCGGGCGTATCGGTGTCATCGACGCCGATCCCCAGCGGCAGCAGGCAGGCCGGATCGCGGCCGGCGGCGTCGCCGACCGCCACGAGCCGCTGAACGGCCTGGCCGGAAGTGGTCACGGCCTCCATGGTGCGGGCCGCGCCGGACCTGTGTACAACGGTTTTCCGGCGTGACCGGACGTCTCCGCGGAAACGCCCGGCGCGATGGCACGGCACGTGCCCGGCCCGCCGCCGCTGCAACCGCCGCGATCGCGACGGTTCCCCCGCGGACGTCATCGCGATCGCGACGAGGTTGCCGGGCGCCCTGGCCGGCGGGCCGCCCCGGCGCCAGGATGGGACCGTGCCCCGCCTGCACTCTCCCCGGGTCGCCGCGAGGGACGACGGCGTCGGGGTCGGCGGCGTCGGCGGGCGGCGGCCGGGCCTGGGAGGCGGCACCCGACCCCGCCGCCGACGGGGGCATCCGCGTAGTGCACCCGCGCAGCGCTTGGTGCTCAGCTTGCGCGGCGGGCTGCTCCACCAGCTGCTGCCGGTGGCCAGGCTGGGCGTGCTGCAGCGGTTCGGTTCGGGCACCGAGCTGATGAGCTGGATCTCGCTGTCCGACGAGATCGCCGCGATCCGGTTCCTGCTCGACCACGGCGACGTCTCCGGCCCGGTGAACCTCACCGCGCCCGACCCAGTGATCAACTCCGCGTTCGCCGCCGCGCTCGATCACATGCTCCACCGCCCCGACCTGCCCTGGCTGCGGGCCCCCCGCCTGGCTCCTGCGCGCTGCCCTAGGTGAGTAGCGGGGACCACGCGTACATAAGGTGCGACTCGGCTACGGAACGCCGACTTCCTGCCGAAGGACCAGCTCCACAAGCCTGCCGCCTCCTTGAGCCCATCGATCTTGAGCTGGATTCTGTTCTGCTCTATCTCGCGGCGGCAGTGAGCGGGGCGGTGGCTGGCAGCGGTGCCCGGTGGGCTCTGCGCAGCGCGGACACGGAGGTGATGTGCAGGGTGAGCAGCAGCGGCACGGCGGCGGTGGGGATCAGCGCGAGCGGGAGCTCGCTGATCGGCGCCCCCGACGGGGTGACGTTGATCAGCGCGAATCCGGTGAGGGCGCCGAGGGTCAGGGCGTTCACAAGATCGGTCATGCCGAACGCGTTGAACCACAGGGCGGCGCGGCGGCCGGTGCCCTGCGCGAGCCTGCGGGCAACCAGCGGCGCGGCGATACCGGCGGCGATGTCGCCCAGGCCCGCGGGCAGGGCGAACAGCGCGGGCAGATGACCGAGAAACATGATGAGCAGGAAGGCCGTCCCCTCGGCCACCCGGAACGTGTGCGGGAGCTCTAGGCGGCTCACCATGCCCGGCGCCGTCAGGGCGCGCGCCACCACCGGGATCCGGCGCAGTGCCAGGAGCAAGGCCAGGAACCCCGCCACGGCGACCGGCAGCCACGGCACCCCGTGGCCGAGCCGCGCCTGGTACCAGCCGTGCCCCGCGATCACCGCGCTGGCGGTGAACCAGCCGCCGAGGACGACGGCCGCGCCCCCTGCGAGCAGCGCCGCGCGCCTCCGGCCCAGGTCGGCGCGCACCGCGCCGCCGTACAGCACGACGCAGGTCGCGGCCGGGATCGCGATGATTCCGGCGATGGTGATCGCCCACAGATAACCAGGCGGGTCGTACATGGCGTCCTCCTCTGATCGACTAAGTATCTACAAGCTACTATGTTGTAAATAGTATCTGTCAACTAGTATTGTGGAGAGCGTGACAAGGAACGTCCGTACCTACGACCACTTCTGCCTGACCGCGCGTGCCTTGGAGCGCGTCGGCGACCGGTGGAGCCTGCTGGTGATCCGCGACCTGCTTACCGGTGCCAAAAGGTTCACCGACCTGATGGACCGCCTCGGCGGGATCACCCCCAAGACGCTCAGCCAGCGGCTGCGCGAGCTCGAAGACGCCGGGATCGTCACCGCCGACCGTGAACCGGGCCGGCGGGAGGTCTGGTATCGCCTGACGCCGGCCGGAACCGACCTCGAACCCGTCATCGACGCGCTCGGCCGGTGGGGGCTACAGCATGCCTGGCGCCGGCCCCTCCCCGGCGAGCCGCTGCACGCCGAGCATCTGCTCCGCTCCGTTACCCGGGCCATCGACCTCGCCGCCGGCGACCGCGAACCAGCCCGCTGGCACTTCCAGCTCGACGGTGCGGACTACCTGGTCGAAAACGACGGCCGCCGGTGGAAGCTCACCGCGGGGGCCCGACCCGCACGGGCCGACGTCACGATCACCGCGACCACCCAAGCCCTGACCGCTCTCATCTTCGCCGGGTCAGACACCGGCATCGACATCACCGGCGAAACCGGGCCAGTCCAGCGATTCCGCCAACTGATCAGCACCATGGCCACCGTCGTACAGCCCGTCTAAACCGGAGCCGCGGGACCGGCGGTCACGTCCGGCATACTCTCAGAACCGCATGTTCTGTGTGCAAGGGACCTGGGGGGAACGCCGGTCCCAATCGCACCGAGTCGGCGATCTACGTTTCTTACCCTGCTAGACGCAGTTGGCGGCTGGCCATGAGGACGCCGGCGTGCGGCACGCGGTCGTGAAGACCGGGAAGGCTTCTGGATTGGCGGGAGGGAACGATGGAACCGGCGCTGGCGCCCGGACCTTACCGAGAGCTGGCCACCCCACTGGTCGACGACCCGGTTCCAGTACGAGCCGTAGGCCCGGCGGGTCCCGGCGCTGACCGCCGCGGACACCACCGGGACGTATTCGCCGAAGGTCGGTGCTGGCTTGCGGGCCATCGGGACGGCAGTTAGGTCTGCGGGCGACAGGCCCATCTGTTCCAGCAGCACCAGCGCCGCCTCCACGGCAGCCTGCTGGGACGCGGCCGGGTTCACCGCAGTCACGGCAGCCTCCTCTCGCCGGGGACCGGGGCGTGTGCCCGCATCGCCTGGTCCACCACCGCGACCGAGTATGCGGCCAGCATGTCCTGGCCGGGCGAGGCGGCCAGCAGCACGTGATCACCGGCCCGCAGCCCGCAGCGGCGGCGCAGCGCGGCCGGGATCACGACGTAGGGCCTGACCGGCACGGTGACTATGCCGCCCGGGTCGCGGCGCGCAATCATCACCCCGGGCTCGGCGGTCACGGTCAGCCGGTCACCGCCGCGCCAGCCCAGCGCGGCGATCGTCGCCCGGTTCGCGAACCGGCCGGAGGCGTCGATGCGGCCGAACCCGTAGACCACATCCGGCCGGCCCGGCGGGCTCGCCAGCGGCATCGGGCGGCCGGAACCAGATTTGCCCTGCCGGCGATGGCCGGGCCCGGCGGCCGGGATGACGGGGGCGATGGGCCGGGCGGTCATGGCCGCCGCCCGGACGAGAGGCGGCTGCGGCCGGGTGCCGGGGCGGCCCTGAGTACCGACCCCCGGCGCGTATTCAAGTGCTGGTCGTTTTGGGGAAATCGCACCAGTATGCGTGTCCGAGGCCGGAGCCGAACCAATCGCACATGCTGGCGTCATGGCGCTGACCACAGCGTTCATTCTCGATCAGGCTGACGGCGGCTAGGGCGGGCCCGCGGACAGCCGACCAGCATGGTCGCTGTGCCCTCCTTACGAGGCGTTAATGCGAAGGGCGCTCTGGCTTCCCTTTCCTGATGTTCTGCCGCTTGGTCGGCCTGCAGCGTCCTATCCCACGATGAGGGCACCGCTTTCCCTGAGCTTTGTGATTTCGGCCGGGCTGAAGCCGAGTTCGGCGAGGACCTCGTCGTTGTGCTCCCCTTGCGTGGCTGGCACCTGCTGGTCGTCAGACGTAATCGTGTCGCGGAAGTGCCATGGGCGTCCCGGGATTCTTATCTCTCCGCCGGCCCGGTCTGGCACCGCCCGTACCGCGTTCCAGGCGCGTGCCCAATCGCTGTCGGCGAACTCCTTGACCGTGCGGACCTGGCCGGTGGCGATCTTGGCCTCGTCCATCTGGGCGTCCAGTGACTCGATGTCGGCGAAGGTCCTGATCCAGTCCTGCACGATGGCGTGGAGCGCGGCGAGGTTGCGCTGACGCAGCTCTGGGGTCAGGAAACGGGGGTCCCGGCCGATGTCGGGCCGGCGCATGGCCGCCAGATAGAACGGGAAGGACATGCTGCCGACCAGGCTCATGGGGCTGGCGAACCGCTCGCCCTGCGGGCCTTGGAAGAAAGGCCCGTCGGTTGCGCCGAGGACTGGGCGCTCGTCGCCGAGGTCCTCTTCCGACAGGTCGACGTGGACGCGCTCATTGACCGACAGCATCACTGCGGCCATCGCCACGTCGATGTACTGGCCGTGGCCAATCCGCTCCCGCTCGCTGAGGCACGCCAGGATGGCGATCGCGGCGTGCAGACCAGAGTAGACGTCGGCGTGGGAGAGCGAGTCGCTGCGCAACTGGTCCGGTGGTCGCCGGAAATGCTCGATGGTGGTAGCGGTGATGCCGGTTTCCGCCTGCACGGTGGGCGCGTACGCCATGCGGGAGCGCCACGGGCCGTGCTGGCCGTAGCCGCTGATCGAGGCGTAGACGATCCGCGGGTTGGTCACGGATACCGACTCGTAGTCGAGCCCGAACGCCGCGAGAGCACCGGGCCTGAAGTTCTCCACGATCACGTCGGCGGTGTCACACAGACGGGCGATGGCATCCCTGGCCCCGGGCACGTTGAGGTCGATGCTGATGTTGCGCTTGCCGGCGTTCTGCTGGGCGTAGTAGCCGGACATCCCGCCGGCCTTCGGAAATGCCTTGCGGGAGAGGTCGCCGCCGGGCGGCTCGATCTTGATGACCTCGGCGCCGAGGTCGAGCAGCATCTTGGCGCAGTGCGGGCCCGCGAGGACTCGGGAGAAGTCGACGACGCGGATTCCCTCGAGGGGCAGCGTCATGGCCGTCACCGGCCCTCGAACTCGGCCATGCCGATGCCGTTCTCACGGTAGGACCTGACCGCGTTGGCGAAGTCAGCCGAGCCGATGATCGGGCGCTGGATCTCGGCCATCGCCTCGTCCGCGGCAGCCAGGCCTTCGTTGACGGCCACCGACACCAGGCGCTTGGTAGCGGTGTGCGCGATCGACGGGCCGTGAGCCAGCTCCTGGGCAATGACCATCGTGGCGGTGTCGAGGTTCTCGTCCGCGACGACGAAGTTGACGATATTCCAGCGTTCCAGGACGGAGGCGGGGTAGCGCCTGCCGAGCAGGGCCATCTCCTTGGCCCGGGCTGCGCCGGCCCGCTGGGTGAGCCGCTGGACCGCGCCCATCAGCGGATGCAAGCCGACGGTGACCTCCACGGAGCCGAATTTCGCCGATTCGGCCGCGACGATGAGGTCGCAGGCCAGGGCGAGCTCGAACCCGCCGCCGAGGCAGACGCCGTGCACGCTGGCGATAACGGGCGCGGGGTTCCGGTCGAATGCCCGCAGGGTCTGTGCGAAGCCCCAGTTCAGGACGTCGCCCGTGGCGGCGTCCGCGACCATCTTGTCCAGGTCGGCGCCGGCGGAGAAGTGCCGCAGGGAACTGCGTAGGATGACGGCCCGCGCGCCCTGCCGCTGCGACCATTCCAGGCCATGGACGAGTTCGGTGTTCAGGGCCTCGTCTATAAGGTTGTAGGGCGCGTAGCCCAGGGACAGGACGGCGACCGCCCCCTCCATGGCCATGGTGAGCGACGCACCGCTAGCGACGGCCGGGGCGGTTTGCTGCGTTGTTTCTGGCATCGGATCTTCCCATCGTGAGCTATCGCGACTGCAGGCAGAGCAGGTCGGTTGCCTCTTCCACCGAGGCGACCGGGCGGTCCAGCGCCGAGGCGAGCCTGACAGCCCGCTCGACCAGCGGCAGATTGCCCGCGCTCAGCTCGCCTTTCCGCAGGTACAGGGTGTCCTCGAGGCCCGCGCGGGCGTTGCCCCCCAGCGCCAGGCCGATCCCGGTCAGTTCCAGGTTGGCCCGCCCGATGGCGATCACCTGCCAGACGGCACCGGGCGGAAGGCGGCGCACCATGGTGATGAGGTTGTCGGCGGTCGCGGCCATCCCGCCTTTGACCCCGAGCACGATGGAGAACTGGAGCGGCTCGTCAGTCAGCAGCCCGGCGTCGCGCAGCCGCAGGCACGCCTCCAGGTGACCGGTGTCGTAGATCTCCAGCTCGGGCTTGACGCCAAGCTCCCGCATCCGCTCGGCCAGCCGGGCCACGTCCGCGGGCGGGTTGCGGAACTCGCCCGTGCCAAAGCTCATGCTGCAGGGATTGAGGGTAGCCATCCTGGGCCGGAGTTCCACCAGCGCTGCACGCTCATCAAAGGGCACGTCAAGGCCAACGCCCGTGGACAGCTGGATGAGGATGGGGCAGCTCTCGGCGATCAGGTCCATGGTCTGCCGGGCGATGGCCAGGTCCGCAGTAGGCCGGTCGCCGGGGTCGCGCAGGTGGATGTGGGCCACCGACGCCCCGGCCAGATAGGCCTGGCGGACAGCCGCGGCGATCTCCGCTGGCTGCGTCGGCAGCGCCGGGTTGTCCGCTCTGGTGGCGATGGGACCGGTTGGCGCCACCGTGATGACGGCGCTCATCGCGGGCCAGCGATTGCAGTGAAAGGCATGGCATTGGCTCCAAGGTCTCGCGGACCCCCGCTGGCAGACACCGGGGCCTGCCAGCGGGGCGCGGGAAGGGAACTAGGCTGGCACGGGGCCCCAGGGCGGTGCGCCGGCTGGGGCGACGTTGACCAGCTTGCGGTTGACGAACTCGCCGAAGCCGAGGTCGGACAGCTCGCGGCCGAACCCGGAGTTCTTGACGCCGCCGAACGGGATCTCGGGAGCGGTCCAGGCCGGCTGGTTGATGAACACCATGCCGCTGTCGATCCGCCTGGCCACCTCGCGGCCCCGGTCGGTGTCCCGTGTGAACACCGACGCGCCCAGCCCGAACGGGGTGGCGTTCGCCAGCGCGACCGCCTCGTCTTCGGTCTCCACCGTGTAGAAGGACGCGACGGGGCCGAAGAACTCGAGATCAGCGGCCGGGTTGTCCCGTGTGATCCCGGTCAGGATCGTCGGTTCCAGGTAATAGCCTGGTCTGTCGATCCGGCTGCCGCCTAGGACGACCTTCGCCCCGCCGTCGCGCGCTACCTGGATCTGGTCTAGGAGTAGGTTCAGCGCCCGCTCGGACGACAGCGGCCCGAGGACGGTGCCCGGGTCCGCGGGATCTCCTGGCTTCTGGTCGGCGAGCCTCTCGCGGAACAGTTGCAGGAACTCCGCTCCGCGCTGGTGGCCCACCACGATGATGCGCTTGGAGGATACGCAGCTCTGACCGGTATTGAACATGCGGCCGAACAGCGCGCCCTCGACCGCCACCCCCAGATCGGCGTCGGACAGCACGATCAGCGGGTCGCTGCCGCCGAGCTCCATGACCACCTTCTTGAGGCTGCGCCCGGCGCGCTCGGCCACAGCGGCGCCCGCCCGCTCGCTCCCGGTAACCGTTACCCCGGCGACCCGCGGGTCCTCGATCACCCGGCCGATCTGGTCGATGCTGGCGAACACGTTGGTGTAGGCGCCCGTCGGCGCACCGGCCTCCGCGAAGAGGCCGGCGAACGCCAGCGCGCACTGCGGGACGTTCTCCGCATGCTTGACGACCACGACGTTGCCCGCCATCAGCTGCGGGCCGGCCACCCGGGCCAGCTGGTAGAACGGGAAGTTCCACGGCTCGATGGCCAGGATCACCCCGATGGGCTCAGTCTCGACCACCGCGCCCGGTGACTCGGGCAACTCCCGCGGCGCGAGGAATTCCTCCGCCCGGTCGGCGTAGTAGTCCAGGATCGCAGCGGCCAGGCCGACCTCCGCCTCGGCCGCCGCGATCTGCTTGCCCATCTCCGTCGTGACCAGCTGGGCATACCGGGCGGCGCTGGCCCGCAGCCTGGCCGCCGCCGCCCTGACCACCCGGGCCCGGTCGGCGACCGGCCGGTGCCGCCAGTCGTCGAGGAAGCAGGCCCGCGCGACGCCCAGGGCGTCGTCGAGTTCCGCGTCGGTGATATCGGCGAAGGTCACGCCCGTCTCCCCGGTCGCCGGGTTCACAGTCCGGTAGCTCACTATGCTCGCCTCCGAGTGCGCTGCCAGGACTGGGACTTACTCACCGGTTGTCCCCGGGGCCAGGGACAGGCGGACCGGCAGCTTCTCAGCCGGCGTATACGGGGTCGCTTTGTTCTCCTCGACCCAGCGTCTCTCGGCGACAGACTCGAACGGCGGCGGGATCTGGCCCTGTAGCGACCACAGGTCAAACGGCGGCTCGGTGATGGTGAACTCCCAGTCGTAGCCGCGGTCTCGCACCCAGGGCGCGATGACATCGTCGAGGTTGCGCGTCCACCATTCCCGGATAACCGGGCCGGGAAGGGTCCGGGCCATCTGATCGATCTGGAGCCGGACGAACTTGTCGTGCTGGTCACCGCCGACGAACATGTCCCCCGCCGCGACGCCCTCGAAGATGACCACGACGTAGAACCTCGGGATGGGGACCGCCTCGTACACCCGCGTGATGGCTTCGGAAAAGGCCTTCTTGTCCTCATCGCTGTACTCGCCGGCCGGGTGATGGATCTTCCACAGTGGCATGAGTGTTCCTCACATTTCGTAATGCCTGATCGACGCCGTCGGTGATCCGGATCACAACGCGCAAGGACAACTACAGCACGTTCATAGTCTTTAAACAAGACTCAATCTAAAACTGAGACTTACTCGGCATGGCGGCAGGTCCGTACAGCCCGGATGCGTCAGGCCGCCGGTGACTCGGTTGGGCAGGGCGCGAGCCGGTCGCGTATGTCGAGCTCTGGGTCGATGTCGTCCGGGTATCCCGGGCCCACGCAGAACTGGATGTCGTCGTGGGTGACGGCGTCGCCGCACTCGGTGCAGACGACCTGGCTGACGATGCTGTGACCCGGCGCATGGTGGCGGAGGGTCACCGGCGCGCCCGCGCCTCCGTCCAGCCACTTGTCGCCCCAGGCGAGCATGGCTGCGAGGACGGGAAAGAAGTCCCGCCCCATCTCGGTCAGCAGGTACTCGTACCGAGGTGGGTTGTCCTGATAGAACCGCTTGGTCATGATGCCCGCGTCCACCAGCTTGCCAAGGCGGTCGGACAGCGTGTTGCGTGCGATGTGCAGGGACCGCTGGAACTCATCGAAGCGGCTTAGCCCGTGCATCGCATCCCGGACAAGGAGGAGGGTCCAGGAGTCGCCGAACACGTCCACGGAACGCGCCAGCGAACATGGCCAGGCGGTGAACTCACGCTTCATGGGTCTATTTTAGCAACTGCGTTGCAAGTAGTCGCTCCGCCAAGTGAACATCCCGTTTGCGGAGCCGCAGCCGCCTTGTGCAAGCTGCAACTTAGTTGCAAAATAAGACTTACTTGAGCAGGGCCCCGGCAAACGTCGGCAGACAGGCAGGAGACGTCGCCATGACGGACGCGGGGATCATCGGCGCGGCGCGCACGCCCATCGGCGGGGAAGCCGGGCGAACCCTGACAAGGATCTACCCGTCGACCTCCACGCGCACGTCATCAGGTCGCTGATCGAGCGAACCGGGGTATCACCGCGGCCGCGGACGATGTAATCGGCGGCGCCTTCGGGCAAGCCGGCAAGCAGAGGCGTGGCATGTGCGAAGGGTTTGTGTCGACAGGGACTCGAGCCCGCGCGCCTGTGACCTGCGGTTTCGCGTGCTCACCTGGGCTTTGAAACATGTATCCTCAGGTCAGATAAATGGGATGGTGTCCGAGGGGGGACCGCACCAAAAAGCCTATGCGGGGCAGCGGTCCTGACCAGCGAGTTTGCGCTTTGGACCCTAGCCAATGCGAGGTGACGGGGTCGCGGGACTATCCGGCGCCAACCGCTGCAGCCGTCATAGGCGTGGACCTATACGTGGCGATGTGTCGCAGTCCCTGCGTTCGCGCTGCTCACCACGCCGCCTGGCCTCCGGCGTGGTGCCGTCTGGTTGGGACGCGAAGATCAAGATTGACTCAGCGGGCGGAAGCTAGAGGTCGATGACGACCTTGCCGTGCACGTGCCGGCCGGCTTGAAGCTCGACCGCAGCGCGGATCTGCTCGACCGGGAAGCTTGCCGCGATGGGGACGCGGAGCTGGCCCGCCGCGACCAGGCGGGCAATCTTCTCGATGGCGCCGGGGGCGGCGTTAGCGCCGTTGGCCGGCGTGATCCCGTCGACCTGGGCAGCGATGGTGGTGATGCGCTGGTCCGGAACGCCAAGTTGCTGTGCCGCCTGCGCCGTTTCCGTCCCGTAGAGGTCGATGGCTGCAGTGACGCCGGCGGGAGCCAGGGCGCGGACCCGGTCGGCCAGGCCGTCGCCATAAGCGACCGGTTCGGCCCCGAGGGCACGCAGGGCATCGGCCGACGTCGCCGATCCCGTCCCGATCACTCGCGCGCCCGCGAGGCGAGCGAGCTGCACGGCGAACACGCCGACCCCGCCTCCCGCGCCGCCAATGAGCAGCGTGTCGCCCGGCCCGGGTTTGACAACGGCGAGCGCGGCGGCGGCTGTGCACCCCCCGATAGCAAGGACGGCGGCGGTGCGGTCGTCAACGCCGTCGGGGGTATGGTGCGCGTCGCCGCCCGCTGCGATGGCCCCGGCCACGTCTATTACTACGTAGTCGGCGACCGCGCGGGACAGGGCGCCGCCGAACACCCGGTCGCCGGCCGCGAACCCGGTCACGCCGTCACCGACCTGGTCCACGACCCCGGCATAGTCGGTTCCGAACCCGGACGGCAAGCTCAAGCCGAATCGGGTGGCGGTCTGTGCGTCGGAGGTCATGAACCAGTCCATCGGGTTCAGTCCAGCCGCGGTGACTCGCACGCGGATCTGCCCCGGGCCGGCCTGCGGTGCGAGTACCTCGCTGAGGTTCAGGACCTCGGGGCCGCCGAACGACTCGAGCTGGACCGCTCGGCTCGTGTTCGCCGACGTGCTGACACCCGGTTGCTGCATGCTCACCTGTCTCCTCTGGCGGCGAAGGAAGGCAACGAGAAACGGACTATGCTCCGTTTATAAGGAGCACCGTATCATAATCGGAGCGTGATCCGTTTTGGCCGAGCCGGAAACTCGCGTGCTGCGAGCGGATGCGACTCGCAACCGCAACCAGCTCCTCGAAGTCGCGACCCGCGTGTTCGTGTCTGCCGGCACCGAACCGTCAATGCGCGCGATCGCACGCGAAGCCGGGGTCGGCATCGCCACGCTCTACCGGCACTTCCCCACCCGCGAGTCTCTCGTCGACGCGGTCTACCGCGATCAGGTCGCGCGGCTCACCGACGGCGCCCGCGAGCTACTCGCCCAGCTTCCCCCGCCCGCCGCGCTGCGACGCTGGATGGAGCTGTTCGGGGACTGGATCGCGACCAAGAACGGCATGCTCGACACGCTGCTCGCGATGATCGAATCGGGCGAAATCGCCCATGCCCAGACCCAGACCGAGCTGCTCGCGGCCATCGACGAAATCCTCAACGCCGGCCGTGTGACGGGCGAACTCCGCGCCGACGTCACCGCCGAAGACATCGCTGCCAGCCTCATCGGCATCTTCACCGTGGCCCGCCCGCCCGAAAACGACGCCAGGGCAAGCCGCCTGCTGAACATCCTGATGGACGGCCTCCGATCTAAACCCTGAACCGCCCATCTGCCGCGTTCCAGGTACGAACGCGTTCCCATCTAACCCTTGTCCCCGGCCGCCTGCGCCAGCAGCGGCGCCACCACCTCTAGCTAGTGCGTTGACCGAGCGGACACGCAGCGCCGTCCGCTCGTGCCGCGTATTCGTTCGTCATTTTGGTGGCGAAGCCGTTGTCGGGTCACGACGAGTGACGGGCTTCCGGAGGTCGGCGTGGCACAGCAGCTGACCAGCGCTTTGCATGTGTTACCCGTGGGACTGGCTGACGATGACTGTTGCCGTTCTGCGATCTGAACCCGATTCGAACGCCCATGGTCCTGACCTGCAGAGATGCGCTTCGCGTGACGCTAGCGATAATATATCCGCAGGTCAGAAGCTTGTCTTATGTGTCCGAGGGGGGACTTGAACACGGAAACCGGTGAAATTTCCCCGGATCGGGGAAATCATGCAATAAAAGTAACACGGGGCGGGCCGGCGCGGCCGCCCATCCGGCGGCGTGTTCGATGTGCTGCCGGCACAGGCGTAGCGGTTCCGGCTTTCGGCAATGCTGGACGGCAGAGCGGACGAACCGGACGCGGAACTGGCGTGACGGGCCCGTGCCGCCGGGGATGCTGCCCTGGCCTGCCGCCAGCAGGCGGCGTCAGCGTCCTGGCAACGTGACATGGCGGGGAGCAAGTTCGTCCAGCCGGGTCGCTCCCAGGAGCCGCATCGTCCGTTCGATGTCGCCTCTCATGATGGCGATCATGCGGTCGACGCCTGCTCTGCCGCGGGCCATGAGGCCATAGAGGTAGGCGCGGCCGACCATGGTGAACCGGGCGCCGAGTGCGATGGCCGCGACGACATCGGCGCCTGTGCGACCTGGACGGACTGGCAGTGCGGGGTGCGGTCGTCCTCGAGTCCTGCCCAGACGACCCAGTTTCGCGGCGCGCCGTCGGCACGCGGGGTCGGGGTGGATGTAGGTGGGGCTTGGGGAAGCTCCCGGACGTCATCGGGGATCGGAATTGCTATGCCGTCGGCTCCTAGCTGGGCTGGGTGTGGTCGCGGAGGTAACCGGCCAGGCCGGCGACGTCTTGGGGGACGAGCCGGCCGATGGCGCCGCTGGAGTACACGCTGACGGTGACCCGGCCGCCGGGGTCGAGCACGAAACCGGTGGACTGCAGGTAGGGCGGGTCGGGGTTGATGAAGGCGCCGGTCGCGTGCGCGATGGCGGCGGCGTCGGCGCTGTGACCGACCGGGAACCGCAGGCCGTGCCTGGCGATCAGGTCCCCTGTGGTGGCTTCGTCGTCCACCGACAGGGCGACGACGGAGATGTCCAGGCCGGCGAGGCTGTCCAGCGACCGCTGAAACGCGCTGAGCTGGGCGTTACAGTAGGGGCACCACGATCCGCGGTAGTACAGGACGACGCCGAAGCGGCCGGCCAGGGCGTCGGGCAGGCGCAGGGTGCGGCCGCCGGGAAGGGCCACGGTGAGCGACGGGAACGGGTCCCCTGGCTGCAGCACTGTCATCTGGGTCATGCACTGTTAGTGCCGGCGGCGCTCACCGGTCTTACGGTGCCCGGCCAGCTGGCCATGCTGGGCGCCGGATCGCGGTTGCGGCCGGTGGCGCTGCGGCTCCGGGCCGATTCGGCCAGCGGCCAGGTAGCCCGTGGCTTTGCGTAGCATGGCGGTGATGCCGGTTAACCGCAGGGTGGATGAGGCTCCTGTCACCGCTGCCGGGCTCGACCCCGAGTCAGCCTGGTGGCTTGGGGTGCTCGCCGGGACGGGTCCGCGGCGGGAGGCGGCCCTGGCGCGGTTGCATGAGCTGCTGGTGCGCGTCGCGCGGGCGGAGGTGGCCCGGCGCGGGCCCCGGGTGCGGATTACCGGGCCCGAACTTGACGACCTGGCCTGCCAGGCCGCGGCCGACGCGCTGATGGCCATCACCGGCAAGCTCGGGCAGTTCCGCGGCGAGAGCCGGTTCACGACCTGGGCGTGCAAGTTCGCCATCTTCGAGGTGTCGGCCAAGATCGGACGGCACTTCTGGCGCCATCCGGCCGTGCCGCTGGACGCCGAGGACTGGGACCGGCTGCCGGACCGGTTCGG